>Ga0209392_1000334_pt1 | contig 10597 bp, 8 predicted proteins | sample PPLLak3cmMay2015_FD_187252 | JGI IMG/M metagenome (GOLD analysis project Ga0209392, IMG submission 187252) | Freshwater sediment microbial communities from Prairie Pothole Lake near Jamestown, North Dakota, USA - PPLs Lake P7 Core (1) Depth... | ecosystem: Environmental > Aquatic > Freshwater >...
AGCTCGAGCATGTGCGTCTCGTGGATGTTGCCGAGCTTGAAGCGCGGCTCGACGAAGTGGTCGCACGCGTACAGGTCGCCGTTGTACTCGAGCGCCGGGCCGTAACCGCAGGTCGGCGCGTGGATGCAGAGCTTGTACTGGCCGAAGTACGCTTCCAGCGTCACGTCGAAGAGTTGCACGTACACCTTGCCGACGTCGTGGCGCACCCACTCCTCGAAGATGTCGACCAGGAACTGCCCGTACTGCGCGCCGCCGACCGAGCGGTTGGTGACCAGCGTGCCGGTCTGCGTATACAGCAGCCGCTTCTCCTTCGGGCGCTCACTCCAGCCGAGGTTGGCGATTTCGATCGTGTCGGCCGTGGCGCGCTCGACGATCGGAATGAACTGGATCCAGGTGGCACGGAGCTCGTCACGGAAGAACTGGTAGACGCGCCGCCCCTGCGCCTGGTTGGCAGCGTTCACCGTGCACAGGACGTTGCAGTCGACGCCGTGCCTGCGCAGGCACTGCCAGCCCGCCATCACCAGGTCGAACGTGCCCTTGCCGCCGCGCGTGACACGGTACGTGTCGTGCAGGTCGCGCGGCCCGTCCACGGAGAGGCCGACGAGAACATTGTTCGCCTTCAGGAACGCGCACCACTCGTCGTCGAGCGCGATGCCGTTGGTCTGGAACGTGTGCTGGACCTGCTGCCCGGGACGGCGGTACTTCTCGACCAGCTCGATCGAGCGCCGGAAGAAGTCGACACCCATCAGCGTCGGCTCGCCCCCCTGCCAGGCAACGGTCACCTCCGGCGTTCGGTGCGACTCGAGCAGCTGCCGGAGGTAGGTCTCCAGCGTCGCTTCGGACATCCGGTGCTTGTCGTCCGGGTAGAGCGCCTCCTTGGACAGGAAGAAGCAGTAGGTGCAGTCGATGTTGCAGGTCGATCCGCTCGGTTTCGAGAGCAGGTGGAACCGCGGCGGCGCGTTGGCGGCAATGCCGGGATCGAGCGCGGGCATGACTTGCAGTTCCATGAGGGCTCCGAGGCCGGAACGCGACGCCCGGATCGGGACGGGTCACGAGCATTACGATAACAAGAACGGTGCTGGCCGGCCATCGGGCCGGCCAGCACCGTCAAGGGTGGTGGCGAGTACCGCGCCTGCGGGCGAACTCCCGACCGCAGGCGTCGTTCAGACCGCGGGCCTCACGCCCCGCCGCTGGCCGACGTCGTCATCTTCTCGATCACCTGATCCAGGCTGAAGCTCGCCGCCTTCTGCCGCGGCGGGAACTCCTTGAACGTCGCCAGGAACTCCGCGACGATGGCTTGCGCGGGCACGAGCAGGAAGATGTGGCGGAACATCCAGTCGTAGAAGGTGTTCGACGTCTGCTGCGCGCGCTCGTACGGGTCCATGCGCAGATTGAAGATGTACGGCGTACGCAGTTTCACGAACGGTTCCTGCCAGATCTTCAGCGTGCCCTCGACGCGCTGCTCCATGAACAGCATCTTCCAGTTGTCGTAGCGCAGCGCCGCGACGTCGCCATCGTCGGTGAAGTAGATGAACCCCTTGCGCGGGCTCTTCGCATCCTTGCCGGTCAGGTGCGGGACCAGGTTGTAGCCGTCGAGGTGCACCTTGAAGGTCCGCTTGCCGATCTTGTGGCCCTTCTTCAGCTTCTCGGCAATGTCCGGCTCGCCCGCTGCCGCCAGGATGGTGGGGAACCAGTCCTGGTGGCTGATGATCTCGTTCGACACCGATCCGGCCGGAATGCGCCCCGGGAAGCGCACCATGCACGGCACGCGGTAGGCGCCCTCCCAGCTCGTGTTCTTCTCGCACCGGAACGGGGTCGTACCCGCATCCGGCCAGGTGTTCATGTGCGGGCCGTTGTCGGTGCTGTACTGCACGAAGGTGTCGTCGGCAATGCCGAGCTTGTCCAGGAAATCGAGCATCTCGCCGATGCACTTGTCGTGGTCGATCATCACGTCGTGGTACTCGGACTGCCAGCGGCCGGACTGTCCGCGGCTCTCCGGCTTGACGTGCGTCCAGGCATGCATGTGCGAGGTGTTGAACCACACGAAGAACGGCTCGCCGGCGTCGTGGGCGGCCTTGATGAACTTCTTGGCCGCGGCGAGGAACTCGTCGTCGCAGGTCTCCATGCGCTTCTTGGTCAGCGGGCCGGTGTTCTCGATCTTCTGGCCACCCTTGCCGTCGGCCCAGCAGTGCAGCACGCCGCGGGGCCCGTACTTCTTCTTGAACTGGGGGAAATCCTTCGCGTTCGGGTAGTCCACTTCCTCGGGTTCCTCCTCGGCGTTCAGGTGGTACAGATTGCCGAAGAACTCGTCGAAGCCGTGCATCGTGGGCAGGTGCTCGTCGCGGTCGCCGAGGTGGTTCTTGCCGAACTGACCGGTGCGATAGCCGAGCGGCTTGAGCGCTTCCGCGATCGTGATGTCCTCTGCCTTGAGACCCAGCTCGGCGCCGGGCAGGCCGACCTTGGTGAGTCCGGTGCGCAGGCCGCACTGGCCGGTGATGAAGGACGCGCGCCCCGCCGTGCAGCTCTGCTCGGCGTAGGCATCGGTGAAGATCATGCCTTCGTTGGCGATGCGGTCGATGTTGGGCGTCTTGTAGCCCATCATCCCCTTCGTGTAGCAGCTCAGATTCGACTGACCGATGTCGTCGCCCCACATGATCAGGAAGTTCGGCTTCTTGCTCTTCGCCATCTTGTCGCTCCTCGCGTATCCAAAGGGTCCCTGCCAGGCACCGCAACCCCAGCCCACGGGCAAGTGCGGGGCGCGTCCACTCGCCGCCGGACCGGTATTCTCGGATCGCGTTGCCCCGACCGTCCAATTCATTCCGGTCATGGGTTTGTTAACATTCCCGCATGGACTTCGACCTGCGGTTGCTGCGCCACGCCCGGGCGCTGGCGGAGGAAGGCAGCTTCGCGCGTGCCGCGCGCACGCTGCACCTCACGCAGCCGGCGCTGTCGCGCAGCATCCAGGAGCTCGAGCGCCGCACCGGCATCAGGCTGTTCGACCGCAACAAGGGGCGGGTGGATCTCACCGCGCTCGGCGAAGTCTTCCTCGCGCATGCGCGCCAGCTGCTCGGGCATGCCGAGGCGCTTGATCGCGAAGTGGCGTTGATGCGGGGCACCGGTACCGGCAGCCTGGTCGTCGGGTCCGGCACGTTTCCGACGGCGCTGTTCATGGCCGACGCCGTGAGCGCGTTTCTGCGGCGCAACCCCGGCGTCGGCATCCGGTTGCAGAACGAAAACTGGGCCGGCCTGGTCGCGAAGCTGCGCCGCCGTGAGGTGGACTTCATCGTCGCCGCGCAGCCCGCCCCCGACGAGACCGCAGACCTCGCGAGCCAGCCGTTGTCGGCGCGGCAGGCGTACTTCTTCGTGCGGCCCGGGCACCCGCTGCTCGCGATGCGGGAACTGTCGGTGGCCGACGTCGTCGCCTACCCGCTGGTCGGCAGCGCACGCTTCTCGTCGCCGCTCACTGCCGCGCTGCTCAACGCGCGGCGGAACACCGATGCCCACCGGGACCTGCCTGAAGTCGGCTGCGAATCGCACGAGATGATGCGGCGCATCGCGTCGACGACCGACCACGTGCTGATCTCGGCCGTCGCCCTTTGTGTTCGTGCGGTCGACGAGGGCGAACTCGTCATGCTGCCCGTCTTCGACCCGCGGCTCGAGGTCGCGTTCGCGGTGACACGCCTTCAGGGGCGCACGCTGACACCGATCGCCGAGGAGCTCATCGACGACGTCGTCGCCGCCGATCTGGTGAGCGCCGCGGCGGAACGCGCGCTGGCGGCGCGTTGCACCGGCGCCCGGGACGTGCGCGCCAAGCCGCAGTCGCCACGGGCACGCAAAGCGGTCCCGGTGACGGGTCGCTGACAGACGGCCGGAACCATGGCAACCGGGCGCGGCAGCGCCGTCGCCGGTCGATCCGCGCGATAATGGCCCGCAGCGCCGTACCCTCATGGACGACCTGCAACTCCTCCGCTACAGCCGCCACCTGCTCCTGAACGAGCTGGGTCCGGACGCGCAGGCGCGCTTCGCCGCGGCGCACGCGCTGGTCGTCGGCACCGGCGGGCTCGGCAATCCCGCTGCGCAGTTCCTCGCGAGCGCGGGCATCGGTACGATCACCCTGGTCGATGCCGACACGGTCGACCTCACCAACCTGCAGCGCCAGATCCTGTTCGCGATGGACGATGTCGGCACGCCGAAGGTCCGGGCCGCCGCGCGCCGGATCGCGGCGATCAATCCCGGGATCCGCGTCGTGCAGGTGGCGAAGCGCGTCGGCGACGCCGAGCTCGCCGAGCTCGTGGCCGACGCCGACGTCGTGCTCGACTGCACCGACAACTTCGCGACGCGACACGCGATCAACCGCGCGTGCGTGGCCGCCGGCAAACCCCTCGTTTCCGGCGCCGCGATCCGCTTCGACGGCCAGCTGGCGGTGTACGACACGCGCGACGCGACCTCACCCTGCTACCACTGCCTGTTCGGGGAGGGCGACGAGCTCGAGGAGACACGCTGCGCGACGATGGGCGTGTTCGCGCCGCTCGTCGGGATCGTCGGCGCGACGCAGGCCGCCGAGGCGCTGAAGCTCGTCGCGGGTGTCGGGCGCTCGCTCGCCGGACGTCTGCTGCTCATCGACGCGCTGCACATGGAGTGGCGCGAGGTTCGCGTGCCACGCGATCCCGCGTGTCCCGTCTGCAGTTCACGGCGCGGCACATGAGCGCGCCCGCGATCCACCGTGCATTCGTCGCGCTTGCCCTCGCGCTGCTTGCGACGCTTGCCTTCGCGCAAGGTAGCGCCCGCCCGACCCACCCCGCGGCCGATTGGGACAGGATCCGCGGCGTGGTCACCGCGCAGCGCGAGGCGCTCGTCGCGGGCGATGGCGCGCGCGCGTTCGCCTTCGCGACCCCCGCATTGCGGCGGCAGTACGGCAGCGCCGAGGCGTTCATGCGGATGGCCCGCAGCGGCTACCAGGCGCTCATGGACGCCCGCTACGTCGAGTTGCTCGACGGCGCGGTGATCGAGGGCAGCACGATCCAGCCCCTGCGCCTCGTCATGCCCGACGGCGCGGTGCTGGTCGCGCTCTACACAATGGAACGACAACGCGACGGCGCCTGGCGCATTGCCGGCTGCGTGATCGCGCCCTCCACGGTCAAGTCGGCCTGACGTCCGCGAGTCCCGGCGTGTTCCGCTTCTTCGAACGGCAGGTCGACCCCTACCCGGACGCGCCCCCCGCGACACCGCCGAGGTCGTTCTTCGCGTTCCTCTGGGAGGCATCCCAAGGCGTGCGCCCGTGGTTGCTGGCCACCACGCTCCTCACCGCCGCCATCGGTGCGTTCGAGGCGTACCTGTTCAGCATGATGGGCAGCATCGTCGACTGGCTCTCGACGGTCCCGCCCGCCGAGCTGTGGGCGAGGGAGCGCGAGCGCCTGCTCTTCCTCGGCGCGGTGCTCGCCGGCAGCGTGCTCCTGGTCGTGCTGCAGTCGACGATCAAGCAGCAGGCGATCTTCGGCAATTTCCCGATGCTGCTGCGCTGGAAGTTCCACCGGCTGATGCTCGGCCAGAGCATGGCGTTCTACCAGGACGAGTTCGCCGGCCGCATCGCCACCAAGGTGATGCAGACGGCGCTCGCCGGGCGCGAGGTGTGGCTGATCGTCGCCGAGATGCTGGTGTTCGTGACGATCTACTTCGTCACGCTGCTCTCGGTGCTGGGCGGCTTCGACGGCTGGCTGGTCGTCCCCTTTCTCGCGTGGGTCGCGCTCTACGCGGTGTCGCTGTCGTTCTTCGTGCCGCGACTCGGGCGCGTCGCCAAGGAGCAGGCCGACGCACGTTCGCTGATGACCGGGCGGATCACCGACGCCTACACCAACATCGCGACGGTCAAGCTGTTCTCGCACGCGCGCCGCGAGGCGGGCTACGCGCGCGCGGCGATGCAGGAGTTCCTCGACACCGTGCACCGGCAGATGCGCCTCGTCACGGGCTTCGAGATCGTCAACCACATCCTGTCGATCTCCCTCGTCGCGAGCACCGCGGGCGTCGCGCTGCTGCTGTGGACCCGGGGCCAGGTGGGCATCGGCGCGGTGGCGGCGGCGACCGCGATGGCGATCCGCCTCAATGGCATCTCGCACTGGGTGATGTGGGAGATGGCGGCGCTGTTCGAGCACATCGGCACCGTGCAGGACGGCATCACCACGCTGTCGAGGGCGCGCAGCGTCGTCGACCACCACGATGCGGTGCCGCTCACGGTCACCCGCGGCGAGATCCGCTTCGACAACGTGCGCTTCGCCTACGGCGGCGAAAACACGGTGATCGACGGGCTCGACCTCGTGATCCGGCCGGGCGAGAAGATCGGCCTCGTCGGGCGCTCGGGCGCGGGCAAGTCGACGATCGTCAACCTGCTGCTGCGCTTCTACGACACCGAGGGCGGTCGCATCACCATCGACGGCCAGGACATCGCGCGGGCGACGCAGGACAGCCTGCGCGCGGCGATCGGCATGGTGACGCAGGACACCTCTCTGCTGCATCGCTCGGTGCGCGAGAACATCGTCTATGGGCGACCCGACGCCACCGATGCCGAGATGATCGCGGCGGCGCACCGCGCCGAGGCGCACGAGTTCGTGCAGACGCTCGTCGACCCGAAGGGGCGGCGCGGGTACGACGCGCACGTCGGCGAGCGGGGCGTGAAGCTCTCCGGCGGCCAGCGGCAGCGCGTCGCGATCGCCCGCGTGATGCTCAAGGACGCGCCGATCCTGCTGCTCGACGAGGCCACCTCCGCGCTCGACTCCGAGGTCGAGGCCGCGATCCAGCAGAGCCTGTACCGGCTGATGGAGGGCAAGACGGTGGTCGCGATCGCGCACCGGCTGTCGACGATCGCCGCGATGGACCGGCTGGTCGTGCTCGACCGCGGCCGCATCGTCGAGGAAGGCGACCACAAGAGCCTCCTCGCGCACGGGGGCCTCTACGCGCGGCTGTGGGCGCATCAGAGCGGCGGCTTCCTCGGCGAGGATGCCGACGACGACCTGCCGGCGACGCTGCCGCCCGAGACGGCCGGCGCCGCAGCCGCGGCGCTCGCCGCGGCTGCCGAGGACTCCGGTCGCATGGAGCCGCCGCGCAGCGGCCACGACCGGCTGCCAGGCCCCGAGCCGGCCGCTTCTTGATAGGTGCGCTACCGGCCCGCGAGTTCTGCGCAGGCGGCGACTTCGCCGCGGGCCGCGAGCGTGGCGAGGTAACGCTCGGCGGATACCGCGGCCGCCGCACGCGCGGCGGGCGTTCCCGCGGCGTCGCGCTCCAGCGCGTTGCGTGCGTCGCGGCAGCGCTCCTGCGCCGCAACGATGCCGCGCGCGGAGTCGTTGACCAACGCGCGCGCGACCTCGTTCGGCACCGCGGCGAGCGCGACCTGCACGCCGGCGCGCCGGTCGTTGAAGCTCGCGCCGCTCTCGGCCATCAGTGTGCCGAGGCGCGCACAGGCGCCGGGAATCCGCGGGTCGAGCGCGCGCGACGGCGTGCTGCAGACGTTCTCGACCGCGGCGAGCGCCGAGCCGATGCCACTCGCGTACGAAAGGGCATACAGTGCGCCGCCCGCGCGGTCCGCGGGGCCGACCAGCGGGGCGACCCGCGTCCACGCCACGGCGCCGGCCCGGCCGGCGTGATCGTCGTAGCGCGCCGACGACGCGGCGCGCTCCAGGTTGTCGATCATCGCCGGCGTCGCGTTGCGCCGTCGCGCACGTTCCGCCTGCAGCAGCCACGGTACTGCGTTGTCAGGCTCGCGCGAGGCCCAATAGCCCACCGGATCGCGCGCCACGCATTCCGGCGGCGGCGGCGCCGCGGGCCGCATGCAGACGTCCGCCAGGCTCGCCGCGTAGAGCGGCTCCTTCGTGTCGCGTGCGGCGGCGGCGCCGAAGTCGCGCGCCTGCGCCGCGAGGTCGAAGCCCGAGAGCCGGCCGGAGAGCCACCGTCCGGGCGCGTCGTCGGCACCGACCACCTTCTGCGCAAGCGCCTCGTCGAGCTTCGCGAACAGCGGCGCGAGCGGCGACGGCACCGCGGCATCGTCCCCCGCGCGCGCCTGCGCCATGGCCCCCTGTGCCCCACAGAGGCCGAGCGTCGCTGCCGCCATCCACGCCAGGACCTTCATCCGATCACCCCTCCCGCATCCGCAGCCTCGAATCAACCGCATCGCGCCCGCGTCCGAGCGGAGGACGCAAACCCGCACCGCCGACCACCGCCGTCGCGCCGGCCGCGTCAGGCGAACAGGAACTTGCGCGCCAGCTCCCAGCCTTCCTGCGGCAGCCGCTTGAAGCCGCTCTTCGCGAAGAGCTGCCAGCGCCCCATCGCAAAGGCGAAGAGTACCGCCGCGTCGGCGGCGGCGTCGCCGTGCCAGGAATTGCCCATCTGCGCGACGCGGATCGACTGCCGCAGCGACGCCTCGAGCTTCTCGTAGAGCTGGTTCATGCGCGCCTGCAGCCGCTCGTCCTCGTTGACCAGCGCGTCGCCGATCAGCACCCGCGTCATCCCCGGGTTCTTCTCGGCGAAGGCGAGCAGCATGGCGACGATCTGCTCGGCCTGCGCGATGCCGTCGGCGGTCTCGGACTGGATCTTGTTCACCAGCGAGAACAGCGTCGTCTCGATGAACTCGATCAGGCCCTCGTACATCTGCGCCTTGCTCGCGAAGTGCCGGTAGAGCGCAGCCTCCGAGACGTCGAGTCGTCCCGCGAGCGCGGCGGTCGTGACCTTCTCGCCGCGCGGGTTCTCGAGCATCGCCGCGAGCATCTGCAGGATCTGGGCCCGGCGTTCGCCCGGTTTGGCCGCCATTGCTGGTCCCGAGGCTTGCCGCGCTAGGCGCGCGCGGGGGTGTCGTCGGCGCGGATCATCGTACCCACGCCCTGGTTGGTCAGCACCTCGAGCAGCAGCGCGTGCTCGACGCGTCCGTCGATCACGTGGCAGCTGCGCACGCCGTTCTTCACGGCGTCGAGCGCCGAGCCGATCTTGGGCAGCATGCCGCCGTGGATCGTGCCGTCCGCGAACAGCGCATCGATCTCGCTCGCGGTGAGGCCGGTCAGCAGCCGGCCGTCCTTGTCGAGCACGCCGGCCGTGTTGGTCATCAGCACGAGCTTCTCGGCGCGGAGCGTCTCGGCGAGCTTGCCGGCGACCAGGTCGGCATTGATGTTGTAGGCCTCGCCATCGCGGCCGACGCCGATCGGCGCCACCACCGGGATGAAGTCGCGCGAGTCGAGCAGCTGGATGATCTCGGCGTCGATGTGCTCGATCTCGCCGACGAAGCCGATGTCGACCGGCTCGCCCGTCTCCGAGCGGAGCATCAGCTTGCGCGCCTGGATGCACTTGCCGTCCTGGCCGGTCAGCCCCACCGCCTTGCCGCCGTGCTGGTTGATCAGCCCGACGATTTCCTGGTTCAGCTCGCCGAGCACCATCTCGACGACGTTCATCACGCGCTCGTCGGTGACGCGCATGCCCTGGCGGAACTCGCTCGGGATGCTCATCTTCTTGAGCAGGTCGCCGATCTGCGGGCCGCCGCCGTGCACGACCACGGGGTTCATGCCCACGAGCTTCAGCATCACGACGTCGCGAGCGAAGCCGGCCTTGAGGTTCGGCTCGGTCATCGCGTTGCCGCCGTACTTCACCACGATCACCTTGTCGTGAAAGCGCTGGATGTACGGCAGCGCCTCGGCGAGGATCTGCGCCTTGACGGCCGGACTCACCGCATCGGGGGTCATGGATTCGCGGCTTGACGTGAGGGAGCGTCGAATTGTACCGCGAACCGCATCCCCGCCACGGGCGCGCCCGCGCAGCCGAGTGAGCACTGACGCCCGCGGGACCGGCGAGGGCGCGCCGGGACGAATTTTGCTATCGTTGACGCCATGACGTCCGCGCCGACGACTTCCGCGCCGCACGCGGCTCACGGGCGCCGATGATGCGGCTCGCGATCATCCGGCAGCGCTATACCCCGTTCGGCGGCGCCGAGCGCTTCGTCGAGGGCGCGCTCGAGGCGCTGCTCGAGCGCGACGTCGCCATCACCCTCTATACCCGCGAGTGGCCCGAGACGCGGCTCAAGCTCATCGAGCCGCACATCGTCGATCCTCCCTATGCCGGCAGCCTGTGGCGCGACATGGGCTTCGCCCGCGCCGTGGCGCGGGAAGTGGGCCGCGCGCACCTCGACCTCGTGCAGTCGCACGAGCGCGTGCTCTGCTGCGACGTCTACCGCGCCGGCGACGGCGTGCACGCGGTCTGGCTCGAGGAGCGGCTGCGGCACGCGTCCGCTCTGAAGCGCCTGTCCGTGCGCATCAACCCGTGGCATCGGTACACGCTCGGGATGGAGAAGAAGCTGTTCGCGAGCCCGTGGCTGCAGGCGGTCATCTGCAACTCGCGCATGGTGCGCGACGAGATCCGGCAGCACTTCGACGTGCCCGAGCAGAAGCTGCACGTCATCTACAACGCGGTCGACGCGGAAGCCTTCCACCCCGGCCTCGCCGAGCAACGCACCGCCGTCCGCACGAAGCTCGGGATCCCGGCCGAAGCGATCGTCCATCTGCTGGTCGGCTCCGGATTCGAGCGCAAGGGCGTGGCCACCGCGATCGAGGCGCTGGCGATGCTTGCCCCC
>Ga0209392_1000341_pt1 | contig 10521 bp, 18 predicted proteins | sample PPLLak3cmMay2015_FD_187252 | JGI IMG/M metagenome (GOLD analysis project Ga0209392, IMG submission 187252) | Freshwater sediment microbial communities from Prairie Pothole Lake near Jamestown, North Dakota, USA - PPLs Lake P7 Core (1) Depth... | ecosystem: Environmental > Aquatic > Freshwater >...
TTTTCCAGCGGCGTGCCCTTTTCGCCCCACGGCAGCACAAAATTCACCCACGCTTCCGGATCGTCGCGGAGCTTGGCGCCCCACATCCGGCTCATCAGAGCCTGCTCTTCCTGCGGGGTGTATTTCGTGGTCTGCATAGGCTATATCGGCGCGTATCGGCTTATATCGGCGCATATCGGCCAAATTCCATTGGCTCGGATTGGTTCAAACCTCAGCCCCCAGAGCCTGCGGCCGCGCCAGCGTTTTCGGCTCGATTACCACCGCGTCCTCTATCGCTTCCGCAGCACGCACGCGTTTCTCGGCCATCTCCAGCGCCGCAGTGATACTGATCGACTGCGCGACATCTACCTGCACCTGCTGCTTTGCCACCCAATCGTGGCGGTGCCGCAGAAACTCCAGCGCAGCCTTCGCGTCACCCGCTTCAGCAGCATCAAACACCACGCGGGACATCGACATCTCACTGTCCGCACGGCCCTTCATCTCCGCAATCTCCGCAGTGCGGTCCATCAGCTTCAGCCGGGCAAACTCCTCCGGCAGCAATCCGGCAGCCAGCGCCAGCGATTCACCCTTTAGCCCCAGACGAGCACCTTCGTAAATGCGCTCCAGCACCGCAGGGGTGGCTTTTAACTCGCGTGCGCGGATGGGGAGGTCGCGGAACATGGGGGGATGATAGCACCCAGTGAAATGCGGCGCGAAGCGGGATTTTGCGCGGAAAAAAAATTGGTTTCGGGGGCTCCGCTTTCGACCATGCCGCGAGCCGCTTCGATGGGTATACCCCCCCTGTATCCGCTCCGCGCACATCGCTCGCCTGCCGATACCCTACCCCGTACCGTATCCGTGGGCCTGGTGCGCGTGGCCTGCGCCCCGCCCCAGTCCTGGTCCCGCTCGATCGGCGCCCGTCCTGGCCCTGCCGGCAGCGCATGCGCGCAGGACACCGTGCTATCGCGCCGCGTTACTATCGCGCCGCAATACTATCGCGCCGCGTTACTGTCACGCTAGCGTTACGTCAACCCAGCGTGACGTTTTCCCGAGCGTTGTCAATGTTGTCAATGTTGTCACGACAACGCGAGTCCATCCGGGATCTTTTTCGGACTGCAACAATGACAACGCCGAAGCCCGTTGTCGTGTTGTCAATGTTGTCACGACAACGGCATTGCAGCTGCCAACTTGATTTCTTCGCTATGCTTTTGAGATTGCATGACAACAATGACAACAGTAGTGACGCGCTCGACAACAAGCTTCCCACGCTTTCAACAATCCGCGACAACACCCCGATTTGTAAGGTTCACGTCAGGATTGGGCGCGACACTGCATGCATGGCAGCGCGGTGCTGCCGATAACAGGAGTAGACGAGATGGAAGCACGGATCGAGATTGTGAACGTAGGCGCCGACACGGCGCGCGTAGAGCACGCAGTGTTCGCTGACCTGGAAGCTGCGCACGCCTACGCTGCCGGATATCCTGGGGCGTACTGGACTGACCTCGAGGTCGCGGACGACGGCGTGATCGAGATTGTGATCGCGGTCGAGTGACCCCAGCCGCTCGCCCCGCGTGCGGGGCTTGCGGGTGTAGTTAGCGCCGATAACAGATAGGAGTGACGACGATGAACCCGAACGGAATGATTGTGTATGAAGGGCCAAGCGCGATTGACGGCGCGCCGATTGTGGTGATCCTTACAGGCCTGGCAGCATCGTCGGCTAACGGTAAGACTGGCGATCTAGTGCAGTCGTTTGTCATCCGCGCCGATATCGAGCCTCACGTGGCCGTTCAGACTGGGGACGATGCGTCAGTCTGCGGAATGTGCGAACACCGGCCTGCGCTGGCCAAGCTCACGGGCAAAGCGCCATGTTATGTGCGCACAGGGGAATCGGTCCTTTCGGTGTATCGCGCTTACAAACGCGGGTCCTACCCGCGCGCTCAGACTGTGGATCAGGTGCGGCGCGTGCTCGCGGGGCGGCGCCTGCGCTTGGGCACCTATGGTGACCCGTACGCTGCGCCTGTGGCCCTGTGGCAGACTATGGTCGAATTCTCCGATGGTCACGTTGGGTATTCGCACCAGTGGCAGTCGGTCGGGTTTGACGTAGACGCGTGGGCGCCGCTTTTGATGGCGAGCGTCGACACTGCGGATGAGGCCGCACAGGCGCAGGCGCTTGGCATGCGGTATTTCCGCGTATCGATCGGCATTGATCGGCGCGCCGGGGAAGTGTCCTGCCCCGCTAGCGCCGAAGGTGGGCGCCGCGCGCAGTGTTCCGATTGCATGCTATGTGCGGGGACCACGAAGCGCGCGCGGTCGATTGTGATAGCTGACCACGCGTCGGGCCACGCTCGACGGGTTATCGCGATTCAATCTGCAGTTTGATCTCAGGCGGTTACCCGGCGTGCCGGGTATCAGCGTGCGATTCCGCGCGATAAAAGGATAGACCGATGATGATCCCCCCGAACGACATCCCGATTACGCGCCGCGTCGACGCGTCCGATGGCCTGAGTGTCACGCTCACGCGTACGCTATTGGGAACCTGGCGCGTAGTGTTTTGCGACACCGATGCCGATGCGGTAATCGAATCGCGCGTGTTCACGCATCGAGATTCTGCCGAGTTCTACGCGTCGACGCTGATTCCTGCCCGATAACCTGGAGGATAGACCGATGAAAACGTTCCTGATCCTAAACCGCGCCACCGGCGCGCGGACCCTGCCGGTCGAATATCGCCCGCTGAAGGTGACCGTGGGCGACACCGAGCATACGCTCGCCCTGCATCAGTCTGCCGGATACTGGCGCGTATCCGACCCCGTATGCGGTGGCGGTATCTGTAGCGTCAACGGCTCGTATAAGGGCATGCCGGTATCGTCGAAGGGCATGGGCGTGCGCGAGGCCACTGCGGCCGCTCGTGAGGCCGTGGTCAGCCTGGTACGCAGGAACGGCGGACCGGCCGAGTGGAATGCGCGCCTCGAGGCCGCGCGTAAGGCGTACGCAGGCGTCAGCCCCGCGTAAGCCCACGCACCGACACTATCCCTGCCGGCCGATGCCGGCGCACCTGGAGTAGATGATGCACGACACCCCCCTCACCCTGCGCGATGCGCTGTTCGCCATCGCGCTCGGCCTCGCCCTAGGCGCCCTAGTGGCGCTTGGGTTCTGACACTGACGATAGGAGCGAAGACGATGAGCGACTATGACCCCGCATACTGGGACGCCCTGCGCGCAAACAACGGCAGCACGCCAAAGCGCGTAGACGAAGAGCGCTGGTGGGACATGCTGGAAGTCATGTATCCCCGGAACTGGCGCGACAACGAGGCCGACGATTACGAATGCTTTGCCGTCAACGAAATGCAGACTGCCGACCTGTACACGTGGCTGGTACGCATCGGAAAGCACGACACGCCCAGCGTCGAATACTGGGAGATGATCGCCCCCGACGAAAGCACGAACGCCGATCTGCTGGCGCGTATAGATGCTGCCCGCTGAAACCCCGCCAGAGCTCCAGAATCGGCCCCTGTGGCCGTTTCCTGCGCGCCTGCTGGACTACCCCAGTCACCCGCCTGGCGCGCGCCCTGTGCGCGTTCCTGCGGCGCCCCTGCCGGATGAACCGGCGCTGTTTTGAGGAGCAACGACATGCATACCCCTGGACCTTGGACCGTAACCCTCGGCGACGAGATAATTGGCGCCCCTGTATGGTGGCTGATTGAAGGCGCTGACGGCGTCGTCTGCGAGGCGCTGTATGCCAGCAACGACGACGCCCGCCTGATCGCTGCCGCCCCCCAGATGCTCCGCGCCCTGCAGCGCCTGACGCGTCCAGACGACGGTCGAGGTCCTGCAGACGAAGACCTGGCTTATGCGCTGGACGTGATTCGCGCCGCCACAGGAGAGGCATGATGCTAACGTTCAAAAATCTTGAACTGTCACCCGACCAACTCGAGGTCGCCCGCGCTGCCGCTGATCGCGTGTTCCGCGCTGCCGACCTAGAGCCAGAACAATGCTGGCGCCACGTCGTCAGCCTGATGGCTGGCGGGCTGTTCAATCGTCGCGCGGTAACCATCTGGCACGATGCCGAAGATAAGGCCGTGCGCGCCGCTATCGGTAGCTGGCGGAATGCGCCGCTGAATGCAATGATGGACTGGGCGCCCGCGCAAGAGGCCGAGAAATGATCCTTGCCGGCCTGGCCATTCTGCTGGCGCTGCTACTGGCGCTGCTGCTCGACATATAATCCGCCTGCCGCACTTGTGCGGTCGTCTCCTCCTTCCGGCGCAAGCCGGTTTGCCCCGAGTCGAGTTAATCTCCTCGGGGCATTTTTTTAGCCGGTGCGATGAAACGGCCGAACGTCCGGCCTCGATGCGATATGCGTTTCCGTCGCGTCGCGCGCGTCGGATTTGCTGCCGCGCCAGTCTGGGGAGGCCCAAATATGGCGTTTGCCCGGATTGGCGCGTGATGCACACAGGCCGAGATCGGTCCAGCCCGCCTCGGCTAGCGCATGCTGCAGCGCCTGAAGATTCAGCCGGATATGTGTCGGCGCTTGGTTCTGCAAGCGGTCCACCACCGGCTGCCACGGACCGGACAGCAGGCCGAGACGGAATTCCTCGATGCGCTTTTCGATGCGCTCAATGATCCACGCTTCGGCCGCACTGCGGCCGGTGTTGACCATGATCGACTTCGCTTCCGTCCACGGTGGCGTTGCGCCCGGCTGAAAGCGCGAGACATCCCGCTGTCGCAGGTACAGCGCCCCAGCCTGCAGGCCGCCAGCGTGGAACCAGCGCCATAGTTCCTCGGATTCGGATTGAGTCATTCTGGGTGCATGCGTCCAGACGACGAACCAGCGCCTGTCCTCTGTCGGTATGCTGATCGCGTCCCGGTAATTCGTCATTGCCAACACCAACGCCTGATTCCTGACCTGTATCGGGTGCATCATCTTGCGCTGCACAGTCAGCAGTTCAGGCGGCGCCGCGAGGATCGGCTTTAGCCTGTTTTCCAGCGCCCTGCGGTCGATCGCCTCAGATTGCCGAAGTTCGTTGAAGATGATGACCTCGTTTTCGAGGTAATAACCCCACTGCTGCTGAAGTTCAGAGGTTTCGACTGACGCGCAATTCAATTTGTGCTGGCCGCCGATCGCATACAGGAGCGGTGCGATCATGCTGTCCTTGCCTGCGCCTTGTACACCGCCGATCAGCAGCGCGTGATTGATTTTCACGCCCGGCTGCTGGACCTTGAACGCCATCGCGTCCAGCAGATGATTGCGCTCAAACTCCTCTGGAATCAGCCGCGCGACGTGATCCAGCCACGGCTGCGGGTCGATTGAGTCGAGGATTTTCGGCCGACCGTCGCGCCATTTGTTGCCGTAAACCTGCCCCTGATGCTCGCACAGACTGGCTGCACCCGGCGCGTAGGTGGCGCCCGCGAGGATGCGCGCACCCATCGCTAACCTGTTCTCGTCGAACGACACTGCGGCATCGATCCGTCGCGCTCCGCCACTGGATCCGGGGTGGATCGACATGCACCGCTGGTGCCGATACAGCGCGTTGAACGCTGATCGGGAGACCTCGGTGCGCTCCTGCAGGTCGAAAAACCCGTCGTCCGGCATCATGTAAGCCCAGCGTGCGTACCACTCCGACGGCTCCAGCGTGCTCACGTCCCGCGCCTGCACGGCTTTCTCTGCCGCCTGCGTTTCTGCTGGCTCCGGCTTCGGCCCCGGTGGCGGTGCTGGCGGCTCCGGGCCACGCAGCACGCTGGTTCTGGGTGCGATCCACGACCGCGCTGCCGTCCACCGGGTCCAGCCGGAATCGGCACAGTCCCAGCCCTCGGGCTGACCGCTGACGTCGATGATTTTTATCTCACTGGCGATAGGCGCCAGTATTTCCGCCAGGCGCTGCATCGCGGTTACGCCGGGCTCATCGGCATCAGGCCACAGCAGCACCCTGCGCCCCTTCAGCACGCGCCAGTCTACCCGCCCCAGTGCCTGCACGCCACCGGGCCAGGTCACCGCGACGTACGGGCTGCCGGCCAGCGCTGCGGCTGCGTCTGCGGCTTTCTCGCCCTCGACGATGAGCACGGGGTCTTCGTGGCGGGCCTCGAGTTCCTGCAGGCGATAGAGCGGTCGCGGAGCGGGCCACTGGCCCATGCCCCAGCCGTCGGCGCTGAAAGTCCATGGGATGATCTGCTTGCGCTGCCCCTCGGGGTCGTATCGCGCGACGTACCCGAGCACGTCACCGTCGCCGTTGAAGTACGTCCACCGCTGGCTTGGCGCGCCGAGCACGGGATGGATGCAGTCGTGATCGGCAGACTCTGCCGGCACTGGCGTGATGACCGCGCGCTGCGGTTTCACAGGCCGAGGTGGCTTGGCCGGCACGTCGGATGCTGGCGCCTCGTCGCTGAGTTCGCGGTAGGCCTCGCCCATGGTGATCTCATGGATGGCAGCGTACAGGCTGATGAGGTCGCCCCCGCGCTCAGACGTGGCGAAATCAGCCCACCGGCCGCTCAGGAGGTTGACGGAGCAGGAGTCGCCCTCGCCGCCTGCTAGGTCGCCGCAGACCCACTCATGGCCCCGGCGTCGACCGCCTGCGAGCCACTGGGGAACGAGGGTGTCGGCGCTGATCAGCAGGCGTTGCGCAAGCGCGGTGAAGTCGAGTTTGTTCATGCTGTCTCCTCCGATTTATCCGCCTCAACAAGAGAAGCGCGATACTGAGACATTTTGCTGCCTCGCACAAATTGCGAAACAATTCCTGTTTTTTTATGCCTTCTCCACACTGATGCGTCAACCTTCCCGGCGGCTGGCTCTATAAACAATGTTTCAAACAGTTCAGCTCTGAGCCATTTTCTCCAGACATTTATTGTTCTCATTCTCCTCACCCCTCCCGCCTGATGGGCGATGCACTTATACCCAAGAGACTCCCAAAAGTTGTTTGCGTCCAAATCAAATCCGCACCTCAGCGTAATGCTTGTTGCGTTACCTTCCGACGCATATTGCTCCATTACTGCGGCAATCATTGCGCCATACATGCGCCTTCTTGCGTCGTACTGGATGCAAACTTGGTGCAATTTGACATCTTTGTCATTTTGCGCGCCGGCATACAAATATCCACAAGGCTCTCCGTTTAAAATTCCCAAAAAAAGCCTACCATTTTCTTGCTCTCTTTCAAAAACAGTCATCGGGTAAAAGCTAAGCGCCTCTGCGTTTTTTTTCTGTAAAGAGTCGATGTATTTCAACATTTCTGCATGTTGCTGCACAACTACGAAATCCTGCATGACGTCACCTCAGATTTTGAGCACTCAAAAGATGCGCCATCGCAAAACTCAATGGCCTCCCTTGCCTCTGCCTGCGCCAGTTCTGCAAAACGTCCGTGCTTTGGATCCGATGCAACAATTCTCCAAAGCACGTCGAGAAGTCTTTTGTTCTCGGCGCGCAGCTTTGCAATATCTTCAGTCATGCTGCCCCCTCCAAAAACGCCGCATCGATCACCGTCGCCCCAGGCATCCCCCCAGCCAGCGCCGCCCGCGTCCGAGCCCGGATCCGCTCCTCGGCGCGATAACGCTCCGCGTGGGTGATGCCGGCCAGGATGTCGATCATCGCCGCCTCGAGATCCCAGAGCGCCGCGAGTTCGCCCGAACGCGCCGCCCGCGTGCCGGTGGTCTGCATCCGCTGGATGATGTCCGCGCACGCCTGCTGGGCGTCTGAGATCACGCCGCTGGGATCCGATGCCAGGCGCGCGCGCACCAGTTCCTCGGCCAGGTTCACGGAGTCGAAGATCGTATCCCAGTGCTGCTTGGTGGCCCGCGCCTCGCGCACTGCGTCGAGCGAGCCGCGCATTTGAAGCGCCCAGACTGTGCGGTCGTCTTTGCTCAGCAGGGCGGCGCCGTGGATGGCCATCAGGTGCGCCGTCGGGTTGATGCCGCGCGGGCGGTAGGTGGAGCGTTTTCTCATGCGTCCCCCAGCAGCCTAACGGCATCGTCGACACTGCGGCAAACGCCCGCCACGCCACCGGCACTGCGGATGGTCTGCAGGAATTCCTCCTGCCCGGGGCGCATGCGCCCGGTGCGGGATTTCACTTCGATCGCCAACGTCCGGCCGTCCTTCAGGACGCCCATGATGTCGCTCATGCCGCGCGCCGTGTTCGCTCGGATATACCGCGTCGAGCCGTCCCTGTTGTGCTCTTGGAAGGTCCCGCTGTTCTGCCTCCAGCACTGCGCCACGCGCGGATGACGCTTCAGTAACTGCATGATGGCGCGCAGGATCTCGGCCTCGCTCGGCTCCCGCTGCTCTGCCGGCGCCGGTTCGCGCTTGACGCGTTTCTTCGGCTCTGGCGGGATGTCGATCTTCCGCACCGGCTTTCCCGACAGGGCTGCGTACAGTGCCTCGGATTTCTGGTGCGCGAGCATCGTTTCGCGTAGGGTTTTTCTGCCTCTCATGCTGCCAACCTCCAGAACACCGACCCCCAATCAGGCCCCTCCTGCTGCGGATTCGCCCAGAACGTGCCCCGCCTGACGCGCCCGATCGTGCTCCGATGCACTCCGTACACTAGGGCCAACTGCCGCTCACTGCGGGTCGACGCCCGGATCTCTGCGGCCATCTCCCACGTCAACTTTGCCCGAGCCCGGTTTGCGCGCTCTACTTTCGCCTGCCGCACCGGATTCCGCGTGTGGCCGGTGGCCTCGATCGCTCGCATGCTGATCGTTGCCAGCGACACCATCTGCACATGCGCAGGGCACACGCAGCGCAGGTCGCCGCAACGACTGGTAGCGTTGTAGCTCTTCCTCCCCTTTATACCGAGCTGCTCTGCGATCGCCCGCCGCACCGGCCTGCTGTTGCCCTCGCCGCCGGGCTTCGGCAACCACAGCATCGGCGTCACGCCCGTGCCGTTGTATGTGCCGGTCCAAATCAGGCAGTCGCCCTCTTCGGTCACGCGCGGCCTGATGCGCCGCGCCAGGTCTGCCGGCAGTTTCGCCAGCTTTTCGTCGATCTCATCCATGTCTGCTCCTGTGGCCGATCCGTCGGCATGGGGACGCGATCATAGCCCCGCCTCTGCGCTGCGGATGAAAACCCGCTATTTCTGTCGGGTATAGGCGATTCTGCGCTTGACGTGTCGGTCGGCGTGGGGCAAACTCTCCCCGTCGTCACACAACACAGGAGCAGACATGCGACACGAACCCCGGTTCGGATCATACGATCCGGACTACGGCCCGTATCACGGCCATCCCGCCGATCCGCGCACGCCGTCGTTCGACCTCCCCGATGAGGTCTACGAAGAGGCGCAGCAGCGCGTGTTCTCGCACGCCATTGACCTGGAAGAGTGGCTCTCGGAGGCGCTGGGCAACGGCCCGGACACGTCGATCGACGTGTCCAAGCTCGACGCGCCCAAGGCAAGCACCCGTGCCCTGTTGGTGGCGCTGTTTGTCGGCACTGACGAGCAGATTGTGGCGGCCGCAAAAGAGATGCGCAGCCGCGCCGCCGCCTCGATGGAGCAGCGCATCGAGGACGAGGCGTGGGATATTTACGACTCGCGCCGGTATGACAACTTCGAACCGCCCGAGCGTGACTTGGACGACGCGGACCACTGGTATTGAGGAGAAGACGATGAACGCACTACCCGTCAGCCAAGTGATGGACATTTACGCAATCTTGCGGGAGCTTGAATTCCTGTCTGCGCGCCCCGCCCCTGAGCAAGTCGGCAGGCTGCGCGAACAGGCCGGCTTCCAGTGCGCCCTGCTGCGTCGGCGCATTGACGAAATCGCTGGCGACGTCAAGGTGGTGGCATGATCCTCGAAACCGACACCCAGCGATCTGAAGACTGGTACGCCGCCCGCTTGGGCAAGGCCACGGCCTCCCGGTTCAAGGACGCCATCGCCGCGCTGAAATCCGGCGCCCCAGCGCAGGCCCAACGCGACTACCTGACGGAGCTTGTCGTGGAGCGCTTGACGCAGCAGCCGATCCAGCGCTTCCAGAACGCCGCCATGACCTGGGGCACCGAACAGGAGCCCGCAGCACGCGCTGCCTACGAGCGCATCACCGGCCGAATCGTGGAGGAAACCGGCTTCGTTTGTCACGACACCCTGATGGCAGGCTGCTCGCCTGACGGCCTGATCGACTGGGACGGGCTGATCGAGATCAAGTGCCCGTACAGCAGTGCCAACCACATCGAAACGCTGCTCAACGGCATGCCGGCAGAGCACATCCCGCAGGTGCAGGGCCAGATGTGGATCACTGGCCGCGAGTGGTGCGATTTCGTTTCCTACGACCCCCGGATGCCTGCTGAACTGCAGCTGCACGTTCAGCGCATCCAACGTGACCCGAGCTTCATCGCCGACCTGGAAGCCCGGATTACGTCTTTCCTGCAGCAGGTCGGCACCCAAGTCGAGGCGCTGCGGCGTCTCGCGGAAAGTAAGCAATGAGCGATACCAAGAAGCGCCCCTATGTCCGCACCCTGAAGGCCTGGACCGTAATGGACGCGGAGGGCAACGAGCGACTGGTGCGGGCCTACACCGCAGCAGACGTGCTGCGCCACGTCACGCCGCAGTTCGTGATCGCGCCCGCCACGCACGACG
>Ga0209392_1000342_pt1 | contig 10511 bp, 8 predicted proteins | sample PPLLak3cmMay2015_FD_187252 | JGI IMG/M metagenome (GOLD analysis project Ga0209392, IMG submission 187252) | Freshwater sediment microbial communities from Prairie Pothole Lake near Jamestown, North Dakota, USA - PPLs Lake P7 Core (1) Depth... | ecosystem: Environmental > Aquatic > Freshwater >...
CAGCCAGCGGATGGTGTTGATATCGAGGTTGTTGGTGGGCTCATCCAGCAACAGGATGTCCGGGTTGGCAAACAATGCCTGGGCCAGCAAAACGCGTAGTTTCCAGCCTGGCGCCACCTCGCTCATCGGCCCGGCATGCTGATATTCCGGAATACCCAGACCCAGCAGCAACTCACCGGCGCGCGCCTCGGCGCTGTAACCATCGAGCTCCGCGAATTCGACCTCGAGTTCGGCGACTTTCATACCGGCATCTTCCGACATCTCGGCCAGCGAATAGATGCGGTCGCGCTCCTGCTTGACCGTCCACAATTGCTCATAACCCATGATGACGGTATCGATGACCGAAAAGTTTTCGAAGGCGAACTGGTCCTGGCGCAGCTTGCCCAGACGCTCACCGGTATCGACTTTGACGTGCCCGGCGGAGGGTTCGAGTTCGCCGCCGAGGATCTTCATCAACGTCGATTTGCCGCTGCCGTTGGCGCCGATCAGGCCATAGCGGTTGCCGTTGCCAAACTTGGCGGAGATGTTTTCGAACAGCGGCTTGGCGCCGAATTGCATGGTCAGGTTGGCAGTCGTTATCACGATAATTTTCCGCTCAAAAAAACGTCACTCGGCCCGTAGCCGATGAGACTGGGTACATAGGAGGTAAATAAATGGCCCTGGTGGGTTAACGGGATCAACAAGGCCCGCGCATTCTAGAGAAAAGCCCGCCGTGGTTCAAGCAGATATCCGCTTAATGATTGAATTTCCGCTATTTTGTGATGGCAACCGCGTACCAAGAAGCCGTGCGCTAACCCCAGCCGATCTCGTCCAGGTGCTCGTCGTCGATGCCGAAGTAGTGGGCGATCTCGTGGATCAGGGTGGTGGCGATCTCCTTGCGCAACTCGTCCGGCGGCAGGTCCAGCTCCAGGTGCGGCAGCCGGTAGATATAGACGATGTCCGGCATTTCGACGAAATCGTCCACGCTGCGCTCGGTCAGCGGCGTGCCGACGTAGAGGCCGAGCAGGTCGTCTTCGCCCGGCTCGCATTCCTCGCATTCCTCGCCGGGCTCATCGGTCACGCGGATCTCGATGTGCTCGAGCGCCTCGTGCACCCAGGCCGGCAGGCTGTCCATGGCCTGCTGCACGATGGTTGCGAATTCCCCGGGCTTCATGCGCGGAACACGTTGCCGCGCTGCAACTCGCGCGGGATGTTCATGGCTGGAGGGCAACTGGCGACATCACGCAATTGTGCCACACAAGGGGTCCACACAAGGGGTCAGGTTCATTTGCATGAAAAGCAAATGAACCTTTTCCACCCTTACTACTCAGCGTTTTCCCCCGCAGCAGCGAAATTCGCAATGGGGTATGGCTGGTAGACACCCTCGGTATCAGGGATCAGGACTTCGCCTGCCCGGTCAAAATTCCGGTTCTTGGATAACCGTTGCTTGAGATCCTCGTGAACCTGGATGTATTCATCGCTGCCCCGCCCGGGATACAAGTGACCTTCGATCTGGGCGATGGCGACATCCGTCCACTCGATGAGTGTGTCCTGTTTTTCTTCGCTGGCGGACAATGTTTCTATGATTTTTGCGGGATCATTACCCTCCTGCTGAATTTTCTCCATTTTTTCGAAGATGATTTCACCATGCAGGCGCTCATGCGCAAGCACGCTTTGCCGCAGAATCTCGATGTCCGGATGTGCATTTTCAAGGTTGTGCCGGTAGAGCGCGGATTTCTTGCCCAGGTCCTCGTTAAACAGCACCTTGCGCTCGATCTTGAGACTGCTGCTGCCAATGTACCACCAGCGGTCGAAAGGTCCATCCGGGTCTGCGATCGTGTCCACGCCATATCCTTCTCCCTGCCAGGACTTGCCCGCGTGCAGCGCGTGACCACCGGTCGTGTCCAGGGCGCATACGTTCTGGCCAAATTGCAGCATGGCGGTAACCAGTTTTGAAGCCGGTATGGGTGCTTCCTTTTGTTTCTTCTTGATTGAAGTTTTCCAGCCCTTGGGTCCGCGTGGTTGCACTTTCACCAGCACATCGGCACTGTCGGTGCTGTTGCCATCGGTCACCGTCAGGGTGACTTTCAATGAGCACAGGAAATTGGTCGGAGCCTGTGGCCCGGTCTTGCGGGCGCCGGGATTACCCGTCGTACCTTCCGGACAGGCCAGTTGGTCCACGGCCTCGAAGACACTCTGGTCTTCGGCACTGCCCTTGTCGGAGTGCCCGGGTTTGTCGGCCTCTTCCTTCGGCACCGCTGAAAATGTCCAGGTGTACTGCAGGCAAATCCCTTTTGACTTGCTGCCATCCAGCATGGCCTGTTCACCGCGCACGACCTTGTAGGGGCCGCCCGGGTCAGCCTCCACTGGCGGCTTTTCGGGATCGACATCGTAAGTCATACGCGTGCAGTCCACCGCTTCCGGCGGCGGCTGGTTCAACGCCTGGATGGCCTGGTTTGCCGCGTAGCCGGCCCCCGCCAGGGCAAAGGCGGAAACTGACATCAGCGCAGCGAATTTCAGCATAGTGCCTTTGGGCGTGCTGTTACTTGCCGCGAGCGAATCGTCAAATTGCTGTTGCAGCGCGGCCTGCGACCCTGCGGCCGCTGCGACCGACTCTTGATCCGGCGCAAGTTCCGGCGCTTGCAGGCCAGCGTCAGCAACGGCGCCACCGAGTTCTTCAAAGTCCTTGTCGCGCCGGTCGGACAGGCCGGCAACTTCGGCCCGCAGCCGCTCCGATTCTTTACGAACCTCTGCCAGTGCCTGCTTCAGTTTTTCAGCAGCCTGCCTGGCGTTCGCCCTGACCTGGTCGAGTTCAGCCTGCATCGGCGCCAGGGTAGTTTTCAGTTTTTGAATCTCCGCCTGGGCAACGGCGCCCTGCTCGATGAGTTGGGTCAGTTTTATTTCGCCATCCCGCTGTTCGGCGTGCAGGGCTGCAACCTGTGCCTCCGCCTGCGTCCGGTCGAAAGCCTTCCCGCCTGGTTCCGCTGGTTTTTGCAGTTTCTGCTCCAGCGATTGTTGTTCCTGCTGCGCCTGGTTAAGACGCCGGCGTGTCGCATCGATGTCTCGCTGGTTGCGGCTCGCGGTTTTCTGCTGTGCGGCCAGTTCTGCATCCACCGGATCCTTGCGCGCCTTTACTTCTTTTTCCAGCGTCTCAAAACGGCTGGTATCGGCGGCCCCCTGTGCTTCAAGTGCTGTCTTTTTTTCACCCAGCGCGTCCAGGCGCGAGGCCAGTTGCCGGTTACTTTCCTTAATCTCTGCAAGGCTCGCCAGCAATGCTGCGCTGGCCGGGGCGGTAACCCCGGTCTCCGCGGCCCGTCTACCCAGTACACGCAGCGCATCGCTGTGCGCCCTGGCGGCGGCCTTGATGCCCCGCTTCAGGCGCAGGCGTTGATACTTGCGGCCAATCTCACGAAACCCCAGTTGCAGCAAACTCATGGCGATGACCCTCCCTCGCGTTTTAGTTGAACTCTCCACAATCCCTGCTCGGCCCAGCGCAAGCCCGGTTGCAGATCCAGGGCAAGGCGGTACTCCGAACCGGCTCGCTCAAACTCGCCGTTCATTTCCAAGGTGTAGGCAAGGTTGACATGCGCCCTCGGATTACTCGAATTTTTTGTCACGGCATCCTGCCAGAGAGCCATTTCGCTCTGGAATAGCAAGTTTCGTTGCCAGGTAAATAGCGCCAGGCCCGCCACGACCAGGCAAGCACACACCCGTGCTACCGGGGTAAACGACATTCTGCCGGGCCGGCCGGCAATGGCCGCAATGACCAGGGCGATTCCCACCATGGGCAGGTAGAGCAGCCGATCCGTTACCGGGTCTGAACGCACCAGCAGTATGCTGGTTGGCAACAGCGCGGCGATCAGCCACGCCGTGCCGGCTGCAACAGCACCTGGCCGTTGGCCCAGGCCGGCCCATGCGGCCGCCACGACCAGCGCCACGGTCAACAGGTCCGCACCACCGACCGCGCGACGTCCGGGGTCGATGCTGATCGTCCCTGGCAGGAAAAGGAAACGCGTGAGCCCGGCAATGCTCTCCACGCGCCGGGCGAGACAGCTGTCCTGCCTGGGTTTGTTGTCGTTGAAACAGAAACCCAGGCCGAGGCGTTGTTCGACTTGTCCGGCGGGTGTAACGGCAAGCTGACCGGCATCTGCCGCCTCGGCCAGCAAAGTGCGATAGCCCGGATGCAGCAGCATGCCGCCGAGCAACAGCGCTGCGAGCAGCACATGCGGGGCCGCCAGCCTGAAGCTGCGACCCGCCGGCAGTCCCTTGCCGAAAAACAGCCAGGCGATCAGCATGGCGGGATAAACCAGGGCCGTTTCCTTCGAGCCCACCGCGAGCGCGAAAGCGCACAGGGAAAGCATGCCCCACCGCCACCCGGACTGGTTTCCCATGTGCCGCAGGGCCGCCAGGTGACCAATCAGCAGCCAGAAGGTCATCAGCGCGGTCGCGCGGCCCGATATGTAGGTGACTGCACCTGCCTGGGCCGGATGCAGCAGGAATACCGCAACGCCTAGCGCGGCAATGGCCGGAAAGGTCAGCGAACGCGGCACCATCCGCCCGATAAGAATGTAGACCAATACTCCATTGGCGAGGTGCAGCGCGATATTGACCACGTGAAAAGCGGCCGGGTTGGGCCCGGCGACGTAGAGGTTTGCGGCAAATGTCAGCAGCGTGACGGGACGGCGCTGCCAGAAATCGAAAGCGGCTACATCGAGACCCGTGTTGTGCACAATCCAGGGATAGTCATCGAAAACGAAGACCCCCCACAATGCCGGCAGGTACAGCAAAAGGCAGGCGATCAGCACAGCAATCAGCCATGCGCTCGATAGGAATCCCGCAAACGAATCGCGACCTGACGAACCGGTCAGTTTAAGAACCGTATGGTCGTCAGCGAACCCAGCAGACACTGTCCGCGTCGAATCGAACATCGAAAATCCAACCTGGTCAAGAGGGCGTCAACACGCTGGGGTATTTAACGCCTTTTTACTGAGACTGGCAATTAATCGACCGCACAAGCGCACTCATTGCACGGTACTGCAGTTTCCAACAAATTCGTCAATGACGCCTATAAACGCGAATATCGATTCATGTTTATTTCCAAAATATACCGATATACTTTTACCGGGCCGGGGGCCAAAACGTCAGGGAATTCCAATGGCCCGATCGCATTTTGGAATTTTTCTTTCTTTTAAGAGTCGGTTTGTTTGCTGTAAGGTTTAAGCGTAACTTTGAACAAAGTAGAAATTATTCTGCACACCAGGGGCAATAAAAACATGATCAGATTTACCAGGTACACGTTAATCATCTCGATGCTTTTAGTACTCCCCGCCAGCGGAGCGGTTGCCAAAGACAACAACGCCGAACTCAAGGCAGAAATCCAGGCGCTCAAAGCCGGCCAGGAACAGATCCAAAAAGACCTCGAGGAAATCAAGAAACTCCTGAAGGAAGGCGCCAGGGCAGCACCGGGGCAACAGGCCTTCAAACCAACTGACATCAAACTGGGTGACAAGGTCGCGACCAGGGGTGAGAAAACCGCGCCCGTGACGCTGATCGAATTCAGCGATTACCTCTGCCCCTTCTGCAAGCGGCACGCGACCACCGTCATGCCCGAATTGCAGAAGAACTATATCGATACCGGCAAGCTGCGTTTCGTGATGCGGGAAATGCCCATCCCGAACCTGCACCCGAGGGCGGAAGCCGCCGCGGTCGCGGTCCTGTGTGCGGGCGACCAGGGTAATTACTGGGGTATGCACGATGCCCTGTTCAATGACCAGAAGGCCACCAAGGACGAAGATTTCAAAGCCATGGCCAATTCGCTCGGACTGGACGCCGACGCTTTCGATACCTGCTATGCCAGCAAAAAATTCGATGCGCAGATCAAGGCTGACCAGGCCGAGGGTCAGAAACTCGGTATTTCCGGCACACCCAGCTTCGTCATGGGCCTGACCGACCCGAAAGACCCGAACAAGGTGCATCTCACCAAGTTCATCCGCGGCGCGCAGCCCTATGCCACCTTCGCCGCGAACATCGACGAGTTGCTCAAAGCCGCCAAAGAAACGAAATAGTCAAGCATGGTTTGTCCTGGCCGCCTTTCAGGCCAGGACATAACTGACGATCAACGGCAACAGCACGAACGCCAGCGGCGTGGACAGCACACCGTCATCGACCCCGCCCAGACCGGACCAGGAAATGCCGTCATGGCGGCGCCAGACCGAACTCTCACTGTGATAATATGAACCCGTTCACGGCGCGGACCCGGGTGGATAAGGGAAAATCCATCACCGGGCATTCTCCCGAATGGAAATTAGGCAATGGCGAAAATACTGATCGTTGATGATTCCCCGTTTACACGCCACCTGCTGGGCGTCATCGTCAAGATGGGTGGTCACCAGGTCATCGGTTCGGCGGAAGACGGCAGGGAGGGATTTGAAAAATACAAAACTCTCCGCCCCGACATCGTCACGCTGGACTGGATGATGCCGAGCAAAAGCGGCGAGGCCGTGCTCAAGAAAATCATCGAGTTTCACCCCTACGCAAAAGTCATCATGATCACCGGTTGGGCCAACAAGAGCATCGAGGCGCGGGTTCTGCAAGCCGGCGCGAAGGCCTTTATCGAAAAGTGCAACGTGCAAAAGGAACTGTTGCAGGTCATCGACAAGGTCATGGAAAACTGAGCGCAGGCGGTTTATTTGCCAGCGCAGCCACTGACGCCGCGCTGCAGACCGTTCAAACCATGAAAGTGTCTTCGCTGCCCGGTTCCATCCTGACCGCATCGATGAACGACGGCGGGCCATAGCCGATTTTTTTCTTGCGCACGAACCTGCCGTTGACAAATTCGTGTTCGCTGAACAGCAGGGGTAAATTGAGTTTCCGCGCCAGCACCATCAGCCACTCGAGCGTCGCGGCGGGAATTTTTTCACCGGTCGGAACCGCGCGGATGACCTCACGGTCGTGCCAGCGCCTGCCGAACATGACGATGGCGCCGCATTCGGACGGTTGCATCTGCGCCGGCATGTCGTGGTCGCCCTTCAGCCAGCCGCACCTGAAAATCCTGCAGGGGTTGTGCGGGCGTTGTGCATAGATCCCACAGCCATGCTCCAGCTTGTGGGCGCAGGGCTTGCCGGGTTTGATCTGCACACCGTTGATGTCTGCCGTAAGCCAGCCCTCGCAGCAGGCCGCGCATGGATAACACTGCCTGTCCTGCATGGCATCCGTCATCACATCACCTCTCTGCGCAAGCCTCGAGACAGATTTCGGCACCGTTCAACGGCACCATACCGGATCGTGGCATGTATCTTTCCATTTCTCATATTTGGAGCTGCAGTATCGCCGAAACCCGGCCGTACAAACAGACCCGGGCGGGATAAATTTCAGGGTAAAAAATCACCCGGATCCGGGCCGGAAAATCACTTTATAAACCGCCCGAAAAAATCTCTTGACATAAAGACAGACAGGATTATATTACGCGAAAATTCAGAGCGGGTTCAGCCCGCACGACCCGACGGGCCGGGCCGTTTTTTGATTGCAGGTCGCCCATCTGCTTAATACAGGTAAGCAAATGAAAACCTTTAGTAACCTTGCCGAGGAGCCTCCCAGTTCGGCGCTTATTTTCCCTGATCCCGCAAGCCCCGTCCCGCAAGTAGTCCATCCACCCAGCAAAACCCCAAATCTCAGCGTCGTAAAACGCGAGCCGTCGACGTTTGTCGTATCCAGGCAGTCCGCCGAATTTCTGCGCAGATTCTACCCCGAAGCCACGCGCACCGATTGGAACGATTGGCGCTGGCAGAACCGCCATCGCGTCAGGACCCTGGCCGACCTGGCGAGGATGATCGAGCTTTCCGAGGAAGAATCCGAGGCCATCAGACGCCACACCGGTTCGCTGCCGGTTGGCATTACCCCTTACTACGCCAGCCTGATGAGCAGGCTCGACCCGCACCAGGGTTTGCGCCGCACCGTCGTACCGGTGCTGGGTGAGTACGAGATCGCGCGCGGCGAGAACGATGACCCGCTCGGTGAAGATTCGCACAGCCCGGTGCCGGGACTGGTCCACCGCTACCCGGATCGCGTGTTGCTGCTGGTGACAAATTTCTGCTCCGTTTACTGCCGCTACTGCACACGTGCACGCATGGTCGGCTCCGCCGGCGAGCGCAGCGTGAAGAAGGCCGATATCGAAGTGGCTCTGAACTATATCGAACAGACGCCGGTCATCCGCGACGTGCTGATTTCCGGTGGCGACCCGCTCAGCCTGGATGACGACCGCCTGGAATACATCCTCAAGCGCCTCTGCAAAATCAAACATGTCGAATTCATCCGCATCGGCAGCAAGCAACCCGTCGTCCAGCCGATGCGCGTGACGAGTTCGCTGCGGCGTATCCTGAAACGCTACCACCCATTGTGGATGAGCCTGCATTTCACCCACCCGGACGAGTTGACGGCGGAAGTGGCGGAAGCCTGCGGCCGTCTCGCTGACGCCGGCATTCCGCTCGGCAGCCAGACCGTCCTGCTCAAGGGTGTCAACGACGAACTCGAAACCATGCGCAAGCTGATGCACGGCTTGCTGAAAATCAGGGTCCGGCCCTACTACCTTTACCAGGCCGATCCGATTTCCGGTTCCGCGCATTTCCGCACGCCGGTTTCCAGGGGTGTCGAGCTGATACGCGGTCTGCGTGGCCACACGACCGGTTACGCGGTGCCAACCTTCGTGGTCGACGCGCCCAACGGCGGCGGCAAAATACCCCTCGCGCCAGATTTTGTGGTCGGCTACGAAGGCACTGACCTGTTGCTGAAGAGCTACGACGGTGGCATCTACCGTTACCCCGACTCCGGTTCCCCGTTAGCGCTGGGAGAACAACCATGTTAATGAAAACAGCCAGCGGAGCCGAGCGCACATTGAACGTAGGCATGACCTATGATCTGCGCGACACTTATCTCGCGGCGGGCTACAGTGAAGTGGAAACCGCCGAGTTTGACCGCGCCGACACCATCGACAGCGTCGAGCAGGCCCTTAAGGAACTGGGCTACACGGTCGACCGCATCGGCCACGTCCAGCAACTGGCCGCGCGTCTCGTCGCGGGTGACCGCTGGGACCTGGTTTTCAACATTGCCGAAGGTATGCACGGGATTGGCCGCGAGGCCCAGGTGCCGGCGCTGCTGGACGCCTACCAGGTGCCCTACACGTTTTCGGACACGCTGACCTGCGCCCTGACCCTGCACAAGGGCATGACCAAGGACGTGGTCCGCGCCGCCGGCGTCGCGACGCCGGAGCATGTCGTCGTGCATAAAATTTCGGATCTGAAAAAGATCAGGATGCCGTTTCCGCTGTTTGCGAAACCGGTCGCGGAAGGCACCGGCAAGGGCGTGGACGGCAAATCGAAAGTTGACAACATGCGGCAGTTGCGGAGCGTCTGCACACAACTGCTGGTGCAATACAACCAGCCGGTGCTGGTCGAACGGTTTCTGCCGGGCCGGGAGTTTACGGTCGGAATCCTCGGTACGGGCACCGGCGCGAGAGCGCTTGCCACCATGGAAATTCACCTGCTTGCAAAGGCGGACGCCGATGCCTATTCCTATCATAACAAGGCGGACTGGGAAGATCGGGTGCATTACAACCTGTTGCCGCCGGGTCAACTGCGCAACAGCATCGAGACGCTGGCGCTGGATGCCTATCGCGCACTCGGCTGCCGCGATGCCGCACGTCTTGACTTGCGCCTGGATGAAAATGGCCAGCCCGGCTTCATCGAGGTCAACCCGCTGGCAGGTATTCACCCGGTGATTTCGGACCTGCCGATGATGGCAACCAAGGCCGGCGTATCCTATCGCGAGTTGATCGGCGCCATTATGAATTCCGCCGTGAAGCGCTGCGGTCTGAGCAGCAAGGCAGATCGGCTGGCCGCCTAGCGACCCGGCATTCACTGGATGACAACACAGCCGCTGACCGTGCTGGTTTTGCACGAGTCTGTCGGAGCCGATGCCCGCGCCGATGACCTGGATACGCTGACCATGGTCGAGCACGTTACGGCTGCGCTCCGGCAACTTGGCAGGCAGGTCTCCAGCCTGCCAACCGGCCTCGACCTGGACGCCACGCTCTCGTCCATCAGGACCCGGCAACCGGGCATTGTTTTCAACCTGGTCGAATCGCTCGGCGGCGACGCAAACACGGTGCATTTCATCCCCGCGCTGTTGCGTGCCGCCGGCCTCGCGTTCACCGGTTCGGACGGTGATGCCATCTACCTCAGCTCACAAAAACAACTGGCCAAGCGGTGGATGCGTCTGCACGGAATCCCGACCCCGGCCTCCCCCAGCAGCGCCAGCGAAGCTGACGGCAAGCGCGACCGCTGGATCGTCAAGTCCCTGTGGGAACACGCGTCCTTCGGCATGGATGACGGTTGTGTCGTGAACGGCATCGGGGCGGCGCGCAAGCGCATCGCGGACTGCGTCACCCGTTACGGTGGCGAATGGTTCGCAGAGTTGTTTGTCGACGGCAGGGAATTCAATATCGCCGTGCTGGAACAGGACGGTCAGCCCGTCGTCCT
>Ga0209392_1000346_pt1 | contig 10446 bp, 8 predicted proteins | sample PPLLak3cmMay2015_FD_187252 | JGI IMG/M metagenome (GOLD analysis project Ga0209392, IMG submission 187252) | Freshwater sediment microbial communities from Prairie Pothole Lake near Jamestown, North Dakota, USA - PPLs Lake P7 Core (1) Depth... | ecosystem: Environmental > Aquatic > Freshwater >...
CTGTCGGGCTCGGTCGGCGTCGAGGCGCTGACGATCGGTGCGCTCGACTCGAGCGGCGCGGGCACCTCCTCGCTGCTCGGCGGCATCACGGCGCCGATCTTCGAGGGCGGCCGGCTGCGCAGCCAGGTCGCGATCCAGGACGCGGTGCGCGAGCAGGCCGAGGTGAGCTATGCCCAGACGCTGCTCGGTGCGCTGGAGGACGTGGAGAACGCACTCGTGGCCCTGACCCGCAACCGCGAGCGCGATGCGGCGCTCACCGCCGCGGTCGAGTCGGCCCGCACGGCCTCGCGGCTCGCGCAGGCACGTTACAGCGCCGGGCTGATCGACTTCCAGTCCGTGCTGGAGACCGACCGCACCGTGCTCGCCGTCGAGGAGAGCCTCGCGCGGACGCGCGCCGACGGCGTGCTCGCGGTGGTGCGCCTGTACAAATCGCTGGGCGGCGGCTGGTCACCCGCCGCTGCCTCCACTTCGGCCGGCAAGGACAGTCCATGAACGCTCCCCTCCACGGGCACGGCGCCGACAACGGCGCCCTGCAGAAGCTCCTCGCCGCGGGTTCCAGCGGTGGCTTGTGGCGCCGCGGACTGTGGCTCGCTGCCGCCCTGCTCGTGATCGCCGTCGCGGCGATCCTGGTGCTGCGTTCCAGCAAGGATGCAGCGGCCCCGAGCTACCGGACGGAACCCGCGACCATCGGCACGCTGGTGGTCACCGTGTCCGCCACCGGCAACCTGCAGCCCACCAACCAGGTCGAGGTGGGCAGCGAACTCTCCGGGATCGTCGAGGCGGTGCTGGTGGACGACAACGACCGCGTGAAGACCGGGCAGGTGCTGGCCCGGCTCGACGTGTCGAAGCTCGAGGACGCGGTGGCGAGGTCGCGGGCGAGTCTCGCCGCGGCCGAGGCGCAGGTGCTGCAGGCGCAGGCCACGGTCGCCGAGGCGCGCGCCAACCTGGCTCGCTTCCGGCAGGTCGCCGAGCTGTCGGGTGGCAAGGTGCCCTCGCGCAGCGAGATGGACGGCGCTGAGGCCAACGCGAAGCGGGCCGAGGCCGACGAGGCCAGCGCGCGGGCCGCCATCGCGCAGGCGCGCGCCAACCTGCGCTCGGACGAGACCAACCTCCACAAGGCCAGCATCCGCTCGCCCATCGACGGCATCGTGCTCACGCGCCAGGTCGAGCCCGGGCAAACGGTGGCTGCGTCGTTCCAGGCGCCGGTGCTGTTCACGCTGGCCGAGGACCTGGCGAAGATGGAACTGCAGGTGGACGTGGACGAGGCCGACGTGGGCCAGGTGCAGGTCGGCCAGCCGGCCACCTTCACGGTGGACGCGTGGCCGGGCCGCAAGTACACGGCGGTGATCACGCGCGTCGGCTTTGGCTCGCAGGAGAAGGACGGCGTGATCTCCTATCTCACCGTGCTCGAGGTCGGCAACGACGACCTGAGCCTGCGTCCCGGCATGACCGGCACCGCGGAGATCACCACGCTCACCCGCGAGCAGGCGCTGCTGGTGCCGAATGCGGCGCTGCGCTTCACGCCGGCATCGGCCGCCGCACCGCGGAAGGCGCCCAGCCGCAGCGTCGTGGGCTCGCTGATGCCCCGGCCGCCGGCCACGACGCCTCGGGTGAAGGCGCCGACGAACACCGGGGCGCCGCGCGTGTGGGTGCTGCGCGACGGCGAGCCCGCGGCCGTCGACGTCCAGACCGGTGCCACGAACGGCAAGGTCACCGAGATCGTCGGCGGGTCGCTGGAGGCCGGCGTGGAACTGATCACGGAAGCGGTGAGCGTCACGAAATGACCGAGGGGCCGCTCATCCGGCTGACCGGCATCACGAAGACCTACGGCGAGGGACGGGCGGCGTTCCAGGCGCTGCGGGGCATCGACCTCACGATCGACGCCGGTGAATTCGTCGCCATCATGGGCCCGAGCGGATCGGGCAAGTCCACGGCGATGAACATCCTCGGCTGCCTCGACACGCCCACCGCCGGCAGCTACGAGTTCATGGGTGCGCACGTGGAGCAGATGACGCGTAACCAGCGCGCGCTGCTGCGCCGCCACTACCTTGGCTTCGTGTTCCAGGGATTCAACCTGCTCTCGCGCACCACGGCGCTCGAAAACGTCGAGCTGCCGCTGATCTACCGGGGGCAGCCTGCCGCGGCGCGCCACGAGTCGGCGCGCGCGGCGCTTGCGCAGGTCGGGCTCGAAGGCTGGGACCACCACACACCGGCCGAGCTGTCGGGCGGGCAGCAGCAGCGCGTCGCCATCGCGCGGGCCATCGTCACCCGGCCCGCCGTGCTGCTGGCAGACGAGCCCACCGGCAACCTCGACTCTCAGACCAGCCGGGAGATCATGGACCTGATCAGCGCGTTCAACCGTGACCACGGCATCACCGTGCTCATGGTGACCCACGAGCCGGACATGGCGGCGCACGCGCGGCGCACCGTGCGCTTCGTGGACGGGCGCGTCGAGCACGACCACCGCAACGAGGAGGTCGCCTGATGCTGTGGAACACCGTGCTGCTCGCACTGCGCGCCATCCGCCGCAACCTGCTGCGATCGTTCCTCACGGTGCTCGGCATCGTCATCGGCGTGGCCGCGGTGATCACGATGGTCACGCTCGGCAACGGCGCCACGCAGTCGGTGAAGGACCAGATCTCGAGCATGGGCAGCAACCTGCTGATCGTCGTCCCGGGCCAGCGCTTCGGCCCCGGCTCCGACGGCGCACCGCTCTTCAAGAGCGCGGACGTCGAGGCGATCCGCAACCAGATCACGGCGGCCGAGCGCGTGTCGCCGATGGTCAGCAAGGCGGTGACGGCGGTCTACCAGGCCAACAACTGGTCCACCGTCGTGCTGGGCACCAGCGAGTCCTACTTCGTGTCCGGCAACTGGAGGCTCGCCGCGGGTCGCACCTTCAACGAGACGGAGGAGCGCTCCGGCAAGGCCGTCTGCGTGATCGGAGAAACCGTGCGCGAGAGGCTGTTCGGCCGGCAGAACCCGGTGGGCAGCGAGATCCGCATCAAGCAGTTCGCCTGCGAGGTGATCGGCCTGCTCGAGCCCAAGGGCCAGTCTGCGATGGGCTCGGACCAGGACGACACGGTGGTCATGCCGCTGCGCACGGTCCAGCGGCGCCTGAGCGGCAGCCCGGACATCAATCGGCTCACCGTGTCGGTGCGCGACGGCGCCTCCATGGACTCGGTCAAGGAGCAGGTCGCCCTCCTCATGCGCGAGCGCCGCAACATCGGCGAGAACGAGGAGGACGATTTCCGCGTGATGGACACCCGGCAGATCGCCGAGACGCTCACCAGCACCACGAAGATCCTCACGATGCTGCTCGCGGCCGTCGCGGCGGTGAGCCTGCTGGTCGGCGGAATCGGCATCATGAACATCATGCTGGTGTCGGTCACGGAGCGCACCCGCGAGATCGGCACGCGCCTCGCCATCGGCGCGCTGGAGCGCGAGGTGCTGCTGCAGTTCCTGATCGAGGCCGTCGTGCTCGCCAGCCTCGGCGGGCTGGTCGGCATCGCCCTGGCCACCGGGGCGTCGATCGGGCTGGCCGGACTGATGAAGGTGCCCTACCTGTTCGACCCGGGCATCAACCTGCTGTCGTTTGCGTTCGCCGCGGCGATTGGCGTGATTTTCGGCTATTTCCCGGCGCGCCGGGCGGCCGGGCTCAACCCGATCGACGCCCTGCGGCACGAGTAAACCGGGGCCGCGCCGCCCGGCTTGCACCGGCGGGAAAAAGTGTATAGTGTTTATACACACTAAAGTTTCGAGTCCATCGTCATGCCGGGTGTTGCCGCGTTCGTGCGGGGCTGGTTCGCCGAGCCCCCGCCCCCTTTCGAGCTTCGCGAGGCCAGCGCCCGCTGGGGCCGCGGCCGGCCGCAGCAGGCGCGGCGCACGCTGCGCGTCGCCGAGGTGATCCAGGAGACGCCTTCGACGCGCACATTCGTGCTCGCCGCGCCGAACGGCGGTGCACCGAGCCTCGACTACCGGGCGGGCCAGCACCTCACGCTGGTGGTGGACGCGGACGGCGCGACCCAGCGGCGCTGTTACTCGTTCTCGAGCTCGCCGCTGGCCGGCGGGCTCCCGGCCATCACCGTCAAGCGCATGGCGGACGGCGTGGTCTCACGCCTCCTGCACGAGCGCGTAAAGGCGGGCGACACGCTTTCCGTACTCGAGCCCACCGGCGACTTCACGCTGGCGACCGACCCGACGTTCTCTCGCCACGTGGTGATGGTCGCGGGCGGCGTCGGCATCACGCCGCTCCTGAGCCTCGCCGAGACCGTGCTGCGCGCCGAGCCCGCGAGCCGGGTCACGCTGCTCACCGGCAACCGCATCGAGCAGGAGATCGTTTTCCGCCGGCGGCTCGACGCGCTCGAGTCGCAGTTCGGCCCCCGCCTCGTTGTCCGCCACGCACTCGACGAGGCCCCGGCCGGCTGGACGGGACTGCGGGGCGTGCTCGACGGACCGCAGGTGCTGCGAGCGGTCGGGGACGATCCCGCCGACACGTGGTTCGTCTGCGGGCCCGAGCCGATGATGCAGGGCGTGTGCGAGTCGCTGGCCGAGGCCGGCGTGCCGCGGGAGCGCATCCGCACCGAGCGCTTTGCGTACGCCTCCGCAACCACCACGCGGATCCCGGATCACGCCGCGGAACTGCATTTCGCGAAGAGCGGACGACGCGTCGCCGCCCGCGCCGGGCAAACCCTGCTGCAGGCCGGCCTCGAGGCCGGCATCGACCTGCCCTCGAGCTGCACCATGGGCGGCTGCGGGGCCTGCAAGGTCCGCAAGCTCGAGGGCAGCGTGGTCATGAGCGAGCCCAACTGCCTGAGCGAGGCCGAGCGCGAGGCGGGCTACGTGCTCGCCTGCTGCGCGTACGCCGACACCAACCTGGTCATCGAAGGCCACTGATCGCCGCCGGCCGGATCCGGCCGCCGACACACGGGGATTTTGAACATGCTTCCAGATCGCGCACTCGAATCCATGCCGAGCCCGGCCCGCCGCCGCATCCAGGACGTCTTCGACGCCATGAAGCTGGCGACGCGCGTCGAGAACAAGAAAGTGCTGGTGGACCTCGCGCCTTCGGTCGCACGCGGCCTGCTCCTGAAGGAGGGCAAGTCAGGCGAGCCCGTCGGCATGCGCGCCAGCCACGAGGCGTGGTTCGACTTCCGCTACGGGGGCGACTACCCGGAGATGTACGACCTGTACCGCCGCGCGGTCGAGAACCAGTGGAATGGCGACACGCAACTCGACTGGTCCACGGACGTGGACCCGCGCAACCCCGAGAAGCCCGTGTTCCCGATCGAGCTCGTACCGATGGCGGGCCTCGCCGAACACGGCATCCGCCTGAACCCGGACGAGCAGATGCGCTTCGTGCACGACTTCTCGTCGTGGCTGCTCTCGCAGTTCATGCACGGCGAGCAGGGCGCGCTCTTCGCCTCGGCGCAGGTCACCGAGAGCGTGCGCTGGGTGGACGGCAAGTTCTACGGCGCCACGCAGGTGATGGACGAAGCGCGCCACCTCGAGGTGTTCCTGCGCTATCTCGAGAGCAAGCTCGGCAAGCTCTACCAGGTAAACGACAACCTGTTCACGATCATGGACGCGCTGATGCGCGACTCGCGCTGGGACATGAAGTTCCTCGGCATGCAGATCATGATCGAGGGGCTCGCGCTCGGCGCGTTCAGCATGATGTACCAGTCCACCCGCGAGCCGCTGCTGAAGGAGCTGCTGCGCTACGTGATCCAGGACGAGGCGCGGCACGTGCACTACGGGGTGCTGGCGCTGAAGCGCCACTTCGCGGAGCTGTCGGACGCCGAGCTGCGCGAGCGCGAGGACTGGACCTTCGAGGTCGCCTGCCTGATGCGCAACCGCTTCCTCGCCCACGAGATCTACGACGAGTGGTTCGGCGCGCACATGAAGCGCGCCGACTGGGACCGGATCATGTCCGAGTCGCCGTTCATGCTCGAGTTCCGGCAGACCATGTTCAAGCGGCTGGTGCCGAACCTCGAGTACATCGGAATCTTCTCGCCCCGCATCCGCGCGCATTACGATAAGGTCGGGCTCACGAAGTACGCCGGCGGGCGCAACGCCTCCGAGCTGACCGCCGAGGACCTCCTCGCCGCCTGAACCGGGACGGCGGGGACAGGGGAGATGACCATGTCCACGCCGATACCGATGCTCGACCTGATGTTCTTCCTCACGGAGACCGTGGACAACCCGCGGCACGTGGGCTCCGTGCTCATCTTCAAGCGTCCGCGCGCCGGGCGGGAGGTCGTACGCGAGATCGTGGCGGCCTATCGCGCCGCCAAACCGCTGCCGCCGTTCAACCGCATCCCCGTCTTCCGCAAGTCCGGCATGCCGCTGTGGCAGGAGGTCGAGCGCATCGATCCCTCGCACCACGTGCTGCACCTCGCCCTGCCCTCGCCCGGCTCAGACCAGCAGCTGCACGAGCTGATCGCCGACCTGCACGCGCCGATCCTCGAGCGGCATCGGCCCGGCTGGAAGGTGTATGTAATCGAGGGGCTGGCCGGCAACCGCTTCGCGATCTACCACAAGGTCCATCACGCGCTGGTGGACGGCGAGTCCGGCATGGCGATCCTGCGCCGCTCGCTCGCCGATTCGCCGCGCGACCGCCGGGTCCGTACCACCGTGGCGCTCGAATCCGCGACACGACCGCGACCGACGCCCCACGGCCTGCGCGAGACCCTCGAGCTCGAGGCCCAGCGACTCGCCCGGCGCACGCTCTCGATCGGCCGCAGTTCGATCCGCATCGCGGAGGAAACCCTCGGCGGGCTCCTGGGCTACTCGCCCGCGCACGCGCGTGCCTTCTCCGCGCCCCGCACGCCGATGAACGACCCGATCTTCAACGCGCGCTCGATCTCGCACGTGGCGCTGCCGCTCTCGGACATGAAGACAGTGGCCCGCGCCTGGGACGGCACGCTCAACGACGTCGCACTGTGCATGGTCGACGCGGGCGTGAACCGCTACCTGCGGGCGATGGGTCGCGCGCCCGACCATCCGCTGGTGAGCATCTGCCCCGTCTCCCTGCACGACCCGAACGTGAAGCAGGCCACCACCAATGTCTCGGCGATCTGGCCGGGGCTCGGCCCGGCGTCGGCGCCGATCGACCGGCGCATGCGGATCATCATGGCGAACACCCGCGCCGCCAAGGAACAGATCGGCACGCTCGGCCGGGACGCGGCCTATGCCTACGCGGTGATGGCCTTCGCGCTGTCCGAGACGCTGACCATCGCGCGGCCGGAGGCGCTCGGTCTCCTGCCCGCGAACATGCTGATCTCGAACGTCCGCGGGCCCGACCGGCCGCTGTACCTCAACGGCGCACGGCTCGAGGCGCTGTTCCCCGTCTCGACGCTGATCGCGGGCGTCGGGCTCAACGTCACGTTCATGTCGTATGCCGGCCGGGTCGTGTTCGGCTTCACGGCCAACGGCTCCGCGCTCCCGGAGGTGGAGAGCATGGCGCGCTACACGGCAGAGGCCCTCGAGGCGCTGCTGCGGGCGTCGGTCAAGCGCGCCGACACGGCACCCAGGTCGACCCGCCGCCCCGCCCGAACTGCGACGACAAATCGCGGCCTCGGGCGCCTGCCGTCGCGCCGCGCCTGAGGTTCGCTACCGTACATAAGGCGGCGGACGACTGGACTGAGTGCTATCGTCCGGATCGCAGCATTCCTGCTGCGGGGGAGCGACAGAATGAGAAATACCATCAGCCGATCCATCCTGGTGCTGGCGCTTTGCGCTTCATCAGTCTTGATGACCACGCGCGCTGTTGCCAACGATTGGCCGCTCGTTGCCGGCGATTTCTGGGAGATTACGGGTATCCACGTCAAGGACGGTGGCGGACTGGCCTACGCGACTTTCCTTGCGAGCGAGTGGCGGGACAACCAGGAATTCGCGAAGTCCAAGGGCTGGATCAAGAGCTACATGCTCCTCGGGAACTCATACCCGCGAAAGGGCGAGCCCGATCTGTACCTGATCTCGGTCTCGGACAGGCTTGCTTCCGGCCCCGAGGGCGAGAAGCGTTCGGACGAGTACATGGCTTGGCGCAAGAAGACCGTCGCGCAGATGCAGAAGGAGTCCGGAGACCGGGCCGACGTTCGCGAGCTCGGCAGTAACCTGCTGCTGCAGGAACTCACGTTCCGCAAGTGACACACCCGAGACGACCCCGACCCTGCGTCGGGGTCGTCTCATCGGGTGCCGACAACCGGTAATTCGACGTAGCTCGCCTGCCCAGGCGCAAGCCAGATGCGATGCGTCGCGCTGCGGTAGTCGTCGGGTCCGGCCTTGGCGATGTTCTCGACGAAGGTCTGCGGGTTGCGGTCGTACAGCGGGAACCAGCTCGACTGCACCTGGACCATGATTCGATGCCCCGGCAGGAAGGTGTGGTTTGCCTCGGGCATGCGCACCCGGTAAGGCACAACCACTCCCGGCTCGCTGGCCTTCGGGTGCTCCAGGCTTTCGCGATAGCGGCCGCGCAGGATGTCGGCCGAGACCATGAGCTGGTAGCCGCCCAGCTCGGGGTTGGAACGCACCTCCGGCGGAAACACGTCGATCAGCTTGACGACCCAGTCCGCATCGGTGCCGGTGGTGGACGCGAACAGCGTGGCCGCCACTTCACCACTGATACTGAGGGCTTCGGTCAACGGCTCGGTGACGAACACCAGCACGTCCGTCCGGTCGGCAAACGGACGCTGATCGTCGACCAGCCAGCGGCCCCAGGTCGAATCGGCGTAATACATCGGCAGGACCGGACGCACCCGGTAAGGAACCGGCTTCGCGGGGTCTGACACGTATTCGGCATAGGGCCGGGCGGCCGCGTCCGGCTCCGAAAAGCGCAGGCCACCGTCCGGCTGCAGGTGCAATCGGGTGGCCGACACCGCGCGGTCCGCTGGCCAGCTCTGGAAAGCGCGCCATTTTCTCAAGCCCGTGTCGAAGGCGAGCACCGGTGGAATCGGGCTTGCGGGCGCCTCACCCTTCAGGTGCAGGTTCCAGAAGGGCAGCAGCACGTTCTCCCGAAACCACAGGCTGGTGTCGGCGTTCCACTTGAGCGCGCCGAGCTCCGAGCCCTCGCGCTGTGACTGCCCGTGGCTCCAGGGACCGACCACGAGATGCACCCGCGTGTTGCCGGCATCCTTCGCCTCGAGTGACCGGTAGGCCGCGATCCCGCCGAAGCTGTCTTCCTGGTCGAAGAGCCCGTGCACGACCAGCACCGGTACCCGCAACGGCCGCGTGGCGAGGATGTCCTGGACCGCCTGGCCACGCCAGAACGCGTTGTAGGCCGGGTTGTCGACGACCTTCCGCCAGGTCGGCAACTGGTCGACCTTGTAGCGACGGGCCATCGCCTCGGCGGATCCGGCCGACAGGTAGGCCTCATACAGGTCGCGGTAGCCATACGGCACACTGTGATCGCTGCTCTTGTGCGACCCCATCGCGTAGATCCACTCGAGCATGGTCTGGCGGAACGCGCCATTGTGATAGAAGTCGTCGCCGATCCACCCGTCCACCATCGGGTACATCGGCACCGCCGCCTTGAGCGCCGGGTGCGGGTCGACGAGTCCCATCAGCGTGAGCCAGCCGCCGTACGAGACGCCGGCGAGCCCGACGCGGCCGTTGTTACCGTCGACGTTCTTCAGCAGCCACTCGATGGTGTCCCAGGTGTCGGTCGCGTGATCGACCTTGCGGCGATTGAGCTCGCCGCGCAGCGGCAGCGTCATCACGTAGTCGCCCTGGCTGCCGAACCGGCCGCGCACGTCCTGGTAGACGCGGATGTAACCGGCCTCGAGCAGCAACTCGTCGGCCAGCGGCAGCACCATCGCGGCGTACGGACTGCTCGACTGCGTCGTGGGCTTCTTCGCCCCGTAGGGCGTGCGCGTGAGGATGATCGGCGCCTCGGCCGCGCCCTTCGGGATGACGACCACGGCGCGCAGCTTCACGCCGTCGCGCATCGGGATCATCACTTCGCGCCGCTCGTGGTCGAACTCCGCGGTGACCGGCGAAAAGTCCTTCGGGATTTCGGTCTGCGCCAAGGCGCCGCGCGCGAGGAGGGCGGCCGCGACGGCAGCCAGCATCAGGAGTCGTGGTCCGGATTTCATCTTCAGTCCAGCAGGGAAATTGGCGGCAGGCCCTCGATCAGGAGCTTGCCGTCCTCGATCCGGACGTGCTCCTCGGACCGGACCTCGTGATCGAACCGGTAGACGATGGTGGCGGTTCCCTCGGTCATCGCCCGGTCCCACGCGGCCGCCGAGTCGCCGACCGCTGCGTTGCGCCGGCGCCAGACCGAGACGGCGCGCTCCCCGTGTCGCTGCTCGAGCCACTGCGACGCGATCCGTGGCGAGACGACGGTCGCCGTCGCGTTGTTGCCGCCAAACCCCTTGGCGTTGAGGAAGGCTGCATCCCAGTCCGCCGGCGTCCGCTGCAGCGGACTCGGTGAAAACCTCAGGTGCGCCTGCT
>Ga0209392_1000347_pt1 | contig 10438 bp, 7 predicted proteins | sample PPLLak3cmMay2015_FD_187252 | JGI IMG/M metagenome (GOLD analysis project Ga0209392, IMG submission 187252) | Freshwater sediment microbial communities from Prairie Pothole Lake near Jamestown, North Dakota, USA - PPLs Lake P7 Core (1) Depth... | ecosystem: Environmental > Aquatic > Freshwater >...
ATATACACCATGATGGCCGTTAGAATCGCATTGTTTCTAACATCATCAAAAACTATTTTATCATAGGTATCCCGGTTGGTATGCCAGGTATAACTAAAATACAGCCAGCTATTAGAACCCAATCCAAAAGCCGGAACACCTGCTGCGGCAAAAGAGGCATTATCAGAGCCCCCGCCTGCCGGGGTACCGGGAAACCTGGTCTCCAATGCCTGCTTATAACTTCCCGGAACTTTTGATAACCAACGGCCAAGATAGTCGTATGAATGTAAAAGGCCGCCACCGGAAATATTTACCACACGACCGGTGCCGTTATCCTGGTTAAATAATACCTGTATATTTTTTACAATTTCCGGATGATCCTCCACAAATGCCCTTGAGCCATTGAGGCCCTGCTCTTCACTTCCCCAATGTCCGGCAAGGATGGTTCGTTTTGGGTTAGGATATATTTTCTTTAAGATGCGCATCGCTTCCATCATCACCAAAGTGCCGGTTCCATTATCGGTAGCGCCTGTAGCCCCATCCCAGGAATCGAAATGTGCAGATAGCATTACATACTCTCCCGGTTTTTCATTTCCTTTTATTTCAGCAACTGTATTATATGTTGGAACCATTCCTAACTCTTTTGAATCGGCACGGACACTGATCGCAGGTTTCTTGCCCGATTCTGTAAGACTGTATAAAAGTCCATAATCTTCCAGCGCGATATCAACAGTAGGTATCTTAGATGTATGTGCATCAAATATTTTATTTACACCAAATCCTGATGACCAATTAGAACCTATGATACCAACAGCCCCGGCCTTCTCCAATGCCAAAGCCAGATTTTTATTGGATAATCCGGTTTTGCTGATGCGCTTGCGCCAGGCTTCCGTTTTTTCACTCCGGTCTTTTTTCATTTTTTCAAATGATTCTTTCGTTGCAAATTCCTGCCAGTTATAATCTGGCCGGCCGGTTGGTTGTTTCATGGAGATCAATACAAACTTTCCCTTTACATTGGGTAGCCATTGCTGGTAGGCCAATGAATCTGCCAGATCAGGAAGGATGATCAGTTCTGCAGTTATTGATTTACCTCCTGTGTTTGGCGACCATGCCAGTTGCGTTCCTTCCAATGACTTAACCCAGGGAGACATCATGTCGATATGCGTTATGCCTCTTTCCCATCCGCGCCATTCACCCCATTTTTCATTACGGGCATTTATACCCCAGCCGCTATATTTGCTTATAGCCCAATCGTGCGCCTGCTGCATTTTGGGTGAACCTACCAATCTTGGGCCGATTCCATTTAATAACTCATTAGCCATATTTTCCAGTTGGGAATTCTCCGTTGCTTCTTTTATAATGGATGCAACTGTTAGTGAGTCCTTTGATTGCGAAATACTCACTAATGAGGACATCAGATAAATCATTAAAAAGAGTAGTCTCAGTCTTTTCATATGGAAATCTATTTTTTTCGAATTTCAATTTCCGGGGAAGATAGGAAATCATGGTAATTATTAGTGGAGTCTTTTATTTCTTCAAAATAAAACTACTTTCCTTGCTGGGATCTCCCTTTCCGTCATAAACTGCCACTTTCGGGTAGGCATAAACGGGGCGGGTCATGGTAGTTTTCCCTTTTTCTTTTTTCTCAAAGATCACTCTTTCCGGTGCGATATCTTTTTCAACCCATTGGCGAATCAGGTGCACATAGTCGGCATTGTCAGCACCCGGTCCACCTGCGCAATGTAAAACACCCGGCATCAGGAAGAGTCGAATGAAGGAAGGGAGATCAGGATTTTTGTTCATTGCTTCCTCATAATGCTGTATGGTTGCATTGGCAGATAGTGCAGGGTCGTTCCAGCCGTGGTAGATAATCATCTTTCCCTTCGACTTTCGGAAAGCGCTATAGTCAGTATTGGTGGCGTCCAGGTAAGAAGAAGCATATGCTGTTTCCTGTGAAAAATTCTGAAAGGTATATTTCTGATAATCCCAGTTGGGATTATTGTAGACCAGGTATTTGAAGATACCCGTCCCGAAAAAATGGTGCAGGCTGGGTTTGAGGAATTTGCTGGTACCTGCGATCCAGAGATCGATACCTTCGTTGATACCTTCGAGTCCAAGCGGATAACCCGGGTAGACTTCTCTGCCTTCGATCACCAGTGGATCAAAGATGGTTTTGAGCGCAGTTATTTGGGCGCCTGTGAAACAGTTTTTACTTGCCGTATCACCCGGACAGCGGGGGAATTTATTGAAGTCTGGCTTACAGGCATTGGGTTCATTGAGGATACAATCATTGAGACCATCGAGCAGATCGCATTCCTTGCAAACAAGTTCCTGCATTAGTTTTAGGTTATCGCTGGTGATGACAGTTTTGGCGAAGTTTTTGGGATCGGGATAATTTTTTTGGATGATGGAAATACCTTTGGCGCCGATGGCCGGCCAGCCGAAAGCAGGAGCGCCTGCAACGATACCATCAAAATCATCCGGGTATCTTTGCGCTTCCATGAGTGCTTGTCCACCGCCCCGGGAGCAGCCAAGAAAGTAGGCATATGCAGCAGGCTTACAATAAGCCGTTTGGATCAGGGATTTAGAAACAACCGTAGTTCTATGTACTGCCAGGTGACCAAAGTTAAGTTGCCGTTCCATATTGTTTAGCGCCCACTCCGCCTCAATTTCCGATACTCCCGTGTGACCTGTGTTAGTAGCAGCGATGGCATATCCCTGGTTGATGTAATCCACCAGGTTATTCTGAAATCTGCCGGCGAATCCACCATTACCCGACATAAGGAACCTTCCGTTCCACTGCGTCGGAAGATAGATTTCGAATCCGATTTCTTTGCCAATGATTCCTTGCAACCTGCAAAACGGTACTGATATCACAACCTGCGGTTCAAACTGACTGGCGGGAATGGTATCTTTCATATGTCCCTCCGCCTTTTGTATGGAAACTTCCGGCAGGCTGAGTTGTTTAAAAGATTCGCAAGGTTTACAGGATTTAGTAAACCTTTCCTGGCTGAAACTAATTAAGTTGTTAAGCAGGCAAGCGATGATGAAAATGAAGCGCTTCATGTTGAATGGATGAAAAGTTAATGGAGGAGGTTTTTTAAAAAGGGCAGGTAAATAAATATACAAAAATATTTAGAGCCAGGGCTTATATACTGATGATTTGTAAGCTTAACTGTTATAAGAATTTAAGTACGGCAGAAGATAAAATTTCGGCAAACAATGTCAGGTAAGAAAGTTGAAATACAGACATATAAAAACAAACAATCCCCTGTTGATAAAGAAATTTGCGACCTTATTGCATCAATCATCGAGACAGAACTTACTGAGGCCGAAAATAAGATGTATTCTCATGTTTGGGATGATGACACAGTTAGGATTGATGCCTGCCGGGCAATGAGTATTTTCTCTTTGTAATTTGCATGTTGTTTGAAGCTTATGGATTGTTCTAAGTGGTTGAGTTGTTCGAGGCATCCTCGACTCGTACCTGTATTATTCCAGTTGCTTAGTCTAAATTTTTCGATTATATCCGAAAAATATATACTAAATTTAAGGTTAAAACCGTAAAATTGATAAAAAGACAATTGCAAAGCCTTATTCTGCCAAAATTAAACGATCCAAAGGCTATTATACTTTTGGGCCCGAGGCAAGCAGGCAAGAGTACATTACTCCAGCATATTGAAACAAATTTACAAAAACCTGTTACCTGGTGGAATGGAGATGAATCCGATATCAGGATATTGCTGGAGAAGCCTACTTCCACACAAATCAAAACCTTAATAGGTGATTCCAAAACTTTGATTATTGACGAGGCCCAAAGGATAGAAAATATCGGGCTTTGTATAAAACTGATAACTGATAATCTGAAAGGGGTAAAAGTTATAGCAACGGGTTCATCGGCATTTGAGTTAGCAAATAAAATTAATGAGCCGTTAACAGGTCGAAAGTGGGAATATCATTTATATCCATTTTCATTTAGCGAGATGGTAGCGCATGCTGGTTTATTAGAGGAAAAACGGCTGTTACACCATCGATTGATATTTGGCTATTATCCTGAAATAGTAACCTCTCCGGGCAATGAACAATTTCTATTAAAGCAATTAGCGAATAGTTATTTGTATAAAGATATTCTTACCTGGGAGCGCATTCAGAAGCCAGACAAATTAGAAAAACTGGTGCAGGCACTTGCCTTTCAAATGGCACAATTAATCAGCTATCATGAGTTAGGTCAGATCTGTGGTTTGAATGCAGAAACAGTAGAAAAATATATTAATTTGTTGGAGAAAGCATATATTGTTTTCAGGCTTCCATCGTTTAGCCGCAACCTAAGGAATGAACTTAAGAAGAGTTATAAAATCTATTTCTATGATAATGGGTTGCGCAATGCAGTAATTAACCAGTTTAATCCAGTACAATTGAGAAACGATATCGGACAATTATGGGAAAACTGGTTTATCAGCGAGCGATTGAAATATCTGAACAATACGGAAAGAAATGCATCTCGTTTTTTCTGGCGCACATTGGCGCAACAGGAAGTTGATTATATTGAAGAAGCAAACGGGCACATTGCAGCATTCGAATGTAAGTGGAATCAAAAGGCAAAGGGAAATGTATCAAGGACTTTTATTAATGCTTACCCTGAAGCCACAATCAATTTGGTACATGCTGAAAACGCTGCTGATTTTTTATTGTGAATCTGAAACAGCAATTCCGTGTTTGGGAAAATTGAAACTTTATCGTTAATACAGGCTGGTAAAATATGATATGAAAGCAAAATCAATCAAAGGAAAATCAATATCAGAAATTCAAATAGCATTGGCTGATTGTTTGGCTGATGGCTATAAACCCACACTTGCGTTGGTTTTCCTGTCTATCAATCATGACATAAAGACCCTTAGTAATGTGTTGAATGAATCTGGGATCGCCGTGTTTGGCGCAACAACTTCAGCTGAATTTACAGAGGCGGGGGTTGAAACCGAAGGTATAGCCGTAATGCTTTTAGATATCAACCCGGCATATTTTAAAATCGTAATAAAAGATTTTGGGACAGGCTCCGTGTATGAATCCGCCAGTGAGATCGGGGAAGTTGGTAAAAATACTTTTGCCAATCCGGCTTTTATTATTTCAACGGCCAACTTTTTGATTCCTCCCAATGAGGTCATTTTAGGGATTGAAGATAAAGTAGGAGAAGATGTAATCATAATTGGTGGGATGGCGGGTGAACCTATAAATTTTACAGGTACGGTTTTCACAAATGATTCATCAAATTCTAATGGCATGATTTCGCTCATACTTGACCAGGATAAAATTTCCTTAAAAGGAATTGCGGTCTCCGGTTGGAAAGCAGTAGGTACCAAGAAGGTAATAACAAAAAGCGAAGGTTTCTGGATTCATACCATTGATAATTTACCTGCCTCTGAGGTGCTCAAAAAGTTTTTGGGGAGCGATATTTTTTCAGATGATAAAACAGAAGGAATTGTGAAATCGAATATGAATTATCCAATGCAATTCGATCGTCCCGGAGGCAGCCCTATGATGTTGCCTTTTTTATTGTTCAATACAAATGATCAGTCAGTAATGCTCGCAGGGAACGCCAAAGAAGGTGCTGCTTTTCGGTTTTCATTGCCTCCGGATTTTGAAGTAATAGATATGGTCATTGAAAGTTCAAGGATTATTAAAGAAAGATATCTTAGTGAGGCGGATGCATTAATTGTTTTTTCCTGCGTGGGAAGGCTAAGTGCATTAGGCCCGATGGCCACCATGGAGTTAGAAGGTTTGGCAAGTACCTGGAACAAGCCAATGACTGGTTTTTTCTCACTGGGAGAGTTTGGGCGGATAGCAGATGGGAAACCTGAATTTCATGGTACAACCGTAAGCTGGGTGGCGTTAAAAGAAAAGTAAATATTTCATTAATATCAAAATGAAAGCAAAATCAATCAAAGGTAACTCACCCTCAGAAATCCAGGCGTCATTAGCATTAAACATGGCTGATGGATTTAAACCCACCTTAGCCATTGTTTTTTTATCGATGAAGCAGGATAGGCAAGCTGTTGTGGATTTATTAGATAAAGAGGGCATTGCAGTATTTGGTGCCACCACGCATGGAGAGTTTATAGATGAAGCATTGGAAAAGGGTTCTATTGCCATTTTATTGCTGGACGTTAACAAAGATTATTTCAGCCTGTTTTTGGCAGAATATCCCGAAAAAAATTATCGTGAAGTGGCCGCTGACATCGCCCGGCAGGCCAAGGAAATATTTCCTCATCCTGCATTCCTTATTTCTGCCAGTCATTTGGAAACAGATGCAGAGCAATTGCTTTTTGGTTTTGAAGACCAAATTGGCAAGCATGTAAATGTGTTTGGCGGAATGGCCGGAGACGAATACGCTTTCCTGGATCAATATGTTTTTACCAATAAAAAATCAAGCAACAGGGGTATAGTTGCATTAGCTTTGGACGAAGATAAAATCACCATCAAAGGTATAGCCACTTGCGGTTGGAAGGCCGTGGGTACAGAAAGAACAGTTACTAAAAGTGAAGGTAATCACGTATACACCATTGATGATATCCCGGTACTTGACCTTACAGCAAAGTATGGCGGGCTTGAAAATATAGAAGAAGGGAATAAGGAAGTTGCTATGGAGATAGCGGTAAATTTTCCTTTGCAATTACAAAGAGAGGTAGGCGACCCGGTTATGCGGCCGGGATTATTGATAGACTGGAATGACCGTTCTTTTCATTGCAGCGGATCTGTTCCACAGGGCTCGAAGGTCCGCTTCTCCCTTCCTCCGGATTTTGATGTCATGGATAAAGTGATCAAAAGCGTTGAAAGTTTAAAAGCCAATGAAATGCCTGAGGCAGATGCACTGGTTGTGTTCAGTTGTGGCGGAAGAATTTTAGCTTTAGGACCATTGATGAATATGGAAATTGAGGGCATAAGGAATGTATGGAATGTTCCGATGGCAGGCATGTTCTCTAATGCAGAACTGGCCAGGGCCACAAAAGGGAACCTTGAGATGCATAACCTTACAACCTCTTGTGTGGCATTAAAAGAAAAATAATATGTTGCGAAATTAACATGAATCAGTATTTACAAACTATACTACAATTAATACAGCAAACTGATGCATTGAGTGCGGGTGATAAGGAAACTATTTCCAAAGCGGTTAAAGAAGTTGACAAAGCCCTAACCATCACTGAATTCAAACTTGACAGAACAGAAAAAGTAAAAAGGACCACCGCCATTTTGCTGGAAGAGACCATCGAAGAACTGGAGCAAAAAAGAAAAGCCATCGAAGATTCTAACTCGGCGCTTACCAGGTCATTGCAGGAATTAAAAGCGGCACAGGCACAACTTATCCAATCGGAAAAAATGGCCTCACTGGGTGAACTCACTGCCGGCATTGCGCACGAGATCCAGAACCCGTTAAATTTCGTCAATAATTTTTCGGAAGTCAACTGCGAGTTGTCGGATGAGATTTTGGAAGCAGCCGACAAGGGCGACCTGAAAGAGATCATGCAACTGGCAGCGGATATCAAATCAAACCAGGAGAAAATCAAGGCGCATGGCATGCGTGCCGATGCCATAGTAAAAGGTATGCTGCAACACAGCAGAACCAGCAGCGGAGAGAAAGAGCTTACAGACATCAATTCACTTGCAGATGAATATTTTCGGTTAGCCTACCACGGTATACGGGCGAAAGATATCCTGTTCAATGCCAAACTGGTAACTGATTTTGACGAAAACCTGGGAAAGATCAGTATCATTCCGCAGGATATTGGCAGGGTTCTATTGAATCTTATTACCAATGCATTTTATGCGGTAGCGGAAAAGAAAAAAATGGTTGGAGGCGAATATGAACCTGTTGTAAGTGTCAGTACCAGAAAAAATGGTGATAAAGTATTCATCACTGTTTCAGACAATGGGAATGGTATTCCGGATAAAGTATTGGATAAAATATTTCAACCTTTTTTTACAACTAAACCTACAGGACAGGGTACAGGGCTTGGGTTATCGCTGAGTTATGATATTGTAAAAGCACATGGCGGGGAATTAAAAGTGGAGACTAAAGAAGGGGAGGGGAGTGAGTTTGTTATACATCTGCCTGAGCAGGATTAAGAGGATTTGATGGATTTGCAGGATGGATTAAAAAATTTATAACAATCATATAAATCCCTGAAATCCCCCCAAAACTTGTCCGCCGGAACGAAGTGAAGGAGGATCCTGGTTCAGACAAAAAATATGAAACTGTAAAAAGTTATGGCGGGCGCCGAATGTTATATGGATAAAAGTGGAGCGTATGATAAAATGGCTTTTGATCTTATGTAGTCCATGTCTTTCCCTCGCACAGGATAATCCTTTGTATGTCGAACCCACCCGGGACGATGCGGATAGACTGCTGTCTACTTCGCGCCAAACTACCAACGATACACTGCGGATGTCTGTTTTCCGGGATCTTTCGCTGTACTACCTGGACATAAACACGGACAGTTCCCTCTTTTTCATCGAAAAAGCATTACCACTGGCGCAAAAGCTAAAACTCAGTCTATCGGAAGCGGATATCTGGGACCTGATCGCCATTGGCTTAAGAAATCAAGGCAACTATCCAAGGTCTTTAAAAGCCTTCAATGAGGCCCTTAAAATTGCGGAGAACCCGGACAGCGAAAAAGGCATCTGGCATATCTCAAAATTTACAGGAACGAACAATCCCGAATTTGCCCGTCTCAGCATGCTTGCCACGATCGAAAGCGACATGGTTGAACTGTATGCCGCAACCGGCAATTACGACAAGGAGTTGGAGATGGCGCGCGCATGTTCTGCCACTGCAACAAGAATCCAGGATTATACGCTTCTTTCTCAGGTCTACAGGCATTTTGGACAGATTTTCACGAGAAACGACCGCCTCGATTCCGCGCTGATGACATATGAAAAATACTTTGAAGCCTCGTCCAAAGCCGGGTTCAGAAAGTATAGTCATTTATGCTTCAATAATATCGGCAACATATACCTCAAAAAGAAGCAACCTCAGAAGGCGTTGATTAGCTATCATAGCGCACTCCAGGCCAGTAAGGATCATAACAATTATTGGGGCATCGGGTCTTCCCACGTTTCCCTGGCGAAATTTTACAATGACGTTCATACAATTGATTCAGCATTATACCATGCAAAGGCCGGACTAGCGGCTTTCAAAAGATCGGGACAGGTACGCTATTTTAACGATGCATACAATTCGCTTGTGTCGATTTATAAGAAGATGAACAAGCCCGACAGTGCTTTGTTTTTTATGGAGGTCGCTGCCATCATCAGGGATTCGTTGACTAATCTTGAAAAAATAAACCAATTCTACAGCGTCGACTTTGCGGAGCAACTTAGAATACAGGAATTAGAGCAGGAAAGGATTCAAACGAGAAGTAAGATCAGGTCCTATTCTTTAGCGGCGGGGTTAGGCGTTATTTTTGTGATTGCCTTTATCCTGTACCGAAACAACGTACAGAAGCAAAAAACAAATACCGTATTGGAAAATACACTAACCAATTTAAAGGCTGCGCAGACACAACTCATCCAGTCCGAAAAAATGGCTTCACTGGGTGAACTCACCGCCGGCATCGCCCACGAGATCCAGAACCCCTTAAATTTTGTGAACAATTTTTCCGAAATTAATAATGAGTTGCTGGCAGAATTGCAGGATGAACTGAAAAAGGGCGATATACAAGAAGCCTCCATCATTGCATCGAGCCTTCAGGAAAACGAATCCAAGATCAATATCCATGGCAAACGTGCCGATGGTATTGTAAAGAATATGTTGCAGCATTCCCGAAGCAGCAGCAACTCACAAAAAGAGCCACAAGACATCAACAAACTGGTGGAAGAATATGCGCGACTGGCCTTTCTCGGTTACCGTGCTAAGGATAAGGAATTAAATGCCGCCCTGGAGCTGGATCTTGATCCCCATGCCGGTTCAGCCAGTATCATTGCGCAGGATATCGCGAGGGTATTGCTGAATGTACTGAACAATGCATTTTATGCGGTGGCAGAAAAAAGTAAATCGCAGGGTGCCGGTTTTTCGCCTTTGGTGAAAGTCAGCACAAAAAGGAAAGACAATAAAGTAGATATAACGGTAATGGATAATGGAAGCGGTATCCCCCAAGCGATAAGCGAAAAGATTTTCCAGCCCTTTTTCACTACCAAGCCCACCGGACAGGGAACGGGGTTGGGATTGAGTTTGAGTTATGATATTGTAAAAGCGCATGGCGGAAAGATGAGTATGGAGAGCCATGCCGGCAGTGGGAGTACATTTATTGTTCAGCTTCCTGGCGCCTTAGAATCTTAGCGGTTAAAGGCGGTTCATCATAAATTCGGAATTTTAGTTCCTTCATAAATATCAGCAACGGGCAGAATCACATCTACGGAGGGTATTCTAAGCATTCCATCAACTGATTTATATTCCTCCAGTTCCCAA
>Ga0209392_1000353_pt1 | contig 10400 bp, 12 predicted proteins | sample PPLLak3cmMay2015_FD_187252 | JGI IMG/M metagenome (GOLD analysis project Ga0209392, IMG submission 187252) | Freshwater sediment microbial communities from Prairie Pothole Lake near Jamestown, North Dakota, USA - PPLs Lake P7 Core (1) Depth... | ecosystem: Environmental > Aquatic > Freshwater >...
CCTTGGAGGCGACCACGGACGACGCGCGCGCCGTCGCCACGCGTCGGCACGCGCAGGCCGTGATGGAGCGCGTGCGCGCGCTGTCGTCGAAGTCCTACTGGTCGCAGTTCGAGCGCAGCCCCGACTTCGTGGTCCTGTTCATCCCGGGGGACCAGTTCCTGGCCGCGGCCGTCGAGCAGATCCCCACCCTGCTCGAGGACGCGATCCGCCAGCACGTGATCGTGGCGACGCCCACCAGCTTCATTGCGCTGCTCAAAGCCGTGGCCTACGGCTGGCGGCAAAATGCGCTCGCGGAGAATGCCGCCCGAATCCAGTCGCTGGCCGAGGATCTCTACCGCCGGCTCGCGAGGTTCGGCGAGCACATGGCGCGTATCGGCAAGTCCCTCGGCGCCAGCATCGACGCCTACAACGGCGCGGTCGGTTCGCTCGAGCGCCAGGTGCTGCCCGGCGCGCGCAAGTTCACCGAGCTCGGGCTGCGGCCGGAGCGTGAGATCGAGGAACTCGCGCCAGTCGAGAAGCTGCCGCGCACGCCTCGACCGGAAGAAGGATCGCCCGCCGATGCCTGATGGAGCGAATCCCTCCACCGCGGACCCGGTGAATGACGCCGTGCGGCGAGGCCTGGCTCCCGGGTCGCCCCGTCACCTCGCGGTGCTGTTTGCCGAACCCGCCGCGCGACCGCTGCTCGGCGCCCTGTATGCGTTCGAGACGGAGATCCGTCGTGTCGTGGCGAGCGCGTCGCACGAGGCCGCCCACGCGCGTCTGCAGTGGTGGCGCGGCGAGCTCGACCGGCTGATCGCGGGTCGGCCGTCCCACCCCATTGCGAAGGGGCTGAGCGCGCTGCAGGGTCGCGGCGAGCTGGACCTCGGCCTGCTCCACGAATCGCTCTCGTCTGCCGATCTCGACCTGGCGCGGTTCACCTATCTCCAGTGGCGGGAACTGGAGGCCTACGCGTTCCGTTCCAGCGGCGCACTTCAGACCCTGATCGCGGGGGTGCTGGCCGGCGGGCGGCCCCTTTCGGACGTGGAACGCGAGTTCGCGCGGCGGCTCGGCGTCGGCATCCGCGAGGCGGAAATCCTGCGGGACCTGCCGCTCGACGTCGCGCGCGGGCGAGTGTACGCACCGCTCGACGCGCTCGCGGCCGCGCAGGTCGATCCCGGCGTGTTCGGCCGCGGTGGGGACGACAGGGCATCTGCGAGGTTTCTCGGTGACTGGCAGGACCGGGTCCGTCGGGGACTGCAGTCGCTTCCATCGCTGCTAGACACGCCGGAACTGCGCAGCATCCACCGGCACGGCCTGGTGCTTGCGGCATTGCACGTGCGCCTCGTCGATCACCCCGCGCCGGCCGGCAGGCTCGATCTCGAGCCGTTCGCGCGCCTGTGGACCGCCTGGCGCACGGCACTACGCCACGCCTGAACACCCGGCCTCTTTGATGGAGACACGACCGTGCCGACCGACCCAGACGTGAAGTCCTACACTGCCGCGCCCGATCTGCTGGAGAACCGCGTCATCCTGGTGACGGGAGCCGGAGGCGGACTCGGCGGCGCGCTCGCGACGGCCTGCGCCTCACTTGGCGCCCGCGTCGTGCTGTGCGGGCGCAAGGTGCCGAAGCTCGAGCGCATCTACGACGGCATCGTGACCGCCGGCGGCCCGCGTCCATCGATTGCGCCGCTCGACCTCGAGCGGGCCGACGCCACGCACTACGAAGCGCTCGCGGATGCCGTGCGCAACGAGTTCGGACGGCTCGACGGACTCGTGCACGCCGCCGCCCTGCTCGGCGAACGCGCGCCGGTGGAGCACTATGACGTGGTCACCTGGCTCAAGGTCATGCACGTGAATGTCAATGCCGCCTTCATCCTGACACGTGCGTTGCTGCCGTTGCTGCGCGCGTCGGAGGACGCCTCGGTGGTGTTCGTAACCAGCGGGGTGTCGGTGCAGGGACGCGCGTACTGGGGCGCCTACGCAGCGTCGAAATTCTCGGTCGAGGGACTGATGCAGGTCCTCGCCGACGAGACCGACACGGTCACGAGCATCCGCGTCAACAGCGTCAATCCGGGGCGGATGCGCACGCCGATGCGCGCGAAGGCCTATCCGGGCGAGGATCCCGCCACCGTGCCCCTGCCGGAGCACGTGCTCGCGCCGTTCCTCTACCTGCTGGGGCCCGACGCACGCGGGACTACCGGCCGCCGCTTCGAGGCGCAGTAGTCCGCCGTTCGCGCGCGCCGCGCGCGGGCCCACGCGGACGGGGCGGCTTCTGGCGCCCCGCCAATGCCAGCAGGGCATCGAGTTGCGGGCCGTCCGCGTCACGTGAGCGACCGCGCGGCAGGTCGCGCGGCAGGGCAAGTGGCCCCCAGCTCACCAGCAGTGTCCGGCTCACCTTGAGTCCCACGCCATCGAAGAGCGCGCGCAGCGCGCCGCGCCTCAGCGGACGCGCTGCGGCGACGCGAAACCAAACGTTCGTCCCGGCGCCTTCGAGGCGCTCGACCGCCGCGAACTCCACCGTTTCGCCGGCCACATCGATCTGCAGCGGCATGGCCGGCCAGTCGTCCGCCTCGCGCGGGCGAAGCACGCGCACGCGGTACTCGACCGGCTGCAGGCCCGCGCTGCGCGCGATGGCCGAAGCGAGCGTCCCGTCGTTGGTGAGGACCAGCAAACCTTCCTCGCCGAAGCCGAGCGGGTTCACCGGCAGCCAGCGGCCCGAGCGCAGTGACGGCAGCCGAGTCTCGACGTCAGCTCGATCGTCGCCCTCGCGGCCCCGCGTCATCTCTCCGCCAGGCTTGTGATAGAGGATGACCCGAAGTGAGGGCGCCACCGCAAGCCGCTTGGAGACGTCGCGTCCGTCGACGGTGATTCGGTCGGAAGTCCGGACGCGCTGGCCGACTTCGGCGGGACGACCGTTGACGAGCACCCGCCCGGCGCGGATCCACTCCTCAACTTGCCGCCTCGACCCGATGCCGTGCTGGGCCAGAAGCTTGTGGAGACGCTCGTCCAAGCTGGTAGTCAGCTGCGTTCGTCGCCGGAAGGCCCTGCGACCAGCGTCGGGACCTGCTCTGGATCGGACCCCGACTCCGTCTCGTCCTCCTCGGTAGCGGTCTCCTCTTCCTGCGAGTCGCCGATGAGCGGCGCAGGCAATGCCGGGATTTCCGGGACAGGAGCGCCGCCCGGGAACTCGAGCTGCAACTTGATGTCGTCGAGATCGCGCAGCTCGGCGAGCGTCGGCAGGTCGTCGAGGCTCTTCAGCCCGAAATAATCGAGGAACTCACGCGTCGTGCCGAGCAGTTCCGGGCGGCCGGGAACCTCCCGGTGTCCGACGACCCGGATCCAGCCACGCTCCTGCATGGTGCGCATGATCGTCGTACTCACCGTGACGCCACGGATATCCTCGATCTCGCCGCGCGTGATCGGCTGACGGTAGGCGATCAACGCCAGCGTCTCGAGCAGCGCACGGGAGTAGCGGCTCGGCCGCTCCTGCCAAAGGCGCGAGACGACCTCCGCGAAGGGCGGCCGTACCTGCAGGCGCCACCCGCTCGCCACTTCGCGCAGCTCGAATGCCCGCCCGGCACACTCGGCGTCGAGTTCGCCGAGCGCTGCACGGACTTCCTCCGCGGTCGGCCGCTGGTGCTCCTCGAAGAGCTCGCGCATCTGTTCGACGCCGACCGGCCGGCCCGCCGCAAGCAGTACCGCCTCGAGCACGCGTGACAGTGGGATTTCGTTCATGGTTCGTTCCGGCTGGCGATCTCGGCGCTGTCGTTGTCCACCACCAGCGTGACATGCCTCGGTGCGCCGGCGCGAACGTGGATCGGCGCGAACGGCTCGGCCTGAACGATCTCGATGAGTCCCTCGCGCAGCAGCTCGAGGACGGCCGAGAAGGTGACGGTCACGCCCATGCGGCCTTCCTCCGCACGAAACAGCTGCGTGAACTCGACGAACGCCTGGCTCCTCAGGGCGCCGAGCACGTCCGACATGCGCTGGCGCACCGACAGCCGTTCCCGACTCACATGGTGGTGCGCGAACATGTCGGCGCGATCCATCACGTCCCTGAGCGCGACCAGCATTTCCTGCAGCGTCACCTCCGGCAGCAGGCGCACGACGCGCCGTTCGCCGAGCTCCGCCGACGCCGGGAAGGTGTCGCGGTCGACGCGTGGAAGCGTCTCGATGTCCACGGCGGCCTGCTTGAAGCGCTCGTACTCCTGCAGGCGACGCACGAGTTCGGCGCGCGGGTCGTTCCCCTCCTCGCCCGACTCGCTTTGCGGCCGCGGCAGCAGCATGCGCGACTTGATCTCGGCGAGCGTGGCCGCCATCAGCAGGTACTCGCCGGCGAGCTCGAGCTGCAGCTCGCGCATCAGCTCGATGTAGCGCATGTACTGCCGGGTGATCTCGGCAATGGGGATATCCAGGATGTCGAGGTTCTGGCGCCGGATCAGGTAGAGCAGCAGGTCGAGCGGGCCCTCGAAGGCCTCGAGAAACACCTGCAGGGCCTCGGGCGGGATGTAGAGGTCGCGCGGCATCTGCGTAACCGGCTCGCCCTCCACGACCGCGAATGGCATCTCCGTCTGCTCGGCAAGATCCGCCGTCGGCGCTTCCACCACGGGTGGCGAGCCGCCCTCGATCAATCGGAGGTCAGGCTTGCTCATGCGGGCTCCTCAACGGTAGGCCAGGCCCATGGCCTGCTTGACGTCATCGAGCGTCTGGCTCGCGACCGTGCGCGCCTTCTCGCAACCCTCGGCGATGATGCCGCGCACGAGCTCGGGATTGTCCTCGTATTCCTGCGCCCGCTGGCGCATGCCGGTCACTTCCTCGACCACCTTCTCGATGAGCGGCTTCTTGCACTCGAGGCAACCGATGCCCGCCGAACGGCATCCCTGCTGAACCCAGGCCTGCACGTCGTCACCCGAATAGAGCTTGTGCAGGTCCCAGACGGGGCACTTGTCCGGATCGCCCGGATCGGTGCGCCGCACGCGTGCCGGGTCGGTCTGCATGGTCCTGAGCTTGGCCGCGACCGAGTCCGGATCCTCGCGCAGCCCGATGGTGTTGCCGTAGGACTTGGACATCTTCCGCCCGTCGAGACCCGTGACCTTAGGCGTCGCGGTGAGCAGCACGTCCGGCTCCGGCAGGATGGTGCGGCCGGAGCCCTCCAGGTAGCCCAGCAATCGCTCGCGGTCGGCGAGGGTCAGACGCGAATTGCCCTCCAGCAGGCGATGGGCCCGGTCGATCGCGTCGTCATCGCCTTGCTCCTGGAAGCGACGGCGCAGTTCGCTGTAGAGCGCCGCGTTCTTGGCGCCCAGGTTCTTCACGGCGCGCTCGACCTTGGCCTCGAAGTCCGGCTCGCGACCGTAGATGAAATTGAAGCGCCGCGCGATCTCGCGCGTGATCTCGACGTGCGCGACCTGGTCCTCACCGACCGGCACGTACATTGGTCGGTACACGAGGATGTCGGCGCTCTGCAGCAGCGGATAGCCCAGGAAGCCGTAGGTGGCGAGGTCCTTCTCCTTTAACTGCTCCTGCTGGTCCTTGTAGGTCGGCACCCGCTCAAGCCAGCCCAGAGGGGTGATCATCGAGAGCAGCAGGTGCAGCTCGGCGTGCTCCGGAACTCGAGACTGGATGAAGAGCGTGGCCACGGCCGGGTTAAGCCCGGCGGCGAGCCAGTCCACCACCATCTGCCACACCATCGCCTCGATCTGGCGAGTGTCCTCGTAGCCCGTCGTGAGGGCGTGGAAGTCGGCGACGAAAAAGTAGCAGTCATACTCGTACTGCAGTTCGGTCCAGTTCTTCAGGGCGCCGTGGTAGTTGCCCAGGTGCAGCGTGCCGGTCGGGCGCATTCCAGACAGCACGCGCCGCGGCGCGGTAACCGATGAACTCAAGCGCTCACCCCGGCGCCGAATGCCAATGTCAGGACCTGAGAAATCATGGACTTGGAACCGATTCGTGACCGCAAAGGATGCTCGGCCGGCCTCGGCCGCCGAGCGGAGCGCGGATTATACGCAGGCAGACCGTATGCCGCCGTCATTCGAAATTGCTGACGTCGCCCTTGCCGCGCCGGACCACGACCGGCGCCGCTCCCGCCAGGTCGACCACGCTGCTCGGCTCGAATCCGCCCGGTCCGCCGTCGATCACCACGTCCACAGCGTGCTCGAGGCGCGCCTTGATTTCGGTCGGGTCGGTCAGCGGAACCGACTCGCCCGGCATCAGCAGCGTCGAACTCATGATCGGTTCACCCAACTCGGCGAGCAGCATCCGCACGATGGCGTTGTCCGGGACGCGGATGCCGATCGTTCTGCGTTTGGGATTCTGCAGCCGCTTGGGCACCTCGCGCGTCGCTTCGAGCAGGAACGTGTACGGCCCTGGCGTGAAGGCCCGCAACGTCCGGTACTGCGTGTTGTCCACCCGCGCGTACCGGGCGATCTCGGAGAGATCGCGGCAAACGAGCGTGAAATTGTGGTTCTTGTCGGCAGCACGAATGCGCCGGATGCGCTCCATGGCCTCCTTGTCGCCGATCAGGCAGCCGAGCGCGTAGCTCGAGTCGGTCGGGTAGGCGACAACGCTGCCATCGCGCATGGCGGCGACGGCCTGCCGGACCAGCCTCGGCTGGGGGCTGACGGGGTGGATGGAGATGAGAAAAGCCACGTAAGGCGCAATTCGTTGGGCCAAGGATGCGACTTGGCTATGATACGCGCCCCGGGCTCGGCGCCGAGCCCACTCTCGACGCTTATTTCATGCAGTTTCTGGTCGACCTTCTTCCGGTCATCGCGTTCTTCGTCGCCTACAAGCTTGCCGACATTTACGTCGCGACAGGCGTGTTGATCGTGGGCGTGCTGATCCAGACCGCCGCGAGCTGGATCCGGCATCGCAAGGTGAGCCCGATGCTGCTCACCTCCGCCGTCCTGGTACTGGTGTTCGGCGGGCTGACACTGATGATCCACGACCCGGTATTCATCAAGTGGAAGCCCAGCATCGTAAACTGGCTGTTCGCGGGCGCATTCCTGTTGAGCCAGTATTTTTTCTCGCCAACCATCGTCCAGCGACTCATGGGCGAGAACGTCACGCTCGACGACGGCAGCTGGAAGCGCCTCAACCTGGCGTGGGTCGGGTTCTTCATCGTCGCCGGCACGCTCAATCTGTACGTCGCCTTCCGTTACGACGAGGCCACCTGGGTCAACTTCAAGCTGTTCGGCCTCATGGGACTGACCCTCGTCTTTGCGCTGGCGCAAGGCGTGTGGATCGCGCGCAAGGCCGAGGCGGCCGAGACGGGCACGCGCTGACATGCTTTACATGATCTTGGGCCGTGATGCGCCCGGCGCGCTCGAGATCCGCCGTCGCGTCCGCGCGCGCCACCTCGAGCGGATCGGCGTCCTCGCTCAGACCGGCAGGGTCGCACTCGCCGGTCCCTGCCCTGCCGTCGACTCGCCGGACCCGGGCAGTGCGGGCTTCAGCGGCAGCCTGATCGTCGCGGAGTTCGAGTCGATCGACGCGGCCCGCAACTGGATCGCCGGCGACCCTTACGTCACCGAGGGGGTCTTCGACGCCGTCGAGGTGAAGCCGTTCGTCCAGGTGCTGCCGTGACCGGCACGCGGCTCGAAAGGCTGACGAGGCGACTGCAGGCGCTCGAACCCGACCGCCTCGATGTGGTGGACGACAGTCGTCACCACGCCGGTCACGCGGGAGCGGCCGACGGTCGCGGGCACTTCTCGGTGCTCGTCGTGTCGAAGCGCTTCGCCGGGCTCGGAACGCTGCGTCGGCATCGGCTGGTGTACGAGGCCGTCGGCGACCTGATGACCACGGACATCCACGCGCTCTCCATCCAGGCGCTCGCCCCGGGCGAGCCACTCCCCCACTGAACCGAGTTCCACACAGAGGCTCACGATGCGTAACCCAGGATTGATTCTCGTCATTGCTGCCACCGTTCTGCTCGCGGCATGCACCCGCCCTGCCGGCGACGACTCCAAGACAACCGAAGTCGCCAAGCCGGCCCAGGCCGCCGTTGCCACGGTCAATGGCAAGCAGATCAGCGGTGAACTTTTCGACGCGTTCACCCAGGCCGTCACGGGCGGCGCCCAGGAGCCGCCGACCGACGAGCAGCGGCAGCAGATGCTCGACCAGCTGATCAACATGACCCTGGCCGCGCAGTCGGCCGAGAAGGACGGGCTGGCCAAGGACCCGGCGGTCCAAGCGCGAATCGAGTTGCTCCGCACGCAGATACTCGCGGAGGCGGCGAGTGAGCAGTACATCAAGGCCAATCCAGCCTCCGATGAAGAGGTTCGCGCCGAGTACGACGCACAGGTCGCCACGATGCCCAAGGAGTACAAGGCCCGGCACATTCTCGTGGATGAGAAGGAAGCCGCCGACGCGATCATCGTCAAGCTCCAGGCCGGTGGCGACTTCGCGAAGCTTGCGACGACCGAGTCGAAGGACTCGAGCGCCAGCAACGGCGGTGACCTCGGCTGGTTCTCGCCGCAGACGATGGTCAAGCCGTTCGCCGACGCGGTAGCCACCCTGGAAAAAGGCAAGTACACGCAGGCGCCCGTCCAGAGCGAGTTCGGCTGGCACGTCATCCTCCTCGAGGACGTCCGCAGTCCCGAGGTCCCGGATTTCGAGCAGGTTAAGCCGCAGGTCGAGATGTTCACCCAGAGGAAGAAGTTGCAGGCTCACCTGGACGAGCTCCGCAAAGCGGCCACGGTTCAGAAGTAGCGCGCACAGTCAAGATCCAGTTTCTTCCAATACGGCCGCCCCTCCTGATGGGAAGGGCGGCCGTTTGTTTGGGACCTCGACGGAGGGTAGGTCGGCCTTGTCCGGAAGCGAAGTCGATTGAAGGGTTCTTGACGCCAGCGCCACTGGATCCGCTCATAGACGCAGCAACAGGCTACACGCGATCGACGGGCGCGCTTCCCGCCCTACCCGTGCTCCATCGAAGAATGCCGAAAGCAAAACGATGAACGGGTGCCGCGTTGCTATTGATTCTAAAGGGTTTTTCGAGCGCCCAAGAATTTTGTGACGAGCGTCACAGTATGCGTCGGCTCGGTGAGAGCCCGGGGCTGAAATGGCAGCCTTACATCTGACAAATGGGAAGCCGAAGCAACGCAAGACTGGTTGTGGCTGAAGTGCGACAGGCCTTCTCCATGGCCTCCCCATGCCGCTGAATCAATGCCATTTTTTCGGCAGCGGACGCGGTGCGGGCAAGCAAATGCCCTGGGCAACCGGCGGGTGAAGGGTCTGATTATGTCGAACGCTTGACCGACTCCAAACCACCGATATAGTCGCCTCCTGAAGTTAACAATAACCGTAAACTTCAGCGATCAGTCGGATCTTGCGAGTGGTGCATTAGACGGGGTTGGGGATGAGCGAAAACTTTAAGTCCACGCTCCTCTCATCTTTCAAACCACTGATGCGGCCGCTCGTGAGAATTCTCGTGCGCAATGGGGTTTCCTACGGCGAGTTTGCAGAGTTGCTAAAAACAATCTTCGTAGACGCTGCACAGGACGTCCTGCAACTTGCTGACTCGCGTCAATCGGTCGCTCGGCTGGCCATTACCACGGGCCTAACTCGGCCGGAAGTTGCCCGCCTGTTGGAGCAAACGGCGGCTGAAGCGGAGGCTCTCGCCGGGCGTCTCAGCCGCGTGGGTAGGCTCCTTACGGGATGGCACCAAGACTCAGAATTTACGGGCCCCTATGGGATCCCGTACGAAGTTCCATTCGACGGCCCACCCGGTCGACGCAGCTTCTGCGAATTAGTTCGACGATACACGGGCGACGTTCCTGCACTTGAAATGCTGGACGAACTCAAGCGAATCGGCGTGGTACTAGATCTCGGGAACGGATTCCACCGAGTCCTATCTCGATCCTACATACCGAACGCGGCTGACCCTGCAAAGTTTCATGCCATGTCTGTGGCTTTCACAGATCTCGCCAAGACGTTGGACCAGAACTTGAGACCGGACGAGGACCACAAGCTTTTCGAGCGACGCGTCTGGGCTGCGGGTGGCGTGACGTCGTCAGACGCTCTCGAGTTTGACTCAATTGTCAAGGATCGGGGCCAGCAATTCCTGGAGTCTCTCGACGACTGGCTTACGGACCGTGAAACGAAAGCCAGCAAGCTTGTCGAGGACCCGAAGGTCAGGCTGGGAGTGGCTATGTACATGTTTGTGCGCCCGGCGGATGCCGTCGCGGACGAAGTGAGTGACGGGAATTAAGGGACCTAGGGGGTATTCAAATGACTAATCTTTCGAGCAAGCGGACTTTGCTGTCAGCGGCCGTCATCTCGGTCATGACTTCAAGCAGTTTGTTTGCCCTGCCCGCATTCGCAAACGTTGACGGTGTGTCGTCTGCGGCAATCGAAGCCATCATCGGCACCGGTAAGGACGCCATCATCGGCACCGGTAAGGACGCGATCATCGGCACCGGTAAGGACGC
>Ga0209392_1000358_pt1 | contig 10328 bp, 8 predicted proteins | sample PPLLak3cmMay2015_FD_187252 | JGI IMG/M metagenome (GOLD analysis project Ga0209392, IMG submission 187252) | Freshwater sediment microbial communities from Prairie Pothole Lake near Jamestown, North Dakota, USA - PPLs Lake P7 Core (1) Depth... | ecosystem: Environmental > Aquatic > Freshwater >...
TGCGCGGCGGAGGCTACTTCTCCACCCGCAGCACGATCTTGCCGACGTGCGCCGAGGACTCCATCAGCGCGTGTGCGCGCGCGGCGTCGGCGAGCGGGAACGTCGCGTGCGTGACCGTGCGGAGCTTCCCCTCGGCATAGAGCGGCCAGACCTTGTCGCGCAGCGACCGCGCCAGCGCCGACTTGCGCTCGAAGGGCGAGGCGCGCAGCGTCGATCCGGTGATCGTGAGCCGGCGCATCATCACGTGACGGAAGTCGATCTCGGCGCGGCTCCCCTGCAGGAACGCGATCATGATCAGCCGGCCCTCGAGCGCGAGGCAGCGGAGGTTGCGCGCGATGTAGTCGCCACCGACCATGTCGAGGATCACGTCGACGCCGCGCCTGCCGGTGATGCGCACGACCTCGTCGACGAAGTCCTGCGTGCGGTAGTCGATGGCGTGGTCGGCGCCGATCGACCGGCAGAACGCGACCTTCTCCGGTGAGCCCGCCGTGGCGATGACCGTCACGCCGAAGCGCTTCGCGAGCTGGATCGCGGTCAACCCGATGCCGCTCGTGCCGCCGTGGACCAGGAGGCTCTCGCCGGGGGCGAGCCGGCCGCGGTCGAACACGTTGTTCCAGACGGTGAAGTGCGTTTCGGGCAACCCGGCCGCATCGCCGACCGACACGCCGTCCGGGACCGGCAGGCACCATGCCGCCGGCGCGGTGCAGTACTCGGCGTAGCCGCCTCCCGGCACGAGCGCGCAGACCGTTGCGCCGAGCGCGGGCTCGCTGACGCCGCTGCCGCGCGCAACGACGCGGCCCGCGACCTCGAGGCCCAGGATCGGCGAGGCATCCGGCGGCGGTGGATATGCGCCGGCGCGCTGCAGGCAGTCCGGTCGGTTGACGCCCGCGTACGCCACTTCGATCAGCACCTCGCCTTCGCGCGGCACGGGTACCGGCCCGGTGCCGAGCTCGAGAACGTCGGGACCCCCGGGGGCCGTGCAGACGACTTGGCGCATCGTGTCGGGAACAGGCATCGGGATCTCGCTTGCCATGGCGCGCGCGGCGCGGCGCTCGCGCGGATTGTAACGATCACCGGCGTCGTCCCGCCGTCGTGCGATGCGTTCTCGGCTAGACTACCGGCCGATGCCCGTTCCCCCGAGCTGCCCATGACGAAATTCCTCGTAGCCGTCGCGCTGCTGGCCATCCTGATCGTGGGGGGCGGCGTGTGGTTCGCGAGCGTCGCCGACTACAGCGAGGGATACCGGGTCGGCAAGGTCATCAAGCTTTCCAACAAGGGGTACGTGTTCAAGACCTGGGAAGGGACGCTCGACTTCGGCTACCTGCAGACCGACCCGCAGGGCGGTGTGGCAACCCGCATCTGGGACTTCAGCGTCGCGCCGGGCAATGAACAGGTCCGCAAGGACATCGACGCCGCGATCGCCGGCGACTACAAGGTCAAGCTGCACTACGAGGAGAAGTACGTGAAGCTGTTCTGGCGCGGCGACACCAATCACTTCGTGGTCAAGGTCGAGCGCGCCAGCTGAAAGCGGGCCGACGCGCCGTGGTGCCGATGACGCCGGTCGCGCCGGCTGCCAACGTCGCCGCGCTGCTCTGCCGTACGGCGCGGACCTGGCCCCGGGTGCACGCGCTCGCGCACGGGGAGGGCGCCTGCGTCGACTACGCGACGCTGGCGCGGCGGGTGGCGCGGCTCGCGGCGAGCCTGCGGCGCGCGGGACTCACACCGGGCGAGCGCGTCGCGCTCGTCTCGCGCAACGTGCCGGGCTACGTCGAGGCGCTGTTCGCCTGCTGGTGGGCGGGCCTCGTCGCCGTGCCGGTGAACGCGAAGCTCCATCCGAAGGAGCTCGCCTTCGTGATCGAAGACAGCGGTACCCGCTTCGCGTTCGTCGACGATGCCTGGCACGCCGCGCTCTCCGCGGCGGCGGTCGGCGCGGACGCGCTGCGCGACGCGGTGGCGTTCGGCAGTCCGGCGTACGCGGCGCTGGCGGAGTGCGACAACGAGCTGCCGCTCGAACCCGTCGCAACGCGCGACGCGGCGTGGCTCTTCTACACGAGCGGTACGACCGGGCGGCCGAAGGGCGTCGTGATCACGCACGGCAACCTCGTCGCGATGACGCTCGCCTTCCTCGCCGACGTGCTGCCGGTCGCGCCCGGCGACGCGATCCTGCATCCCGCGCCGCTGTCCCACGGCTCGGGCCTGTACGTCGTGCCGCACGTCGCGCGCGGCGCAGCGAACGTCGTGCCGGAGTCGGGCGGCTTCCACCCCGAGGAGATCGCGGCGCTGACGCGTTGGTGGCGCGGCGCGGCGTTCTTCGCCCCGCCGACGATGGTCAAGCGTCTGGTCGAGTCGACGGCGATCGAGGGGCTTGCGCGCGAACACCTCAAGGGCATCGTGTACGGCGGCGGCCCGATGTACGTCGCCGACTGCAAGGCGGCGTTCGCGGCGCTGGGCCCGCGCTTGGTACAAATCTACGGGCAGGGCGAGTCGCCGATGACGATCACCGCGATGGACCGCGCAGTGGTCGCCGATGCGATCGCGCGCGGCGACCTGCACCGCATCGGGTCGGTCGGCACCGCGCAGCTCGGCATCGAGGTCCGCATCGGCGGGCCGGACGATGACGCGCTGCCGACGGGCGAGGTCGGCGAGGTGCTGGTGCGCGGAGCCACGGTGATGCGCGAGTACTGGGGCAATGCCGAAGCGACCGCCAGGACGCTCGCGAACGGCTGGCTCCACACCGGCGACCTCGGCGCGCTTGACGAGGACGGCTTCCTCACGCTCAAGGACCGCTCGAAGGACTTGGTGATCAGCGGCGGGTCGAACATCTACCCGCGCGAGGTCGAGGAGGCGCTGCTCTCGCACCCCGACGTGGCCGAGGCCGCGGTGTTCGGGCGCCCGCATCCTGAGTGGGGCGAGGAGGTCGTGGCGTGCGTCGTCGCGCGCGTCGCGATTGGCGGCGACGACGCGCGGCGACGCCTCGAGGCTGCGCTGGATGCCCACTGCCGCGGCGAGATCGCCCGCTTCAAGCGGCCGCGGCACTACATCTTCGTCGACGCGCTGCCGAAGAACAACGCCGGCAAGGTGCTGAAGACCGCGCTGCGCGAGCGCTTCGGTTCAGGCCGCCCGTCGTAGCGTGAGGGCGAGCACCGCACCGACGAACGCGGCGGCGGCGGCAAGGCCGAATGCGCCGTTCGCGCCGAGGCGCTCGACCAGCACGCCGCCGAGGCTCATGCCGGCGCCCACGCCGGTGACGATCGCGGTCGACGACCACGTGAACGCCTCGGTCGTGCTGCTCGCGGGCGCGTAGCGTGACACGAGCAGCGAGACCATCGTCATCGATGGAGCGATCAGCGTGCCGGCGGCGAACGCGAGCGGCGCAAGCCCCCACGGACTGCCCACCGGCAGGTGCGCGAACAGCGGCACGGCAAGGAGCGCCATCGCGATCGGCAGCTGACGCGGGAGCGGTCGCCGCAGGAGCAGGCCGCCGTAGATCAGGCCGCCGACCGCGCTGCCGATCGAGTTCAGCGCAATCAGCAGCGGTCCCCATGGGTCGTGGCCCACGGCGCGGCCGAAGCCCGTATAGCCGACCTCGAGGGCGCCGAACGCCGTGCACAGCGCGATCGTCGTGGCGTAGAGACGCAGCAGCCGGGTCTCGGCGAGCGGGCCCAGCAGGTGCCGGCGCACGGGCGCCTCGCGGTGGCGCCACGCGAGGCCCCCCGAGAGGAACAGCAACGGTACCGCGAGGGTCAGGAAGACCACCGCGACGCTCATCGCCGCCGTCGACGAGTAGAGGGCGATCGCGGCGGCGATCAGTAGCGGACCGGCGGTGTAGGCGAGCTCGAGCAGCACGGCGTCGAGGGCAAACGCCGACTGGCGCAGCGCCCCCTCGGCGAAGCGCGCGCGCAGCAGCGTGCGCACGATCACGGTGACCGGCGGCGAGAACGCGCCCGCGACGACGGCCGCGACGAGCAGCCCCGGACGCGCGAGGTCCAGCGGTCGCGCGAGCAGGATGGCGAGCATGGCGAGCGGGGCGATGAGCCCGGTGGCGCTCAGCACGCCACGGGGCCCGTGCCGGTCGATCAGGCGTCCCTGGATCGGCGCGGCGGCGGCCGCGGCGACCAGCATCGCACCGACCACACTGCCGGCGAACGCGATCGAACCGGTGATCTCGCGCACGTGCAGCAGCGTCGCGAGGCCGACGGTGCCGAGCGGCATCCGCATGACGAACGACAGCGCAACGAAACGCGGCACGCCGGGTTCGCGCAGCAGCACGGCGTAGCGCTCGGCGAGCGACCGCATCGGGAAGCTGCCTGCGAAAGGCAGCCGGTCAGTAGACGACCTGCACGTTCGCGGGCTGCAGCCACTCGCGCAGGCGGTCGATCAGCGCCGGATCGGGGTTGACGCGCCAGTCGTCGGGCAGGTCGACATCTCCCGCGACGCGGCCGTTCTCGTAGTGGATCGTCACCGGCACGCCCTCGGCGCGGAAGGGCCCGAGGATCTCCGCGAGACGGCCCGCGTCGGCATTGCCGTTGCACGAGAGCGTGAGCCGCTTCGCCCAGCGCTTGCGCACCGCGGCGAGGTCGAACACGTTCTCGGCGACGATGCGCAGGCTCTGGGCATCGCTGTCCTCGCCGATGCGCTGCATGACCTTCACCTCGACGACCACCAGCTGGTCCTCGCGCAGCAATGGCCTTGCCGCGTCGAAGGCCTCGTTCCAGACGGTGATCTCGGCGGTGCCCTTGCCGTCGTCCAGCGTGACGAAGGCATTCTTGCCGCGTTTGCCCTGCTGGATGCGCAGCGCCGTGACGATGCCCGCGACGAGGAACCGCTCCTGGCGGGGCTGGATCGCGGACAGCGAGGTCTTCACGAGCGGCGCGAGTTCCGCGGCGTGCGCTGCGAATGGGTGTCCCGAGACGTAGAACCCGAGTGACGTCTTCTCGTGCGCGAGGCGCTCGGCATCCGTCCACTCGCGGGCGGTGACGAGCGGGACCAGGGTCTCCTTCGTCCCCTCGCCGAACAGCGACACCTGGTGCGCGGAGGCTTCCGCGTGCTCGGCCGCCTCGATCGCCACGCCGACCGATGCGAACAGCGTCGAGCGGCGCGGATCGATCGAATCGAACGCCCCCGCCTTCACCAGCGCCTCGATGACGCGACGATTGGCGAGGCGCTTGTCGACACGCCGGCAGAACTCGAACAGGTCGCGGAACGGGCCATCCGCGGTGCGGGCCGCGACAAGGGACTCGATCGCCTGCTCGCCGGTGCCCTTGATCCCGCCAAGCCCGTAGCGGATGCGCCTCGTGTCCACCGGCTCGAACCGCCATGCCGAGGCATTCACGTCCGGCGGCAGGATCTCGAGGCCCTGCTCGACCGCATCGGCGTAGAGCGAGCGCACCTTGTCGGTGTCGTCCATCACCAGCGAGAGGTTCGCCGCCATGAACGCCGCCGCGTGATGCGCCTTGAAGTACGCGGTCTGGTAGGCGACGAGCGCGTAGGCCGCGGCGTGCGACTTGTTGAAGCCGTAGCCCGCGAACTTCTCCATCTGGTTGAAGAGCTCGGTGGCCCTCGCGGGCGCAACGCCGCTCTGCACGGCCCCGGCGACGAAAATCTCGCGCTGGGTGGCCATCTCCTCGGGCTTCTTCTTGCCCATCGCGCGGCGCAGCAGGTCGGCGCCGCCAAGCGAGTAGCCGCCGATCACCTGCGCGATCTGCATCACCTGTTCCTGGTACACCATCACGCCGTAGGTGGGGCCGAGGATCGGCACGAGGCGCGGGTCGAGGTACTCGACCTTCTGGCGGCCGTGCTTGCGGTCGATGTAGTCCGGGATCAGGTCCATCGGGCCGGGGCGGTACAGCGCCACCAGCGCGACGATGTCCTCGAAGCGGTCCGGCTTCGCGCGCGTGAGCAGGTCGCGCATGCCGCGCGATTCGAACTGGAACACCGCGCTGGTGTTGCCGGTCTTGAAGATCTCGTACGCGGCCCGGTCGTCGAGCGGCAGGCCCGCGAGGTCGATCGCGCTTCCCGGGTCGAGCTTCGCCACGTAGCGCAGCGTCCAATCGAGGATGGTGAGCGTCGTCAGGCCCAGGAAGTCGAACTTGACGAGGCCGACTGCCTCGACGTCGTCCTTGTCGAACTGGGAGACGATCGCGTCCGCGCCCGGCTGCACGTAGAGCGGGCAGAAGTCGGTGAGCTTGCCCGGCGCGATCAGCACGCCGCCCGCGTGCATGCCGACGTTGCGCGTGAGACCCTCGAGCGACTCGGCGAGTGCCAACAGCTCCGCCACTTCCTCCTCCGCCTTCTCGCGCTCGGCGAGCAGCGGCTCCATCGTGCGCGCCTGGGCGATGGTGACCTGCTTGCCGGGCTGGAAGGGAATCAGCTTGGCGATGCCGTCGACGAAGCCGTACGGCAGGTCGAGCACGCGGCCGACGTCGCGCACCGCGGCCTTCGCGGCCATCGTGCCGAACGTCGCGATCTGCGACACGCTGTCGGTGCCGTACTTGTGCTTCACGTAGTCGATGACGAGTTCGCGCCGGTCCTGACAGAAGTCGATGTCGAAGTCCGGCATCGACACGCGCTCGGGATTGAGGAAGCGCTCGAACAGCAGCGCGTAGCGCAGCGGGTCGAGGTCGGTGATGCCGAGCGAGTACGCGACGAGCGAGCCGGCACCCGAGCCGCGGCCCGGTCCCACCGGGACGCCGTTGGCCTTGGCCCAGTTGATGAAGTCGGCGACGATCAGGAAGTAGCCGGCGAAGCCCATCTGCACGATGGTCCTCGCCTCGAACTCCAGCCGCGTCTCGTACTCCGGGCGGCGGCGCTCGCGCTCCGCGGCGTCCGGGTAGAGCGCGGCGAGGCGCCGCAAGAGCCCGGCGCGCGACTCGATGCCGAGGTGCTCGTCGATCGTGACGCCCTCGGGCAGCGGGAAGTCCGGCAGGTGCGGCTTGCCGAGCGCGATCGCGAGGTTGCAACGCTTCGCCACCGTCACCGTGTTGGCGAGCGCCTCGGGGATATCGGCGAACTTCGCGGCCATCTCGGCGGTGGTGGCGAGATGCTGCTCGGTCGTGAACGGGCGAGGGCGCCGCGGGTCGGCAAGCAGGTGACCTTCGGCGATGCACACTCGCGCCTCGTGCGCGCGGAAGTCCCCGCGCCGCAGGTACTGCACGGGATGCGTGGCGACGACCGGCAGGCCGGTCTCGCCCGCGAGGTCCACCGTCGACGCGACGAGCGCCTCGTCGTCCGGCCGCGAGGCGCGTTGCACTTCGAGGTAGTAGCGGCCCGGAAAGAGCGAGGACCACTCGCGCGCGTGCTTCTGCGCACCCGACGCGTTGCCCTGCAGCAGCGCCTGACCGACGTCGCCGTCCCGCGCGCCGGAGAGGGCGATCAGTCCGTCCGTGCCGTCCTCGAACCAGCGCCTCGACAGTTCGGCGTGGCCCCGGTGCTGGTTGGACCGGTATGCGCGCGACAGCCATTCGCACAGTCGGAGGTAGCCGCCGCGATTCGCGCAGAGCAGCAGCAGTCGGAACGGCGCGTCGCGCTCGGACTCGTGCGTGATCCGGACGTCGCAGCCGACGATGGGCTTGACGCCGCGCTCCCGCGCTGCCTGGTAGAACTTCACCAGCCCGAAGACGTTGCCGAGGTCGGTGAGCGCGAGCGCGGGCATCGCGTCCGTCGCCACCGCGTCGATCGCGTCGTCGATGCGCACGGTGCCGTCGGCGATCGAGTACTCGCTGTGCAGCCGCAGGTGGACGAAGGCGGGGTCGCTCATGGGACACATCGCGCTGCGCACCCCGCCACGCCGCAGCGCGCCGCCGACGGGTTGTGCATCAGCCTGCTAGAATTTTACCCTCGTGCAAGCGCGCGAGCGACGCGCAAGGGAAAAGCGATCGTGCATTGCTCCATCGTGTTACGCCGCGCCGTGGCGGTGCTCGGGCTCGCGCTCGCGGCATGCGCGACCGCGCCCGAAGCTCCCTCGCCCGACCCGCCGGCGCCGAAGCCGAAGCCGACCGCGCCACCGCTGCCGCGCACGGCGGAGCCGCCGCCGCCGCCGGTCAACCTCGAGGGCTTTCCGCTTCCCTATCGCCAGGGCTTCGCCGACGGCTGCGCGAGCGCGGGTGGCGTGGAGCGCAAGGACGCCACGCGCTTCGCGGCCGGCGGCAACTACCGCACCGGGTGGCAGGACGGCCTGGCGCAATGCCGCCGCAGCAAGTGACGCCGTATGCGCCGGTGCGCGTGCCGCGCGCGGAGCGCGTCGATCTGCGCGGACAGGACACGCAGGTGCTGGTCTGGGGCGCTCAGGATGCTCCGCGCCTGTTCCTCCTGCACGGCTGGATGGACGTGGCGGCGTCATTCCAGTTCCTCGTCGACGCGCTCGCCCGCGAGTGGTGCGTGATCGCGCCGGATCTGCGCGGCTTCGGCAGGAGCGGCTGGAACACGCGCGGCTACTGGTTCGCCGACTACATCGCCGACTTCGACGCGCTGATCGACTGCTACGCTTCGGGCGAGGCGGTGCGCGTCGCCGGTCACAGCCTGGGCGCGAACGTCGCGATGCATTATGCGGGAGTGCGCCCGGACCGCGTCGCGGAGCTGGTCGCGCTGGACGGGTTCGGCATCCCGGCGGAGTCCGCGGAGCAGGCGCCCGACAAGCTCGCCGCCTGGCTCGACGCGCTTGCCGATCCACCGGGCTTCGCGTCCTATGCCGACTTCGACGCCGTCGCGCGCCGGCTGACCAGGAACGACCCGAGACTCCCCGCGGATCGGGCCGCGTTCCTTGCACGGCAGTGGGCCGTCGAGGACGGCGAGGGCAGGGTGCGTCTCACCGCCGATCCGAGGCACAAGCTGCCGTTCCCGATCGTCTACCGTCTCGAGGAAGTGTTCGCGGTGTGGGGCCGCATCCGCGCGCGCGCGCTGTGGGTCGCCGCCGAGGATTCGCACATCCCGCGCTGGCTCGACCGCCACCCTGAAGGCGAGGCCGCGACCGACTCGCTCGCCGGCGTGCGACGGCGCATGGCCCGCGTGCCCGGCGCGACGTTGCTCACGATTGCCGACGCCGGGCACATGCTCCACCACGACCAGCCACAGGCGGTCGCCGCGGCGCTCGAGCGCTTCCTGTCGTGAGCACGCCGCTGGCGATCGACAGCCGCCGCGCTGCCTACTTCGCGCTGGTCGTGCTCACGCTGATCTGGGGCAGCAACTGGGCAGTGATGAAGTTCGCGCTGTCGCGCGCGGATCCCGTCGTGTTCAACGTGCAGCGCACCTGGCTCGCGGTGGCCGTGCTGTTCGTGGCGATGGCGTGGCAGCGCCGCCTCGCCTGGCCCGCGGTGTGGTGGCCCGTGCTCGTCACCGGCTTCTTCCAGACCACCGTCAACTTCGGGGCGACCACGATGGCGGTCGCGGGCGGCGGCGCGGGCCGTGCGTCGGTGCTGGTGTTCACGATGCCGTTCTGGACGCTGCTGATCGCCTGGCCGGTGCTGCACGAGCGCGTGCGCGGCGCACGTTGGTTCGCGGTCGCGTTCGCGTTCGCGGGCCTCGTCCTCGTCGTCGCGCCTTGGCACTGGCAGGGCGGACTCGCGTCGAAGCTGTGGGCGGTGCTGTCGGGCTTCGGCTGGGCCGCGGGCACCGTCGCCACCAAGTATTATCAGCGCAAGCATCACCTCGACATGCTGAACTTCGTGGCGTGGCAGATGGTGGTCGGCGTGATCCCGCTCACGTTGCTGCCGTGGTTCTTCGCGTTCGAGACGACGGCGTGGAGCACGTCGTTCGTCGCCGCGCTCTGCTTCACCGGCGCGATCTCCACCGGCCTCGGCTTCGTGCTCTGGATCGCGGTGCTGCGCCACCTGCCTGCGGGAACGGCCTCGCTCAACATGTTCGCGATCCCGGTGATCGCGCTGATCTCGTCGATGGCGATCTTCGGGGAGCGACTGACCGCCGGCGAATGGGCGGGCATCGCCTGCCTCGGCGTCGGCCTCGCGATACTGTCGGCGCAGTCGATCGCCGCCGTACGTCGCGGGGAGCGCGAGCCTACGCCCGCCACGCCCACGCCGCTCGACGGCGGCTGACGCGCCCCAAGCCACGCGGCGGCCCGCGATCGATGTCGCGGATCGGGGGCATGCGCAACTTGGCAGGCGGGCTAGAATGCACATTTGCCCTGCGCGCGGACGTGAGCGACGTCCGGCGCCATCGGTTCGCAATCCCCATCATGGCCGGCGCCGACCTCTCGAAGCTCTCCATCGACCGCAGCGCCGCCCCGGTGCGCCGCCGCCGCCGGTGGCTGTGGTGGCTGCTGCCTGCCGCGGGCGCCGCGGCAGTTGCGGCGTGGCTCGCGCTCGGCCCGCGCGCAG
>Ga0209392_1000362_pt1 | contig 10289 bp, 9 predicted proteins | sample PPLLak3cmMay2015_FD_187252 | JGI IMG/M metagenome (GOLD analysis project Ga0209392, IMG submission 187252) | Freshwater sediment microbial communities from Prairie Pothole Lake near Jamestown, North Dakota, USA - PPLs Lake P7 Core (1) Depth... | ecosystem: Environmental > Aquatic > Freshwater >...
GGCATCCCGGCGCGCATCATCGAGGCCAAGGCCGATGCGGCGCGCGAGGAAGCCTCGGCGCGCATGGGCTTCTCGGCCTACGGCGTGACGCAGGGCGACGACCCCGTTTCGCTGGCGATGAAGGGGCTGATCGACAGCACCGCCTCGCAGGAGCACCAGATCGCGCTGCTGTGGCAGGCGATCGAGAAGCTCTCGGCCGGCGCCCGCGAGCTGCCCGGCGCCACCTGCGTGCCGCAGGACGCGCACACCACAGAGCAGTTCGACGCCGAGCGGCTGAACCGGCTGGTCAAGTAGCCGCGGGCCGCTGCGCCGACTTCGGCCTGAAGGCCTTGCACACCGCGTCGTCGGTTTCCAGGTAGGGCCCGCCGATCAGGTCGATGCAGTAGGGCACGGCGGCGAAGATGCCGGGCACCGGTGGCGCCGCGTCGGGCAGGCCGGCCAGCGTCTCGGCGATCGACTTCGGCTGGCCGGGCAGGTTGACGATCAGCGCCTTGCCGCGGATCACCGCCACCTGGCGCGACAGGATCGCCGTGGGCACGAAGGCCAGGCTGATCTGGCGCATCTGTTCGCCGAAGCCGGGCATCAGCTTGTGCGCCACGGCCAGCGTGGCCTCGGGCGTGACGTCGCGCGGCGCCGGCCCGGTGCCGCCGGTGGTCAGCACCAGGTCGCAGCGGGCCTCGTCGACCAGCTCGCACAGCGTGGCGCTGATGCGCGCCTGTTCGTCGGGGATCAGCCGCGTCTCCCAGTGGATCGGGTTGCGCAGCGCCCGCCCGAGCCAGGCCTGCAGGGCCGGGATGCCCTGGTCGGCATACACGCCGCTGGCGGCGCGGTCGCTGGTGGAAACCAGTCCGATGCGTACGGTGTCGTGTGGATTCATGATGGGCTGCCGTCGGCCAGGAGCGGCCGGATGAACTGGAAGAGTTCGCGCAGGCTGCGCGGGTTGCGCTGCTCGGGCGGCAAGCTGCCTTCCCGGCGCGCGGCGCGCACCAGGCTGCGCAGTCGCTGGGCATCGCAGTCGGCGTGCAGCTGCAGCCAGCGCGTCATGGCCTCGTCGTCGGCCACGAGCGCGTCGCGCCAGCGCTCGGCCTCGTGCAGCAGCAGCGTGTCGCGGGCCGAACCCAGCTTCGCCGCGGCCACGGCTTCGCGCAGCGGCTCGGCGTCCACATCGCGCATCAGCTTGCCGACGTACTGCAACTGGCGGCGCCGGCCTTCGTGGCTGCGCGTGGCCCGGTACTGCACGATCGCGTCGAGCAGCCGCTCGGGCAGGGCCAGCGCGTCCAGCCGGCCGTCGGGAAGCTCGGCGAGCGCCAGCCCCAGCTTCTGCAAGTCGTGCGAGGCCTGCTTGAGTCTCGTCTTGCTGGGCCGTTCCGCGCCGCCGCTGGTGCTCGGCTCGGGATCGTTCGCGTCTTCGCGGGGCATGCTGGAGGCTTCGCGTGGGGGGTGCTCGGTATCATAGGCTCGCCACCCACAACGTCCGTCCCCACACAATGGCGTCGTCCCGCACCGAGCACGGCTTTTCCTACCCGCGCGAGCGCTTCCAGCAGATCGTCGAGGACTGCCTGGCCATGGCGCGCGAGATCGGCGCCAGCGATGCCGGCGTCGAGGTGTCCGAAGGGGCCGGTCTGTCGGTGTCGGTGCGCAAGGGCGAGCTGGAGAACGTCGAGCGCAACCGCGACAAGTCGGTCGGCGTGAGCGTCTACGTCGGCCAGCGCCGGGGCAACGCCAGCAGCTCGGACTTCTCCGCCGACGCGCTGCGGCAGACCGTGCGCGCGGCCTACGACATCGCCCGCTTCACTGCCGAGGACCCGGCCGCGGGGTTGCCCGACGCGGCCGATCTGGCCACGCCGGCCGAAGCGGCGCGCGACCTGCAGCTGTTCTTTCCCTGGGATATCGACGCGCAGCGCGCCGCCGAACTGGCCAGGCGCTGCGAGGACGCGGCCATGGCCACCGACCGGCGCATCACCAACAGCGAAGGCGCGGCCGTGTCGGCGCAGCAGTCGCATTTCTGGGCCGGCAACAGCCGCGGCTTTCGCGGCGGCTATGCCACGTCCAGGCACTACCTGTCGGTGTCGCCGATCGCCGGCAAGGGCGCCGGCATGCAGCGCGACGCCTGGTACAGCTCGATGCGCGACGCCGCCGAGCTGGCTGCGCCCGAAGCCGTCGGCCGCTATGCCGCCGAGCGCGCGCTGTCGCGGCTGAAGTCGCGCAAGGTGGCCACCTGCGAGGTGCCGGTGCTGTTCGAGGCGCCGATGGCCGCCGGGCTGCTGGGCGCCTACGTGCAGGCCACCAGCGGCGGCGCGCTGTACCGCAAGGCGAGCTTCCTGCTCGACAGCCTGGGCCAGCGCATCCTGCCTGAGCACGTGGACATCGACGAAGACCCGCACCTGCTGCGAGGCAAGGGCAGCGCGCCCTTCGACGACGAGGGCGTGCGCACCAGCGCGCGCAAGGTGGTCGAGGCCGGCGTGGTGTGCAGCTATTTCCTGTCCAGCTACTCGGCGCGAAAACTCGGACTGCGCACCACCGGACATGCCGGGGGCTCGCAGAACCTGGCGCTGAAAAGCCGGCTGACGCGGCCGGGAGACGACCTGGAGGCGATGCTGCGCAAGCTCGGCCGCGGCCTGTTCGTCACCGAGCTGATGGGCCAGGGCGTGAACTACGTCACCGGCGACTACTCGCGCGGCGCCGCCGGCTTCTGGGTGGAAGGCGGGTGCATCGCCTTCCCGGTGCACGAGGTGACGATCGCCGGCAACTTGCGGCAGATGCTGCAGGACCTGGCCGCGGTGGGCGCCGACGTCTACACGCAGGGCAGCAAGTCCACCGGCTCGGCGCTGATCGCGCGCATGAAGGTCGCCGGCAGCTGAGAGCCGCCGCGGCCTGCGACCTGCGGGCTTTCCCTGATCGGCGCAGCTGCGCAAGCCGGCCGCGCGCGGGTAAACACCACGCAAGGGTCAAGGGGTGCCACCTAGAATTTCGCTCGCTTCTTCACCCATCCCTCTACACAGGAGACCTGACTCATGGAGCGCAGAAACTTCGTACGTGGCGCCGGCCTGGCCGGCGTCTTGGCCGCCGGCGCGGCGCCGGCCATCGTGCATGCGCAGGCCACCATCCGCTGGCGCCTGGCTTCCAGCTTCCCGAAGGCGCTGGACACCATCTACGGCGCGGCCGAAGAGTTCTCCAAGCAAGTCAGCGCGCTGACTGGCGGCAAGTTCGTCATTACCGTGCACGCGGCAGGCGAACTGATGCCGGCCTTCGGTGTGCTCGACGGCGTGTCCAACGGCACGGTCGAGATGGCGCATACCGCGCCTTACTACTTCTTCGGCAAGGACCCGACCTACGCGCTCGACTGCGCCATCCCCTTCGGCCTGAACAGCCGGCAGATGACGGCCTGGATGTACGAAGGCAACGGCCTGAAGTTGACGCGCGCGTTCTATGCCAAGAGCAACATCGTCAACTTCCCGATGGGCAACACCGGTGCGCAGATGGGCGGCTTCTTCCGCAAGGAGATCAAGTCGCTGGCCGACATGAAGGGCCTGAAGATGCGCATCGGCGGCTTCGGCGGCAAGGTGCTCGAGAAGATCGGCTCCATCCCGCAGAACATCCCCGGCGGCGAGATCTACCAGGCGCTGGAAAAGGGCACGATCGACGCGGCCGAGTGGGTCGGCCCCTACGATGACTTCAAGCTCGGCCTGTACAAGGTGGCGCCCTTCTATCACTACCCCGGCTGGTGGGAAGGCGGCCCGCAGCTGTCGCTGTACGTCAACCAGAAGTCCTACGACAGCCTGTCGGCCGAATACAAGGCGATCATCGAGAACGCCTCGGCCTATGCCCACGTGGACATGCAGGCCAAGTACGATGGCCGCAACCCCGGCGCGCTGAAGCAACTGGTGGCCGGAGGCACCAAGCTGCATGCCTTCCCGAAGGACGTGATGGATGCGTCCTTCAAGGCGGCGATGGAGCTCTATGCCGAGCTGAACACCAGCAATCCGGAGTGGAAGAAGATTTACGAGGATTACTCGAACTTCCGCCGCGACCAGAACCTGTGGTTCCGCTTCACCGAGAACCGCTTCGACGACTTCATGCAGTCACAGAAGCTCTGACCCCGCCTCGGCGCGCCCGGCGCGTCAACTTCGCAAAGCACAAACCCCGCAGCCGCGGGGTTTGTCGCTTCTGGGTCGCTGCTGTGGCGGCCCGGGCCGAGTTCAGGGCTTCTTGCCTTCGTCGGCCTTCATCGACTCCAGCAGGCCCTTCATCGGGTCTTCCTTCTCGCCGCCCTCGGCGCCGGAGGCGGCCGGCCCACCGGGCACCGCCGACGCGGCACCGGCCGAGCCGTCGCGCGCCGCGTTCGAGCTTTCGGTCATCGACTGCAGCGCCTTGTCGGCATCGATCTGCACCGCCTGCTCGATGCCGCCGGTGACCAGCGTCGGGAAGGCGATGACGGCGGCCACCATCACCAATTGCAGGCAGATGAAGGCGATCGAGCCCTTGTAGATCTGCGAGGTCTCCACCGCCGGGATGTGCTCGCCGGTGACGTTGTCCTTGTAGTCCTGCTTGGCAGCCACGCTGCGCAGGTAGAACAGCGCGAAGCCGAAGGGCGGCGTGAGGAACGAGGTTTGCAGATTCATGGCGATGATCACGCCGAACCAGATGAGTGCCATTTCCGGAGGCGTGCCGGCGGGCAGCAGCTCCGGCAGGATCTTCGCCGCCACGGGCGCCAGGATCGGCACGACGATGAAGGCGATCTCGAAGAAATCGATGAACATGCCCAGGATGAACACCATGATGTTCACGACGATCAGGAAGCCCATCGCGCCACCGGGCATGTTGTCGAACAGGTGCTCGACCCAGATGTGGCCGTCCGCGGCGTTGAAGGTGAAGCTGAAGACGGTGGAGCCCACCAGGATGAAAAGCACGAAGCACGACAGCTTGGCGGTGTTGTCCAGCGCCTGGACGAGCAGGCTCTTGCTCAGCCTGCCGCGGCCGCCGGCCATGATCAGCGCGCCCAAAGCGCCCATCGCGCCGCCTTCGGTGGGCGTGGCGATGCCCAGAAAGATGGTGCCCAGCACCAGGAAGATCAGCACCAGCGGCGGGATCAGCACGAAGGTGACCTGCTCGGTCAGCCGCGACAGCAGTCCGATCCTGAAGAACTTGTTGACCAACGCCAGTACCAGCGCCAGCACCGAGGCCACCGTCATCGACATGATGAAGATCTCGTCGCCTGGGGCCGGCAGCTGACGCCCGACCAGCGGATTGATGACGCTCTGGTGCACCTTCGACCAGACATAGCCAGCGATGCCGCACACCAGGAACAGGACGAGCAGCGAGCGGTGGCCGCTGGCGCCGTTGGGCTCGCGGTAGATGCGCGCCTCGGCCGGCAGCGCCGGCACCCACTTGGGCTTGATGAATGCCACCAGCACCACGAAGCCGAGGTACAGGGCGACCAGGATCAGCCCCGGAATCAACGCGCCGGCATACATGTCGCCGACCGAGCGGCCCAGCTGGTCGGCCAGCACGATCAGCACCAGCGACGGCGGGATGGCCTGCGCCAGCGTGCCCGAGGCGGTGATGGTGCCAGTGGCGATGGTGCGGTTGTAGCCGTAACGCAGCATGATCGGCAGCGAGATCAGGCCCATGCTGATCACCGAAGCGGCGACCACGCCGGTGGTTGCGGCAAGCATCGCGCCGACGAAGATCACCGCGAAGGCCAGGCCGCCGCGCAGCGGCCCGAACAGCTGGCCGATGGTGTCGAGCAGGTCCTCGGCCATGCCGCTGCGTTCGAGGATCAGCCCCATGAAGGTGAAGAACGGGATCGCCAGCAGCGTGTCGTTCTTCATGATGCCGATGATGCGCAGCGGGAAGGCCTGCACCAGCGTCGGCGGCAGCAGCCCGAGCTCGATGCCGATCGTGCCGAACACCAGCCCGCAGGCGGCGAGGCTGAAGGCGACCGGGAAGCCGAGCAGCAGGAAGCAGACCAGCCCCACGAACATGATCGGGGCAATGTTCTGGGCGATGAAGGCCATCATTTGAGGCTCCGCCCGGCAGTGCCGATCTCGACCTCTTCGCGCGCCAGTTCCCGCTCGGCTTCAGCGCGGATCGCCTCGGCGAGTTCCTCCTCGGCCGTCTTTTCGACCTTTCTCCGAGTCGGATCGTCGATCAGCCCCTTCAGGAAGGCGAAGCGCTTGATCAGTTCGGAAACGCTCTGCAGCGCCAGCAGCGTGAAGCCGATAGGCGCAAGGATGTACACCGGCCAGCGGATCAGGCCGCCGGCGTTCTCCGACATCTCGCCGCTGAAGAAGGCGCGGGTGAACACCGGCCACGACAGGTAGATCATCAGCAGCACGAACGGCATCATGAAGAAGATGAAGCCGAAGATGTCGACCCAGATCTGCCCACGCTTGGGCAGCCGGTGCAGCAGCACGTCGATGCGCACGTGTTCGTTGCGCATCAGGGTATAGCCGGAGGCCAGCAGGAAGATGGCCGAGAACAGGTACCACTGCACCTCGAGCCAGGCGTTCGAACTGGTGTCGAACAGCTTGCGGATGATGGCGTTGCCGGCGCTGATGAGAACGGCCATCAGCACCAGCCAGATCACTGATCGGCCGACCCTCTCGTTGAGCGAGTCGATAGCCCGGGAAACCCGCAGCAGTCCCTGCATGACCGTCTCCTCCGCGCCGCGGCCGGGCTGGTCGCCCGCCGTCATTGTCTCCTGCGCGCCGCGATTCTATGCGGGAACACCTGGATCGATGCCAATGCGCAAGGTGATGTCACGGTGACGGTGGCGAACCGAGCCGGGCCCGCCACCGCTGTGCCTGCGACCGCACCTGGACCGGGGCCGTGCCGCCGGTGTGGTTGCGCGCCGCCAGTGCTCCCAGGGTTGCCAGGCTGCCGTAGACGTCGGTTTCGATCTGCGGCGCCACTGCCTGCAGGTCGGCCAGGCGCAGTTCGGCCAGGGTGCAGCCGCGCTCGTCGGCCAGCCGCACGACCTGCGCGACCGCTTCGTGCGCGTCGCGGAACGGCAGCCCCTTCTTTACCAGGTAGTCGGCAAGATCGGTCGCCGTCGAGTGGCCTTCCTCGGCGGCGCGTCGCATCACCGCCGCGTCGGCCTCGATGCCGGGGATCATCTCGGCGAAGGCGCGCAACGTGTCGAGCACGGTGTCGACGGTGTCGAACAGCGGCTCCTTGTCTTCCTGGTTGTCCTTGTTGTAGGCGAGCGGCTGTCCCTTCATCAGCACCAGCAGCGAAGTCAGGCTGCCGATCACTCGCCCCGACTTGCCGCGGGCGAGCTCGGGCACGTCGGGGTTCTTCTTCTGCGGCATGATCGACGAGCCGGTCGTGAAGCGGTCGGGCAGCCGGATGAATCCGAAGCGCGGGCTCATCCACAGCACCAGTTCCTCGGCCAGCCGCGACACGTGCACCATGACCAGCGCCGCGGCGGCGGCGAACTCGATCGCGAAGTCGCGGTCGCTGACGGCGTCGAGCGAGTTCTCGCACAGGCCCTCGAAGCCGAGCCGGCGGGCGACGAACTCGCGGTCGATCGGAAAGGTCGTTCCGGCCAGCGCCGCGGCGCCCAGCGGCAGCCGGTTGACGCGACGGCGCGCGTCGGAGAGCCGCTCCCGGTCGCGTGCGAACATCTCGACGTAGGCGAGAAGATGGTGGCCGAAGCTGACCGGCTGCGCCACCTGCAGGTGCGTGAAACCCGGCATCACGGTCTCGGCGTGCGCCGCCGCCTGATTCGCCAGCGCCAGTTGCACCGCGCCCAGCGCGGCGTCGATCGCATCGATGGCGCCGCGCAGCCACAGCCGCAGGTCGGTGGCCACCTGGTCGTTGCGCGAACGGCCGGTGTGCAGCCGCTTGCCGGCGTCGCCGACCAGTTCGATCAGCCGCCTTTCGATGTTCAGGTGCACGTCCTCGAGATCGAGCCGCCATTCGAAGCGGCCGAGCTCGATCTCGCTGCGGATCACCGTCATGCCGCGTTCGATGTCGCCGAGGTCCTGCGGCGACAGTACGCCGACGTGGGCCAGCATCGCCGCATGCGCGAGCGAGCCGTCGACGTCGGCGAAGGCGAGCCGCCGGTCGAAGCCGACGCTGGCGGTGTAACGCAGCACGAAATCGGCCACCGGCTCGCTGAAGCGCGCCGACCAGCCGCTTTGCTTGCGGTCCAGCGAGGAGGAGTGTGCTGACATAATTCCTGCGAGGGTCGTGGCAGGCGCTGTGAGCGGGCCGCGCGCGTACCGGATGGGGGAGGGAAGCATGCGCTTTGCGCGCCAGCGGCAGTGTAAGAGCTTGGCCGGACGGCCCGGCGGCGCCACGGCCGCAGGCATGCGCCGCCGATGAGCGACCGCGCCGCCGCCGCGCCGGCCGCCGCCTCGCGCCAGGACGTCGCCGCGCCGGCGCCGAAGCAGGTCATTCCCGACGGCTGCAACGTCGGCACGGTGCTGCGCGTCGCGATCGGCGTCAACGCCGCCGTGGCCCTGGCGGTCGGGGTGGGGCAGCCGTCGCTGGCCGTGGCCTGGGAGCGCTTCGTCGAACTGTCGGCGGTCATGGGGCCGTCGCTTCTGATGACACTGCTCGCCTGGTGCGCGCTGCGACGTCACCTGCCGGAGCAGGCGCCGGCGGTGCAGCGCCTGCTTGCCTGGCTGGCGCCCGTCGCCTGCACGGCGGCGACGATGCTGGCGATCTCGTCGATCGGTCCCGAGATGTCGGCCGGCGCCCGCGGCTCAGTGCTGCTGGCGGCGCTGGCCTTCGGCGTCGTGCTGCAGCACTATGCCGAGTTGCGCGAGCGCGCCTTCTCGCCGGCGGTGACCGAGGCGCGCTTCCAGGCGCTGCAATCGAGGATCCGGCCGCACTTCTTCTTCAACAGCCTGAACGCCGTGATTGCCGTGGTGCGCTCCGATCCACCGCGCGCCGAACGGATGCTCGAGTCGGTGGCCGAGCTGTTCCGCGCGGTGATGGGCGACGTGCGCAGGCTGGTGCCGCTCGAGCAGGAGCTCGACCTGTGCCGCCGCTACGTCGAGATCGAGCAGACCCGGCTCGGCGAGCGACTGCAGGTCGACTGGGACATCGGCGCCGTGCACCCGCGCGCGCGGGTGCCGCAGTTGCTGCTGCAGCCGGTGATCGAGAACGCGGTGCGCTATGGCGCAGAGAAGCAGGCCGGCGACTGCCGCATCGTCGTGCGCGTGCGCCAGCTCGGCTTCCGCCTCGAGATGTTCGTCAGCAATCCGCTGGCCAAGGACCCGCTGCAGCGCGAAGGCAACCAGATCGGCCTGGCGAACATCCGCGGCCGGCTGGCTTTGATCTACGATCTGGAGGGCCAGCTCACGACGCGCCTGCGTCACGAACGTTTCGAGCTGACGATGTCGATACCCGTCGAGAAGCGAGCCAACGGATGACCAGCAAGATCCTGATCGTCGACGATGAACCGCCGGCGCGGCTGCGCATGCAGCAGCTGCTGGCCGAGATCGCGACGCAGTTCCCGCATACAGTGACCGCGGCCGTCGACAGCGGACCGGCAGCCCTGGAGGCCGTCGATCGCGACGCGCCCGACGTGGTGCTGCTCGACATTTCGATGCCTGGCATGACCGGCATCGAGGTGGCGCGGCATCTTGCGGCGCGCGAGCAGCCACCGGCGATCATCTTCGTCACCGCGCACGACGAGCATGCGCTGGAAGCCTTCGAAGTCCGGGCGCTCGACTACCTGCTCAAGCCGGTGCGCGCCGACCGCCTCGTGGCCTCGCTGGCCCGCGCCAGCCGGCTGGCGCAGAACGAGCCGCGTCTCGCCGATGTCGCCCGGGCGCTGGGCAGCCAGCGGACGCACCTGACCATCTCCGAACGCGGCCGGATGTCGCTGGTGCCGGTCGACGACATCGTCTTCCTGCGCGCCGAGCTGAAGTACGTCACCATCCGCACGCCGCAGCGCGAGCACCTGACCGAGGAGTCGCTGACCTCGCTCGAAGAGGAGTTCGGCGCCCGCTTCGTCCGCATCCACCGCAACACCCTGGTGGCGCGCAAGTCGATCCGCGCCTTCGAGCGGGTGCGCGGCACCGTCGACGGCGACGGCGAAGGCGGCGAGGGGCACTGGGAAGTGCTGCTGAAGGATCTGGCGGACCGGCTGCCGATCTCGCGGCGGCAATGGCCGCTGGTCAAGCAGACGACGCTGAACTGATGCCGGTCAGCGGTCGTCAGCGAAGCGCTGCACCGGCACGCCGGGCACGCTGACACGAAGCATCAGGATCCGGCCGGCGTCGGGATAGCGCTCGCGCGCCGCGGCATCGAGCATCCGCCGGGCGCCGGTG
>Ga0209392_1000364_pt1 | contig 10261 bp, 11 predicted proteins | sample PPLLak3cmMay2015_FD_187252 | JGI IMG/M metagenome (GOLD analysis project Ga0209392, IMG submission 187252) | Freshwater sediment microbial communities from Prairie Pothole Lake near Jamestown, North Dakota, USA - PPLs Lake P7 Core (1) Depth... | ecosystem: Environmental > Aquatic > Freshwater >...
AAAGACAACGGCTCCGGCTGAGGCAATTCCGGCAAGGTATGCGGGTGCTGCACCGCCGATAAAAATTGTTGCGATAAGAATTTGTGTTGGCCATCTGCCATTACACAAAGAAAAATTGTTTGTAATTATTGCAATTATTCTTTCACGCGGGGAATCAATAACTCTTGTTGCAACAATGCCTGCGGCATTGCAGCCAAATCCCATTGTCATTGTTAATGCTTGTTTTCCGTGTGCTCCAACTTTTTTGTAGAGTGGATCCATATTGAAAGCTACGCGCGGTAAATAGCCAAAATCTTCTAGCAAAGTGTAAACAGGAAAAAATATTGCCATCGGTGGAAGCATAACGCTTATGACCCAAGCCATTGCAAGATAAGCACCGTCAATTAAAACTCCGCTTAACCACCAGGGCATAAATAAATTTGCAACGTTCTTTAATAATGGATGCAACGTATCAACAAGTAAATTTGCAATTAATCCCGAAGGAACATTTGCCCCTTCAATCGTTAACCAAAAGACAGCAGCAAGGATTAAAAACATAATTGGAAAACCAAGGTACTTGCTTGTTAAAATTCTATCTAAAGTTCTATCAAGTCTAAATGCCGGCTTTTTATCTGGATACGAGACAACCTTGCCAGCAATAGATGTAGCATTTTCGTAAATGGATTCCATTAATGTATCGTGCAAATTGTCTCCAACTTCCCAACGCAAATTATTTGCTGTAGCTAATATTGATTCTCGTTTAAGGTTATTGTTAGTCATATAATTCTTCTGTGTTTTTTAGTGTCTTCGTGATTTTGTGGCATTTTTGTTTTGCCACTAAAACACAAAAACTCTAAAAGTTAAGATTCGATTAATTCTACAGTTTCTTCATTTTTAAGATTCCCAAGATCACCGCTACGTATCGCATCAATTATGCTTTGATCTCCTTCAAGCAATCGCAAAGCGACCCATCGAAGATTTGGTAAACCCGGATATTCTAATTCTATTTCCTTACTCAATTTCTCTATGGCAGCATTCAACTCAGCTGAATTGGTTTTAAGTCTATATGGTTTGCAAATGTACTTTCCTGTTGCACCCTCATTAATTGCATTTAGCAAATCATTCATACCTTCCCCTTGTCTTGCGGAGGTTGGAATTACAGGTATGCCCAATTCTTTTGATAATATGCGCTCATCAACAGCAATACCATTTCGTTTTGCTTCATCCATAAGATTAAGACATAGTACTGCACGATCTGTAATTTCTAAAATCTGTAGTGCAAGATTTAAATTTCTTTCAATTCGAGTTGCATCTACAACAATAACTGTTACATCCGGCTGCCCAAAAAGAATAAAATCACGTGCAACTTCTTCATCAGTACTTGTGGATAAAAGTGAATAAGTTCCGGGCAAATCAATAAGCTTAAATTTTTTCTCGTTATATTCAAATCCACCTTCAGCACGAGTGACTGTTTTCCCAGGCCAATTTCCGGTGTGCTGCCTTAATCCAGTTAAATAATTAAACACAGTACTTTTACCTGTATTTGGATTACCGGCAAGCGCAACAACAAAATCAAAACTGCTCATATCAATGCCGAGCTTTTTAAGATTGCCCATATTGTGAACAGGACAATTTGCGCAGTTATTTAAATCGGAATTTATCATGCATTATTTCTCGTCATTAGATAAATAAATTTTTTCTGTTTGCTTTTTACGAAGTGCTACTGTTGTTCCGCGAACTCTGTAAGCAACCGGATCCCCTGTTAGACTTTCTAGTTCGGCTTCTATTTTTGTTCCTGGAACAATTCCCAGATCCATTAGTCTTCTTCTCTGCTGGCCGCGTAATGCTTTTGCAATTCCAAGTATAGTTCCCTCCTCACCAATTTTAAGGGACGAAAGTGTTTTAAACTTTCCCTCAATCTGTTTTTCAAGTTTTACAACTCCAACAGTTATATTTTTTGCTATCAAAGGCGACAGCACACATTCCTCACCATTTGCTACGAACTTTAAACGTTTTTCAGAAACTTCCATCATTCTTATTTGCATTCCGGGATACAGTCCTTCAGCAAGAATCTGACTGTAAATTGCATTTGGTTCATCTTCTACATGAATAATGTTTGCAAATTCTCCAACTTTCATTTCACTTAAAACTTTTCCTTTTTTCATAGGAAGCTCACCTGAAGCCGATGGAATGGGATCACCATGTGGATCAAAAACAGGATTACCAATTTGCGCTGCCAGTTGATCTGCTTGTTCAAGAGTTAATATGTGTTCTATCTCTTCCGCTTTTTGATGCCACTCGTTTTCAGCTACACTGGTTTCGTCAGCAAGATATTTTTCCCACAAACGATGCACTCTTATTACCCTGAGAGCGTAAGATCTTCCGTCAGATGTTAAATTTAATTCGTCTTTTTTTACAGAAACAAGTCCCATTGATTCAAGTCTTGAAATAATATCTGTGGCATCATCTGCAGATATTGAAAGATTGCCTGCAATACCATTTAACGAACAAGTTGAGTTATTATATTCGCAGTTGTACAAATACTTAAGTGCATCTTCAATCAAAACTTTTTTGTTAGCATAATTAGATTTTTTCCAAACAGCAATAATTCCTTTGTTGGGATAGAACAATAAAGTAAAAATTAAAACGCCGATCGTCCCAGCTATTAAGAGCATTAATGGTTCGTTCATTTTATAACCTGCTTAATCTTTTCTACAAAAATATTTGATGCAATTTTATTGCTGATATTTACTTCTTTTTTATCAATCATCATTAGAACTGATCCATCATATTCAAGTTTATCTTTTATTAAAATTTCTTTACCTAGCGATATCCCAATCTTTGTTACATAAGATAGAAGATTTTTTACATCATCATTAACACGAATTACTTTTGCAGAATCATTCTCATTAAGTTCTGTTATCGCAACTACAGATGTGGATTTTTTTATCTTTCCATTTTTATCGGGAATAGGATAACCATGCGGATCAACTTCAGGATATTCTAAAAACTCTTCTAAAAGATTTATCAGTTCATCAGATGAAGAATGCTCTAGTTTTTCTGCTTCGTCGTGAACTTTATCCCAAGTCATCCCAAGTGATTGATGAAGAAACACTTCCCATATTCTATGTCGTCTTAACATGTTTTTTGCATAAACTTCACCTTCGCTGGTAAGTTTTATACTTTTATATTTTTTATAATTTACAAAACCATCGCGCGAAAGTTTGCGCAGCATATCGGTAACCGCAGCATTCGAAATCTCTAATTTTATAGCTAAAAGGTTTGGTTTGATTTCACCGGCATCATCAAGATTGCGGTAAATTGTTGTAAGATAATCTTCTTGCGAAATATTTATCATTTAAGTGTTGCTAATTATATATTTAAGTATGCTTAAACTTAAAAAACAATAAAATAAAAGGCAAAGGTTAAATCTTTGCCTGTAAACTAAATCACACTAATTCTTTTTTATGTAAGATTCTAAAGCATCCAGCGAATCTAAATACTTAACATTCTTGTATTTCTTAAGCACTTTATCAGAATTCTCAGCTAATGCCTGACCACCAACAACAATTTTCTTCGTTGGAAAAAATTTTGTTAAATGATCGACTACTTCTAAAAATCTTCCAAGGTTTAAATACAAACTCCAGGAAAGTGCTATTATTTCGGGATCAATAGTTTTAACAAATTTTACAATCTCTTTATCAGGAACAGAAGCGCCAAGATAATAAGTTTTCCATCCTTGCATTTCAAAAACATTGGAGACCATTTTAGCGCCTATCTCATGAAACTCTTTATCTATACACGTAACAACGGCTTTCTTCTTTGGCTCCGATTTACCCATTGGAGCAAAACGACTTATTAGAGATTCAACTATCTTCGTTGCCATATGTTCTTCGGGAATGGTAATTTTATTATTATCCCAAAGTTTTCCAATTCTATACAGTGACTTTTGGAAAAGTTCAACATATATATCTTTTAAATCTGCACCTGAGTCAATTAATTCCTGAACGATATAAGTGCACTTATTCTTATCTCCTTCAACAAGTGCATTATAAAAACCGAGAAAATGTGATTGTTTTATTTCAGTCATAATTTTTCTTATTAACTAATTATAAACTAATAATTCATTTCCGAAGAAAAAAGTTCCAAAATCTAAATTTCTGTCATTTCAATACACTTCTTGTCCTCGAAAAACCGGGCTTAAATTTTGGCATTTAATTATGATTCAATACCCTTTCTTGCTAAAATACCTTCTTGATAGTAGTGCTTTATAACTTTCATTTCAGTTACAAGGTCAGCGGCTTCAAGAATTTTATCGGGACAATATCTACCTGTTAAAATTAATTCAACATTTTCAGGTTTCATTTTCATACATGTCATTACTTCTTCATCATTAAACAATCCAAAGTGAATTGAAAATAATATTTCATCAAGAATTATTAAATCATATTTGCCACTTAACATTTTAGCTTTAGCTGTTTCAAGTCCACGTCTTGCTTTATCCATTTCTACTCTACTCGGCATTTCTTTACGATAGACAAAATCATCTCCAGCAAATTGCTCGATAGTAATCCATTCGCTTAAAAGTTCTAAACTTGTTAATTCATTGTAAGGATATTCTTTCATAAACTGTGCGATGTATGTTTTAAGTCCATAACCGGCAGCTCGAACTGCTTGTCCAATAGCAGCAGTAGATTTTCCTTTTCCGTTACCGGTGTAAATCTGAATAAATCCTTTTTCTAGTTTGTTCATTTAATTTTTCGGAAAGTTAGGATGATTGATAAGTTTTTGAGCTTGATTAAAATGTCTTCTGTCGTGCAAGCGAATGATCTCAAGAACATCACAAAAATTTTCTTTAACAATTTTAGCTGCAGGAGAAGACATTACATATTTATTTAAATCCAAATCTTTAGCAGAACTTACAAGATTTATTAAATTATTTTGCACTTCAAAAAAATAATCAAAAACATCCTTCTTGTACATGCTCATTGAAGGCATGAAAACAGGGAATGTTTTTGACTTTTTAATATTTGCAGGATCTACTCCTTTAATTATGAATTTGCACAGCCATTTGTGTTTCACTACTTTTTTAGAATAATCAGTTTTTATTTGTTTCCTGGCAAATTGCTTTTCAAATTCATTTAAGTACAATTTGTTAGTAACTACAAGATGATCCACACACTCTGCAATACTCCAGCTACCATTCGCAGGTTTCCAATTTATCTGATTTTCAGAAAGTGATTTGAACTTACCGAACTCTTTTAAAACTGATTCTGTATCGGTAATAAATTTTTCTTTTAATTGTTGAATGGTTTGCATAACAAATTTTTATTTGCTTATCAAAGATTGGGAAGAGTAAACGTTTTTCCAATATCATCTAATCCAAGTATAATATTATAATTCACAACAGATTTATTCAACCATGTTAACGGCTCATCAATCGGTTCACTTCCCTGCTTAAATGTTTTTGTATGAATTGGAATAAAATATTTTGCGCCTATGTGATCATTTGCCATAATCAAAGCTTCTTCCGGATTACAATGATTTTTCTTCCACGGGTTATAAGCACCAATCGGAACAATGGCGATTTCTATTTTTTCATCTTTTAACGACTTGAATAAATCATGATATGCAGTATCACCGCCAAACAATATTTTCTTGCCATCCTTTTCTATAAGCACTGCATTAAAACTTCGTCCATCAATCATGTAGCCTTTGGATCTATCCTTTTCCCACGGATAGCGCCACCCGAAATGTTTTACTTCAAGTGCTTTAAATTTTATATTTTGCAATTCAGTTTCCTCATTCCAATCGATTTCCTGTAATGATTTCCATTTAAGTTCAGCAATTACATCGGCGGTGTTGTAAGCAGTTATGCAATCAATTTGGTTTGGATATTTATCAACAATTGTAGATAGTGTTTCATAATCCATATGATCCATATGGGCGTGAGAAAGTAAGATAATATCAGGCTTAGGAATTTCATCCACAGTTAATGCAGGATGTGTAAATCTGCTTGGACCAAAAGTCATTCCAAATATATTAACACCAACTCTTTCAAATAAAACAGGATCTGTTAAAATAACAGTACCATAAAATTTTATTAGAACAGTTGCATGCCCGATCCATGCAATATTAATTTCATCAGTTTTCCATTGGGATGGATCTGGTTTGAAACTTGGTAATGATGGCGGCTGCTTTGGGTGTATCTTCTCACTTACAAATAAAATTCCAGCAGATGCTAAAGAAATATTTCTTAAAAATTTTCTGCGATTCAAACTCAATCCTTTTCTTTTTCTAATTGTAAAACCAAATATTCCTCATAATAGTTCTCTTCTAAATATTAAATGAAATTTATCAGAATAAAACCTATTTTTCCACTACAAAATTTTTAATTGAGGCGAAAAATGTTTGACATAATACTTTTACTCATTATTGCTGGTATAACAGGCGGAATCGGGCGTTCACTTGTTGGATTTAAGCGAGGCGGATGTATTATCTCAATAATTGTTGGATTTATAGGTGCTTACATCGGGACAATTTTAGCAAGAGAGTTTAACTTTCCGGATTTTTGGTCGTTTGAAATTCGTGGAATTACTTACCCTATTGTTTGGTCTATTATTGGAGCCGTGGTTTTTACAGCCATTTTAAGTTTGATTGTTCCTAAAAAAAGTCAATAATTAATTATTGTTCGCTGTTTTTTATTATTTCTTTTACGATTTCAGGTAAAATTTTTCCAGCTTCGCCAAAAAATGATTCATCACAGATTGAGGAAATTTCTGTCTCTACAACATTTACTTCAACAATAAAAGATCCAGCTCGTTTTGCAGCATGAACTAACCCGGCCGCAGGATAAACAACAGCTGAAGTACCAACAACAAAAAATATATCGCTATTAACCGCAGCAAGTTCACTACCTTCAAATTGATCTTCAGGAAGATATTCTCCGAACCAAACAACATCGGGACGAATCAATCCGCCGCACTTGCATTTAGGAACATCGTTTGAAAAATCTAATTCCTGATTATAAAACGTTTTGCAATTAATGCAAAAATTCCTCTCAATATTTCCATGAAGTTCAAAAATATTTTTACTTCCGGCACGTCGATGAAGATTATCTATATTTTGAGTAACGACTATAACCTCATCAAACAAATTCTGCATCTCTGCAATTGCTAAATGCCCGGCATTTGGTTTTGCTTCGTGGATAATTTTTTTTCTATGATTGTACCATTCCCAAACCATTTGAGGATTACGCATAAATGCATTAAAGTTGGCAAGCTCTTCGGGTTTAAGTTTGTTCCAAATTCCACCCTCACCACGAAAAGTTGGAATACCCGATTCTGCGGATATACCTGCACCAGTAAAGAAAACTATTTTTTTTGTTTTGGAAAGTTTATTGAGAAGAGCCCCACCCAACCCTCCCCAGCGGGGAGGGCTATTTGATAGGTCTGAATTCATAATGACTATTCGTTTTTAATTTCTTCAAACAGTTTTTTTGCGTCAGCTAAAACAACATCATCATCTTCATCAACTTTCGGAGCTTTTTCAATTTTTTTCAAAAGTTCTTTTGCTTTATCATATTCATCTTCTTCAACATACGCTTTAGAAAGTTCATACATAAACATTCTGAAATTTGGTTTTAGTTTATTGGCAGTTTCTAAAAATCTAACCGCTTCTTCTGTATCGCCCCAACCAAGACCTAATGGCAACCTAACGAAATAAGAATTTTCACAAACTTTCAAGTGTGTTCTTCCTAGAACGTAATGGGCAAGAGCCTGCACATAATTATCTCCATTACCAATCTGTATAGCTTTTTCGCAATCTTTTTTTACATCATTCACCGTTCCAGGTGCTGAAAATATTCCCTGAAACAAAGCAATTCTACCGTTGGCAATAGCTCTGCGTACATAGGTTATGGATTGATTTGAGCCTTGTTTTACAGACTTATCTGCATACTCAAATGCCTTTTGATAAGTTTTTTCCTGCTCATCTTTTTGCTCATCAGCTTTGCCTGGCATCTTTTCACCAAGATCAACATATGCTCTGCTTATTCTCCACAGAACATCCCAATTATTTGGTGAAAGTTTATCTGCTTTAAGGTATGTATCCAGTGCTTTTTGATGATTGTATTCTGCAACATACTGATCCCCCTCTTTTAATAGATCATCAACCGACTGAGCAGAAGAAGCAGTATAACCTAAAGTAACAAGCAGCAGTATCGAGGTAATCTGTAGAAGCTTTTTCATTTGTATTCCTTTATATGATTAATTAATCGAACAAAGTTTTTTTATCAATATCTGATTTATTAATTATGCCGTGTGAGTGAATATCTGTGCCGGCAAGAGAAATAAATTTAGTCCAGTTTGATCCCGGTTTAATTTCATTTGCAATTACGTTTTTATACGCATTAACTTTTGCACTCAGTTCATCAGCCTGATACAAAGTAATAGCTTCTAAAGTTTTTGGCACAACAGGCGATGCATATTCTAATTTACCCTGATGACTTAAGATTAAGTGAAGTAAATTATTTTTTAATTCTTCTGGGAAAATAGAAATTCTATTTATCTCATCATTAACAATCATAGCAGCAATTACAATGTGTCCGAGCAACTTTCCTTTATCGGTATATTCAAAGACTGGTTCAAAACTTAATTCTTCAATCTTACCAAAATCATGAAGCATCGCACCACAGACCAATAGATCACGATTTATTTGTGGATGAATGTCGCACATCAAATCACAAATTCTAATAATCTCTAAAGTATGTTCAATTAATCCGCTTATGTAACCATGATGCCACATTTTGCCGGCAGGAACGGAGGTGTACTTTGCAAATCGCTCTTCGGAAAAAATATTTTTAATAAGATTTTTTAAATCACTATTTTCAATCTTTTCCATTCTCGATGCAAATTCTTTTTTCATCACATTAAGATCGCGCAGAGATTTTGGAAGAAAATCTTTTGGAGTTACTTCATCACTTTGTTTTGTTAAGCGAATAGTATCAATTTTAATTTGAGAATTTCCCTGATACTCATCCATAGAACCAGTAATCTTAACGATATCACCAACAGCTAAAGAATTTTTTATAGACTTGAATCCGGAGGCATCTTCCCAGAGGTTTGCTGATGATGAAATTGATTTATCACTAAGCTCTAATGAAAGGTATTCTTTGCCTGCTTTAGTTAATCTTACTTCACATTTTTTTACAAGAAGAAAATGATCAAGGGGCTCACCTTTTGAAAGAGAAGATATTTCTGATTGGTTTAACATTTTTTATAAAGCGATATTTTATGTTCGATAAAAAACAGGCTGTGTCAAAAGTTAAAGATACAGAATTGTCATTCCCACGAAGGTGGGAATCCAAAATCCATACTGCGATATGGATTCCCGTTTTCACGGGAATGACAAACAAATATCAACTTTTGAAACAAGCTTTCTATAAAATTATTAGTTAATTACGTCTGTTCTTCCTATTGAATAATAACTAAACTTTAGTTCGTTAAGCTTATCAAGATCATAAAGATTTCTACCATCAAATATAACGGGGGCTTTTAATGATTTCTTTATTATATCAAAATCCGGGTTACGGAATTCTTTCCACTCTGTTACAACAATAAGTGCATCAGCATCTTTTAGTGTTTCATCTGAGGTTTCGGCATATTGTATAATATCACCAAGCACAGCCTTTGTAGTGTTATTTGCTTCCGGATCGTAAGCTTTAACTGTTGCACCCGCATCTAATAAAAGTTTAATTAAATAATGAGCCGGAGCCTCACGAACATCATCAGTATTTGGCTTGAATGCTAATCCCCAAACCGCAAAATGTTTTCCTTTAATATCTTTTTTGTAATGTGTTAAGATTTTTTTAAAGAAATGATTTACCTGATCTTTATTAACATCAATAACTGACTTTAAAATCTTAAAATCATATTTGTTTTCATTAGCTGTATTAACAAGTGCGTGAACATCTTTTGGAAAGCAGGAGCCACCATAACCAATTCCTGGAAATAAATATCTCTTGCCAATTCTGGAATCTGATCCGATACCTAATCTAACATTATCAACTTGTGCCCCGGTTAATTCACAAAGTCTTGCAATTTCATTCATAAAAGAAATTTTCATTGCGATAAATGAGTTTGCAGCATACTTTGTCATCTCGGCAGATTTTTCATCCATAAAGTAAACGGGATTTCCTGTTCGCACAAAAGGTTCATAAAGCTGTTCCATTACCTTTTTTGATTTTTCATTGCTTGTTCCGACGATTACTCTTTCAGGTTTC
>Ga0209392_1000365_pt1 | contig 10253 bp, 5 predicted proteins | sample PPLLak3cmMay2015_FD_187252 | JGI IMG/M metagenome (GOLD analysis project Ga0209392, IMG submission 187252) | Freshwater sediment microbial communities from Prairie Pothole Lake near Jamestown, North Dakota, USA - PPLs Lake P7 Core (1) Depth... | ecosystem: Environmental > Aquatic > Freshwater >...
GATCCTCGTACGCGGACCGACCGTGATGCAGGGTTACCTGCACGATCCTGGGTCCACGGCGCGCGCGCTGCAGGGCGGCTGGCTGCACACCGGTGACATCGGCTGCCTCGATCCCGAGCGTGGTCTGCTGGTGCTCGATCGACGTGACGACCTGATCGTCTCGGGCGGCGAGAACGTGTATCCGGCCGAGATCGAGGCCGTGCTGATGGAGCACCCGTGGGTGGACGACGCGGGGGTGGCCGGCATCCCCGATCCCGACCTCGGTGCGCGCGTGGTGGCCTGGGTCGTGGCCGTGCCCGGTGCAACTCCGGACGTCGAGGCACTGCAGCGGCACTGCCGCGTACGATTGGCAGGGTTCAAGCAGCCGCGCGAGTTCCGCTGCGTGGACGCCTTGCCGCGCAATGCGGCGGGGAAACTGCAGCGGCGGCGACTCGCAGAGGATTCCTCTGGCGACTGACCCTCGCCGAGCCGCGCTCAGCGCCGGAAGAACCGCAGCAGCGGCGTCAGCCTCATCGGCTTGCCCTGGCCGAACCAGTGCCAGACCAGCAGCGACACCCAGCCCGTCACCGCCGAGAACGCGAGCACGGCCGCCGTGATGAGTCGTGGGGTCGACTCGGTCGACTCGGGCACCGCGATCGCGGCCGCGATGGTCGTGGCGGATGCGAACGCGGCGAGGGTGAGCCGTCCGCCCAGCGCGTGCAGTCGCTTCGGAAGGTCGTCGAGCTCGGGCGTGACCGCGCGAACCATGATGTTGCCGGTCTCGAAGTCGTGCATGAGCTGGTCGATCTGCCCGGGCACGGTGCGCAGCATCGAGCCGAGGCCGGTCGCCTCGCTCATCATCTCCCCGAGGATGCGCTGCGGCGCGAGCCTCCGTTTCACGATCTCGTCGAGGAACGGCCGGGCGATGCCCACGAGGTCGACCTCGGGATGAAGCGTGCGGATGATGTCCTCGAGCGTCGCGGCCGACTTCCCCAGGATGGCCATGTCCCGGGCGAGCTTGATCCGGTAGCGACCGGCCGCCTTGCTGAAGGCCTCGATGAAGCCCGCCGAGTCGTACTCGCCGAAGTTGCTCACCACGAGGTACTCCTCGCGGATGCGCTCGATGTCGGCCTTGAGTTCGTTGAGGTTCACGCGCTGCGTCGGCGTGCCCATCTTGAGCAGCACGCGCGCGATGGTCGTGGCGTCGTTCGCGATCGCGGCGATCATCAGCGTCACGATGTCGTCGCGCTGCTCCTGCGAGACGCGGCCGACCATGCCGAGGTCGATCATGCAGACCCTGCCGTCCTCGCCGTAGAGCAGGTTGCCGGCGTGCGGATCGCCGTGGAAGACGCCGTCCACGAGCACCTGCTTGAGCGCGGCGTGCACGATCTCGTTCACGACGGCCTGCGCCTCGGCGCTCTTCGGCGCCAGCTTGCGGATCGGGCGGCCCGCGAAGAACTGCATCGTCAGCACGGTACGCGTGGACAGCTCCGGGTAGGGACGGGGCACCGAGACTTTGCGCGACGGGTCGAGATTGCGCTGGAACTCGAGCAGGTTCGAGAGTTCCTGGTTGAAGTTGAGTTCCTTGAGGAGTCCCTTCTCGAACTCCTCGATCACCGGCACGACGCCGAAGATCTGCATCTCGTCGATGCTGGCCTCCAGGATCTGCGCGGCGAGGTAGAGCAGGTCGAGATCCGAACGCATCGTCGTCTCGATGCCGGGCCGCTGCACCTTCACGACCACCTCGTCGCCGTCGCGGGTGCGCGCGCGGTGCGTCTGCGCAATGGAGGCCGTCGCGAGCGGCGTCTCGTCGAACGATGCGTAGAGGTCTTGCAGCGTGCCGCCGAGGCCGGCCTCGACCTGCTCGCGGATCGCCTCGAACGGCAGGCGCGGCGCGTCGTCCTGCAGCGTCTCGAGCGCGGCGATCCAGTCCGGCGCCAGGAGGTCCTTGCGCATCGAGAGGATCTGCCCGAGCTTGATGTACGTGGGCCCGAGGGCCGCGAGCAGCTTCGCGAAGCGCACCGGCGTGCTGAGCTCACCGAGCGCGCGGTCGCCCTCGGGCGGCCGCTCGAACAGCCGCCGGGCGAGCGGAATGCGCATCAGCACCGGGCCGAAGCCGTGCTTCGCGACGATCACCGCCACGGCGCGGAGGCGGTTGAGGTCGCGCAGGGCGACCCCGACCACGGAGGGCGTCTCCCGTGGCGTGCTCGCGCCGGGCGGGGTCGTCACGCGACGTCCGCGCGCGCTTCGTCCGCGCGGCTGCCGAGGTTGCCGTAGCGGTGGTAATCCGTGCTGATGCTCTGCTCGCGCAGGTACCACAACAGCTCGAGCCGACCCTCCGCGGAGACGGGCACGCTCACGACGCAGCCGTGGGCAGCGTTGCCCGCCCGCAGCACCTCGAGCGAGGCGCGTCCGGGGGCCGCGTAGCGCACGCGGTCCACCTGTCCGCCGCCAATGGCCTCGGCGAGCTGCGCATCCGATTCCTCGACGAACTCGATCGCGCCCGCCCAGGACTCGGTGAGCTCCGCGAGTCGCCCGACGGCCGGCAGCTCGAGCCCGGGCGGCGTGCTCACCACGACGCGACAGCCCGCGACCTGCGCCGCGCACGCGCGTGCGAACACGTCGAAGGCGGTGTCGTCCCCGTGAACGCGGACGCGCACCGCTCCGACGGGCAGGTAGCGCCGCACGTTGTCCTGGCCCACCAGGCGGAAGTGGTCGTGCTCGACGCCGAACTCCTCGCGCTGGCTGCGCTCGTAGCTCACGGCAGCGGCGACGATGCGTTCATCGCCGGCCTGCGACCGCGCCGCCAGCCCGCGGCAAAGCGCCGCCAGCATCGGCGAGCGCGGCGGGCCGCCGGCCGGGACCGTGGCGACGTCCTCGAAGTCCATGAACTGCGCGACGTAGTTCGGCCCGCCGGCCTTCATGCCGGGGCCGAAGCCGGACTTGCCCATGCCGCCGAAAGGCTGCCGCAGCACGATCGCGCCGGTGGTGACGCGGTTGATATAGAGGTTGCCCGCGCGGATGTGCGCCTTCCAGTAGTCCCACTCGCGCTCGTCGAGGCTCTCCAGTCCGCTGGTGAGCCCGTAGCCGGTCTGGTTCACGAGCCGCACCGCCTCGGCCAGCGTCTCGAAGCGCATGACCGCGAGCACCGGCCCGAAGAACTCCGTCATGTGCGTGTAGCTGCCGGGGAGCACGCCGTACTTCACGCCCGGCGTCCACAGGCACGGATTGCCCTCGACCGGCTGCGGCATGACGGCCCATTCCTCGCCGGGCTCAAGCACCTTGAGCGCGGTCTCGAGGTCGCCCGACGGCGGCTTGATCATCGGCCCCATCTTCGTGTCGAGTTCCCACGCGGAACCGACCTTGAGGCTCTGCACTGCCTCGCACAACGAGCGGCGGAACGCCGGGTCGTCGTAGACCTCGGCCTGCAACAGCAGCAGCGAGGTCGCGGAGCACTTCTGCCCCGCGTGACTGAACGCGGAGTGAAGGATGTGCTTGATGGCCTGGTCGCGATCGGAGACCGCGGTGACGATGGTCGCGTCCTTGCCGCCGGTCTCGGCGAACAGGCTGAGCCGCGGGTTGTCGCCCAGCATGGTGAGCGCGGTTTCGGTGCCGCCGGTGAGGATCACGGCATCCACCCGGGGATGGTTGACGAGCTTGCGGCCTTCGCGCGCGCCGGAGCAGGGCAGGAACTGCAGCACCTTCCGGGGCACGCCCGCGCGCCAGAAGCACTGGCACATCTCCCAGGCGACCAGCACGGCGTCGGAAGCGGGCTTGATGATCACGGTGTTGCCGGCCGCGAGTGCCGCCGCGACGCCGCCGCAGGGGATGGCGACCGGGAAGTTCCAGGGCGGCACGACGACCACGACGCCCTTCGGACGGGCCCTGACCGTGGGCATCTGCTGCCACCAGCGCGCCGAGTCGCGGTAGAACTCGAGGAAGTCGATCGCCTCGGAGACCTCGGGGTCGGACTCCATCAGCGTCTTGCCGCCGTCGGCGAGCGCCGCGCCCATCAGCTCGCCCCGCGCCACACGCAGCTCCTGCGCGACCCGGCCCAGCAGCTCGAAGCGCTGCTCGACGGGCAGGGTGCGCCAGCCGTCGGGATCGTCGGCGGCGCATTCCACGGCACGCGCGACGTCGGCATCCGTTGCCTGCCGGTAGCGTCCCGCGACCACGCCCGGGCGCGACGGGTCGAGGCAGTCGCGTACCGCTCGTCCGTCGAACAGCGCCTCCCCGGCGATCACCAGCGGCACCTGCACCGCGGCGTCGCCGTGGCGCGGCGACCAGCGGGCGATGATGCGCTCGCCCCACTCGCCGTTCTGCGGCAGTGCGAAGTCCGTGTCCGGCTCGCTCTCGAGGTGCTGCCAGCCGCGCGCGAGGGCCGGCGGCACGGCGGGCGGCTGGTTGCGGTCCTGGTCGCGACGCGGCGCGTCGGCCGTGCGGGGAATGGCGTCGAACGCAGCGAGAAAGCCCTGCTCGAGCTGCCGCCACTCGGGGCTGTCCACCTCGATCTTGAAGGCGTGGCGCAGGAAGTTCTCCGGCCCCGTGTTCTCGTCGAGCCGCCGGACCAGGTAGCCGATCGCGTTGATGAAGTTCTCCTTCCGGCAGGCCGGCGCGTACAGCAGCAGGTTGCGCGTCAGCTCGAACAGCGCGCGACGCTGCGCGTTCGCCATGCCCTCGAGCATCTCGAACTGCACCCGATCGAGCGCGCCGCGCTCATGGGCGAGCACCAGGCCGTAGGCGAGGTCGAAGAGGTTGTGCGAGGCCACGCCCACGTTCATCGCCGCGAGGTTCTCCGGCTTCATGACCTCCTCGACCATGCGCTTGTAGTTCGCGTCGGTCTCGAGCTTGGTCCGGTACGGCGCCTGCGGCCAGCCGCGCGCCGAGGACTCGACGCGCTCGCTCTCCATGTTGGCGCCCTTCACGAGCCGCAGGGTGATGCGACCGCCGCCCTCCGCGACGCGCCGGCGCGCCCAGGCCTGCAACTCGAGCAGCGTGCGGTGCGAGTCGGGTATGTAGCTCTGCAGCGCGATGCCGGCCTCGACGTGACGCAGGCCGTCGCGGTCGAGCGTGCGCATGAACGCCGCCGCGGTGAGTTCCTTGTCGCGGTACTCCTCCATGTCGAGGTACACGAACTTGGGCACCACCGTGCCGTCGGGCCGGGTGAACCGGGCGCGGTCCGCCGTGCGGTACAGCCGCTCCAACCGGTCGCACAGCACGGTCACCGTGTGCTCGCGCGCCAGGGGCGAGATCTGCGAATACAGCGTCGAGATCTTGATCGAGACCACCTCGATCTCCGGCCACTGCAGCCCCTGCAGGTACTGCTGCAGCCGTCGCTCGGCCTCCGGCTCGCTCAGGATCGCCTCGCCGAGGAAGTTGACGTTCATGCGCACGCCTTCGGTGCGTCGCTCGCCGAGGTGGCGGGTGAGCTCATCCTGCTCGCCCGGCAGGATGACGTTGGCCGTCTCCTTGTGCATGTGCTCCTTCACCAGCGGCAGCGCGACCCCGGGCACGTAGGCGCCGAACGACTGGAAGCCCCTCATCAGCGTGCGGTCGACCGGGCCGAAGAAGCGCGGCACGCCCTGCACGTCGAGGATGTGCGTGAGGTGCTCCACTGCGCGCGCCGGATCGCGGGTGCGGAACGCCTGGTCGGTCATGAGCGCCAGCGTCGCCTTGTCGGACGGCGTCTGGAGCATGCGGTCGAGCTCGGCTTGCTGGCGCCGCTCGGACGGCGTCTGCAGCGCGCGGGCGCGCTCCTGTATGCGGCGCGCGAGCAGCAGCGCTTTCTGCACGGAACCCGCGTACGGCGAAGCCGGGTCGGGCGTGAATTCGTCGAGCAGGGACGCGAGGGAGTCTGGGGTGTGCATCGAAGGTGTCCGGGTGGCTGGCAGGAGGCCCGCAATCGATCATATTGACCGGGATGGCCCGGCGATCGAATCGCCGAAAACCGAAGAAGACTCGCCGCCGGGACTGCGGCCCTCGGTGCAGCGCTCGCGGCCCGCGAAATCGCGGTGCGTCCGCACCTGCCCGAGCCCGGCGTCCTCGAACATTTCACGGACGGCCGCGCCCTGCGTGTCGCCGTGCTCGACCAGCAGCCAGGCGCCGGGCAGGAGGTGGCGGGGCGCACCTCCCACGATCTCACGCAGCGCCTCCAGCCCGTCCATTCCTGCAAACAGAGCCTGCGGCGGCTCGTAGCGCCGTACCGCCGGCTCGATTCGCGGGTCGTCTGCGGCGATGTAGGGCGGATTGCTCACGATGATCTCGAACCTGCGGCCCGCCGCAGGCTCGAACCAGGCTCCCGCGCGAATTTCCACGCGCCCGGCGAGACCGAGTTTCGCGGCGTTGCCCCGGGCCGTGTCCACCGCTGCCCCGGACAGGTCGGTCGCGAGGACCCGTGCGAGCGGCCGCTCCGCCGCAAGGGCGAGCGCGACCGCGCCGCTGCCGGTCGCGAGGTCGAGCACGTCGCAGGACCGGTCGGCGGGCAGGCGAGCCAGCGCGCACTCGACCAGCAGCTCGGTCTCGGGACGCGGGATCAGCACGCCGGGACCGACCGCGAGCGGCAGCGACCAGAACTCCTTCTCGCCGAGCAGGTAGGCGACCGGCTCCCCGAGCGCACGGCGTGTGACGAACGCCTCGTAGCGGTCCGTGGCCTCGCAGTCGAGGATGGGTTCCTCGGGGTGCGCGAGCAGCCAGGCGCGCGGGCGGCCCAGCGCGGCGCCAAGCAGCACTTCGGCCTCGCGGCGCGGCTCAGGGGCCACGCGCGCGAGTCGCGCGGTGCCTTCGTCGATCAGCGAGCGGACTTCGGTGGCCATGCGCGACCGGCCTTGGGGTCAGTCGAGTGCCGCGAGCTGCTCGGCCTGCCACTCCTGCTGCAGCGATCCGATCACCTCGTCGAGCGCGCCTTCCACGATGGCGGGCAGCTGGTAGAGCGTGAGGTTGATGCGGTGGTCGGTCACACGGCCCTGCGGGTAGTTGTAGGTGCGGATGCGCTCGGAACGGTCGCCCGAGCCCACCTGCAGCTTGCGCTCCTGGGCCTGCTGCGCGTTCTGCTTCTGGCGCTCGGTCTCGACGAGCTTCGCGCGCAGCAGCGCCATCGCCCGCGAGCGGTTCTTGTGCTGCGAGCGCTCGTCCTGGCACTCGACCACGATGCCGGACGGCAGGTGCGTGATGCGGATCGCCGAGTCGGTCTTGTTGACGTGCTGCCCGCCCGCGCCCGAGGCGCGGTAGGTGTCGACGCGCAGCTCCGCGGGATTGAGCGCCACGTCCTCGACCTCGTCGAGCTCGGGCAGGATCGCGACCGTGCAAGCGGAGGTGTGGATGCGACCCTGCGCCTCGGTGGCGGGCACGCGCTGCACGCGATGCGTGCCCGACTCGAACTTGAGCCGCGAGAACACGCCGCGACCCGCGATGCGGCTGATGATCTCCTTGTAGCCGCCGTGCTCGCCGGCGCTCTCGCTCAGCACCTCCACCTGCCAGCCCTGGCGCTCGGCGTAGCGCGAGTACATGCGGAACAGGTCGCCGGCGAAGATCGCGGCTTCATCGCCGCCGGTGCCGGCGCGGATCTCGAGGAAGATGTTGCTGTCGTCGCGCGCGTCCTTCGGGATGAGCAGCCGGGTGAGCTCGAGCGACTCGGCCTCGAGCCGGGCGTCCACGTCCTTCAGCTCCTCCTCGGCGAGCGCGCGCATCTCGGCGTCGGCGCCGCGCGACAGCTCCTCCGCCGCGGCGCGCTCCGCCTCGAGGCCGCGAAAGGCGCGGAAGCGCGACGCGACCGGCTCGAGCCGCGCGTACTCCATGGACAGGTCGCGGAAGCGGGTGCTGCCGCCGATCACCTCGGGGTCGGCGAGCAGCCCGCCCACCTCCTCGAAGCGCTCGACGGCCTGCTCGAGCCGGCGGCGGACCGAGTCCTTCATCCGTCGCGGTCGAGGTGGTAGATCTCGGCGATGGCGCCGATGATCCGCTCGTCGCCGCTCTCGGCCGCCTCGCGCAGGCGCTGGCTCGGCGCGTGGATCAGGCGGTTGGTGAGCGTGGCGGCGAGGAACTCGAGCACTTCGTCCGTCCCGCGGCCGGCGGCCAGCATGCGGCGCGCCTGCTCGAGCGTGTGCTCGCGCACGCGCTCGGCCTCGTGGCGCAGGCGGCGGATCGTGGGCGCCGCGCTGCGGGTGCGAAGCTGCAGCTCGAAGCGGTCGACCTCCGTGGCGATCAGGCGGTCGGCCTCGCGCGCCGCCTGCCGCCGGTTCTCCATGTTCTCGTTCACCACGGACTGCAGGTCGTCCACGGTGAAGAGGTAGACGTCCTCGAGCTCGGCGACGGCCGGCTCGATGTCGCGCGGCACGGCGATGTCCACCATGAAGATCGGGCGACGCTTGCGCGCGCGAAGCGCCGCGGCAGCCATGTCGCGGGTGATGATCGCGTGCGGGCTCGCGGTGGAGGCGACCACGATGTCGGCCTCGCGCAGGTGCGCGCCGATGTCGTCGAGGCCGATCGCGAAACCCTGGAACTCGGCCGCGAGCTCCTGGGCTCGCTCGACGCTGCGGTTCGCGACGATCATGCGGCGCAGGCCGTCGGCGTGCAGGTGGCGTGCCGCAAGGGCAACGGTCTCGCCTGCACCCACCATCAGGGCGGTGCGGTTCTCGAAGCTCGCGAACACGGTCTTGGCCATCGCCACGGCTGCCGAGGCCACCGACACGGCGTTGGCGCCGATCTCGGTCTCGGTGCGCACCCGCTTGGCGACCGAGAACGCGGCCTGGAAGAGGCGGTTGAGCAGCGGACCGGTCGTGCCGGTTTCCTGCGCCGCCCGGTAGGCGTCCTTGAGCTGGCCGAGGATCTGCGGCTCGCCGAGCACCATGGAGTCGAGGCCGGAGGCGACCGCGAAGACGTGCGAGACGGCGCGCATGTCGTCGTGGTGGTAGAGGCAGTGACGGATGCTCGACCCGAGCTGGTGGTAGTTCTGCAGCCAGTCGGCGAGCTCGGCTTCGCCGCACTCCGCCACGCAGTAGAGCTCGGTGCGGTTGCAGGTCGAGACGATCACCGCCTCCTCGATCTCGTCGAGGGAAGCGAGTTCGCGCAGCGCATCGGGTACGCGCGCCGGCTCGAAAACCACGCGTTCGCGCACGTCGACCGGTGCGGTGCGGTGGTTGATGCCGACGACGACGAGAGACATCCGGTTTCCGGTCTCGGAAAGCGCGGAATTCTGGTTCATGCCCGGGTGCAACACAAGCTCGGTGGCGCTTCCGCTATAGTGCGCGGGCCATGCGTACCGCCCGCTCATTCGTCCGTCGGATTGCCGTCACTGCGGCGCTGCTGCTGCTCGCGGCGTGCGCCACGGGGCCGGCCGATCCGGTCGGCGCCGACGACACTCCCGCCGATCCGGAGGTGCTGCTGGCGGAGGCCGACGCGGCGCTGGAGCGAAATGAACTGCCGGAGGCGGCGCGCGCCTACCGCCGCGCCGCGGAGGTTTCGGAGGACGAAGCGGTCGCGCAGCAGGCCACCGAACTCGCCTTCGAGCACTCGCAGTACCTCGAGACCCTGCTCGCGGCGGAACGCTGGCTGGCAATCAACCCCACCAGCGAGCAGGCCCGGCGGCATGCGGGCGTGGCGGCGCTGGCGCTGCACCGGCTCGACGAGGCCGAGGCGCAGTTCGCGCTGATGATCGAGAGCGGCTACATCAGCCCGGCCGCCGGCTTCCTCGCGCTGCTGCCGGTGCTGACGGGCCACGGCACCGCCCCGGACCTGACCGAGCTCTTCCGTCGCCTGGTCGCGCGGCACCCGGGCGTGGCCGAGGGCCACCACGCGCTCGCGGCCGCCGCGCTGCGCTCGGAGAATTTCAAGCTCGCTCTCGACAGCGCGCGTCGTGCGACCGAGATCGCGCCCTACTGGGTGCCGGCGAAGATGATGCTGGCCCGGGCGCTGATCGCCTCCGGCGAAGAGGAAGCCGGTCTCAGGATGGCCCACGATCTGGTGCTCGAGCCCAACGCCGAGGTGTCCACCCAGCTCGAGTACGCGTTGCTGCTCGCAGGCGCCGGGCGCGACGAGGAGGCCCGCGCCATCCTCACCCCCTTCGCCTCGGGCGAGCGCGTCTATCCCGGCGCGGTGCGCGCCCTCGGGGTACTCGATCTGCAGCGCGGCGACCTCGCTGCCGCCGAGGCGAGGTTCGAGGATCTCCTGTCCACGGGCGCCCAGTCCTACGACGCCCTCTATTTCCTCGGCGCCGTCGCCGACCGGCGCGAGGACAGTGAACGTGCCTTGCGCTACTACTCGCGCGTGGCGGGTGGCGA
>Ga0209392_1000367_pt1 | contig 10248 bp, 8 predicted proteins | sample PPLLak3cmMay2015_FD_187252 | JGI IMG/M metagenome (GOLD analysis project Ga0209392, IMG submission 187252) | Freshwater sediment microbial communities from Prairie Pothole Lake near Jamestown, North Dakota, USA - PPLs Lake P7 Core (1) Depth... | ecosystem: Environmental > Aquatic > Freshwater >...
TGACCGAACGGACGGAAAAGCGGATTGCCGATTTGCTCCCGCAAGCCATCGAGAAGGAACTCACGACCCGTATTCACTCGGCAGTGAAAAAAGAGCTGGATGGACAGCTTGGAGAAATCCTCTCACAGGAACAGCTGACGACGATTGTCCATCCATTGCTGATGCAGGAGCTGCCCTCGTTAATCAAGCAGGAAGTGGCCGCCAGCGACGCCCTGATCCGTCAGGCCGTCTCCGATATCGCGAGCCCGGCCATCAAGGATGTGCTCGACCAGTCAGTTCGCGAAGTGGCAGAAGCCAGCGTGCGCAAGCAACTCCCTGAGGTGGTACGGGAACACCTTGGATCAATCGATCTGCTGGTGAAAGAAGAAATCAGGCAGGCGACACTCAAACAGGCCCCGCTCATCGCCGACGATATTGTCCGGGCGACCGCGGAGCAGACCGTCGAACAGGCGGTGCAACGAATCGTTCCTGAACTCGCGGAACAACACATTAAGGCCGAACTCACCCGCCTTACGGCAGCGGAGTAGGCCTCAGGCCTACCCCGCCTTAGCTCTTCTTTCCGGTCCGCTTTCCCTTCTGGCGTGCTTTTACCAGCGCTTTCACCCGCGTCACATTCTTGCGGTGTTTCTTGCGGGTCTTTCGATCTTTCTCGCGTCCTCGCGGCATGATGACTCCCTTAATGCTGAAAATGAATCGTTGGCTGCGGGCGATTGTATAACACAAGCCAGGCGCAGCCACAAGCCAAGTGGCCGCCCGTTCCCCACTATCGGCAGACATGCTAAGATGCGCCCTCATTTTTTGACGAAGGACGGGCCATGGCATCACAGCTCAATAAGACCTACGAACCTAAAGCCGTCGAAGACCGCTGGTACCAGGAATGGATCCGCCGCGGCTACTTCCGGGCCTCGCCGCAAAACCCCGGCGCGCCCTATTGCATTGTCATTCCTCCGCCGAACGTGACCGGCTCACTACACGTCGGCCATGCGCTCAACCATTCCCTACAAGACATCTTGATTCGTTGGCGGCGGATGCAAGGTCGGAACACCCTTTGGCTGCCCGGCACCGATCACGCCGGTATCGCCACACAGAATGTCGTCGAAAAACAGCTGATGGCCGAAGGAGCCTCGCGAGAGTCGTTGGGCCGCGAGCGGTTTGTCGAGCGCGTCTGGCAATGGAAAGCCACGTCCGGGAACCAGATCGTCAGCCAGCAAAAGCAGCTCGGCGAATCCTGCGATTGGGATCGTCTGCGGTTCACCATGGACGAAGGGTTGTCGAAGGCCGTTCTGGAAGTCTTCGTCCGGCTGTACGAAGACAAGCTGATCTATCGGGGCGAGCGGTTGATCAACTGGTGCCCCCGCTGCCTGACAGCGCTCTCCGATATCGAAGTGGAGCACGAAGACATCAAGGGCAAGCTCTACTCCATCGAGTATGCGTTGGTTGAGAATCCGGACATCCGTCTTACTGTTGCCACCACGCGACCGGAAACGTTGCTCGGCGATACCGCCGTGGCCGTCCATCCGGAAGACGAACGCTTTCGCCACTTGATCGGCAAGCAACTCCGCCTGCCGCTCACGACGCGCACCATCCCGATCGTCGGCGACGCGATTCTCGTCGACCGCGAGTTCGGAACCGGCGCGGTCAAGATTACCCCGGCGCATGACTTCAACGACTACGAAGCCGGAGAGCGCCATACACTGGCACGGCTCGCCATTCTGGATCATCAAGCGCTGCTCGATCCCGCCGGCATGCAGAAAGCCGGAGTCGAACCTGCTGTGATCGAGATGCTGCAAGGGCTTCCCGTTACCAAAGCCCGACCGAAAGTGGAAACGCTTCTCCGCGAGCGAGGCATCCTTTCTAAAGTCGATGACCACAAGATGGCCGTGGGAAAGTGTTATCGCTGCAAGACCGTCGTCGAGCCCTACCTGTCACCCCAGTGGTTCGTCGACATCAAGCCGCTGGCGGAGCCTGCCATCAAAGCCGTGGAAGACGGACGCATCCGCATCATCCCCGAAGGCTGGACCAACAATTATCTCGGCTGGATGCGGGACATTAAGGACTGGTGTATCTCACGGCAGATCTGGTGGGGGCATCAGATTCCCGCCTGGTACTGCCTGGCGTGCAACTCCAGACACATCGTCACGACGACGCATACCTCGCCTTCCGGGAACACCGTTATCAGGACAACCATTCTGCAGGGCGCGAAACCGATCGTCGGGAAATCCGCCCCGACCACCTGCCCCACTTGCAAAGGACAGGAGTTTCTGCGCGATCCCGATGTTCTCGACACCTGGTTCTCTTCCGCCCTTTGGCCCTTTTCCACACTCGGGTGGCCGGAGCAGACCCCGGATCTTAAGGCCTACTATCCGACTGCCACCCTGGTGACCGGCTTGGACATTCTGTTCTTTTGGGTTGCGCGCATGATCATGCTGGGCTTGAAATTCATGGGCGATGTCCCGTTCCGTGACGTCTACATCCATGCCCTCGTCCGCGACGCCGAAGGCCAGAAGATGAGTAAGTCCAAAGGCAACGTGATCGATCCCCTTCACGTCATGGAGCAGTTCGGTACCGACGCCTTGCGCTTCACCCTCGCATCCATGGCCTCTCCCGGTCGCGACATCAAGCTGGCGGAAGAACGCATCGAGGGCTATCGCAACTTTGCCAATAAGATCTGGAACGCCGCCCGTTTCGCCCACATGTATCTCGACGGGGCGAAAGAAACACGGCAACCGAAAGACCGCTCCTTCCCCGACCGATGGATTCTCAGCCGTTTGAACGAGACCATTCGTGTCGTTGATCAGGAATTGGAGACCTATCGATTCGATCGAGCCGCCAGTGCGCTCTATCAATTTTTCTGGCACGAATACTGTGACTGGTATCTCGAACTGATCAAGCCGATCCTTCAGGATCCTGCACACCCTGCAGGTCCTTCTACCCGTCACACGTTGTCGGAAACACTGGAAGTCTGGCTGCGCCTCCTGCATCCCTTCATGCCGTTCCTTTCGGAGGAAATCTGGCAAACGCTGCCGCACCAGGGCGAGACAATCGTGTTGCAGGCCTACCCGACGCCGCGGGACGAGTGGCATGACGGCGCGGCCGACGACGCCTTCCGTCTCTTCGAACGCAGTATCGGCCTTCTCCGGACCGCGCGTGTGTTGCTCAATTATCCGCCCGGCAAACAGATCAATTTCTTTGTGACTCATGACGACCAGAAGACCGCCGCCGCCCTGGAGACGCTGAAGCCCGACCTTGCCCATCTCGGGAAGGGATCTCTGACTCTGGCGCCGATAGCCGAATGGCCGACGACCCAGATACTTCAACTCGTGACCGAAGGACTGACCGTGGGTATTGCGGTCGAGGGCGACGTCGATCTCAAGAAAGCGCTCGATCGACTCCTCAAGCAGATCGCCGAGGCCGAGAAGGAAGCGCAGCGGATCGAGGGCAAGTTGAAGAGCGCGGACTTTGTGGCCAATGCCCCGCCCGCGGTTATTACGGAACATCAAGAGCGGGTGCGCAGTCTCACCCGTGATCGCACGATGCTGATGAGCAGCGAACAACAACTCCGTGCCATGCTGGGAGCCTGATAGATGATACAACTCCCCGCCGCCGATATCCGCCGTGCCGTGCGTGCCGGACTCGCAGAAGACCTCGGCGAAGGCGATCTCACCACGACCGCCCTCTTCTCCAAACCGGTACCGGCTCAGGCTTCGATCATCGCCCAGCAGCCAATGGTGGTCGCCGGACTCGCGGCGGCCGTGCAGACCTTTCTCATGGTCGATCCCTCGCTCCGGCTCACCACACATTCCCATGACGGCGACCGCATCCCCACCGGTGCGGCACTTTTGGACATTGAGGGAGACGGCCGCTCGATTCTCCAGGCGGAACGGGTCGCGTTGAATTTCCTCCAACATCTTTCCGGAATTGCGACACTCACAAGCAAGTTCTGCCAGACTGTACGTCACACTCCCGCACGGATTCTCGACACGAGGAAAACCCTGCCCGGCTGGAGATCGTTACAGAAATGGGCGGTCGCATTAGGTGGCGGCACCAACCACCGGTTCTCGCTCGGCGACGGCCTGCTGATCAAGGATAACCATCTCGCCCTGCTGCAGAAAGGCCGGCAAGCGGTCCGCACGGCCTGCCGGCTGGCCCATCGGGACGCTTCTCGTGCAGTCCCGCTGATTGTCGAGGTGGAATCATTGGCGGAAGTCCGCCAGGCGCTCGCGGGAAAAGCCGACATTATTCTGCTCGACAACATGACTCCGGCGATGGTCAAACAGGCTGTTGCGCTGATTCGGCGGCAGGCCATCGTGGAAGTGTCCGGCGGTATTACGCTCAAGAACGTGCGGGCCATGGCGCAGGCCGGCGCTGATCGCATTTCAATCGGCGCCCTCACCCATTCGGCGCCAGCCGCTGCTATGAGCCTGGAACTGACGCCGGTCCGCCGTCCGCGGCGGCATCGCAGATAAACCGTGGTTTCCTCTTCGCCTCTCAGGCCCGACGACATTCGCAGCACCCTGGCGACCAAGCGCCTGGGCCAGCACCTGCACATCCACCAAAGTCTCACCTCGACAAATTCAGAAGCAATGACGCTGGCGCAGAACGGCGCAGAGGACGGGACGGTCGTAGCGGCAGAAAGCCAGTCAGCCGGACGAGGTCGTCATGCACGAACATGGTTCTCCCCGCCCGGCTTAAATCTCTATTGCTCGATCATCGTCCGCGGTCTTGGCCAAGGTCTCTCCCTGGCTGACTGGCTTTCGTGGGTGCCCTTGACGACGGCGTTGGCTGTGGCAGAAGCCGTCCAAGAAACGGCCGCTATATCCCTCGCTTTGAAATGGCCGAACGACCTCTTGCTGGGCGAACGAAAAGTCGGCGGCATTCTCTGCGAAAGTTCACTCACCCTCCCCGACGACCCCGTCGTCGTCATCGGAATCGGACTGAACGTGAATGTCCCCGGAGAATTGTTCCCCGACGAATTACGCCCGATCGCCACGTCGCTCTTCGAATCCTCACATCAGCTCATTGATCGAAACCGGCTGCTGGCCCAGCTCCTCCTGGAATTGGAACAGAGCCTTGGTGAGTTGCGTGACCATGGCCCATCCCGGTTGCTGCAGGCCTACATGCGTCGTTGTACGACCCTCGGCCGGCAGGTGCGAGTGATCCTTGGGGCCGATGAAGAACTCCTCGGCACCGCCGTCGCCATCACTGCCGATGGGACACTTCAAGTCCGACCCTCTGTAGAAACCTCAGGTACAGACAAGGCCCCTCTCATTGATGTTCGGGCGGGCGACGTGATTCATGTCAGAAGCTAGCGAAATCCCCGGCACACCAAGTAGAATAGAAAACATGTTACTGGTCATCGACATTGGCAATACCAACGTCGTGTGGGGCATCTTTGAAGGCCCGACGCTGGTGGCCCATTGGCGCCTGGCGACGGATCCGAAGACCACAGCCGATGAATATGGCGTACTCTGCTTGAACCTCCTGGCCCGAAGCGGCCGCACGCCGCAGCAGGTCACGGACGCCATCATCTCCAGTGTCGTGCCGGCTCTCACCGGCACCTTCGACTCCATGATCGAAACGTACTTTCGCCGCACGCCCTTGGTCGTGTCGTCGGATATGGATGTCGGCCTCACACTCAAATATGCCAATCCCAAAGAAATCGGCAGCGACCGCATTGTAAATGCCGCCGCGGCCTATCATAAGTACAAGACCGACCTCATCATCGTGGATTTCGGCACGGCCACGACATTCTGCGCCGTGACGGCAACCGGGGACTATCTCGGCGGCGTCATCGCGCCGGGTGTCGGCATCTCGGCTGAGGCGCTCTTTGCCCGTGCCGCCAAACTCAGCAAGGTCGAACTGGCCCGTCCGAAATCCGTCATCGGAACCGATACCGCCAGCAGTATCCAAGCCGGCCTGCTGTACGGATACGCCGGACTCGTCGATGCACTCGTCCGACGCATGGAGCAGGAACTCGGGCGAACCTGCCTGGTCATCGCGACAGGAGGTCTGGCCTCCGTCATCGCTCCGGAGACGACATCTATTAAACGCATCGAGCCCCTCTTGACGCTTGAGGGCCTGGAACTCCTCTACCGTCGGGCTCGCGGGACCTCACCCTCAACGTGGACCTGACGTCCACGTTATCTCCATCATTTTTCTCAGAAATTTCTTTTCTCCCCCGTTGACTTCCACTTCCTTATGGATATCTGCACCCCTGTAGGGGAAGAATAATGAGCGACGATCTAGACAACACCAATACAATTGACAACTTAGAGAACGGAAGCGCCACTGATGCAAGTCAGGATGGCGGGATGCAGGCGGTCCTTGCCGCCAAAGAAGATGAGTGCAAAGCCCTCAACGAAAAGTACCTGCGGCTGGCAGCGGAGTTCGAAAACTATAAACGCCTGGCCCAACGGGACCAGCGTGAGCAGATCAAATTCGGAAACGAACAGCTGTTGAAAGAGTTCCTCCCGGTCGTCGACAACCTGGAACGAGCCATTAAAGCGGCGCATGACAAGGGAAGCAGCGCGGCATTGGTCCAGGGTGTCGATCTCACGTTGAAACAGTTGACCGGCTCCCTCGCCAAATTCGGCGTGCAAGCCGTTGAGAGCGTGGGCAAGCCGTTTGACCCGGGATGCCATCAGGCGGTGTCTCAAGTGCCATCGGACCTGGTTCCCAGCGATCACATCCTTGACGAATTTCAAAAAGGCTATCGCCTGCACGACAGGATTCTCCGCGCAGCGATGGTCAGTGTCTCATCAGGTCCGGCACAAGCCGGTGGCGAGTCTTCGGAAACGAACTAAGACATCGGTTATTTTTAGTCGCTGATATCGGAAGGAGTTTACTCATGGGCAAAGTCATCGGCATCGACCTCGGCACCACCAACTCATGCGTCGCGATTATGAGCGGCGGCGATCCGGTCGTCATCGCCAACGCGGAAGGCGCTCGCACCACCCCGTCCATCGTCGGCATTACCGAGAAAGCGGAGCGGCTCGTCGGCCAGATCGCGAAGCGGCAGGCCATCACCAACCCGGAAAATACGATTTTCTCCGTCAAGCGCCTCATGGGCCGCAAGTTCAAGAGCCGCGAAGTGCAGGAAGCGATGAAGCGGCTCCCCTACAAAGTCGTGGAAGCCGATAACGGCGATGCGCATGTGGTGATCCGCGGCAAATCCTACAGCCCGCCGGAAGTCTCCGCGATGATTCTGCAGAAGATGCGGCAGACGGCGGAAGACTATCTTGGAGAAAAGGTCACGGAAGCGGTTGTCACCGTCCCGGCCTATTTCGACGATAGCCAGCGCCAGGCGACGAAAGATGCAGGCCAGATCGCGGGACTGAACGTCCTGCGTATCATCAACGAACCGACGGCCGCGTCGCTGGCTTATGGCCTCGACAAGAAGAAAGACGAGCGGATTGCCGTCTACGATCTCGGCGGCGGAACCTTCGACGTCTCCGTTCTTGAAATCGGCGAAGGCGTCTTCGAAGTCAAGTCCACCAACGGCGATACCTATCTCGGCGGCGACGACTTCGATCAGCGCGTCATGGATTGGCTCGTCGACGAATTCAAGAAAGACCAGGGCATCGACCTCAAGAAAGACCGGATGGCCTTGCAGCGGCTGAAGGAAGCCGCCGAGCGCGCCAAGATCGAGTTGTCGTCTTCAGCGGAGACGGAAATCAATCTGCCGTTCATCACGGCCGATGCCAGCGGCCCCAAGCACATGGTCATCAAGCTGACCCGGGCGAAACTGGAACAACTGGTCGACGACCTGATCCAGCGCACCATCGAGCCCTGCCGCAAGGCCTTGTCCGATGCCGGCGTGACGGCCAAGGATATTCAGGAAGTCGTGCTGGTCGGCGGAATGACCCGCATGCCGAAGGTCATTCAGGTCGTGAAGGAGTTCTTCGGGAAAGAGCCCCATCGCGGCGTCAACCCTGATGAAGTCGTTGCCATCGGTGCCGGTGTGCAGGGCGGCGTGCTCAAGGGTGAAGTGAAGGACGTGCTATTGCTCGACGTCACTCCTCTCTCCCTGGGTATTGAAACATTGGGCGGCGTCTTCACGAAGCTCATTGAACGCAACACCACCGTCCCGACCAAGAAGAGCCAGGTCTTCTCGACCGCGGCCGATAACCAGACCGCCGTCACCATTCGCGTGTTCCAAGGCGAGCGGGAAATGGCGAACGATAATAAGCTGCTCGGCCAGTTCGACCTCGTCGGAATTCCTCCGGCGCCTCGCGGGATGCCGCAGGTCGAAGTGACCTTCGACATCGATGCCAACGGTATCGTCCACGTGTCGGCGAAGGATCTGGCGACGCAGAAAGAGCAGTCGATCAAGATCACCGCTTCCAGCGGCCTCAGCAAGGAAGAAGTCGAAAAGCTCGTCAAGGATGCAGCGTCGCATACCGAAGACGACAAGAAACGGCGCAAGCTGGCTGAAGCCAAGAACCAGGCCGATAACCTGATCTATCAGACCGAAAAGAATCTGACGGAGTACGGCGACAAGGTCGATGCGGAAGAAAAGACCAAGATTCAGGATGCCGTGGCGGCGTTGAAGACGGCTCTCGAAGGGACCGAACCGGACGCCATCGAATCAGCCACCCAGACCCTGATGACCGCCTCGCATAAGCTGGCGGAAGAGATGTATAAGAAAGCGGCAGCGACGGCCGCACCGGGATCGGGAGCGGACGCATCGGCTTCGGGCGAGACCAAGACCGATGAAAAAGTCGTGGATGCCGAATTCGAAGAAGTAGACAAAGAAAAGAAGTAGTTTAGAATAACGGCAGAAGTGACCGAGTTTCCTCGCAAGGGGAACTCGGTCTTTCTCTGCTTTTCACCCGGTGATGGCTCCTGTGTCAAAGCGCGATTATTACGACATTCTTGGCGTTGAGAAAACCTCTTCCGACGAAGAGCTGAAGAAGGCCTATCGCAAGATGGCCCGTCAGCACCACCCTGACCTGCACCCCGGCGACGCCCAGAAGAAAGACGCCGAAGCCAAATTTAAAGAAATCAACGAAGCCTACGAAACGCTGAGCGACCAGGAGAGGCGCAAGCGCTACGACATGTTCGGACATGCCGGCGCGCAGCAGGGCCAGGGCTTCGACGGGTTCAACGCAGGCGGCGGATTCGGCGACGTCTTCAACGATATTTTCGAGGACTTCTTCGGCGGCCAGCGCGGCGGCGGTCGCGCCGAACGCGGAAACGACCTGCAATACAACCTCGAGCTCAGCTTCGAAGAAGCCGTCTATGGCAAAGAAGCCAAGCTCAAGATTCCGCGTTGGGAAACCTGCGGCGATTGCAAAGGCACCGGCGCCAAATCGGCGGCCTCCATCAAGACCTGTCCCAGCTGCAAAGGGGCCGGCCAGCTCCGGCTCCAACAGGGATTCTTCAGCGTCAGCCGTCCCTGCGGCCAGTGCGAAGGAGCCGGACAAATTATCACGGAGCCCTGCGGCACCTGCCAAGGCCGCCAGCGGGTCTATCGAGAGCGCACCATCGCCGTTCACATTCCAGCCGGTATAGAAACCGGCATGCGCTTACGCCTGACCAATGAGGGCGAGCACGGCGCGAACAGCGGCCCTCCCGGAGATCTCTATGTGGCCGTCACCGTCAAACCCCATCCGGTCTTCCAGCGCAAAGGCGTCGATATTCTCTGTGATGTGCCGATCAACTTCATCACGGCCACCCTCGGCGGCAAGATCGAAGTCCCGACATTGAAGGGCAATACCGTCATCAAGATCCCAGCTGGCACGCAATACGACAAAGTGATGCGCCTCAAGGGACTCGGGATCCCCAGCCTCAAGGGCGGGCAAACCGGGGATCAGCTCTACGCCATCAAAGTCCAAATTCCCACGAAGCTCACGGCTCGACAGAAAGAGCTGCTGACCGAGTTTGCCAAAGAGAGCGGCATGGTCATGGAAGCCGACGGCGACGGCTTCTTCGATAAGATGAAGACCTTCTTCGAATAGCGCCGACGCACTCGGTTCGTTCGACCGACTGAGCCCTCCATGCCTGTGTTTTTTCTTCCTCCCGACGCCATCACGCCTCCCTCTATTACCGTGCCTCCGTCGCTCCAGACGCATTTGCGCGACAGCCTTCGGTTGGAGCTCGGCGAACAGATTTTGGTCTGCGACGGACAGGGCACCCGATATCTAATGGAACTCACGCGCGTCACCAAGCAGGAGCTGACCGGACGCATTCTCAGCACCAGCCGGGAACCGGCGCGTACCGCTCCCCGCCTGCGCCTCACACAAGCGT
>Ga0209392_1000368_pt1 | contig 10243 bp, 10 predicted proteins | sample PPLLak3cmMay2015_FD_187252 | JGI IMG/M metagenome (GOLD analysis project Ga0209392, IMG submission 187252) | Freshwater sediment microbial communities from Prairie Pothole Lake near Jamestown, North Dakota, USA - PPLs Lake P7 Core (1) Depth... | ecosystem: Environmental > Aquatic > Freshwater >...
GGTGGCGAGGCTGACGCCGCTGTAGCGGCAGGCCGTGCCGGAGATGAAGAACTCCTCCTCCACGTAGCCGCGCGAAGCGAGATCGATGGAGGTCGCGAGGAACGGGTAGTTGCGCGACGGGTCGCCCGGCGTGACGGCGGGAATCGGTCCTTCCACCGTGGGCAAGGGCACGGGCAGGGCGGCTCCGGCTACCGCAGGCGCAAAGGCCAGCAGGACGGCGGCGGACGCCGCAGCGGTACCGGCAAGCAGACGACGTGCTATTGACATAATGTGATTCTCCCCAGGCAGGTCCTTTTTGCTGATTCGCGATGACGGTCCGAGGCCGGCGACCGCGACGATCGAACCTACCACGCCGGGAATCGGACATCGACGTCATCATTCGCGCGCCCGGCACCGACCGGTTTCGGAACGTCGCCAACGCGACCGTTTCTCCGTAGCATCGCGCCGCAACGCAACGGGGATCCGATGGACGCACTCAGGGGCTTCGTCAGGGGGGTGGACGCGCTCAACGACTGGATCGGTCGCACGGTGGCGTGGCTCACGCTCGGCTGCGTGCTCACCTGCTTCGCCGTGGTGGTGCTGCGCTACGCGTTCGACCTCGGCTTCCCCTGGCTGCAGGAACTCTACGTCTGGCAGCACGCCGCGGTGTTCATGGCCGGCGCCGGCTACACGATGCTGCACGGCGGGCACGTCAGCGTGGACGTGCTCTACGGCAAGGCGAGCCCCCGCCGCCGCGCGTGGATCGACATCGCGGGCACGCTCGTGTTCCTGTTCCCGTGGCTCGCCGTCGTCGCGACCGCCTCGGCTCCTTTCGTGCTGTCGTCGTGGAGCATCGGAGAGGCCTCGAGCACGGCCGGCGGCATGCCGGCGCTCTACCTGCTGAAGTCCCTGCTGTGGATCTTCTGCGGCCTGCTGTTCGTGCAGGGCCTCGCGCTGATCGCGCGGCGGGGCCTGTTCCTGGCTGGGCACGGTGCGCCGGACGCCGGCACGACGCGATGAGCACGGTGCTGATCGGCGAGATCCTGTCGGTGGCGATGTTCCTCGCCACGATCGGCGCCGTGCTCGCGGGCTATCCGGTGGCCTTCACGCTGGCGGGCGTGGCGCTGGTGTTCGCCGCGCTCGGCATGGCGACGGGGGTGTTCGACCCGGCGATCCTAGCGGCGCTCACCGGACGCTACTTCGGCACCATGACCAACGAGACCCTGGTGGCCGTGCCGTTGTTCGTCTTCATGGGGGTGATGCTCGAGCGCTCGAAGATCGCCGAGGCGCTGCTCACGACCATGGGCGAGTTGTTCGGCGCGCTGCGCGGCGGCCTCGGTTACTCGGTAGTGATCGTAGGCGCGCTGTTGGCGGCCTCGACCGGGATCGTCGGCGCCACCGTGGTCACGATGGGCCTGCTGTCGCTGCCCGCGATGATGCGGGCGGGCTACGACCCGAAGCTCGCGACCGGCACGATCTGCGCCGCGGGTACGCTCGGTCAGATCATCCCCCCGTCCACGGTGCTGATCTTCGTCGGCGACATCCTGCAGGGCGCCAACCAGCAGGCGCAGATCGAGCTCGGCAACATGGCGCCGACGCCGATCTCGGTCGGGCAACTGTTCGCGGGCGCGATCATCCCCGGCCTCGTGCTCGTGGGCCTGTACCTCGCCTGGATCCTCTTCAAATCGATCGCGGACCCCCGCTCCTGCCCGCCGCTCGAGATGAGCGACGAGCGGCGCGCCGGGCTCGCGGGGCGAGTCATCGGCGCGCTGGTGCCGCCGCTGCTGCTCATGCTGGCGGTGCTGGGCTCGATCCTCGCCGGCATCGCGACACCGACGGAGTCGGCGTCGGTCGGCGCCATGGGCGCCATGTTGCTTGCCGCCAGCAAGGGCCGCTTCGACCTGCCGCTGCTGCGCGACGTGATGCGCACGACGCTCGGCATCACCTCGATGATCTTCGTGATCCTGCTCGGCGCCAGCGTGTTCAGCCTGGTGTTCCGCGGGCTCGGCGGCGAGAACCTCGTGCACGACGCCCTCGCCTCCCTGCCCGGCGGCGTCGTCACGGCGGTCTTCGCGGTGATGGTGGTGATCTTCCTGCTCGGTTTCTTCCTCGACACGTTCGAGATCATCTTCATCGTCGTGCCCATCACCGCGCCCGCGCTCATCAAGCTCGGCGTGGACCCGATCTGGCTCGGCGTGATGATCGGCATGAACCTGCAGGCCAGCTTCCTGACGCCGCCGTTCGGCTTCGCGCTCTTTTACCTGCGCGGCGTCGCGAGCACGTTGGTACGGACGGTGGACATCTACAAGGGCGTGGTGCCGTTCGTCGTATTGCAGCTCATCGGCGTCACGCTGGTCGCGCTGGCGCCAGGCATGGCGACGAGCCTGCCAGCGCGGCTGTACGCGCAGGAGGCGCCGCTCATGGATCGCCGCGCTCCCACGGGCACGGCGACGGCCCCGTCGAGTTCGCCGGTGGCCGACGACTTCAGCGACCTGCTCGAGGAGCCCGTGCCCGGGCGCAATCCGCCCTATCTCGACGACTTCGAGGAACTGGTCACGGAGTGAGCGCGGTTGAGCTTCACTGCACGCTGCCTCCGCCGAAGTGCTCCTTGAACGATGCTCGAGCTTCGTCGATGAACACCAGCAACTGCTCCTCCGGCACGCGGACCACGGCAATACCCTGGCGTTCGGCTTCCGCCGCCAGGATGCGACCGAATTGCCCACTGGGGATGAAGAGCGTCTGGGGAAGCGCCTGCCTGTGCGCCTTGGCTTCCTCGAGCAGGCGCCGGACCTCCATCGTCGACGGCCCAGCCTTTCCTGCGGGCGCGAAGGCGTTGCCCAGGATGAAGCCGCTGGCGGCATCCATGAGCGCGATGCAGTCGAAGTCGCCTTCCATCTCGGTGCAAATCGGCGTCTCGTTCAACTTGAACGCGAGCCAGGCTTCGTTGACCTCAAACTGCTTGGGATGAAGCATCGTGAGCGGCAACCCTTTGACCGGACGGGCTTGGCACGGACGGTTCGTCAGGCACGAAATCCCTCGGTGTGTTGCTTCCCGGCGTCTCCAATCTCATCCCAGCCGGCCTTCGAGCCAACCCAGACGTGGTGGATGACCTTGAGCGCATCGCCTCCCTGGGTAATGGAACCGGCCGGCACGAACATTTTCGTCGCGTCGTTCTCACCCGGCACGGGAGAGCCGCAGACACTGCAGAACCAGGTTTGCCAGTCTGCGGCCGGCTTCTTCCACGTTGCGATGAGTTCCTGGCCTGCGACCCACCGGAACTGCTCGTTCGGAACGAGAACCACCGCGATCCCATTGCTACCCGTGGATCTGCGGCAGATCGAGCAGTGGCACACGAACACTCCGGTGAGAGTCGCGTCGATTGCGAATTGAACCGCGCCGCAATTGCATTCGCCTGTGACCATCTGAACTTCCTCTTCCCTGCTCTGCGCCGATCGGTCCAATATAGTCCACCTGACCTGCCCAAACTGCCGCAGCCGCGGAGCTCAGCGCTTCCTCATGGTCCTGCCAATGGCTCTCGCACTGGTCGTACCGAAGGCGCTGCTCCACCTGCCTCTACTCGGTCTCGCATCCCTGTCTGGCGGTGCCGCAATCGCATGGCCCCTCTTGAGATGAAGCGAAAGGGAAAACTGCTCGTCATGTGCGGAAAAATGGCGGCAGGCAAGTCGACCCTCTCAAGAGAAATCGCCGAGCGGGAGAATGCGGTGCTGCTGGTACTCGACGACTTCCTGGAACGGCTGTATCCCGGTCAGATCGTTGACGTCGCGAGCTTCGTGACGTACTCGACCAGAATACGGGATGCTCTGGCGCCCCATATATGCTCGCTTCTGTCGATGGGCATAACGGTGGTCCTCGATTTCCCTGGCAACACGAGGAAGCAGCGCTCCTGGTTCCGTCAGCTGTTTGAACAGGCCGGTGCCGAGCACGAACTGCATTTCATCGAGGCTTCGGACGACGTCTGCAAGCGGCAGCTCAAGGAGCGCAGCAGAGATCTTGCCCCGGGCACGAGGTGGACCACGGACGCCGACTTTGATGCGATCACGGCCTATTTCGAGCCACCTGCAGCCGACGAAGACTTCAACGTCGTTCATCACGAACGCGCCTGACGAACCCTACGCCTTCAGCTTGAACTCGAAGGGCAGCCGCCGCGCGTTGAGGTAGGCCTGCTCGCCGATTCGCGTCCACGGGATGATCTCCTTACGGAACGCGAGGAAGTCCTCGATGATCCGCCGCACGATGCGGTCGGGCGAGGTGTCGGCGGCATAGATCTCGTTCAGAACCTCGTTCGATTTCTCGCCGCAGGCGATCAGCGCATCTTCCGGGAAGGGCCGCACGATCACGCCGTGATCCTGGACCAGCGTGCGCAGCGCCGGCCCCGATCGGGCGTTGTACTCGCCCAGCATGTCGCGCGTCGCCGCGTCGGCGGCGGTGCGGACGATGGCCTGCAGCTCGGGACTGAGCGTGCGCCACGCGCGCTCGTTGATCATGAGCTGCAGGTTGGGACCAGGCTCGTGGTAGCCGGGCGCGTAGTAGAACTTGCACACCTGGTAGAAGCCGAGGGCGAGGTCGTTGTACGGGCCGATCCACTCGGCCGCGTCGATGGCACCCGACTGCAGCGCCGGAAAGATCTCGCCGCCCGGCAGGGTCACGGGCGTGACGCCGAGCTTGGCGAGCACCCGGCCCTGGTTGCCCGGTGCGCGAAACTTCAGGCCCTTCAAGTCCTCGAGCGAGCGGATCTCCTTGCGGAACCAGCCGAGCATCTGCGTGCCGGTGCTGCCGGCGTGGAAGGCGCGGATGCCGAAGGGCGCGTAGAGCTCGTCCCACAGCTTCTGCCCGTTGCCGTGCTTCACCCATGCATCGAGCTCGGCCGTGGTGAAGCCAAAGGGAAATGCCGTGAAGAACGGCGCGCCCTCGGTCTTGCCCGTGTGGTAGTAGGACGCGTCGTGGCCGAGCTGGGCCGTGCCATTGGCGACCGCGCCGAAGCATTCGAGCGCCGGCACCAGCTCGCCCGCGGCATAAACCTTGATCGTGAGCCGGCCGCCGCTCATCGCGGTGATGTTGGCGGCGAGGCGTTCCGCGCCCGCGCCGAGGCCCGGCAGGCCCTTGGGCCAGCTCGTGACCATGCGCCACTCCATCAGGCCCTTCGAGATCGCCGGCGCCGCGACGGCTGCGCCGCTGCCGAGGACGGCGGCTTTGAGGAGCGTTCTGCGTTTCAAGCGCGATTCCCCGAACGTGGGCCGATCGACTGATGACGTGCCGGACTAAAGCACATCAACCGGTGCGCAATTCGTCGGCCCATACCTTGAAGCTCTGCAGGGTATTGGGACCGAACGTGCTGCTGATCGCGACATCACCGGCGTCGCGGCCACGCGCGATCAGGACCCTGCCGATCCGCCGCGTGTTGTTGCGCGGGTCGAACGTGTACCAGCGACCGTCGAGAAACGCCTCGAACCAGCCCGCGAAGTCCATCGGCCCTTCCGCTGGTACACCGATGTCGCCGAGGTAGCCGGTGCAGTACCGCGCCGGGATGTTCATGCAACGACAGAAGGCCACGCCGAGGTGCGCAAAATCACGGCAGACGCCCGTCCTGTCGTGGAATGCCTCGAGCGCCGTCCGGGTCTTACGCGCGTGCTCGTATCCAAAGACGATGTGCTGGTGGACATAGTCGCAGATCGCCTGAACGCGGGCCCAGCCCGTCGGCCCCTGCCCGAACAGCGCCCAGGCCGTTTCGGACAGCCGGTCGGTCTCGCAATAGCGGCTGCCCATCAGGAACTGCAGCACGTCGTCGGGCAGGTCCTGCACGGGTACCTGCCGGGCCTCCGGCACGTACGCGTCAGGCGTACCGTCGTCGTTCACGACCGCACTCGACGTAACTCGCGTAAGTCCCTGCGGTGCAACGATGCGTGCGCACCAGTTGCCGTAGCCGTCACGAAAGGTCGTGATCGGAACCTGCGGATCCACGAGCAGGTCGCCGCCGGTGACGATATCGGACGCGCGGGTGTAGTGGACGGCTACGTTGAACAGCATCGGGGTGGGCTGCGGACACTCGTAGACCAGTTCGAAGCCGACTCGGATCTGCATCATGGTTCTCCGAAGACCGTGCCAAAGCCAATCACCAGAGCAGTTCCGGCAATTGGCGGAACACCCTTCGCGTCCCCTCGCTCCACTCGTTCCGGAGCAACGTGAAGTAGGCGTCGCCCTCCTCGAAGCGCCGCCGCATCCGCACCTCGAGGCTGTCTCTTTCGTAGCAGATCAGGTCGATCGGCATGCCGACCGACAGATTGCTTTGCATGGTCGAATCGAACGACACCAGCACGCACTTCGCGGCATCGGCTAGAGGCGTGGTCCGCGTGATCACGCGGTCGATGATGGGCTTGCCGTACTTGGTCTCTCCGGTCTGGAGAAACGGCGTCTCGATTCCGGCCTCGATGAAGTTGCCCTCGGCGTAGATCCGGAACAGCCGCAAGGGTTCGCCGCGGAGCTGCCCGCCGACGATGAACGAGGCGTTGAAGGAGACTTCGCTCTGCTCGAGGAACTTCCCGTCGCGCTGCTCGATGTCACGCATCGCGTCCGACACCAGCATCGCGACGTCGAACATCGTTCGTGCGCTCAACAGGTTCGGAGTCTCATCGCCGGCAGCACACCGTTGGTTCAGCACGCCGATCACGGCCTGGGTTCCGGCGAGGCTTCCGGAGCTGAGCAGCACGATCACGCGGTCGCCAGGACGCTCGAACACCGTCATCTTGCAGAACTTGGCGTAGTTATCGACGCCCGCATGCGTGCGAGTGTCCGAGGCGAACACCATCCCCTCGTCGAGCTTGACGCCGACACAGTAGGTCATTCCTGAAGTCCTCTTGAGCCGATCCCGGGCTCGGTGCCGGCTAGAGTCTAGCAAACGTCTCCGGCAGCACGGCTTGACTCGCCGCGGACGCGCCCAGCAACATGGCCGACCCCAGGCCCGGCGCGCGCGCGACACCGCGGCGACGACTGCCCAGCCACCGCCACTGCCGGAGCGACCCCATGGACAGACGCGACTTCCTGACGATCGGTGGCCTCGGGATCGCCGGGCTCGTGCTGCCGATCCACGGCCGCGCGGTGGCGGCCGAGGAACTGCTGAGCACGCTCGACGTCAGCCTCAAGAAGGCCATCGCGGACGCGGCGCTCGAGGCCGCGACGAAAGCAGGCGCCAGCTACTGCGACGTGCGCGTCGGCCGCTACCTGCGCCAGTTCGTCCTGACCCGCGAGAACCGGGTCGAGAACGTCGTCAACACCGAGTCGACGGGCATCGGCGTGCGCGTGATCGTGAACGGTACCTGGGGCTTCGCCGCCACCAGCGACCTCACGAAGGACGGCGCCGCAACGGCCGCAGCGCAGGCCGCCGCCATCGCACGGGCCAATTCGCGCGCCCAGACCGAGCCCGTGCAGCTCGCCAAGGTGAAGGGCGTGGGCGAGGTCGCCTGGCGCACGCCGATCCGCAAGAACGCGATGGCCGTGCCGCTCAAGGACAAGGCCGAGCTGCTGCTCGCGGTCAACGCCGCGGCCCTGAAGGCCGGCGCGAGTTTCATCAGCTCGAACATGTTCGCCATCAACGAGCAGAAGTACTTCGCCTCGACGGACGGCTCCTACATCGACCAGGACATCCACCGCATCTGGGTGCCCTTCACGGTGACGGCGGTGGACCAGGCGAGCGGCCGGTTCCGCACCCGCGACGGCCTGTCGGCGCCGATGGGCATGGGCTACGAGTACCTCGACGGCGACGCGCGGGCCAAGTTCGTGATGCCGAACGGCGTCGTCAACTACGGCAACTCCTACGACATGGTCGAGGACGCGATCGCGGCGGCGCAGCAGGCGCGGGAGAAGCTCAAGGCCCCGTCTGTGAAGCCCGGCAAGTACGACCTCGTGCTCGATCCCTCGCACCTGTGGCTGACCATCCACGAGTCGGTCGGGCACCCGCTCGAGCTCGACCGGGTGCTCGGCTACGAGGCCAACTTCGCCGGCACCAGCTTCGCGACCCTGGACAAGCTCAAGTCGCGCTTCCGCTACGGCAGCGACATAGTGACGCTGTTCGCCGACCGCACCCAGCCGCACAGCCTGGGCGCCGCCGAATACGACGACGAAGGCGTCAAGACGCAGCGCTGGGACCTGGTCAAGGACGGCATCCTGGTCAATTACCAGGCGATCCGCGACCAGGCCCACATCATCGGCGAGGAAGGCTCGCACGGCTGCTGCTACGCCGACTCGTGGTCCAGCGTGCAGTTCCAGCGCATGGCGAACGTCTCGCTCGCGCCCGGCGCCGCAAAGCTCGGCGTGGCCGACATGATCAAGGACGTCGAGAACGGCATCTACATCATCGGCGACGGCTCGTTCTCGATCGACCAGCAACGCTTCAACGCGCAGTTCGGCGGGCAGCTGTTCTACGAGATCAAGGACGGCCGCATCACCGGCATGATCGAGGACGTGGCCTACCAGATCCGCACCCCCGAGTTCTGGAACTCCTGCGCCGCCGTCTGCGACCCGGGCGACTACCGCTTCGGCGGGTCGTTCTTCGACGGCAAGGGACAACCGAGCCAGTCCTCGGCCGTTTCGCACGGATCGAGCACGACGCGGTTCAACGGCGTGAACGTCATCAACACCGCGCGCAAGCTCGGCTGAGCGGCCCGGCCGCAGGAGACATACCATGAGCATGTACGACGAAGCGGACGCGCGCGCGGTCCTCGACAAGGTCGTCAAGCTGTCGAAGGCCGACGAATGCACGGCGACGCTCGAGGGCTCGGTCAAGGGCAACGCGCGGTTCGCGCTGAACAACATCTCGACGAGCGGCATCGTGAGCGACACGGTGCTGGCCGTGCGCTCGGCCTACGGCAAGCGCCTCGGCACGGCGACCACCAACGCGTACGACGACGCCTCGCTCGAGCGCGTGGTGCGTCGCGCCGAGGAACTCGCCGAGCTCGCGCCCGAGAACCCGGAGTTCATGCCGGCGCTCGAGAAGCAGGTCTACAAGCCGAGCCCGACCTTCAACGCCTCGGTCGCAGGCATCACGCCGGAGTACCGGGCGAAGGTGGCGACGGACTCCATCGCGCCCTGCCGCGCGGGGAAGATGGTGGCCGCGGGTTTTCTCGCCGACGGCCAGAGCTTCGTCGCGATCGCCAACAGCAAGGGCAACTTCGGCTACCAGCAGGCGACCAGCCTCGACTACACCTGCACGGTGCGCACCGACGACGAGCGCGGCTCGGGCTGGGTCGGCCGCAACGTCAACGATGCCGGCCAGCTCGACGCCGCCGCGGAGGTTCGCATTGCGATGGGCAAGGCCGGCCGCTCCGTCGACGCCAAGGCGCTCGAGCCCGGCAAGTACACCGTGATCCTCGAGCCCGAGGCGGCCGCGGGCCTCATCTCCTTCATGATGCGGTTCTTCGACGCGCGCCAGGCCGACGAGGGTCGCAGCTTCCTGTCGAAAAGGGGCGGCGGCAACAGGCTCGGCGAGCAGGTGTTCGACCCGCGGGTCAGCATCCACACCGATCCCTGGGATCCGGTCGTGCCCGTCCTGCCCTGGGACGGCGAGGGACTTGCTCGCGAGAGGATGGCGCTCGTCGACAAGGGCAAGGTCGCCAACCTCGAGTATTCGCGGTACTGGGCGAAGCTCAAGGACAAGCGCGCCATGGGCTCGCCCGGCAACATCGTGATGGCCGGCGGAACCAAGTCCACGGACGAGCTCGTGCGCGGGACGAAGAAGGGCATCCTCGTGACGCGCACCTGGTACATCCGCATGGTCGATCCGCAGACGGTGCTGCTCACCGGCCTCACTCGCGACGGCACGTTCTACGTCGAGGATGGCGAGATCCGCTATCCGGTGAAGAACTTCCGCTTCAATGAGTCGCCGGTGATCATGCTCAACAACGTCGAGGAACTCGGCCGGCCCGTGCGACTCGGCGGCGGCGGCGGCGGCGGACAGCCCTCGAGGCTGCTGACCATCCCGCCGATGAAGCTGCGCGACTTCACCTTCACCTCGATCTCGGACGCCGTCTGAGCAGTGCGGCACCCGCGAAGCCGCCGATGACCCGCGCCGAGTTCCTGCGGCTCCTGTGCGGCGGCCTGGCGGCGTCCGCGCTGGCGCAGGTTCTGCCCCGCCGCGCGCTGGCGGCCGCCACCGAGCCGGACTACGACTTCTGGTTCACCCGGCTGATGTACGACTCGGGCAACTGGGACGTGGACCAGCGAATGCCCGCGAACCTGATCATGGCGCTGATCG
>Ga0209392_1000371_pt1 | contig 10230 bp, 23 predicted proteins | sample PPLLak3cmMay2015_FD_187252 | JGI IMG/M metagenome (GOLD analysis project Ga0209392, IMG submission 187252) | Freshwater sediment microbial communities from Prairie Pothole Lake near Jamestown, North Dakota, USA - PPLs Lake P7 Core (1) Depth... | ecosystem: Environmental > Aquatic > Freshwater >...
TAAAATGTTAAACATGTTACCACAACATGTTTTAGATTATATATCAAACAATTATTAACTTAAAAATTAACCTTATGATTACAAAACATTTAATACTAGAAATTATTGAAATGACAACAAAAGATACTCAAGATGTAGTAGAATTGTCATTTGTAAAGGAGCTTATTATTACTCCTATTGAAGAATTATATCAAATGAGACAAGCTTTAGTACAAAGTTTAGAGTCTCCAAGTACATTTTATCCTGAATTTCATATTAACTATTAATTATTAGTCATGAAAGATATCATAACAGAAATTCAAACATTATTCTCTAGCCGGTTACAATTAAAAACCGGTTGGGGAAAGAATGAAGTACTAGAACTCTATAATCAGTGTGTTATAGAAGTACTTGCATCAAAGTTTTAGCTATATAATGCATAGAATATGACAAAAAATTACTATGAAAAAAGATTATTAGATTTAAATAATCTTAGAGATGAAGTTAAACATATAGTGGATATGGATCATATTCAAAAATCAATATTCTTAAGTGATATTGAATGGGATATAGTCTGTATTGAAGATGAGTTAGAAACATTAAGAACTAAAAAGAAAAAAATGGAAACATTAATTGTATTTGCTACAGCTATTATAGTTGTATTAGCAGGAGGAATTTTAATAATTAAACTTTTAAAATAAAAAAGATGAATTTAATATTTATGATTTTAGGAATGATTGGACTGAATAGTTATTCAGTAAAAGATGATTTAAGTAAAGAAGACAAAAGATTTGTTAAAACTGTAATTAGAATGCATGGTGATAAACCACTTGCTATTACTAGAAAGAATAAAAGTAAAATAATGATTGAGTATCCAGAAACTATGTATATCCTTAATAATAAAGGATTTATCAGTTCAGTGTGGATACTAGAAGAAGGAGCTTGGTTAAATCTAGGTCCAGAAATTAATTAATTAATTTATGTGGTTATGAGTTGGTTTAACAGAAAAAAGAAATACAAGTCAAATAATAGTTTTGACTTACTTATTATTAATGATAATGCTAGAACATTACAAGAAAGTTTAGGTATATCTAAAGAAAGATATGAAAATATTGCAGATATATGTAGAAACATGTATAATAAACATGATAAAACATCTGATATATTGTTATATGCTCTTAAAGAAATGAAGCATATTAATGAAGTAACTTATGCTGTTATGTTAATTTCTAAATATACTGAAAATAACAGACAAAAAAATGAAAACTCTTTATTTGATTTTCTTAAAAATTTAGGAGAAAATGAATGATTCAAAACTTATTGATTCAGTATTAGGATTTAATCTTAATACTGAACTAATAGTACCTCAAAGAGACGGTACTTATAAAATATTAACAGGTGGCGTTAAGTCATCAGTATTTCCTGATAATATTGAAGATAGAGTAATAATTGGTAAAAATGTAGGTAATATCAATAAGTTTACAACATTTAACCAAGCTTTATTTGAAAAAATTAAAGATTATCAAAAAGAAAATCTATGAGTGATATTAATATAAAAATAGATAAATCTATTATTAAGACTAATCTTACTAGTATGATCACTCATCCTAACAAAGAAGCTATAATAAATTTAATAGTAGGAATGTTAGAAGAAAACCATCAAGGATCAGCATTATTTATAGAGTATTTATTAGGTAAATCAGAAATAGTATTACCAGCTATAGGTACTGTAGGTAAATTTAAAATTAGTGATGTATGGAGTTCAGATAAATCATTATTAGAAGATTCTGAATTTAATCTTAATGGTTATGTTACATGTGTTATAAGTCATCACTCAAGTTTACATAATTATCATCCAATTAAAGTTGATTATCCTACAGTAGATGCTGCTGGTAAAAAAAAAATTAATAATACAGGTTTAGAAGTAAAACAATTTCTTATTGATTATGATGACTTTGATAATTTAAACCCATTTTAAAATATGTATTCTGTTGAGTACTTTCATGACCAAATAAAAAAGGGAGTGAAATATCTCCCTTTATTATTGTTAGCTATATAATGCCATATATATTATCAAAAGTATTAATACATTGATAATTAAACATATATTTACTCATACTTATATGAAATAAAAGTGTTATATCAGCTTCCTAATGGAAAAACTATTTACTTAACAGTAGAAGAATATCTCAGCTTAACAGATGCAGATGTACAATACCTTATCTCTTTAAATTGTGGAGATACACTATTAGATCCTTTCTTTGGATCAGCAGTAGAAAAAAATACAAAAGAAAAATATTATGATTTTGATTATCTTCCTAGTGATGATGATGAAGTCAAAGGTATTCCATCAGATGATGAACCATTTGATGAAATGATAGATTTAGGCCTATAATTGAATATATAGTATTCTAATTGCAATAAGAATATTATACACTTATCATTTAGTTTGAGTAACTAAAGATATAGTAAATCCAACTCAAAAATCAAAAAAACAAAACAATTTTTTTATTAACAGTTTAAAACATTTATTATGAACGCAAAAGTTAAAGTAATCGCAGATGCTAATGGAGTAGTTATCAATCAATCTCAAAATAACCCTGAATATGGTTATGTAAGATTAGAACAAACACGTACAGTGATTGATGATAATGGATTCTTACGTAGAAAAGCAGTATCTACATTAATTCAAGGTGAAGTTGCTGTATTACAAGCATCAGGATTCTATGCAGGTCAAGAATTACCAGGTAATATTGTTATTAAGGAATCAATGGAACCTTTCAGCAAGAAAAGCCCAGAACGTGATCATAAAGTAGCAGGTGAAACTGGTATTTTATGTACTGTAGAAGGTGCACCAATATACCGTAAAACAGTTTACACAACTGCATCTAATGCAGAAGACGTAACAATTAAACATGATAATGTAGATGAATTACGTGCTGCTTATGCTACTCAAACTACTAATGGGTCAGCTATAAAGCCAAGTGCAGAGTTTAATATCTAAACTATCAAACTAGAAAATAAAAGGTGATGATGTAACAGTCATCACCTTTTTTTATTATTGAAATTTAAAATGTATATGATTATGAAAGATTTAACAACAAGAAAAGAAAAAGTTGACTATACAGGTAAACTATCTGATTATCAACTTAATGCAAGTAATAAATTTACTAAATATGAACAAGATTCATATACACAGTATCAGAATCACTTGTACAAAAGAGCATTATATGGTCTTAATGCTTTTACTCAACAAGAATTAACTACCATGTGTAGTAAAAAGAAACAAAGAGTAAGTAATGTTTATTTAAGAGGTCAGAAAGTGATTAATCTTTATAAACAAAAACTTACTGTAGCCTATAGTAATATGTTATTCAAAACGTTTTTCCCAGATAGTCCTATTACTAGTTATTTGTTAGCTGAACAGGAACTTGATGTAAAGCACACTAATACTTTGACTTTCAAAGATTTAAACATTAGTAAGGATGATATAATTACTGTTTTCATAGAAGAAGGAATACTACCTAAGAATTTTCTTAGCATTACAGTAGATCCTAATGCTTTACCAAGATTAAGAAATGCAAAGTAAGAAAAAGTATTGCTCAGGGTGTGACTCTGAGCAATATATTTGGAAAAATCATGAGGGTAAAAAGTATTGCAAAATGTGCTGGAGTAGCCAAAATAAAAGCATTAAAAAACCAAAAGCAATACTTAGCCCTCGTGGCCAAATAGCACAAAAATCAGATAAGCAAAAAGCTATTGATAAAGCTTATACTCTGATGAGAAAAGCATACATGACTCAGAATCCTTTATGTAATATAAAGATTCCGGGAGTATGTACTGGCCCATCATGTGATGTCCATCATACTGCTGGGCGTGGTATTCAAACATTAGTTCAGGCAACATGGGTTGCAACTTGCAGAGAGTGTCATAATTATTGTCACTCTAATCCTCTAGAAGCTAGAAAATTAGGATTTTTAAAATAATTAAATGTATATGATTATGAATTATAAAGTATGTGCTAAATGTAAAGTTAAGTTACCTGCTACTAATGAATTTTTTCCTTTAGTTAAAAAATTGAAATATGGTGTAGGTTGTTATTGTAAAAAATGTAATGCTCAATCACAGAAAGAACGTAGACTAAAAGATCCTGAAAAAGAAAAAGAGATTAGAGATAGAAGTTATGCTAAATGTAAGGATAAATATAATTCTACTAGAATTTTAAAATATCAAAATGATCCAGAGTATAAAGCTAAAAGAAAAGCTATGGACTTAAGATATAGAGAATCAGGAGCTAGAAAAAAAGAAAACATGTCAGAAGAATCTTGGAAAAAACATCTTGAAAGAAGTAAAAAAGCAAGATTAAAAAACCCTGAAAGAACTACAGCATATAACCGTTATTATACAGAAATAAAGGGAGATTTAAAACTAGCTACTGAAAGAAAAAATAGAGCTAATCTTTCTGATAGTTATGTTAAAAAGGTTATACAAAAAAGTTTTAAAATTGATGGTATATATTTAGCTCCATCTGAAATTTCAACAGATTTTATAGAATTAAAGCGTAAACAATTAAATATTTATAGAAATGTCAAAAATAAGAAAAATGAAAACAGAAACAATTTCTGAAGTTAGAATTCAGTTATTAAACATTGCAGATGCAACAGCTACTGTATATGAGAATACAAATGACCTTAAAGCTGCTGAGTTAGCTTTAAAATCATATAATGGAGCTGTAAATGCTGCTAAAGTACAGTTAATGTATAAAAAGTTAACAGGTGCACCAAGTATGATTAGTTTTTTAGAAGATTAGTAAATGATTTAATGATATAATTTAAAAGATATGAGAGAAGGATATTTTGCAATTGCAATTTGGGCATTCATTATGATTGGTTGGTTTAGTAATATTTACAAACTAACTCAATGTGATTTTGATGTACCATTAAAAACAGAAGTTATTAGACTTATTGGTGTACCTTTGTTTCCATTGGGAGCTATCATAGGTTATATGAATATTGGAGAAGAATGACAAGATTAGAAATACAAGGGATTGCTTTAAAAGCTACTGAAGGAAAAAAAAGATCTAGTTTGGGATTGGCTACTGGTGTTGGAAAAACACTAGTGGGCCTAACCCATATGGTTAAAAATCATAGCCCTCTTAAAAATATATTAATAGTAGCACCAAAAAAATCTATTTTTGAATCATGGAAATATGAGGCAGAAAAGTTTAATTTGAGCTATGTATTAGTTAATGCTACATTTACTACTTACCTTAGTTTAAGTAAACAAGATCCAAATAACTATGATTTAGTTTATTTAGATGAATGTCACTCACTTTTACCTACACACCGAAAGTTTCTTGAAAACTTTAATGGTACAATACTAGGTTTAACAGGTACACCACCAAAATATCAAGACTCAGACAAAGGTCAACTAGTAAATGAATTCTGCCCAATTGTATATTCTTATCTTACAGATGATGCAATTGAAGACAATATTTTAAATGACTATAAGATTATAGTACATCAGTTAAAATTAAGTAGTAAAAATAACATTGAAGTAAAAACTAAAAGTAAAACCTTTTATACTTCAGAAGTAAATAACTATAACTATTGGTGTAATAGATTAGATAACTCTAGGTATATGAAAGAAACTCAAATCAATAGAGTCATGAGAATGAAAGCTATGATGGAATTTCCTAGTAAAGAAAAGTATGCTAAAATTCTAAGTGAATCTATTAAATCAAAATGCATTATATTTGCTAATACACAAGATCAAGCTGATAGACTATGTAAAAACAGTTATCACAGTAATAATAGTAATTATGATCACAATCTTAACATGTTTAAGAAAGGTGACATTAGTAAACTATCTTGTGTATTACAGTTAAGTGAAGGTGTTAATATACCAGATCTAAAACAAAGTATTATTTTGCATAGTTATGGTAATGAACGTAAAGCTACACAGAGGATAAACATACCTGTTCTCTTTAAATCCCTTTAATTGTCTGGAAAGCTAAGTCAGAAATGATATGCCAATCAGCAGCCAAGCTTAAGTAGTCCGCTTATGAAGGTTCAGAGACTATCTAGAAATAGAGTACGTGTGATTAGTAACCACATGGAAACGGGGGATATTTGCATATTAAGTATTTTTTATCTACCTTTGCTTTGTGTAATGCACAGAGATATGGAAAGTAAAAAATATAAACTTTATTCATTAAGTGATATAACAGGAGTTAGATATATAGGAATAACTAGTCAAAAGTTATCTACTAGATTATCTGGACATATTGTATCATGTAAACAAGCTTTTAAAAATAAAAAATCTAGACATCATAGACATTGTTGGATTAAATCTCTTTTAGATAAAGGAGAATTACCTATAATGACTTTAATAACTGATTTTATGACCTCTGAACAAGCAAAACAAGCTGAAATTAATACTATTAAATTATATACTAATTTAGTAAATAGTACAGCAGGTGGAGATGGTATTAGAGATTATAAATTTACTGAAGAACAACTAAAAAAAATGAGTTTTAAAGTAGATCAATATGATTTACAAGGAAATTTATTAAATACTTTTAAAAGTTTATCAGAAGCTAGTTTAAATGTAACAGGAAATAAAAGAAATAATGGAAAAATATCTGCAGTTACTAAAGGTAAACATGGTAGAAGAACAGCATTTGGTTATATATGGAGAATCCATAATGAACCTTTTGATAAATATCCAACTACTTCACAATGGAATGTTACAGAAGCTCAAAAAAAAGCACTAAGTATAAGACAATTAAAAAACAATGTAATGAAAGGTAAAACAGGTTTATTAAATAAAACAAGTAAACCTATTATTATTTTAAATAAAGAAAATGTAATATTAACTATTACAGAATCAGTAAAAGAAGTTGTAACTTATACTAAATTGTCAAGACAATGTGTTTCAAATATACTTAAAATGAATAAAGAAATTGCTGGTTATAAACTAGCATATGCAAATAAAGATATAGTCCAATCCTTACAGAAATGTAAGAGTTCAACATTACTTACTTTTGTTGGACAAAAAATGCACTTAGAGGTAGGTGCTTAAGACTTAATCCGGATGAAACAGCTACAATACATATACTTTGTTATATGGGTACAGTAGATGAAAAATGGGTTACTGATGCATTGGAAGGATTCAGTAATAATAAAATTAGTTGGAAAGATTATAACATTAAATTAGATTAATGGTAGTAGAAAATAACACAATAGTATTAGTAAGAGCATTAGTAAAATTATCCAGTGCAATATATGATATTGATTGTATGATTCCATCACCAAAACATAAGTTTCAATTAAAAAAGGATTTAGCAAAATTTCAAATATGGTTAGAAGAGTATATTAAAAGTCCTATATCAAATTTAAATAATGCTGATGAAGAATTATTATTAGATTTAATAAATTTGTTTGAAGAATATGAACAAACTGTATTTATTAAAACTGAATATTTTACAAGAATAAATTTATTTTTAGCAAAATGTACTTCTTCATTAAATGATTTAAAAGAATTAGATTATACACATAGTACATATGTTATTGAATTAACAGAAAAACTAAATGAAATAATTTCTAAATCCTATTTTAAACATTATAAAGACTATCAAGATGAAAATGGTGGTAATTTTAATAACATAGTAAATTTTATGGATAATAAAGGAAAAACCATAATAGTTGGCACATTGTAAAAAAAATTCTGTAACTTAATATTAAATACTATGGTTTTGGAAAAGACACACAAAGTAACGTTAATGAATGATGATGTAAACAGCTATGAATTTGTTATGGCTTGTTTAATTAAATATTGTGAACATGATTTAATTCAAGCAGAACAATGTGCATTTATAACTGATAAAGTTGGTAAATGTGACATTAAACTTGGTGGGATTGATACAATGTACCAATTACAACAAAACTTAGAGCAATTAGGTTTAAAAGCAGAATTAAACATATATGAAAGTAATTTATATTAACCATGCTTGTAATTTGTATAAATTCAAATAATAAACCAGTTAAAATTCCATTAGAACAATGGATAAAGAAAGGTGAAACTTACACTATTATCAGATTAATACATTTAGCTATTACTCCAGGTAAAATGGGTGTATTATTAAAAGAAGTACAACTTGATGCTTCTTGTTTTCCTTATGAATTTTATGATGCTGATAGGTTTGTTCCAATAGAACTGCTATCTAATAAAGAATCAGTATCAGAAGTAGCTAATTTAGAAGAATTAGTTTAAATTTTTAACATTTAAATTTTATTTATGTATACGGCAGAAGATGTTATAACATACTTTGATGCCCACATTGGCATTAAAAAAACAAGAGTAAGAAGTTATTTAGATAAAAGAAACTATATAATTGCTTTGTTACATTATAAGTTTAATTATTCTGAATTAGTATTAGAAGGAATGTATAATATTGATAGATCAACTATAAATCATAGTAAAAAAAGTCCACATGACTTAATAAAATCTAATAATCAAGATTTTTTAGATAATAATAAAAAGTTAATTGAACTATTTCCCTATGATTTTCCAATGTATGAAGGACATGCTATATCAAATAGAAAACATATGGTTAGAATTTCTCTTGATAAAGAAACTTATGATATACTTAAAAAATATAGTGAATTAAAAAATATATATATTAATAGAGCTACTAAAGAATTATTAACTAAAGCAATTACAATTTCACAATTATGGGAGGAATAAAAAAAGTATATATGGAAATATATGAAAGATTTGATGGTGAAATACCAGAAGATTATACACTTGGTGACTATATTGCTGAAGTAAATGAAAATAAAAAATTATATGAATATGAATTACTTAGACAAGAAGAAAAGAATAAAAAAAAAATTGAGTAGTAATGAAATTATTTTAATTTATACGTATAAGTTTTATAAAAAAAGCATAGGTAGATTAGCTACTTATATTAATAATGAAGACGGAAATTAAAAACATTATAAGTAGGTGACCATGAAGCGTAACTAATTAAACTAAAAGTGCCCACGGTAGTACATGGATCAGGCACTTTATCTATTTATATTAATATTACCTCTACTTTTATAAATGTCAGCAGTAAACTTTTGGAAGTAATTATCCATATAGCAGCAGGTGCCTGACGGATCCCTGGTAAGAGAAGAGGTTAATTAAAATATTACCCTGCCTAGAAGTAAACACATAAGAGAATGACTGACAAAAGCTTTCATGGTAGTCAAGCACATGACTGTTAGAATCACAACAAGAGTGGAGTTGTTTATGGAAGGATATTAGGACAACCCTTTAATGCTAAGTCTAATATTCATCAACTTGGGATGACAGGGGTAACTTATTAATTATAAGGTACTCATACTGAGAAGGTGAGTCTCTTGATTTGACCACAAGAGTAAAACAGGGATCTGGGAGTCTGTAAAAATCTCCCTTATAATTAAAGTGTTGTTCCCTTGAGAAAGGAAAAGTAATTTGACCCAGTAATGAATCACTCAATAAATGGGTGTCAGACTTGAGGCGACACAGAGGTTCTCAACCTCAAAAGGTTAACAGTTGTAAGGAGGATGTTCTTAATATGAGCATGCGGCTTTTGGCTTTAAGCGCAAGAAAGGATTACAACTAAGTGGTATTATAGCCACAAGTCAGGGCAGATTGGTTTTTGTCCTGACTACAAATTATTAATTTAATAAATTTAAGTTTATGACAACAGAAGATGTTTTAATTAAAATGGCAGAGGCTTTAACTAGATTTGGAACTTATAGTTTTGATGATAAAGGTCCTCATGAAGTAATGGATATATTTTCTATTACAAATTTTGTAAAATTATTACCCAAAGAAAAGGCTGCAAAATTTCTTAAGGAAATAGTAGATTCTGAAGGTTATTCTGACCGAAATAAAAAAGTTGCAAATGCTATTGTTGGAGATTGTGATGATATGCCAGATGAATGGTTTGAATATGTTCTTGAAAATTCAGGAACAGAATATTAAATAAAATAGTCAGGTGGCAGAATTGCAATAGCGGTATAATAAATTATGAGTAGGGCAAAAATCTGAGATAATGTAAAGACCTGCAAAAGATGGGAAACCAATTGAAGCTATTGTAATCCTGTCCTGACTACTATTTATTAATTTAAAATTACAAACATGAAAGCAAAACTAATTAAGAAAGATGATGGTTATAATCTAGTAATAGAACAACCACAAGGAAGACTACTTGAAGCT
>Ga0209392_1000372_pt1 | contig 10229 bp, 7 predicted proteins | sample PPLLak3cmMay2015_FD_187252 | JGI IMG/M metagenome (GOLD analysis project Ga0209392, IMG submission 187252) | Freshwater sediment microbial communities from Prairie Pothole Lake near Jamestown, North Dakota, USA - PPLs Lake P7 Core (1) Depth... | ecosystem: Environmental > Aquatic > Freshwater >...
GTTATCTTTACAAGCCCGCACATGCATCAGGAGTATCTTGTTTTTAAACGTGGTGTCTGTTGCAGGAGCGGATATAACGGTGCCTTCAAAAGCTTGTCCGCAGATGGATTGAAGCGATTGCCAGAATGACGCCTGGTTGCTGTGTAAAACCTTAGTTGAAATGCAGGAGGATAAAAGTAGCAGCAGGATAAATGAAATAAATCTGTTCATGACTGCAAAATAAGTGTTAACCTTCAAGCAACAAAAGAAGTGATGATTATAAGCATTTCAAAAACATTGATTTTTTAAAGTTGTCTTTATTTATGTATATTTAATAGGACTTAGACACTACAACGACCTTACAAAATGGCTGCACATGAAATTGAAATAATTCTAAATAGGCAATTAGCTGATTGTCTTTCCATACCGGTATTCATAACCGATACAGATGGCAACCTCATTTATTACAATGAACCTGCAGAAATCATTCTCGGAAAAAAATATGAAGAGGCCGGGGAAATGCCGGTATCCGTATGGGGTAATATTTTTAAACCCATAGATGAAAATCGCAACGCATTATTACCTGAAGACTTGCCACTGGTGAAAACTTTAAGAAATCGTAAACCCTACCATAAAACTTTTTTTATTGAAAGCCTGAATGGAAAGATCGAAAAAATTTCAGTCACTTCTTATCCCATCCTTGGACGACCCTCAAGGTTTATCGGCGCGGTGGCTTTATTCTGGGATGCAAACAACGAATGAAAATAATTATAAGGGGCAGTCGTGGCTCCATACCCACAACAGGGCCTGATATTGAAAATTATGGCGGTAATACATCCTGCATAGAATTGTCTGCACAGGGATGGTATCTTTTATTGGATGGCGGTTCAGGAATGCGCAATGCCAACCATATGGAAAAACCTTTGCATAAAAGGCTGGATATTTTATTGACACATCTACACATGGATCATATTCAGGGTCTTGGTTTTTTCAAGCCTTTATTTGACCCGGAGATGGAAATACATATCTGGGGACCGGCCAGCAGTAGGTCTTCATTACATTCAAGGCTTTCCACTTATCTTTCACCGCCATTGTTTCCTGTATACCTGAGGGATCTGCCTTGTAAATTGAATCTGCATGAAATCGATAACAGCAATTTTGAGATAGGGCCATTTCAGGTTCAATCACATTATGTTATTCATCCGGGTCCAACTGTAGGATTCAGGATTTCAGATCGCAAAAAAATATTTACGTATATACCAGATCATGAACCGGCATTAGGTTTGAAAGGCTTAACAGTTGATCCGGCATGGATGTCTGGCTTCGACCTGGCAAAAGATGCTGATCTTATGCTGCACGATGCGCAATACAGTTCCGCGGAATATTTGCTCAAAAAAGGCTGGGGACATTCTTCAATGGAAGATACCTTACATTTTGCAGCAGCAGCCGGAGTCAAACACCTCTTACTGGGTCATCACGATCCAGGTCATTCAGATAAAAATCTTGAAGAAATGTTATCCGATATGCATCTAAAAAATCAATATTCTTTTCTGTATGAACTGGCAAAAGAGGGGATGGAGATAAATTTATAAGTAAAGATGAAAATTAGTACATTTAATTCAAGATAATTTCAACAGTCTCTTTATACCCGCACCTGCAACTAACATTCAGCAAAGATTTATCATACTCAAACCTACCAACATGACTTCAACCACCCTGGTTACAGGAGTACCTGTAGCCCAATCCGAACGTATTATTATTTTAGATGCTTTAAGGGGGATTGCCATCCTGGGCATATTACTGATGAATATTCCCGGTTTCGGTCTTCCCGAAATCCAGGCATCGGACCCTTCCATTTACAAAGAAACAGGCATAAACTATAAAATATGGTATGCCATTGACTGGATTTTTTCGGGAACACAAAGGGCTTTTTTCTCCATGCTGTTTGGAGCAGGAATGATCTTATTTATTTCCCGCCTTGAAAAAAGAATGGAAGGCATGATGCCGGCAATTTATTTCTTCAGGAGACAAATGTGGTTGATGGCATTTGGCCTTTTCAACGCATACGTTCTGCTTTGGTTCTGGGATATTTTATTTCATTATGCCTTATGCGGGATGATGCTTTTTGTATTCTACCGCTTGCCGGCAAAAACCCTGCTGGCACTGTCATTTGTTAGCCTGGTATTAATGACTGTAAGAGACAACAAAAATCTTTATGACAATAAAAATATAATTTCAAAAGGAGAGGCTGTTAGCCGAATTGATACTACCGTTTCCAAACTGACCGCATTACAAAGAGATGAGCTTGATGAAATGACAGGATTCAGGGAAAAGTCATCGCAGGAATCTAAACTTAAGATCGCAGAAAAAGAGATCATGTATATGACCGGAAATTATGCCTCGGTATATAAAGCACAAAGCGAAAAAAGTGCCCATGTACATATGTACTATGTGTATTTCGGTCTTTGGGATGTATTGATCTTTATGTTCCTGGGTATGGCATTTTATAAGAATGGTGTATTGCTGGGGAATGCACCGTCAAAACTATATTGGCTTTTATTTATTGGTGGCTTAGGGCTTGGGTTATTACTATCCTATGTAAGCATTGAGCATATCATTCAAAACAAATTCAGCAGGTTTGAATTTGCCAAAAACGTATCCTTTGATCCATACCAGTTGGCAAGGATGCTGAGGTCATTGGGATTTTTTGGCTTCGTCATGTTAGTATACAAATCTGGGGCCTTTAAATGGTTCTTCAATTTATTCAGGCCGGTGGGACAAATGGCATTCACTAATTACCTTATGCAATCACTGATTGGGGCTATCTTTTTTTATGGCTGCGGTCTTGGCTATTTCAGCAAACTGGAAAGACATGAACTATATATCTATGTAGGGATTGTGTGGACCATTGAAATCATCTGGAGCCATATATGGCTAAAGCATTTCCGATTTGGGCCGCTGGAATGGGCCTGGAGAAGTTTGACTTACTGGAAGAAACAACCCATTCAAAAGGGTGAGCCCAATACAGATACGGCAGGTCTTGTTTAAATGATCTTCTTTCTTAGCGGTTATAGTTAACCGCTAAGAAAGAAGATTTACATTATTTTTTTGGCATCAGTACCCCATCAACTACATGTACAACACCGTTGCTGCCCGTGAGATCAGCAGCAGTTACATTAGCACCATTGATCTTTACTTTACCATCTTTAATAGATACAGTAAGTTCTTCACCTTGCAAGGTTTTTACTTTCTGGCCATCTTTTAAGTCAGCAGCATTTACAGCTCCGGCTACAACATGGTAAGTTAAAATACTGGTAAGTTTAGCTTTGCTTTCAGGCTTCAGCAAACCATCAACAGTACCTGCAGGCAATGCGGCAAAAGCAGCATTTGTTGGCGCAAAAATGGTAAACGGACCGGCACCTTTCAGTGTTTCAACCAGGCCGGCAGCAGTTACAGCAGCTACAAGTGTAGAATGGTCAGCAGATCCAATGGCAATATCAACTACATCTTTTGGTGCGGGAGCAGCAACAGCAGTTGGATCTTCTTTTGGCATTTCAGAAACTGTTTCTGTTGTGGCTTCAGCAGCTTTTTCTGCTTCACCACCACATGAAACCAATAATAAAGAACTTAAAGAGGCAGCAATGATCATGGAGAAAATATTCCTTTGCATAAATTATAATTTTGTCATGTAACAAGCACATTGACTGAAAGTTGCAAAAAATCAGGAATAAATAAAAAAACCATTTTCTGTTGATTCATTTCAGGCATATGAATGCAAAGATTAAACATCTATACCGTTCCGCTTCAATGATTTTTTAATCTGTCGGTGATATCCAGTTTATGCGCCCTTGCGGTATCCTTTGCAATATCATACCCGGCATCCGCATGCCTGATCACACCCATGCCCGGATCATTCCGCAACACCCTCCTCAATCTGGCTTCCGCATCATCCGTACCATCTGCCACTATCACCATACCGGCATGAATACTATACCCCATCCCTACTCCACCGCCATGGTGAAGGCTCACCCAACTGGCACCTCCGGCTGTATTCACCAATGCGTTAAGGATCGGCCAGTCGGCAACGGCATCAGAACCATCAAGCATGGCCTCCGTTTCGCGGTTTGGTGATGCCACAGAACCCGTATCCAGGTGGTCGCGGCCAATTACGATCGGTGCTTTTACTTTGCCTGAACGAACAAGTTCATTGAATGCCAGTCCGGCCTTCTCACGCTCGCCCTGTCCGAGCCAGCAAATCCGTGCAGGCAATCCCTGGAACGCAATCTTCTCTTTCGCCATCTTCATCCACCGGATCATTCCTTTGTTTTCCGGAAACATATTCATGATGAGTTCATCCGTTACAGCAATATCACCCGGATCACCACTTAGTGCAGCCCATCGGAACGGACCTTTTCCTTCACAGAATAAAGGCCTGATATATGCAGGAACGAAACCGGGGAAAGAGAAGCAACGACCGGGAGGGAAGTTGATAGTTGTTAGTTGATAGTTGTTAGACTTTAATTCATATTCGTTTGCGCGGGCACGGATATTGTTTCCGTAATCGAAAGTTATGGCTCCTCTGTCCATCAACTGTATCATTAATTGAACGTGCAGAAACATTGATCTGTAAGCATATTCTATATACTCATCAGGGTTTTTCGTCCTCAGTATTTTTGCTTCTTCATAACTTATCTCGTGAGGCCAGTAGCCTATGAGTGGATCATGTGCTGAAGTCTGGTCAGTAAGTGTATCCGGAATTACACTTCTTTCGAGTAGCCGTTGTAGTAAGTGCACAGCATTACACAAAACACCTATTGAAATCACTTCTCCATTCTTCTTTGCTTCAAGTGCCCGGTCAATGGCCTGGTCGATATCGGTTATTTTTAGATCGAGGTATTTTGTTTCGAGACGTTTGTCGATACGCCATTCTTCCACTTCGGCAATAAGTGCCACACCTTCGTTCATGGTGATAGCCATGGGCTGCGCTCCGCCCATTCCGCCGAGCCCGGCGGTTACATTGAGCGTGTGTCTGAGGGTACCGTGACTCTTTGAAAGTGAGTTGTGAGTAGTGAGTAGTGAGTTTGACTCAGAAGGTTCAATGGGTTTGAGGAAATGTTTATCGGCAACGGCAGCATAGGTTTCATAGGTACCTTGTACAATCCCTTGTGATCCGATATAAATCCATGAACCAGCGGTCATTTGCCCGTACATCATCAGGCCTTTTTTCTCGAGCTCATCAAAATGTTTCCAGTTGGCCCAGTTGGGTACAAGCTGTGAATTGCTAATGAGCACGCGGGGTGCGTCTTTGTGCGTTTTCAAAATACCAACCGGCTTTCCGGACTGTATGAGCAGCGACTCATCATTCTCCAAAACTTTAAGTGCTTTGATGATATTATCGAGTGCCTCAATATTGCGTGCAGCTTTACCCCGACCGCCATAGACAATGAGGTCTTCCGGGCGTTCTGCCACAGCAGGATCAAGATTATTCAACAACATGCGAAGTGCGGCTTCCTGTATCCAGCCTTTGCAACTGATTATATTGCCTGTGGGAGTTTTATACTTTTCCATGTATTATTTGTTTAACCGCCAGGAAACGAGGAATTCAATGGAAGCCATCATATCATCATGCAGTACCCTGTCAACAGACACAAAGGGTACTTTTTCCCTGTAAGCAGATACGATCTCTTCCAGTGCAGGTGAGCTTTTCAAAGGCCTCCTGAATTCCAATGCCTGAGTGGCTGTGAAAAGCTCAATAGCCAGCACTTTCTCAACATTATTAATCACCCGCAAGCATTTTGTAGCTGCATTCGCACCCATACTCACATGGTCTTCCTGGTTATTGGAGGATGAAATGGAATCTACAGATGCGGGTGTACACAATTGTTTATTCTCGCTTACAATCCCTGCAGCAGTATACTGTGGAATCATAAAGCCTGAATGCAAACCAGGATCCTGCACCAGGAACATGGGGAGGTTTCTTTGGCCACTTATTAACTGATAAGTTCTTCGCTCAGAAATGTTGGCAAGTTCACTCATGGCAATGCTCAAAAAATCGAGCGTTAATGCCAAAGGCTGGCCATGAAAATTACCTCCGCTTAAGATCAGGTCCTCTTCCGGAAAAATATTGGGATTGTCTGTCACAGAATTGATTTCGCGCAGAAAAACCTGCTGAACATAATCAACCGTATCCCTTGTTGCGCCATGTACCTGTGGGATACATCGAAAGCTGTAAGGATCCTGTACCTGTTCTTTTTTCTGTACGGCGATCTCACTGCCTTCTATCCATTTTCGTATAGCCGCTGCCGTTACTATCTGTCCGTTATGCGGCCGGATTCGGTGAATAGGTTCACGAAACGGCTCCATAACACCGTCGAAGGCATCAAAGGAAATGGCACTGATGGCATCGGCCCATTGAAGGAGCCGCTGCGCCCTGGACAGGCAATACAAACCATAGGCCGCCATGAATTGTGTTCCATTAATTAATGCAAGTCCTTCCTTACTCCTGAGGTGAATGGGCTCCCATCCAAGTTTCGGCCAGAGTTCTGCCGATTTTCTTTTCTCCCCTTTATACCATACATTACCCAGTCCTATTAACGGCAGACTCAAATGACTTAGCGGGGCAAGGTCGCCACTGGCGCCAAGTGATCCCTGGGTAAAAATCACCGGCAGCACTGATTCATTGTGCATATCCATCAGTCTTTTGACCGTATCGATCTGCACACCGGAATGTCCGTAACTGAGTGATTTTATCTTAAGCATGAGCATTAGCCGGATAATGGGTAAAGGTACTTCCTCCCCCATCCCGCAGGCATGAGATTTCAGCAAATTATATTGCAGCTGTTCCAGCTGGCTATCGTCTATATGTACCTGCTGCAGAAATCCAAAGCCAGTATTAATACCGTATATCGGATTATCAGTAGTAGCCAGTTTATGGTCGAGGTAATCCCTGCAAGCTATTATTCGTTTGTGTGCATCAAATGTAATGGACACCTGCTGGTTGTATTCCAGGAAATGTAAAACCTGATCCATACTCAGCCAGGATCGGTCAAGGGGTAGGTAATTATAACTCATATGATAAGCAAAGTGGCAAGTTAGAAAATCTTTGCGGTTAAAGGCGTTCTTTCTTACTTTGTGGATATGAAATACGGGATAATCATTTTTCTTTTTTTGTATCAATTTTCCGAAGCTCAAACAATTGAGGTTTTAACTACAGGTACAAAAACATCCATCAGGGGATTGAGCGTGGTAAATGACCAAATTTTATGGGTAAGCGGCAGCAACGGTAAAGTAGGAAAATCGCTTGATGGTGGAATAACCTGGGTCTGGATGACCGTTACCGGTTTTGAAAAAACGGATTTCCGTGATATCGAAGCATTCGACGAAAAAACAGCCGTGATCATGGGTATTGCTGAACCAGCCTATATACTTAAAACTTTCAACGGGGGAGAATCCTGGAAACTGGTTTATACAGATAGTACTAAAGGGATTTTTCTGGATGCCATGGATTTTTTTCCAGATGGCCGGGGGGTGGTTATAGGGGACCCAATCAATAGCAGAATGTACATGGCCAGAACAATCGACAATGGGAGTAACTGGCAACGTACCGACTTCAATAAGTTGCCTGTACTGGCAGAAGGGGAAGCCTTTTTTGCATCCAGTGGTACCAATGTGAGGCCTTTGAATTATGAGGAAGCAGTTATAGTAACCAGTGGAAAAAAATCTCGTTTATACTTGCGGGGTAAGTTAACTGATATGCCTATCATTCAGGGTGGGGAAAGTACAGGTGCTAATTCAATTACGATATGGAACCGCGGAAATAAAGTGGAAAAGATGGTAGTGGTAGGCGGTGATTTCAGTAAAGACACTTTGAAACAACATAATTGCTTTTACTCTACCAACCTGGGTAAAACCTGGATAGCTCCAAAAGAAGGCCCCCATGGTTATAGATCTTGCGTAGAATTTATTGATAAAAATACCCTCATTACCTGTGGCACAAGTGGTGTGGATATTTCAACGGATGGTGCTAAAACCTGGCAGCTTATTTCTCCCAAAAGTTTTCATGTTTGCCGGATAGCCAAAGCAGGCTCTGCTGTTTACCTTGCCGGATCTAACGGAACAGTTGCCCGATTAAAACTGCCTTAACTGTAAAAAGAAAAACCCCGCAGAAGCGGGGTCATTTTCACTCATTGGGTTAGTTTTATCAGGGGCTGGTTTAAAATTGAAGGCAAATGTAATATGCCTTTTATTTTCGATTTTCCATTTACTCTTAGCTTGCTATAGCCTGTTCTTTAAGATTTCTAAAATCTACTGCAACCAATTTACTCACGCCTGCTTCCTGCATCGTTACGCCATAAATAATGTCCACGGTAGACATAGTCATCTTATTATGGGTAACAATGATGAATTGGGATTCTTTGCTGAACTGCTTGATCATCTTGGTGAACTTTCCTACGTTGGCATCATCCAATGGAGCATCAACCTCATCCAGGATACAGAACGGAGCTGGTTTTATGAGGTATATGGCAAATAACAAAGCAGTGGCTGTTAGCGTCTTCTCTCCTCCACTTAACTGACTGATTGATGACGGACGTTTGCCTTTTGGTTTTGCGATGATGTCAATTGCTGTATCTGCGAGGTTTTCCGGATCAACCATAATCATATCTGCCGTATCTTCTTCCGTGAACAGCGCTTTGAATACTTTCTGGAAATTCTCCCGAACCTGGTTAAAGGTTTCAAGGAATTTCTGGTTTGCCGTGGCTTCCACTTCCTGGATGGTTTGCATAAGGGTATCCTTTGCCGTTACCAGGTCGTTCTTTTGCTCCACAATGAAGTCGTAACGTTTCTTCATCTCTGTAAAAGCTTCAATGGCAGTAGGGTTTACTTCACCCATATTTTCAAGCCTTTTTTTCATACGCTCGCATGCGGCCTGCAGTTCTTCCAAAGTATCATCCGTCAATCTGGGCTCATCAATGATATTGTCAAGTTCAACCCGGAATTCCACGCTTAGCCTTTCCTTGATACCGGCAAGCTGTAACCGCAGTTCATTCACTTTATCCTTTATCAGGTTAAGCAACTGGTCTACCTGTTCCCTTTCTTTAATTTTATGCCTTGTTTCGCTTTCTTTTTCGTTCAGTTCATTACGAAGGTTATAATAAGCCTGATCCGCTTCATTCAGTTTGTGTTCTTCAGTTTCCTTGTTCAGCATCATTTCGAGTAATGCTGTTTCAATTTCCTGAAGTTTTGAACCTGTTTCTCCGATATTACTGCTGGCTTCCTCCAATTGGGTTCGACTGTTAGTCATCTGCACCTGCAAGTCTTTCAATTGATTTGTCTTAAAATCAAGTTCCTGCATAAGGGCCTGCAACTTACTTTGCTGCCTGGTAAACTGCAAATTGATCTCATTATAAGAGGCATTTGCGAAATTATATTCCTGCTCTGCAAAACTATAGCTGGCTTCTACCACCTGTATACGATCCAGCAATGATTCAAGCTGTGTGTTAAATGATTCAAGTGACCCACGCGCACCTGCAATGGCATCCTGGTTATCCTGTAACTGCGCTTCGAGATCAGCCTTCTTTTCCTGACTTGAAGCTTCTGACTGATGCAGGCTTTCAAGTTTATTTTGCAGGGCATATACGCGGTTCGCCCCATTATTGATCTCTTCCTGCGTTTGCCTTATAGCGTGCTCCTTCAATTGTTCGTTAAAGCTGATAACTTCATTATGCCGGGCCTGGATAGTAGCTTTTAGTTCGTTAACGATCACTTCCTGCGCAGCTATTTCTTCTAAAAGTTTCTCGAGGTTTTTTGCACGACCTATCTTTTTGCCTTCAAACAAACCAACACTTCCACCAGTAAGGGCGTATTTACCTTTCACATATTTACCGTGCTTTTCCAGCACTACATGTCCATTTGAATGAGCCAAAGCTTCTTCGTTTTCTGCTATAAGTACATTACCGAGCAGATAGTCAACGAGGTTTTTATACTTCTGATCATATTCTACAACCCCTAAAGCGGGGATCGTTCCAAATATCTCATGCATTTCTACTTTTCCGGTTGGAACTCCATTGAGTTTATCCAGTAAAAAGAAATTGGCCTTTCCTTTCTGGTTAGCATCCAGCAGGTGCACGGCCTGTAAACCTTCCTGCAGATCATTAACTACATAGTAGTTGAGATAAGGTTCCAGCACATTTTCTACTGCAGCACGGTATTCTTCCTTTACATAAATGATATCTGATAAAATGGGAGCGGTG
>Ga0209392_1000374_pt1 | contig 10216 bp, 5 predicted proteins | sample PPLLak3cmMay2015_FD_187252 | JGI IMG/M metagenome (GOLD analysis project Ga0209392, IMG submission 187252) | Freshwater sediment microbial communities from Prairie Pothole Lake near Jamestown, North Dakota, USA - PPLs Lake P7 Core (1) Depth... | ecosystem: Environmental > Aquatic > Freshwater >...
AATTGCTAGACGGAATGCGGATGTCGGCGACGGGCACGAACGGTGCCTGCGACTCCTTCCAGCGCACCGTGGGATCCTCGACGGGCATGTTGCGCTTCGGGTCCTGCAGCTGCACGAGGAACTCGAAGCAGCCATCGGACTGCGCGAGGTGCTCGACGAGACCGCGGCGCAGGTAGTCGTCGTCCGACACGTCGGCCGGGCGGCCGTCGGGTGGCGTGCAGCTCTTCGCGCTGTACTTCATGGCGTGCCGGTACGGCCTGGGATCGTCCTTGGCTTGCGGATCCACGCCCATCGCGTACGACGTCATGCTGAAGTACTGCGCATACAGCGGGTTGCGGATGCGCCCGAGCAGCTGGCCGCCGATGAACAGCTCGCGCCACCGCCAGTCGAGCGGGTTGCGGCCGGCGAAGAAATAGCCGAACTGGCTGCCGTCGGCCTGGTAGCGGATGAAGCGTTCGTACTCCGCCGGGTCCCGGTTGAAGAACACCGGGTGGTTGATCATCAGGAAATCCTGGGTCTGCGCATCCTTGTCTGCGGGCGAATCGAGCAGCTTCGGGCCTTCGACGCCCATCAGCTTGATCGCCATGCCGCGCGCGTCCTTGTCGTAGTCGGGTTGCAGCTCCGCGTTGCCGTTCGAGAAGCGGATCCAGGCCTGGTACTGGTGCCCGGGCACGAACACACCGGTGCGCATCGCCTCAGGCAGGTCCTCACGCACCGTGAACGTGGCCGTCAGGCAACCGTGCGCCTTGGCGTGCGCGTCGCGCCGGTAGAGCGGGCCCGACTCCTTCTGGACCTTGTCGACGAGCCTGCGCGCCGACGCGACGATGCTCGGCACGAGGTAGCGCTCCGACGGATCGATCTGCTCGCCCACCGGCGGCGGATCGTCGCGATGGCCGCAGCCTGCCAGCATGGCGAGCACCGTCAGCACGGCTCCGTACCTATTCGCCACGGAACGGTCCCTCCGACTGGCCGAGCAGCGTCTTCAGGCAGGGCCGGGCAAGCTTCAAGTCGTCGACGTCATCGTCCGGTGCCGGGCCCGCGAGGCGCTTCGTCCCGTACACCGGCACGTCCGAGCTGCAATGCGCCTGCTGCGGCGAGGTGTTGAACGCGGGCGTGCCCCAGGCGGGGAACCTGGCGCGCAGCTCTGCCGTTGCGTCCCGCAGTTGCTTCTCGCAGGCCGCTGCGCTCGCCGCGTCAGGGCACAGCAGCGGCTCGTACTGCGTGCCGGGATCGTCCACGTAGTCCATGGCCTTCAGGTACTCGATGATCTGCTTCCGCTGCCCGGGCTTCAGGTAGGGCCCGATCACGCCATTGCTCTGGCAGCCTGCGCGGAACTCGTGACCCGTGTTGTCGTTGCCCGTGACGCGCGTGTCGTATTTCACTGCGCCGGGCACGGGCAGGCTGCGGTAACCGAGGTCCACCGGGTCGTACTCCTTGGTGCCCGACCAGAACCATGACTCGCGCTCCTCGCGCGGGGAGATCATCTGGTACACCGTGCGCACGCTGCCGTTGTGCAGGAACGGCGGCGTGGCCCAGATGCCGTGCAGCGGGCGCGACTTGTAGTTCTTCAGGCGCTCCGGGTCGGTGCGCGGGTAGTCGAAGACGCCGTAACCCATGTACTTGAAGAGTTGTTCGCGCGAGGCCGGCGGGAACTGCTCGAAGTACCGGTTGGAGATCGCCGTGCTCATGATGTTGAGCCCGACGACGGCGCTGACGCTGCCGGGATCGATCTTGCCGGCCACCTCAGGGGCGATGCAGAGCGAGATGAGCTCCTCGGGTGTCCAGCCGAGGCGGCTGGCGTCGTAGCGGTGGTTGGCAAAATTCAGCGCGGCGTTGCGGTCGGTGCCGACGTCCGTGATCGGCAGCAGCGCGACGCGCCACTCCACGACGCTCTCGCTGCCGTTCGTACCGGTCACTCTCAGCTTGTCGTCGATCTCGTAGACCGCCCGGCCCTCGACGTCCGCGATGCGCTGCGGATTCTGCAGGTTCAGGCACTGCGCTTCGGTCAGGGGCGGGCCCGCTCGCGGATGCTCCGGTGACGATGCCGCACAGCTGCCATCCTCGCCGAGGACGAACGTCACGCCGGGCTGGCGCTCGCCCGTGGCCGCGTCGATGAACTTCGGGTCCACGTAAGGATCGAGGTGCGGCCCGTGGCAGTGACGGCAGTGCACGTCGAACAGCACGCGGCCAGCCCGCGCCTTCTCGATGTCGATCTTCCCGAACAGCTGCTCGGGCCACCGCGGCGCCTTCAGTTTCGCGAGCGTGCGCTCGATCTCGTGCAGGCGGTCCGGATGGATGGAGGTGTCGTAGCGCAGGTGCAGCGGCAGCGGCGCGCCGAACTCGTCGAACAGGTCGAGGCGCGCGCCGACGCCGAGCGACTCGTTGATGTTGCGCGCCATGGGCTGCGACGCGTAGCCCTCCCACTGCACCCAGTCGAACTTGGCGATGTCCCACAGGTGCGGATAGCTCACCGGCGCCGTCGCCGGGCGGTAGTTGTCGGGCGAGATGTGCCGGCCGAACACCGTGTTGGCGATGCGCTGTGTGGCGTCGGTGCGGCCGTAGCCCTCGAACACCGGGTAGTTGCCGTGCTCGAGGTCGGTCCAGGCGTTGGCGAGCAGCGTGCGGATCGAAGCGCCGAACTCGGCACGCAGCTCGCGCCGCGCGGCGTCGAAGTCGAACCCCGCGGCCGTGCCACCGGTCAGGCGCGGCTCGATCACGTTGCGCGCGAAGCGATTGAATTTCCAGGGATTCCAATAGGTTGCGAGCATCGACAACATGAGGTCGGCCTGGAACTGGCCGGGCTTCATATCGGTGATCGCGTGCATCGCCTGGCCGCCGTCGATGCGCACCGCGGTGCCCTGGTAGTGCAGCTCGCCCGTGTGGCACAGGCTGCAGGTGAAGTCGAGCAGCTCGGCGCCGAGCTTTTCATCGTAGTACTTCGTGAAGCCGACCGGCAGGTTGCCCGGGTTCCACACCGGATCCGCCTGCTGGCGCAGTTCGGTCAGGAAACCGTAGCGACCGAGGTTGGCCGGCGCAGCGAACCGGTCCCGGCCGAACGGCCGCTCGAGGTTGATGAACCACGCATAGCGCATCTGCGCCAGCATCACCTGCGCCGAGCCCTGCGGGTGGTAGTAGAAACGCAGGCGCTCGTCGCGGCTCCAGCCCTGCTCGGCCCATTGCCGGTCGTTGATCGGCGCGTACTCGACCGCGCGGAACGGCGGCGTGAACAGGTAGCCGGGCCACGGCACGGTGACGGCCAGCACCACGACCGCAGCCAGCAGCGCGGTACCGAGCAACACGAACGAGCGGCGTACCCAGCCACCGCCGCGCAGGACCCGCCACCAGGTCCGCGCCAGCCAGCGCAGCGGCCAGAGCAGCCAGCCGAGCACGCGGACGACGGCGGACAGCAGCATTCGCGCCGCACGGCGCAGCATCAGCAGCAAGTCGTGGATCACGCGGCGCTGGCCTCGGACAAGGGCGGGACCAGTCCGGCCCGCACCAGGCCGTCGGTCTGCCGGCGCACGGAATCGATCCCGACCTCGTGCGCGATCGCCAGCATGTAGCGACGATAGCCCTCCGGCCGGAAACGCGGGTTGGCCTGCTGCGCCTGGGCGATGGCGCGCCCCGCGGCGTCGGTTTCGCCCAGGGCACCGAGCGCATTGGCGAGTTGCACCCAGCCCAGCGAGAAGCCGGGGTGGATGTTGATCGCGACCTGCGCGTGCTCGCGCGCCGTCCGGTAATCCCCCGCCTCAGTGTGGGCGAACGACAGGAAGTAGTGCCAGAACGGCACGGACGGATGATTGGGCGCGACCTTGAGCAGGCGCTGCAGGATGGCGATGCCTTCCGTGCGCTCGTCGTCGGTACCGCCCCAGGCCAGGCCGCAGCCGAGATAGCCCCAGGCAATCATGTTGAACGGCGCGATGCCGACCACGCGCCGCGCCGTCTGCAGCGATTTCTGCCGCATGCCGCAGTTGAGCCACACCAGCGACGCGTACTCCATCACGGTCGCGTCGCGCGGCGCGAGCCGCAGCGCTGCCTCGACCTCGGCGAGCGCGCGGCGATTCTCCTCGGACGGATCCTCGGCGAACGAATTGGTCACGCGCTGGTTGAGCACGAAACCGAGCACCACGTGGGCCATCGCGTTGCCGGGTTCCAGCGCCAGCGCCTGCTCGAGCCACTGGATCGCGTCGGCCGATGCCTCGCGCGTGTAGGACACTGTCCAGAACGTGAGTGCCTTGTGGGTCAGGCTCCAGGCGGACAACCCCTGCGGCGGCTGCCGGCACAGGTCGTCCGACACGATGTTGAGGTAGCGCGAGCCCGTCTCGATCGCGATCGCCTCGGCCAGCTCGCGCTGCACCAGGAACAGGTCATCGACGTCGCGCTCGTAGGACTCGGACCACGCCTGCTGCCCGGTGCTCGCGTCGGTGAGCATCGCGATCACCCGCAAGCGGCCGTTGGCACGCTGCAGGCTGCCGGACAGCACGTAGCGCACGTTCAGTTCGCGCGCGACATCGCCGAGCTTGCGCCCGGCCTGTGCGGCGGACTGCAGGAACGGCACCACGCGCAGGTCGGGCACGCCGGACAGCGCCCGCACGATCTCGGCCGAGAAGCCCTGCGCGACCAGCGCGTCGTCGGCAGCGCCCGACAGGCTTTCGAGCGGCAGCACGGCGAGCGAGGCCTGCGCGGCATCCGACAGCGGCGGGGCGGTGACGATGCCAGGCTCGCCAACCGGCGACCGCTGGATTGCTGCGGCAGCGTCATGCTTGACGGGGAAAAACCAGGCGAGCAGCGCCGCAGCGGCGAGCCCCCCTGCCGCGAGCAGGAGGTGAGTGCCGGACTCGAGCAGTGCCAGCTCCGGGCGCACCAGCCAGGCGATTGCGACGAGCAACAGCAGCGCGAACAGGTAAGCCCCCGTGGCGCGCCCGACTCCCCGTCCCTGGGCCTCGACGAGCGCCCCCGCCCCCCTCGCCGCCGGTATGGTCATTGTTATCCCGGGTATGAATTCGGCTCGCCGCATTCTATGCTCGCCGCATGCTGGGGAGCAAAGCAGTCGTCCCCGGTGCCATCGGAGGCCATGGCCGGGTGACGGAGCTCGCCGCAGTGCCCACGAACCCCACTGGACCGTACGTCTTCGTCTGCTATGCGCACGACGAACGGGCGGCCGTGCTCGAGCAGATCGAATGGCTGCGCGGCGACGGCTTCGAGGTGTGGTACGACGAGGCCATCGCACCGGGCAGCCGCTGGAGCGAAGACCTCGCGCAGGCGGTCGACGGCTGTGCCGCGTTCCTCTACTTCCTCAGCCCGCGCTCGGTGAGCTCGCGCTACTGCCTCGACGAGGTGCACTTCGCGCTCGAGTGCGGCCGGCCCATCGTGCCGGTCGAGCTCACGCCCGTCACGCTGACGCCCGGCCTGAAGTTGAGCCTGGGCGGAAAGCACAGGCTGTTCATGCACCGGATGGACGCCGCCGAGTTCCGCCGCCAACTCGCGCGGGGCCTGCGCGATGCGATGCAGGGGCGCCAGGCGACGCATCCGATCGAGACGCGCCCCGCTGCCGGGCTGCAGCGCCTGCCCTTCGAGCCGCGCGCGGCGGTCAGCTGGCGCCCGGCGGTGTTCGGTGTCTTCACGGCGCTGCTGGTGTTCGTGGCGATGATGATCGCCGCGCGCTGAGCTCGCGTCACAGGAATGGCTTGGCGCGCTCCAGCAGCTCCGCCATGCCGGGCTCGTCCGGATCCCACGGCTTGCCCGGGTGGATGATCGAGACCTGGCAGCTCTCCGCGGCCTCGACCAGCTGCTTGTACGTGCCGGCCTTCAGGTCCGCGATGTACGCCTGCTTGTTGTCGTTGTAGGCGAACATCCGCGGGTTGACCTGCGTGCACTCGTTGCAGGTCGAGCAGCGGATCGTCTCGATGTAGGGCTCGTCGGGATTGCGCGCCGGCTCCGCCTCGACCGCGGCCGCCGGCACAGGCGCTACAGCTGCGGCCGAGGGCGACGCGGCATCCGCCGCTGCCGGTTGAGCCGACGGCGACGCGATGGCGGCTTCGCGCCGGTGCGCCTCCTCCCACGCCTCACGTTCGCGCGCCAGCAGCTTTTCGACACGCGAGTCCTGGATGCCGCCGAGTTCCTGCAGCCGGTGCCACGCCTCGCGACAGCGCACGGTGGCACGCATCAGGCGCTCGTCGACGACCAGCCGGCAGAGCAGGTCGGCCTCGTCCACCACGAGCACGTAAGGCACGTCGAGCACCGACTCGCGCGACGGCTGCGCCAGCCAGTCCTGCACCGGCCGCATGCCGTCGCCCCACGCAGCACGCGGCACCGCCTCGAAATGGCCGGCGTAGCGCGTGTCGCACAGGGCGAAGTCCGCGAACGTGAACGCGACCTCTTCGCTCACCGCCTGCAGGTCCGGGTCGGCGTACGCGAGACGCTCGACCGGCCAGTCCTGCCCCGGTTGCGGGTTGTTCTCCAGCGAAAAGCGCGACGCGAGGTCGGGCCCCGCGCCGGGATCGTAGCTGAAGGCCGGAAAGGCCCGCGACTGCATCGCCGCCGCCGCCTGCAGGTACCCGGGCAGCGCGCCGCCCTCCGGGGCAGCGTAGATGCTGAACAGGGCCGGGCCCGCATGCAGCAAGCCGCGCTGCACGCGAGCGCGCAGCTGCAACAGGTTCGATGCCGCCGACTGCAGCACGAACACGTCGTCGAGGCTCATCGCCGCACTGGCGAGCTGGGCCGACCGCAGCCCGAACGCGAAGCGGCCCTGGCCGAGCACCGACTCCTCGAGCAGGTCGTCCGCGTGCACCAGCACCTTGAGCGGCACGCCGCAGGACAGCGCCTCGGTCAGGTGGGCATGCGAGCCGGCGTTGCCGGCCTCGAGGCAGACCAGGTAGTCGGGGAAGAACTCGAGGTCCTGGGGCGTGACGGACCGCGCGTCGTAGGCGCCGAACAGCGCATCGTGGATGTCCTCCACGTAGCCGCCCTCGGCCTCCAGTGTCGCCACCTGCAGGGCCTTGAGCAGCCGCGCGAGTTCCGGCAGCCGCTCGCGGAACGCTGCCAGCGCCGCCTCGGTCGTCGCGAACTCGAACCCGTGCACATCGCCGTCGCCGGCGCCCCGCGCGGGGGGGAAGAAGCGCTGCGTCCGCAGTACCGCCAGCGCATCCTCCACGCGCTGCCGGCGCCGCTCGCCGAGCCCGCCACGCGGGCCGCCGCGCGACAGCAGGCGGGACATCGCCTCGAAATCGAACATGCCGCGGTGGGCGGACCCGAACGAAGCCTGCAGCGCCGGCTGCGTCAGCGCCGCATCGGAACGCGCGTAGTCCGCCCGCACGATGTTGCCGAGCCGGATCACCAGCTCGCCGATGCGTGCCTGCGCGGCACGGGCCTTCCGCTGCTGCACGGCGGACCATGCATGGCGCACGAATCGCGCCGGCAGCGCCGCATTGCAGTCGACCACCTCGCCGTCCACCGGCAGCGCACCGCGCGCCTTGTCGGCATCGACCCGGAAACTGGCATCACCTGCCGGAGCGATCGACCCGGCCGCCAGCTCCCACAGCTCGAGCAGCGTGCCCTGTTCGCCCGCCGCCACCCGGCGGCGCACGTCGCGCTCGATCATCAATGCGCGCTTGCGCAGCGCCTCGCCCGACTGGCCCGGCGGCGCCGCCGTGCGCAGCGCGAAATCCACCACCGCGGTGAGCGACAGCACGGATTCGCCGCCATCGCGCACGAGCACCAGCGGGAAGTCGTAGCGTAGTTCTTCGAGCCGGCGATAGCCGGCCAGCAGCGCCGGCCGCAGCCCGGCGAGCATTGCGTCCGGCGCCGCGCCCGGCGGATGGCGCCCGGTGAGATGGAAGACGACCTGCGCCTTGCGTTGCTTGTCCATGGCGGTCACGGCCAGACGGTGAACTTGTCGAATTCGGCTTCGAGCGAACTGCGGATCGTGTCCGTCGTGCGCAGCCTGCCGGCGCCCCGCAGGTCCTCGTAACAGGGGACCTGCGGGTTGTGGTACAGGATGCCGACCGGGATCGGGTCCTCGCTCGAGGCGATCTCGCGCGCGCGGTTGATGTCCGCGGGGTCGTGCACGATCTGGTTGCGGTAGATCTTCTGCAGCGCCGGGCTCACCTTGATGCCCTTCTCGTGCGTGAGCATGAGCATCCGCTGCGGGTCGTGCACCCACGGCTCGAACATGCTGCCCACGAACTCCGGGCAGCGCTGCAGGATCCGGACGAACGACAGGCCGCGGTGGTGGAACGCCGCCGTGACGATCTGGAACAGGCTCTCCGGTATCCAGTCGACCGCCTGCGCGACGAACGAGGCGTTCTGCACGCCGAGCGTCACCGTGAGCGGGCTCATCGCATCGAGGTACGAGCCGCGCGGCGTGGTGTTGCTCTTGGTGCCGAGCGGCGAGGTCGGCGAGGCCTGCTTCTTGGTGAGGCCGTAGATGTGGTTGTCGTGCAGCAGCACGGTGAGGTTCATGTTGTAGCGGATCGCGTGGATCCAGTGCGCGGCGCCGATGCTGCAGCAGTCGCCATCGCCGGTGTTCACGAACACGTGCAGGTCGGGACGGGCGAGCTTGATGCCCTCCGCGATCGGCAGCGCACGGCCGTGGATGCCGTGGAAGCCGTAGGTGCGCATGTAGTGCGGCAGCCGGCTCGAACAGCCGATGCCCGACACGAACACGGTCTTCTCGGGCTTGAGCCCCTCGTCGCGGCACAGGCGCTGCAGCGCCGCGAGGATGGCGTTGTCGCCGCAGCCCTTGCACCAGCGCGGCAGGCCGCCCTGGTAGTCCTCGAGCGCGCGGCGCTCCTCGAGCAGGTGATTGAGGCAGATGGATGCGGTGCTCATCGCCGGAACTCCTCACGGGCGAGGCGTTTTCTGAGCTCGGCACAGATCGAGCCGGGCTTGATCGAGCGGCCGCGGACCTCGGTCCAGCAGTCGACGTCGACCAGGTAGCGCGACCGGAGCAGCATCGCGAGCGCCGCATAACGGCGGTTGCTGTCGTCGATGAGCGGATCGTCGGGATGATCCGACCAGTTGCCCTCCACCGTCAGCACCTGCTTGAAGCGCTGCAGGATCTCCTTGATGCCGCCCGGCATGGGCTGCAGGAAATTGAGGTGCAGCGACGACACCTTGTGGCCCTCGGCGCGCAGGCGCTGCACCGACTCCTCGATCGCGCCCTGGGTGCCGCCCCAGCCCACCACCAGCAGGTCGCCCTCGGGGTCGCCGAACACTTGCGGCGGCGCCAGCATGCGCTGCAGCGCCGCAAGCTTCAGGCTGCGCGCGTGCATGCCCTGCTCGTTGATCTCGGGGTCGTAGGCCACGCGGCTCGAGCGGTCGTGCGCGAGGCCGGTCAGCGTATGCATGCCGTTCGGCTGGCCGGGCACGAAACGCCGCGACAGGCCGGTGATCGGGTCCCAGTCGTAGGGCTTGGCGCCTTCGGGCACCGGGTTCTGGTCGACGGGCGGCGCCAGCCAGTCCTCGCTGAACTGCGGCCGCGGGAACGGCTGCTGCGCGGTCGCGAGGCTCGCGTCGGACAGCACCACCACCACCATGTTGAAGGTCTCGGCAATGCGCCGCGCCGTGATCATCGAGTAGAAGCAGTCCTCGATGCTGCTCGCCGCCATCACCACCTTGGGCGCGTCGCCGTGGCTGCCGAACATCACCGTCAGCAGGTCGCTCTGCTCGGCCTTGGTCGGCTGGCCGGTGCTGGGACCGCCGCGCTGCACGTCGACGACCACCAGCGGGATCTCGGCCATGACCGCCAGGCCGATGCCTTCCTGCTTCAGCGAATAGCCCGGGCCCGAGGTGATGGTCACCGCGACCTTGCCCGTGTACGAGGCGCCGATCGCGAAGGCGCAGGCGGCGATCTCGTCCTCCGCCTGGTGGACGAAGCCGCCGGCGCGCTCGAACACGTCGCTCAGGTAATGCGAGGCGGACGTGGCCGGCGTGATCGGGTACATGGCGCATATGTCCATGCCCGAGGCGAGCACGCCGAGCGCGATTGCGGTGTTGCCGTTGATCACCAGCTGCGGCTCGGTGGCGCGCACGGCCGGCACGCGGAAGCCGAACTCGAGGTTGTGCTCGGCCCAGCCGTAGCCGGCCTCGAGCAGCGCCACGTTGGACTTGATGACCTTGTCGGCCTTCTTGCCGAAGATGAACGCGATCTGGTCGCGGGCGAGGTCCATGTCCATGTCGTAGAGGTTGCAGAGCATGCCCAGCACGAACATGTTCT
>Ga0209392_1000376_pt1 | contig 10209 bp, 10 predicted proteins | sample PPLLak3cmMay2015_FD_187252 | JGI IMG/M metagenome (GOLD analysis project Ga0209392, IMG submission 187252) | Freshwater sediment microbial communities from Prairie Pothole Lake near Jamestown, North Dakota, USA - PPLs Lake P7 Core (1) Depth... | ecosystem: Environmental > Aquatic > Freshwater >...
GAGATGTGGGGCGAGGTGCAGCGGGCGGCCGGCGCAATGGAGCGGCTGGTCGAGCTGCAGCACGCCGAGCCGCGCATCGTCGCCCCGGCGGATCCGGTGCCGCTGCCCGAGCCTGGGCGCGGCGAGATCCGCTTCGAGCACGTGAGCTTCCGCTATCCCTCGCGTCCGGACACGCCGGCGCTCGCCGAGTTCGACCTCGCGGTGCGGCCGGGCGAGACGGTGGCCTTCGTCGGTCCGTCGGGCGCCGGCAAGAGCACCACCTTCCAGTTGCTGTTGCGATTCTACGACCCGCAATCCGGTCGCATCCGCATCGACGGCGTGGACATCGCCGAGGCCGATCCGCAGGCGGTTCGGCAGCGCATCGGCCTCGTGCCGCAGGACACGGTGCTGTTCGCCGCGAGCGCACGCGAGAACATCCGCTACGGCCGCCCCGGCGCGACCGATGCCGAGATCGAGGCGGCGGCACGCGCCGCTGCGGCCGACGAGTTCCTGCGCAGGCTGCCCGAGGGCTACGAGACATTCCTCGGCGAGCGCGGCACGCGGCTCTCGGGCGGACAGCGGCAGCGAATCGCCATCGCCCGGGCCATCCTGCGCGATCCGCCGATCCTGCTGCTCGACGAGGCCACGAGCGCGCTCGATGCGGAGAGCGAGCGGCTGGTGCAGGAGGCGCTCGAGCGCCTGATGCAGGGCCGCACGACCATCGTCATTGCCCACCGTCTCGCCACGGTGCTGGAAGCTGACCGCATCGTGGTCATGGACCATGGACGGATCGTGGCGCAGGGCACCCACGCGGAGCTGGTGCAGGGCAACGATCTGTACGCCCGGCTCGCCTCGCTCCAGTTTGCGACCACCTGAGACCGCCGCGGTGATGCCACGAGTCAACGAGCTGGGACTGCCGATCGGGCCCGAGCTGCCGGGATGGACACCGCGGCCGCGGCCGCCCCGTGCGGTGATGCACGGGCGCTACTGCCGGGTCGAGCCGCTCGATCCCGCCCGACACGCCGCCGAGCTGCACGAGGCGAACTTGCTCGACCGCGATGGGCGCATGTGGACCTACCTCTTCTCCGGTCCGTTCGCGACCCTCGACGAGTACCGGGCGTGGCTCGAGGCGAAGCAGCCGTCCGAGGATCCGCTGTTCTTCGCGTTCGTGGATGCGGCCCGCGGACGCGCCGTCGGGCTCGGCTCCTACCTGCGCATCGATCCGGCCCATGGCACGGTCGAGGTGGGACACCTGCAGTTCTCGCCGCTCATGCAGCGCACCGCCGTCGCCACCGAGGCGATGTACCTGATGATGAAGATCGCATTCGACCTCGGCTACCGGCGTTATGAATGGAAGTGCGACTCGCTCAACGCTGGCTCCCGCCGCGCGGCCGAGCGGCTGGGCTTCCGTTTCGAGGGGACCTTCCGGCAGGCCATCGTCTACAAGGGGCGCAGCCGGGACACGGCCTGGTATTCGGTCATAGATAAGGAGTGGCCGGCGCTCGACGCGGCCTTCCGCGCCTGGCTCGACCCGGCCAATTTCGACCCGGCCGGCCGGCAGCGACGCACCCTCACCGAGCTGCGGACGACCGGTTAGGATGACGGGCGCATGAGCACGTACACGACCATCCCGGTGCTCGTCTCGCGCCTGCTCGCGCTGCTCGACAGCGCGGCGCGACTGGCCGAGCAGCTGCCCCCGGAGGCGCTGGTCGAGAAGCTGCCCAACCGCGAGCGCTCTCATCTCGACCTCGCCTACCACGTCCCGCAGGTCGTGGTGGCGTTCCTCGACGCGGCGCTCGGCGGCCGCCTGAGCCTTGAGCACTTCCAGCGCAAGCCACCCGAACACATCCGCAGCGGCGCCGACGTCGCCGCGCTGGCCCGTAGCGTTTCGCAGGCGCTGGCCGTGTGGTGGAGCGCCAACCAGTCCCGGTTGCCCGGGGCGCTCGACACCTATGAGGGCGTGCAGCCGCTGCAAGAGGTGCTCGAGCGCACGACCTGGCACGTGGCCCGGCATGCCCGGCAGCTCGAGCGCCTGCTCGACCTGCGGGGCATCGAGCCGAATCCTCGGCTCGCGCCGGGGCTGCTCGCCGGCCTGCCCCTGCCCGAGGACGTGTGGGCCGCGGAGGCGCCGCTCTCGTGAGGGCCTGGAAGCCGCTGCTGCTACTGCTCCTCGCCACGCTGGCCGCGCTGCCGGCGCCCGCGGAGACGCTGCTGGTCGTCCGCAAGACCGACGACGCGATGGACTTCGTCGATCCGGGCTCCGGGCTGCGCCTCGCCACGGTCGCGCTCGGTCACGCCCCGCACGAGATCAGCGTTTCGCCTGACGGCAAGCGGGCCGTGGTTTCGAATTACGGGACGCGCGAGCAGCCGGGCTCGACGCTCAGCCTCGTGGACCTGGAGCAACCGCGGGAGGTCCGGCGCATCGAGCTCACGCCGCACACCCGGCCGCACGGGGTCGCCTGGTTCGCCCCGGATCGCATCGCGGTCACCGCCGAGGGCTCGAAGCACCTGCTCGTGATCGAGCCGGACAGCGGGCGGGTGGTGAGCGCGATCGAGACCGGTCAGGACGTATCGCACATGGTCGCGGTAAGCGCGGTTGGCGATCGCGCCTACGTTACGAACATCGGCTCCGGCACCACCACGGCCGTCGACCTGCGGGCGGGCCGCAAGCTCGCCGACCTTTCCACGGGCAAAGGCTCCGAGGCGCTGGCGCTGACGCCCGACGGGCGTGAACTGTGGGTGGGCGCCCGCGCCGACGGCCACCTCGCGATCGTGGACACGACCTCGCTCGAGGTAACGGCACGGTTGGCGCTGCCCGGCATCCCGATCCGCATCGCCGTCACCCCCGACGGTCGGACGGCGCTCGTCACCTGCGCCGGATCCAGTGAGCTCGTCGCGTTCGACGTCGCGAGCCGCCGCGAGACCGCGCGGCGCAAGGTGGACGTACCGCTGGCACCCGGCGCCGAGCAGCGACCGTTTGCCGGGATCGCCAGCGGCAGCGCCCTGCCCGTGGGCCTGCTCGTCTCCGCCGATGGCCGCACCGCCTACGTGGCGGCCACGATGGGCGACAGGGTCGTGCGCTTCGACCCAGCCACGCTCGATCACCTGCAGGTGATCGAGGTCGGCGGCGAGCCGGACGGCCTCGCCGCGACGCCCGTGATGCCGCGCAAGCCGTGCCCGGCCTGCTCGCAAGCGCTCACGATAACTGATTGACCCATAGGTGCTTTCCGCAGTCTCCGGGGAGCGTGTCACGCCCCGGGGACGGACGGTGCGCACCCGCACCAGTCCGGAGCAATCTTAAGTAGATCTACGATTGAAGCTTCGGCTGCGAAGGAAGGACCATCCGCGTGTTTGAACAGGAGGGCGGGCGCGCGCAGCTAACCCGGCAGAGCGCACCTGCACCTGAATATGCCAGCCGACGTCTCCGGGCGAAACCACGTCTCGCGGACCGATCGGCGGAATGAAACAACCAACGGGAGCACGAGATGGGTCGTCAAGAGACTTTCTACGAGTTGATCCGCCGCCAGGGCATCTCGCGGCGCAACTTCCTGAAGTTCTGCTCGCTGAGCGCGGCTTCACTCGGCCTCGCGCCGCACTTCGCCGGCAAGATCGCCCACGCGATGGAAACCAAGCCGCGCGTGCCGGTCATCTGGCTGCACGGCCTCGAGTGCACCTGCTGCACCGAGAGCTTCATCCGCTCGGCGCATCCGCTCGCCAAGGACGTCATCCTGTCCATGATCTCGCTGGACTTTGACGACACGATCATGGCGGCGGCCGGTCACCAGGCGCATGAGATCCTCGAGGTGATCCGCAGCGAGTTCAAGGGCCAGTACATCCTCGCAGTCGAGGGCAACCCGCCGCTCGGCGACGAGGGCGTGTTCTGCATCCCGGGCGGCGAGCCCTTCGTCAACAAGCTCAAGTACATGGCCGAGGAAGCGGCGGCCGTCATCGCCTGGGGCTCGTGCGCTTCGTGGGGCTGCGTGCAGGCCGCGAAGCCGAACCCCACGCAGGCGACCCCGATCCACAAGGTCATCAAGAACAAGCCGATCGTGAAGGTGCCGGGCTGCCCGCCGATCGCCGAGGTGATGACCGGCGTGATCACCTACTACGTCACCTTCGGCGAGCTTCCTGCGCTCGACCGCCAGGGCCGTCCGCTGATGTTCTACAGCCAGCGCGTGCACGACAAGTGCTATCGCCGCGGTCATTTCGACGCGGGACAGTTCGCCGAAACCTTCGACGACCGTGGATCGCGCGAGGGTTACTGCCTTTACAAGGTGGGGTGCCGCGGACCCACGACCTACAACGCCTGCTCGACGACCCGCTGGAACGAAGGCGTGTCGTTCCCGATCGCCTCCGGCCACGGCTGCCTCGGCTGCTCGGAGCCAGACTTCTGGGACAACGGACCCTTCTACGAGCGGCTCGAGACCTTCCCGCAGTTCGGTGCGGAAACCAATGCAACACGCGTCGGCGCCACGGCGGCGGCAGTGGTCGGTGTCGGCATCGCGGCGCACGCAGGCCTCACCGCGCTGAGGCAGGCCAAGGTGAAACCCAATTCACCCGCCGAATCCGAAAAGCGGCACGTCTGACCGAGTGGAGAACTGAGAAATGAGTATCGCTACCCCCAATGGCTTCCAGCTCGACAACTCGGGCGAGCGCGTCGTCGTCGATCCGATCACGCGCATCGAAGGGCACCTGCGCATCGAGGTGAACGTCGACGCGAACAACGTCATCCGCAACGCGGTCTCCACCGGCACGATGTGGCGCGGCCTGGAGGTCATCCTCCGCGGCCGTGACCCGCGCGACGCGTGGGCCTTCGTGCAGCGCATCTGCGGCGTCTGCACCGGCGTGCACGCGCTCGCCTCGGTCCGCTCGGTCGAGCACGCGCTCGGCATCGAAATTCCCGAGAACGCCAACACGATCCGCAACATCATGCACCTGACCCTGTTCTCGCAGGATCACCTGGTGCACTTCTACCACCTGCACGCCCTCGACTGGGTGGACGTGGTCAGCGCGCTGAACGCGGATCCGAAGGCCACTTCCGAACTGGCGCAGTCGATCTCGAACTGGCCCATGTCCTCGCCCGGCTACTTCCGCGACCTGCAGAACCGGCTGAAGAAATTCGTCGAGTCCGGACAGCTTGGGCCCTTCCGCAACGCGTACTGGGGTCACCCGGCGTACAAGCTCCCGCCCGAGGCCAACCTCATGGCGGTGGCGCACTACCTCGAGGCGCTCGACTTCCAGAAGGAGATCGTCAAGATCCAGGCGATCTTCGGCGGCCGCAACCCGCACCCGAACTGGCTGGTGGGCGGCGTTCCCTCCCCGATCAACGTGAATGACGTGGGCGCGGTCGGCGGCGTGAACATGGAGCGGCTGAACATGGTCGCCAAGATCATCGACCGCACCATCGAGTTCATCGACAACGTCTACATCCCCGACTTGCTGGCGATCGCCTCCTTCTACAAGGACTGGGCGAGCATCGGCGGCGGCCTGTCGTCGAAGTACCTGATGTCCTACGGCGACGTGCCGAGGTCGGCGAACGACTACTCGCCCGACAACATGATGCTGCCCGCTGGCGTCATCATCGACGGCAACCTGAACGAAGTGCTGCCCGTCGACCTGATGAAGGACGACGAGATCCAGGAATACGTGACGCACTCCTGGTACAAGTACGCCGACGAGGCGGTCGGCCTGCACCCGCTCAAGGGCGAGACCGTGCCGCACTTCGACATCGGCAACGCCAAGGGCACCCGCACCAAGATCGAGGCGGTGGACGAGGCGTCCAAGTACTCGTGGGTCAAGGCGCCGCGCTGGAAGGGCCACGCGATGGAGGTGGGCCCGCTGGCCCGCTACGTCATCGGCTATGTGAAGGGCATCCCCGAGTTCAAGGAACCGGTGGACATGGTGCTGCAGAAGCTCGGCGGCCTGCCGGTCACCGCGCTGTTCTCGACGCTCGGTCGCACGGCGGCCCGCGGCCTGGAGTGCAGCTGGGCGGCCCATGCGCTCAAGGCGGAGTTCAACAAGCTGATGGCCAACATCAAGGCCGGCGACATCGCCACCGCCAACATGGCGAACTTCGACCCCAGCACGTGGAAGAAGTCCGCACAGGGCGTCGGCTTTGTCGAGGCCCCCCGCGGCGCGCTGGCGCACTGGATCGACATCGAGGACAAGAAGATCAAGAACTACCAGTGCGTGGTGCCGACAACCTGGAACGCGAGCCCGCGTGACCCGGCCGGCAAGATCGGCGCCTATGAGGCGGCGCTGCTCGACACGCCGATGCACGATCCGCACCAGCCGCTGGAGATCCTGCGGACGATCCACAGCTTCGACCCCTGCCTGGCGTGTGCGACGCACGTGCTCGACATGGAAGGCAACGAAGTCACCAACGTCAAGGTGCGCTGAGGAGGGACGTCATGAACGAAAGATATCTCCCTTCGACGCCTCTCGAGGCGCGCGTGCAGGCGGGACACTTCGGCGAGGCGATCTTGCCTCCCGCCGGGGTGATACCTGGGCCCGTGTACGTGTACCACGCGGGCATCCGCATCTGGCACTGGGTGACGGCGCTGTGCATCGTCGTGCTGAGCCTCACCGGGTACTTCATCGGCTCGCCGCCCCCCACGATGACCGGGGAAGCGTCTGCCCACTTCCTGTTCGGCTACATCCGTTTCGTGCACTTCGCGGCGGGAATGATCCTGGGCGTGGCGTTCCTGCTGCGCCTGTATTCCTTCATCGTGGGCGGCCATCACGCGCGGCAGATCTTCTACATCCCGTTCTGGAACATCGGATGGTGGAAGGAGCTCTTCGCCGAGGTGCAGTGGTACCTGTTCATCGGCAAGCCCAAGGAGTACATCGGCCACAATCCGCTCGCGCAGTTCGCGATGTTCACCATGTTCCTGCTGCCGCTGATCGTGCTGCTGCTGACCGGGTTCGCCCTGTTCGCCGAGCAGACGGGCGTCAACAGCGGCTGGTACATCGTGTTCGGCTGGGTGTTCCAGGTCGCGGGCGGTGACTCGATGACCGTGCGCACCTGGCACCAGTTCGCCATGTGGATCGTGATCATCTTCTCCATGGTGCACATGTACATGGCGATCCGCGAGGACATGACGCACCGCCAGACCGCGGTGAGCTCCATGATCAGTGGCTGGAGGTTCTTCCGCTGAGGCGCGGGCGCTAGGCCCGGCTCCGGACGAGCCAACGGGACAGCGGGACGAGGGGCCCAGGGGGGCCCCGAACTCCCACTGTCCCGTTATACTTTTTGGACGGGGTCCACTTAGGGCCACACGCGGGGGCAGGAAAATCTCATGAGCGAAGACTCGAACATTCCCGAGCGGCGCATCGTCGTCCTCGGCGTCGGCAACCTGCTCTGGGCGGACGAGGGCTTCGGCGTGCGCTGCGCCGAGGCGCTCGGCAACGGCTGGGACTTCACCCCGCAGATCGAGGTTCTCGACGGCGGCACACTCGGACTGGCGCTGGTCCCCCTGCTCCTCGACGCCACGCACGTGCTGCTGTTCGACGCGGTCGACCACCGCGGCGAACCGGGCAGCCTGCTCGTGGCGCGCGATGCCGAGGTACCGCGGTTCATGACCAGCAGCAAGATGAGCCTGCACCAGGCCGGCATGAACGACATCCTCGCGAGCCTGGATCTGCTCGGGCACCAACCGGTTTGCTTCACGGTGATCGGCATCAAGCCGGTCGAGCTCGCCGACTACGGCGGCAGCCTCACCGAGGGGGTCCAGCAGCAGATTCCGGTCGCGCTGCAGCTCGGCATCGAGGAACTCGCCAGCTGGGGCGTGGAGGCACACACGCGTGTCGATGGCACGCCGCGCGAGACCGTGATCGCCGCGATCGCCCGCGAGCGCTACGAGTCGGGACGCCCGTCCGCGGAACTGGCCTGCCGCGTCGGGGACGAGCGGTTCCTGGCTCGACGCGCTGCCCACGTCGCGAACGCGGCAGCCGACGAGAGGACGAGCGGTGAGTGACTTGATCGAGGCGCTGGCCTCGCACCCGGATTGCGAAGTGCTGCGCAAGGCGTCGCTCGAAGATTTCGTGGCCCGGAACCCGCGCGCACTGCTGTTCTTCAGCGGCGACGTCGTGCACCGACCAGAGGGGCTCGACGTCGCCGTCGTCGTGCGCGAACTGCTCACCAGCTACCAGGGCCGACTGAGCGTGGGCCTGGTGGACCGTCGCGACGAGGCGATCCTGATGGCGCAGTACGGCGTCGTGGTGACGCCCGCGGTGGTCTACCTGCGCGACGGGCAGCCCGCGGAGCTGGTCGCCCGCATGCGCGACTGGCCGGTGTTCGCCCAGGCCTGCGACAGGCTACTCGCCCCCGAATCCGAAGCTCCGGTCCCGCTCCCGGGAGGAAACGCATGACCGAACACGTGCTCGTCTGGCATCCCAAGGTCCCCGGCGAAGCGCCGGCCGGCGGCGACGATCAGCTGCGCCTCATCGGCATGCCCACTGGCCTCGTCCGGCCGGTGCGGCAGGCCTTGGCCGCCGACCAGCTCACGCCGGCCGCACGCGCCGTGATGCACACGATGCTCGCAGACTTGCAGCGGCAGGCTCAATCTCCGGCCGCTGTTCCCACGCGCATCGCGCTCGGCGATCTCGACGAAGCCGACAAGGCGACCGTGGCGGACATCCTCGGCGAGGGCGACGTCTGGGCCAAGGTCGGTACCCGGGACACCTACTGGCGCATCGTCGAGTCCGTGCTGGCGGGCGTGTGGCGCCTCGAGGCGACCACCGCCGACGGGACGACGACCGAATGGATTGACATCGGAGCGGTTCCGCTGCCGATCCTCCAGGCGGCGGCCGAGCAGCCGCGCGCCACCATCGACATTCCGAAGCACGCGCCTCAAGGCGCCATGAACGCACTGCCGCTGCTGTTCGAGCTGCAGGAGCGCTCGGGCGCCTACCAGCCCGGCACGGAGAACCACATCATCAATTTCACGCTGCTGCCGATCACCGAGGTCGACACGCAGGTGATGACTTCCGTGCTCGGGCAGATCCCGCTGGTGATCCGATCGGGTGGCTACGGCAGCTCGCGGGTGTTCGCCACCGGCCTGCGGCACGTGTGGGCGGTGCAGTACATCAACTCGATGGGCAACGTCATCCTCGACACGCTCGAGGTCGGGGGCGTGCCGGTGTCGGTGCTCGCGGCACGCGAGGACTTCGAGGATTCGGCGGAGCGCCTCGGCGAGATCCTGCAGGCATTCACGTCATGAGCCGCCCGTTCGAAGGCAGCTACATGGGCGACGGGTCGAAGATCGCCGACGACACACTCCTCGAGTGCGGCATCTGCTGGTGGGTTTACGACCCGGCGCTCGGCGACGAGGACCGCCAGGTGGCGCCGGGCACGGCGTTTCGCCTGCTGCCCGACACCTGGACCTGCCCGAACTGCGCGGCCGACAAGAGCAAGTTCATGGTGATCGGAAGCGCGACGATCACGCCCAACGACACGGTGCAGAACGCCGCGAATGCCTATCGCCGCGCGGCGCTGGCGATGAAGGGCATGCCGATCTACAACCCGACGCTGGCCGTCGAGGCGGTGGGTTTCCGCAACGTCGAGGGCCGCGAGGCGGGCGTCATGCTCACGCCTTGGTTCATGAACCTGACGGTGCTGCCGTCGGCGGAAGACCAGAAAGTCTGGATCAAGGGCGGGTCGGTGCGGCTCGTGTTCCCCTCCGGCGCCTACGACTTCCTGGTGAGCCAGTTGCCGGACTTCGGCCTGGTAGCGACCTGCCCGCTGTTCTCGCAGATGGCGGACTTCACCGACCACGAGGCGGCGCAGGTGGCCGCACTCTCGGCGGCGGAGGCATTGTTCCAGGCGGAGGAGCCGGAGCCGGCCCCGACCGTCTCGCGGCGGCAACTGCTCGGCGGCTGACGCTCGAGGGGTGCGATGGGCGCGGTGCACATGTTTCTCGGCAAGGGCGGCGTCGGCAAGACGACCTGCTCCGCCGCGACCGCCCTGTGGCACGCGGAGGCCGGTGAGGCCAGCCTGGCCATCTCTACCGATCCGACTCCATCCCTGTCGCACATCTTTGAGGTGGAGGGCGAACACCGCGAGCGCGAGGTGCATCCGGGTCTGCGCGTCACCGAGTTCGGCCTACAGGACGTCCGCGACATGTGGGACGAGCAGTTCGGTCGCGACGTGTATGCGGTCTTCTCGAGCTTCGTCGACATCGACTACGCGACCTTCGTCCGGTTCATGACCTCGGTGCTGCCGGGCCTGAA
>Ga0209392_1000377_pt1 | contig 10181 bp, 9 predicted proteins | sample PPLLak3cmMay2015_FD_187252 | JGI IMG/M metagenome (GOLD analysis project Ga0209392, IMG submission 187252) | Freshwater sediment microbial communities from Prairie Pothole Lake near Jamestown, North Dakota, USA - PPLs Lake P7 Core (1) Depth... | ecosystem: Environmental > Aquatic > Freshwater >...
CGCGGTTGCTAGGATGGCGCGCCCGGGCGGACGTCGAGCCGAGCCTCCACCGCACCTCCACGCACTCTACGATGACCTCTACGCCTGCACATCGCCGCGACTCACCACCTGGGTCGAGCGCGTAGCTACAGCGGCCTTGGCGCGTACATCACTTACCTGGGTGCGCAGGGCCTGCTCGGCCTCGGCATCTCCGACTCGCCTGTGCTGCTGCTGCTCGGCCCGATCTTCGTACCGATGCTCTACCACGTGAATCCGCAGATGACCCCGGACCTGGTGGCAGCCGCCTACCGCGTCGCCGACTCCTCGACCAACATCATCACGCCGATGATGTCCTACGCCGGCATCGTGCTCGCGTTCATGCGCCGCTACCGCGCAGACCTGAGCCTCGGCGACATGATCCTGATGATGTTCCCGTACTCGGCCTGCTTCCTGGTGGCCTGGAGCCTGCTGCTGGTCGGGTTCTTCGTGCTCGGGCTGCCGCTGGGGTTCTAGGCCCCCGTCGTCACGGCCGCGGTCTCCGTCCGGCCCGCGGCCTGCGCCACCGCCAGCGCCGTGATGTTCACGAACCGGCGCACCGTGGCGCTCGGCGTCAGGATGTGCACGGGCTTCGCTGCCCCGAGCAGGATCGGACCCACCGTGATGCCTTCGCCCTGCGCGGCCTTGAGCAGGTTGAGCGAGATATTGGCGGCATCCATGTTCGGCATCACGAGCAGGTTGGCCGGGCCCGTGAGGCGCGAGCCCGGGTGGACTCGCACGCGGATGTCGTCCACCAGTGCCTGGTCGGCTTTCATCTCGCCGTCCGCCTCGAGCTCGGGTGCGATGTCCTCGAGGAGCTCGCGCGCCCGGCTCATCTTCGTCGCCGAGGCACAGGACGAGCTGCCGAAGCTCGAATGCGACAGCAGCGCGACGCGGGGCGTCAGGCCAAATCGCCGCACCTCCGCGGCCGCCAGCACGGTCATCGCCGCGACGTCCTCGGCATCCGGGTTGTCGTTCACGTAGGGGTCGGTGATGAACAGGGTGCGCTTCGGCAGCATCAGCACCGTGAGCGTGGCGAACAGTCGCGCGTTGGGCGACAGGCCGATGACGTCGGCGATGGGCTTGAGCTGCTGCGCGTACAGACCCGACGGTCCAGCCACCAGCGCATCCGCCTCGTTCCGTCGCAGCAGCATCGCGCCGATCAGCGTCGTGTTCTGCCGGATCTCGGCCTGGGCGATCGCCGGCGTGACGCCCTTGCGCGACATGATCCGGTAGTACTCGCTCCAGATGTCCCGGTACCGCGGGTCGGATTCCGGATTGACGATCTCGAAGTCACGTTCGGCCCGCAGGTCGAGGCCGGCCTTGCGGATGCGCATCTCGATGACCGAGGGCCGGCCGATGAGGATCGGGCGGGCGAGGCGCTCGTCGATCACCACCCGCGCGGCCCGCAGCACGCGCTCGTCCTCGCCCTCGGCGTAGATCACCCGGCAACCCGAGTCCCGTGCGGTGGCGAACACCGGCCGCATGATCGTGCCCGAGTGATAGACGAAGTTCGTCAGCTCCCGGACGTACGCATCGAAGTCCGCGATGGGGCGCGTCGCCACGCCGGAGTCCATCGCGGCGCGCGCGACCGCCGGTGCGATCTTGATGATGAGGCGCGGATCGAATGGCTTCGGGATGATGTTCTCGGGCCCGAACGCCAGGTCGGCGTTGCCGTAAGCGTTCGCCAGCAGGTCCGAGGGTTCGGCGTGCGCGAGATCCGCGATCGCATACACGCAGGCGAGTTTCATCTCCTCGGTGATGCGGGTGGCGCCGACGTCGAGCGCCCCGCGAAACAGGAACGGAAAGCACAGGACGTTGTTCACCTGGTTCGGGAAGTCGGAGCGACCCGTCGCGACCACGCAGTCGGGTCGCGCGGCTTTCGCCACGTCCGGAAGGATCTCCGGGACAGGGTTGGCGAGCGCCAGGATCAGCGGAGCGGGCGCCATTGTCCTGACCATCTCGGCGGTCAGAACGCCGGCGGTCGAGCAGCCGAGAAAGACGTCCGCGCCTGCGACGATATCGGCCAATCCGCGTGCGTTCGTTTCCTGCGCGTAGCGCGCCTTGTTCGGCTCGAGGTTCTTCTCGCGGCCGACGAATATCACCCCGCGGCTGTCGCAGACATAGACGTTCTCGCGATTCACGCCCAGCTGGACCATCAGGTCGAGGCATGCGATCGCCGCGGCGCCGGCGCCCGAGCACACGATCTTGATGCGGCGGATGTCCTTGGATACGACCTTGAGGCCGTTGATGAGCGCCGCAGCGGAGATGATCGCCGTACCGTGCTGGTCATCGTGGAAGACCGGGATGTTCATGCGCTCGCGCAGCTTCCGTTCGATGTAGAAGCACTCGGGCGCCTTGATGTCCTCCAGGTTCACGCCGCCGAGCGTCGGCTCGAGCGCGGCTATCATGTCGACCAGCTTGTCCGGATCGCCTTCGGCGAGCTCGAGGTCGAATACGTCGATGCCAGCGAACTTCTTGAACAGGCAGCCCTTGCCCTCCATGACGGGCTTTGCGGCGAGCGGGCCGATGTTGCCGAGTCCCAGCACGGCCGTGCCATTGGTGATAACGCCGACCAGGTTGGCGCGCGACGTGAGTGCGGCCGCCTCGGCAGGATCGGCGACGATGGCCTCGCACGCGGCGGCCACGCCCGGGGAGTAGGCCAGCGCGAGGTCGCGCTGGTTGATCAGCGCCTTGGTCGGAACGACCGAAACCTTGCCCGGCGTGGGATGGCGGTGATATTCGAGCGCTGCCGCTACGAGATCTTTGTCCAGGGTGCCAGAGCTCACGGTCGTCCCCTCGGGCCGGATGGCGCAGCCCGATCTTACCGTGCGGGGAAGGAGAACAAGAACGGCGGCGTGTGTCTCAACGCCGCCGTTCCATTACCGGATGAAGCGGTATCAGAGCGTAAAGCGGTCGAGGTTCATCACCTTGTCCCAGGCGGCCACGAAATCCTTCACGAACTTCTCGCGTCCGTCGTTGGCGGCATAGACTTCCGCCACCGCGCGCAGCTCGGAGTTCGATCCGAATACGAGGTCGACCGGGGTGGCCGTCCACTTGACCTTGCCCGTGGCACGGTCACGGCCCTCGTAGAGGCCCTCGGCCTGGGCCGACTTCGACCACTGCGTGGACATGTCGAGCAGGTTCACGAAGAAGTCGTTGCTCAGGACGCCGGGCCGGTCGGTGAACACGCCGTGGGTCGACTGTCCGGAATTGGCGTTCAGGGAACGCAGGCCGCCAACCAGCGCGGTCATCTCGGGGACGGTCAGGGTCAGGAGGTTCGCCCGGTCGACCAGCATCTCGGCCGGCGAGGCCCAGCTACCCTTGTCGAAGTAGTTGCGGAAGCCGTCCGCCGCCGGCTCCATCGCCGCGAACGAGTCGACGTCCGTCTGCGCCTGCGAGGCATCCGTGCGACCCGGCGTGAAGGGCACCTGCACGGTCTGACCGGCCTGCTTCGCGGCTCGCTCGATCGCGGCGGCACCGCCGATGACGATCAGGTCGGCGAGCGAGACCTTCCTGCCACCGGTCTGCGCGCGGTTGAACTCGGCCTGGATGCCCTCTAAGGTCTTCAGCACCTTCGCCAGCTCGGCGGGGTTATTAACCTCCCAGTTGCGCTGCGGGTCGAGGCGGACGCGAGCGCCGTTGGCGCCGCCGCGCATGTCGCTGCCGCGGAAGCTCGCCGCCGACGCCCAGGCGGCCCGCACCAGCTCGGGGTCGGTGAGGCCGGAGGCCAGGATCTTCGACTTGAGTTGCGCCACGTCCTGCGCGTTGACGAGCGGGTGATCGACGGCGGGCACGGGATCCTGCCACAGCAGCTCCACCTTGGGCGCGTCGGGCCCGAGGTAGCGCGAGCTGGGACCGAGGTCGCGGTGGGTCAGCTTGAACCAGGCGCGCGCGAAGGCATCCGCGTACTCCTGCGGGTCTTTGCGGAAGCGTTCCACGATCTCGCGGTACGCCGGGTCGGACTTCAGCGCGATGTCGGTGGTGAACATGATCGGCGCGTGCCGCTTGGTCGGGTCGTGGGCATCCGGCACCAGGTTTGCGGCCGAGCCGTCGGACGGAATCCACTGGATCGCGCCCGCAGGGCTCTTGGTCTGCACCCATTCGAAGCCCATCAGGAAATCGAGGTACATCGTCGTCCAGGCGATCGGGTTCGCGGTCCAGGCGCCCTCGAGGCCGCTGGTGATCGTGTCCGCGCCCTTGCCCGTGCCGCACTTGTTGGCCCAGCCGAGGCCCTGCTGCTCGACGTCGGCCGCGGCGGGCTCCCTGCCCACGCAGTCATTCGGCTTGCGGGCACCGTGTGCCTTTCCAAAGGTGTGGCCGCCCGCGATCAGCGCGACGGTTTCCTCGTCGTTCATCGCCATGCGACCGAACGATTCGCGGATGTCACGCGCCGCGGCGAGCGGGTCGGGCTTGCCGTTCGGTCCCTCCGGGTTCACGTAGATGAGGCCCATCTGCACCGCGGCCAGTGGACGCTTCAGGTCGCGCTCGCCGCCGTGGCGCTCGTCGGCCAGCCACTTGCCCTCGGAACCCCAGTAGGTGACGTCCGCTTCCCAGTCGTCGACGCGCCCGCCGGCGAAGCCGAAGGTCTTGAAGCCCATTGACTCGAGCGCCACGTTGCCGGTGAGCACCATGAGGTCGGCCCAGGAGATCTGCTGGCCGTATTTCTGCTTGATCGGCCACAGCAGGCGCTTGGCCTTGTCGAGGTTCACGTTATCGGGCCAGCTGTTGTGCGGCTCGAAGCGGAGCTGGCCGCCGTCGGCGCCGCCCCGGCCATCGTACACGCGGTAGGTGCCTGCGCTGTGCCAGGCCATGCGGATGAAGAACGGGCCGTAGTGGCCGTAGTCGGCGGGCCACCACGGCTGCGAGGAAGTCATCAGCGCCTTCAGGTCCGCCTTCACGGCCGCGAGGTCGAGCTGCTTGAACTCCTCGGCGTAATTGAAGTCGGCGCCCAGCGGGTTGGACCCGGGCGAATGCTGGCGCAGCGGGCTCAGGTCAAGCATCTCAGGCCACCAGTCCCGGTTCGACTGCCCGGTGCCGGCGGCAGCCGAGGCCGTCGGGGCCGCGAGCGGCGACATGGCCGTCAGTGCGGCGAGGACAGCCGCCGCAGTCGTCAGACGTGGTGTCTTGTTGGGCATTCGAAGCACTCCTGGTGTGCGGGGTAATCAATGAACACCGCGCACTATGGTCAGGGAACACTCATTGGACAAATCGATCTTTTCTATTGTGGCGATAGGCGCAGCGCATCGCGAAGCGGGCCGCACGTGCGTGACTTGACTCGACATGCCGCGTACGTTGGCGCCGTGAGCCTCGACGTCCCGGAACTGCAGACCCCGCCCGCCGTCCGCCTGCGGTGGGGCAACCGCGCCCTGCGCTGGTATTTCGCGCCCGAGTACCTGCACCTGGATCGCGCGGACGCACGGCGACCGACGCTGTTCGTCGGCAACCACTCCGTGTTCGGCGTGCTCGACGTGCTGCTGTTCGCCGACGGCCTGTACCGGGAGCGCGGGATCTCGCTGCGCATGCTCGCTGATCGCAACCACTTCAAGATTCCACTGTGGCGGGACTTCGTGGTGCAGACGGGCGCGGTGCACGGCACGCGGGCGAACTGCGCCGCGCTGATGCGCCGCGGCGAGCACCTGCTGGTGTTCCCCGGCGGCGCGCGCGAGGTCTTCAAGCACAAAGGCGAGGCCTACCGGCTGATCTGGAAGGAACGCTACGGATTCGTGCAGCTCGCGATCCGGCACGGCTATTCGATCACGCCCTACGCGACGGTCGGCGCCGAAGAGGCCTTCGACGTGCTGCTCGATTCGAGCGACTACATGAATACCCCCATGGGGAGATTTCTGACACGGCGGGGCATCGCGGACCGCTACCTGCGGGGCGGAGAGGAGTTTCCGCCGGTGGTGCGCGGACTCGGGCTCACGATGATTCCGCGACCGGAGAAACTGTATTTCTCGATTGGCCGGCCCATCGAGACGGCGCGGTATCGGGGCGAGGCGCAGAACCCCGGGCTGTTGCGGCGGGTGAGGGGCCGCGTCAGCCGGTCACTGGAGCAGCTGATCGCGGAGCTGCGGGATTTTCAGGCTCGGGACACCCGGCCGGGGACGCTGCGGCGAATGCTCAATCGCCTGTGAAGACTTGATCACCGGCTGCTCGTCTTCTTACATCCACAGCACCGGCCGATCGTTCGCGTACCAGCCATCGAGGTGCGGCGCCACGCGCGCCTCGATCGCCGCGCGACGCACCTTCAAAGTCGGCGTCAGGCAGCCGCTCTCGATCGTCCAGGGCTCGCGGGCGACGACCAGCATGCGCAGCCGCTCGTAATCGGCCAGCCCGTCATTGACCTCCTGCAGCAGGTGCGCCAGTTCCGCTTCCACGGTACGCCGGAAGTCCGGGTCGCTCACTCGCGGCCGGATGTCTTCCGCCAGCACCACCAGCGCGTACGCAGCCGGTCGACCGACGCCCGAGACCAGCGACAGCTCGACCATCGGGTGGACGTTCAGGCGGTTCTCGATCGGCGCGGGAGCCACGTACTTGCCCTTGTCGGTCTTGAACAGTTCCTTGGCGCGCCCGGTGATCTTGAGCAGTCCGTCCGGACGGCGCTCGCCGAGGTCGCCGGTGCGGAAGAATCCGTCCTCGGTGAAGGAGGTCTCCGTCAGTTCCGACTGCCTGTAGTAACCGCTGAACTGCCCGGGCGACTTGATCAGGATCTCGCCCTCGCCACTCAGGCGCACCTCGACGCCGGGCAGCGGCGCACCGACGTAGCCCGGGGCGTTGAGGTCCTCCGACGAGGTGTGGGAGTACGCCGTGTCCTCGGTCATGGCATAGCCCTCGTACAGGCGCAGGCCGAGGCGGCGATACCACAGGATGAGCTCGGCGGGAATCGGCGCGGAGCCGCTGCCGGCCAGCGTCACCTGGTCGAGGCCGAGCCCCGCGAGCACCTTGCGCCCGACCACGCGACCGAGCAGCGGGATGCCGAGCAGGAAGTCGAGCCGTGCGGGTGGCAGGCGCGCGAACACGCCCTGCTGGAACTTGAGCCACAGCCGGGGCACGGACATGAAGAGCGTGGGCCGCGCGCGACGCAGATCTTCCAGGAAGGTATCGAGCGACTCGGCGAAGAACACCCGATTGCCGCCGTCCACGAGCGACGCGCCCTCGACCCAGGCGCGCTCGAGTGCGTGCGCGAGCGGCAGGTAGGAGAGCAGGCGGCCCTCGACGCCCGGCTGGAGGTGACGCCGCACTTCGGTGCGGATGCCCTCGGCGGCGCGCGTGAACGCGCCGAAGGAGGTCATCACGCCCTTGGGCTGCCCCGTGGAGCCCGAGGTATAAAGCAGCATCGCGAGCTCGTCGGCGGTTCGCTGCGACGGCTCGGCCAGCGGCGAGGTGCGCGCGACGATCGCATCCCAAGTCTCGAAGTCCGTCGGCGGCGCGAGCGGGAATGCGATGCACGGCAGCCCGGCCGGCACGCCCGACTGCTGCTGGGGCCAGGTGTCGAGTTTGCCCACGAACAGCAGGCTGGCCTCGCTGTGCTCCAGCACGAACCGGACGGTGCCGGCGGTCTCAGTCGGGAAGATCGCGACCGTGGTGCCGCCCGCGAGCCAGATCGCGAGTTCCGCGACGATGAAGTGCGCGCAGTTCTTCGACAGGATCGCGACACGGGCGCCCCGCGGGAGCCCTAGGGAGCGCAGGTGTGCGGCCATGCGGCGCGCCTGGTCGAGCGTCTCGCCCCAGGTGAGGTCCACGACCTTGCCGCCCCCGACCGGCTGCGTGAGGAACACGGCATCGGGCTGCCTCGCGGCGTGCTCGAGCGCGTAGTCGACGATCAGTCTCGGCTGATTCAACGCTCCCCCTCCGATCGACCCCTGTGGCAGGAGACGCAGTCACCCTATCCGGGTAAGGTATTTGTGGCAAACGGAGGCGGGTGCAATGGCAACCGGTTGGGCCGGCGACGGTGCAGTGCAGCAGCAAATCGACGACAGCATCGCCGACGCGATCGAGCGTGCCCGCGCCCAGTTGCCCAGCGGGCCCGGCCTGTCGAATTGCGAAGAGTGCGGCGAGGCGATCCCCGAAGCACGCCGCCAGGCGGTGCCCGGCGTGCGGCTCTGCATCGCCTGCCAGTCCGAGGCGGATCGCCAGGTGCAGGCGGCGAGCGGATACAACCGGCGCGGCAGCAAGGACAGCCAATTGCGTTGAAGTCCTGCCACCGCGGGCAGGTGATCGACCGCCGGTCGCGCGAGCGAGGCGGAGTCTTACAAGCGTAGGCGTCATCCACCTACTGAGCCCGCGGCAGCGCCCTGCGAGTATGCCGTCACCCGCGATTCGGCGGGCACCCACTCAGGAGCCTCCATGAACCGCAAACTTACGAATGCAATGATCGTCGTCTTCGCCGCATTGTCCGCGCCGGCGCTGGCGGGCGACAACAAGGGTCCGGTGATCGCCGAGAAGCCCGGAATCTCGAAGCCCGGGGACGTCTCGCCGCCGCGTGCGCAGGCGATGGTCGACGACGTGAACATCGGCGTCGCCGTCGCGAACGACGGCCGCGTGCCGGCTGACGCCAGCTCCGACAACTTCCTTCCGGGCGAAGACATCTACCTGACGATGGACGTCAGCGACGCAGCGCCCGGCACCGCAATCCGGGTGGTCTGGATCGGCCCTGGCGATAAGCAGATCGCCACGGAGGCGAAGACGGTTGCCGCCGGTGTCTCAACGCTCAAGTTCGTCAAGCAGGACACCCGGAGCTGGAAGCCCGGTAACTATCGCGCCGAGGTCTGGGTGGGCGACGAGAAGGTGAACGACGAACGCTTCGACATCGTCGCGACGCGAAGTGCGCGCAAGTAGCTCCACTCAACTGAGGAACCCATCGTGAGTGACACCAAGCACAATCCAGGGGTGCAGGGCGAGGGCGACTACCGGTCAGCTCGTCGTCATCGCCGTGACATCGAAAAGTTCGTCGCAGAGAACGACGAGAAGGACATCGAGGAACTCGCCCGTGAGGCGGCGCCGAAGTCCGAAGCCGAGCGGAGGGAGATGCTCGAGGCCGAGCAGGAGGGCCAGGCCCGGGCCAAGGGTCAGAAGCCGGGAGACACCCCGAGGTAGAAGTAAGCGAGATCTGAGTCGCGTCAAGCCGGCGCCGGGGATGCGGAACGCATCCCCGGCGCTTTTTATTTCATCAACGGTTGCGTTCGCTCGCCTGCTGCGCGCGCGACGCACCGATCGCGGTCTTGACCTGCTTGCGCTCTTCGGGCGGCGGCAGCACCGCCTTCATGCCGAGCGACTGGATCCAAAGCTCACGGCACCATCCCTGGGAGTGGTAGAGGTGCTCATCCTCCTGCTCCTCGACCTCCTCATAGGCTTCGACGACCATCTTCGCCGATTCACCCTTGAGCTTCTTCGCGCACTTGCCGATCAGCTCCCAGTTGAGATGGTCCTTCGTCTCCGCGATCACCACGCACTCGCAGGCCACGAGCTCGGCTGCCTCGGGGGGGCCAGCCTTCAACGCCATTTCCATGGCCTCGACCAGCGCACCGCCAAGGTGACGGACGATCTTCCGGTCGGGGGTCTCCGCCGAGGCGTCGATCTCCAGGTTCCGGCAGACGGCTGTCAGCGTCTCGACGTGCGAGCGTGTCTCAAGGAGGTATTTTTCCCACTCCTCCCGGAGGTCGTCGTTGACGGCGCACTCGAGCGCCGTCTGATAGACCTTTACGCCGCCCTTCTCGTGCTCGAGCGCTTGCAGGATCAGGTTTTCAAATTGTCGCAAATCCATATCCAGGTCCTCCGTCGTCGGTGATGGCGCAAAACGCGCCCGCTGGAGAATGAGCGCCTGAATTGGCGGTTCATGTCGGCGGCGGACCCCTCACCGTGTCAGACAGCGCCCGGCCGCTGCGTCCTACATCGATGCGGGGCCGGGTCCTATAGAGGGGGCGATCTACGCTCGAGAAAATTGACCTGAACGCAACTCACAGCAGGAGGAACTCACATGGGAGATATAAATCGGACGGACGGCAATCCCGGCCACCGCGATCCGGGGACCGGTGAATCCGGTTCGCGGGCGGACCACCCGGGCGCGGGCGGCGCGTTCAATCCGAGCGTGCACGACATCTACTGGCGGGAAGCGTTCAAGCGCGAGCCCTATTACACCAGCGACTACACCTACGACGACTACG
>Ga0209392_1000378_pt1 | contig 10177 bp, 6 predicted proteins | sample PPLLak3cmMay2015_FD_187252 | JGI IMG/M metagenome (GOLD analysis project Ga0209392, IMG submission 187252) | Freshwater sediment microbial communities from Prairie Pothole Lake near Jamestown, North Dakota, USA - PPLs Lake P7 Core (1) Depth... | ecosystem: Environmental > Aquatic > Freshwater >...
ACTGCAGTTTTTGTTCACGGGAAATAATTGGAATGGCCTCGCTGGTTTCTATTATCTTGACGCGGATGCATCCACCGCTTTCGACGTGATTCTTGCGCAGCTTGGCAAGCTCTTTGGCCTGCCGGGCTATAACGCCTTCACGGCGGGTGATGTCAACACCAAGACCTGGTCGCTTTTTGCCGATTTCACCTATGACTTCACGGAGCAGTGGGCCATGTCACTCGGTGGACGTTACACCTCGGACAAGCGTACTTCGGATATCCTGAGACAGACCAAGATCTTCGGCACCTCGCCGATCTTCGGCGGTGTCGCGGTCCCAATCGCAACCACCTCCGACTTCCATGGCTCGGAAACCTTTACCAAGTTCACCCCCAGGATTTCCGTCGACTGGAAACCGAATGATGCGCAACTGCTGTACGCTTCCTACAGCGAAGGCTTCAAGGGCGGCAGTTTTGACCCGCGTGGCCAGTCATCTATCGCCCCGGACACCGATCGCGATGGTGTTGTCAGTGAAGAGGAGGTTTTCGAATTCATGAAATTTGATGAGGAAACCGTCAAAACCGTCGAACTTGGCTGGAAAACGACTGCCTTTGACAGGCGCATGACCTCCAAGCTCGCGGTGTTCTTCTCAAAATACAACGACGTGCAGGTGCCGAGTTCCATCGGCTATGACACCAATGGCGACGGTGTCAACGACACCTTTGTCGGTGTCACATCCAACGCCGGCAAGGCGGATATCAACGGTGTTGAATGGGAGGGTCAGGCCATCCTGGCGAATGACTTCGGCAACGGCAACGGCAACGAATTGCGCTTTGGCTGGGCAATCGGTTACATCGATGCCGAATACAAGGAGTACATCAATGCCTTTGGGCAGGATGTGGCGGATGAACGCGTGTTCCAGAACACACCGGAATGGACCGCCAGCGGCAATTTAAACTACTCCACACCGACCAACCTGTTCGGCACGCCGGGTATGTTTTCTGCTATCACCGCCGTGACCTACCGTGACGATACCAGCCAGTTCGAAGTTCCGAACCCCTACCTTGACCAGTCCGCGTACACGCTGTGGGACCTGAGCTTTGTCTGGGCGCAGGATGAAGGTCACTGGAGCGCCGGCATCCATGGCAAGAACCTGACTGACAAGGAATACAAGGTGGCTGGATACTACTTCCCCCCGTCCGGAACCCCGGGAGGCCTGGGTCTGGAAAATAACATCACCGCGTTTTACGGCAACCCGCGGCAGGTATGGGCCACCGTGCAGTACAACTGGTTTTGATGGTTGAAACCGGCTGATCGAAGGACGGCGCGGCCTGAGCCGCGCCGTTCTCGTTTATACTGAAACCAATGCAAAATAACGCCACACTGGACGGACAGCACCCGGCAACCAACCGCGCCTACGTGCTGTTCATCCTGGTGGTTGTCTACACCTTCAATTTCATCGACCGCCAGATCGTCGGCATCCTGGCGGTGCCGATCAAGGCCGACCTGCTACTCACCGACACCCAACTGGGTCTGATGGGCGGCCTGGCGTTCGCCCTGTTCTATACCGGGCTTGGTATCCCGGTGGCCATGCTCGCAGACCGTTTCAGCCGCACCTGGATCATGACCGCGGCGCTGGTGATCTGGAGCGGCATGACCGCCGCATCGGGTCTTGCCACCAATTTCTGGCAATTGTTCAGCGCCCGGCTTGGCGTCGGTGTGGGCGAAGCGGGTGGCGTGGCACCGGCCTATTCCCTCATCGCCGATTTCTTTCCGCCCGGGCAGCGCGCGCGCGCCATGAGCGTTTATTCGTTTGGCATACCCATCGGCAGTGCGATCGGTATCGTGTTTGGCGGTGTCATTGCCAGCCTGATCGACTGGCGCTGGGCCTTTTTCATCGTCGGCATCGCGGGTATCGTGGTTGCCCCGATATTCAGGATGACCATCAAGGAACCGCCACGCGGCGGGTACGACCGCCAGCGCGAGGTCGTCAAACCGCCGGGTCTGAAGCTGATCCTGCGCACGCTGATGACAAAACCAAGTTTCTGGCTGCTGTCCCTGGGCGCCTCGTTTTCATCGATGATGGGTTACGGCGTGTTTTTCTGGCTGCCGTCGTTTTTTGTGCGCAGCTATGACCTGAGCCTGCTGAATGCCTCGCTGTTTTATGGTGCGGTGCTGCTGCTCGGCGGACTGGCCGGCATCTGGACGGGAGGCTGGCTGGGCGATCGTTTCGGGCAAAGCCAGCGTTCGCAATATGCGCGGATACCGGCCATCGCTTTCCTGTGTGCAGTGCCTTTTTATGTATTGGCGATACTGTCACCGACGCTGACGCTGGCGTTCTTTGTTTTGCTGGTGCCAACCGCGCTCGGTCTGGCCTGGCTGGGTCCGGTGATCTCGGCCATCCAGCACCTGGTCAGACCGGACATGCGCGCGACCGCATCGGCGATTTTCCTGTTTATCAATAACCTGATCGGTATCGGCCTGGGCACCTACGCCATCGGCGCCCTTTCCGATGGGCTCGCGGCGCAGTTCGGCGCTGAATCACTGCGTTACTCGATCCTGGCCGGTACGGGTTTTTACATCATTGCAGCGGCGCTGTTCCTGCTCGCGTCGCGCTGGCTTGAGCGTGACTGGGAAGGCTGAACAGTCGCCGGGATCTGGAGGATGGTATGGGTTTGCTGGAACAGAAAGTCGTTATCGTGACCGGTGGCGCACAGGGTATCGGCTTGTGCGCGGCGGAGCGTTTTGCCGCGGAAGGCGCGATCGTCGCGATCTGGGACTTCAATACGGATAAAGGCGCCGCCGCCGAGTCGCAGCTCAAGCAAAAAGGTCTCGATGTGCGTTTCCGGCAGGTCGATGTCACCGCAATGGATTCCGTCAAGGCGGCGGTCCAGGCGCTGCTGCAGGCAACCGGCAGGATCGACGTGCTGGTCAACAACGCCGGCATCACGCGTGACGCGAGCCTGTTGAAGATGACCGAGGAACAATGGCGGCAGGTCATCGACGTCAACCTCGGTGGCGTCTTCCACTGCACCCAGGCCGTCGCGCCGGTGATGGTGGAGCAAAAATCCGGTTGTATCATCAATACCTCATCGGTGGTTGGTCTGTACGGCAATTACGGGCAGACCAACTACGTCGCGACCAAGTCGGGCGTGATCGGCATGACCAGGGTCTGGGCGCGTGAACTCGGCCGCAAGGGCATCCGGGTCAACGCGGTGGCGCCGGGTTTCATCGCCACGGAGATGGTCGACACCATCCCTGCAAATGTCATTGAACAAATCGTCGGCAAGACCCCGCTTGCGCGCATGGGCAACCCGGAAGACATCGCCAACGCGTACGTTTTCCTGGCCTCCGATCTCGCCGCGTTCATCAGCGGTGCGGTGCTCAGCGTGGACGGCGGACTGGTGCTGTGATTTTATCCCGCCGGACTTGATATAGATCACCTTGGAGTGCTGGCGCGGGTGTAACGGGCTGGCTGTCGGGTTAAAATAACGGGTGCGGTGAATGCTCCCGGTCGGGTCTTCCTCAGCAAGAATTTTGCCGTTGTATGGCGACTCAATCGGGTATCCAACGCATGGCTGTCCAATGTGTTATTGAGCATGACAGGGAGGATAGAAAGCGCTGCGATGATGGAAATCACGATATGTGGGCGTGGGGGGCAGGGCGGCGTAACGCTGGCCAAGATTATCGCCTCGGCCTACTTTCTGAAGGGTAAATACGTACAGGCCTTTGGCGTCTATGCCGCTGAACGCTCCGGCGCACCGTTACAGGCATTCGTCCGTGTAGACGACGAAGAAATCACCAATCACAACCAGGTTGAACACCCCGATCATATCGTCGTGCTGGACCGCACCCTGATCGCGGCCGGCATGGACGCCAGCATGAAACCCGGCGGCTTTATCATCATCAATACCCCAGCCGATAAAACCGGCTTCGAGGAACATTTTTCCGGCCGCAAGGTAGCCACGGTGGACGCCACCAGCATCGCGGTGGCCCATGGCCTTGGCACCCGCACCGTGCCGATCGTCAACACCGTCATGGCGGGTTCCATCGCCAGGGTGCTCGGTCTGACGCTGACGGAAATCCTCGCGGCCCTGGAACACCTGAATTTTACCGGGGTGAACAAGACCTGCGCCCGCGAAGCCTACACGCTGGTTGCCACCCGCAGCCTGCCGGGCGAGATCCACCGGCCCTCGATGCCGCCTGCAAAGGTCCGGGTCGCCGACCTGTTCGATGAAGACGTCGGCGGCATGCCAAAGATCAAGACCGGCAGCTGGGCGACGGAAAAGCCTGAACGGCGCCGCTTGACACCGCCCTGCAACCACGTCTGCCCCGCAGGCAACGACGTGCGCGGATTTATCGATGCGGTGGGCAAACAGGAATACGACCGGGCCCTTTCCGTACTGCTCCAAACCTCCCCGCTACCGGCGGTCTGCGGCCGTGTCTGCCCCGCGCCGTGCATGGATACCTGCAACCGTGCGGAATTCGACCAGTCGGTCAACGTCAGGGAAATCGAACGCGCCGCGGCGGACCTTGGCGTACGGCCGGCGCCGGTGCGCGCCTGGCGTGACGCGGCGGTTGCCGTGGTCGGCTCCGGACCGGCAGGTCTCAGCACCGCCTACCAGCTTGCCCGGCTGGGTTACCCGGTGACGCTGTTCGAGGCGGGTGATGAACTCGGCGGCGTGCTGCGTACCGGTATCCCGGCCTACCGTCTGCCGCGCGAGGTACTGGACAGGGAAATCGGTTACATCCTCAGCCACGACATCAGCGTCCGAACCGGCCAGGTCCTGACCCGTGCGGACATGCTGACCCTGAGCCGCGAGTTCCAGGCCGTTTTTGTGGCCACCGGTCTGCAGCATGTCAGTGACCTCGATCTCGGCGACCAGGCGGGGGTCACACCGCTCCAGGGATTGCATTTCCTGGAACAGGTGCGCCAGGGCAACATGCGGCTTACCGGCCAGCGTGTCGTCGTCATCGGCGGCGGCAACACCGCCATGGACGCCGCCCGCTCGGCCCTGCGTATCGGCGCCCGCGAAGTGCGCGTCCTCTACCGGCGCACCCGCAGCGAGATGCCGGCCATCTTCGAGGAGGTCGAACAGGCGCTCGAGGAAGGCATCATCCTCGATGAACTGGTAGCCCCGGTAAGTCTGCAGGATTCCGGCAATGGTCCGGTGCTGACCTGCCAGGGCATGAAGCTGGGTCCGCCCGATGCCAGCGGCAGACCACGGCCGATTGCCGACACCAATCCGGAGGCCCGCTTTGAACTGGCCTGTGACCTGGTGATCCTGGCGCTCGGCCAGTCCCACGATATTTCCATACTGCCGGAAGGTTCGGAGATAAAGGAGGGCGAGGCGTTGCTGGGTCTCAGCGGTGCCCCGTTGTTTGTCGGTGGCGATTTCGCGACCAACGCCGGCACGGTTGCAGCCGCCATCGGTTGCGGATTGCGGGCGGCGCGGCACATCCACCGCACGCTGACCGGTGAAGACCTGTTCCCGCCGGCCGAGGAACCCGTCGCAACCCCGGCACAGATCAGGTTCCAGCGTTTTGAACATCAGCCACCCGAAGCGGTCAGGACGCTCAGCCCCGCGGTTCGCCGCCGTTGTTTCGATGAAGTGCACCTCGGCTTCCAGGCGGGTCCGGGCGGCGCCGGGGCGGTGGCCGAGGCGCAGCGCTGCCTTAGTTGCGGGGTCTGTAACCGCTGTGACCGCTGCCTGGAATATTGTCCGGAAGGCATCCTGCGGCGCAGCGACGGCGAAGACGGCTATGTCTTCGACCTCGAATACTGCAAGGGTTGCGGCGTGTGCATGACGGCCTGTCCACGCGGCGCCATTTACATGGCGCAATTGTGAGCCGAGGAGAATTCGGGATGGGCAGAACGCTTGCAACCGGTAACCACGTCGCTGGCCATACGCTGGCGCTGGCGGGTGAGGCCAACCGCAACGCCCGTGGCTGCTGCGCCGGCGCCTATCCGATCACGCCGCAAACCGAGATCATCGAATTCCTGTCCGCCTTCAGGTTCAACAAGGGCCGGGTCGTGCTGGTCGAATCGGAGCACAGCGCGATGGCCGTATGCATCGGCGCGGCGCTGGCCGGCGCGCGCACCTTTACCGCCAGTTCCTCCAACGGCCTGGCCTACATGACCGAGAACATTTTCGCCGCCGGCTACTACCGCCTGCCAACCGTCATGATCGCGGTCAACCGCACGCTCGGGCCGCCTTGGAACATTTGGGTGGACCAGGGTGACAGCCTGATGATGCGCGACGCCGCCTGGCTGCAATTTTACTGCGACAGCCACCAGGACCTGGCCGATACGATCCTGCTGGCGTTCCGGGTCGCGGAGGATCACCGCGTAATGCTACCGGTGATCGTGGCGATGGACGGTTTTGTCACCTCGCACACGCAGATGGTGGTCGATCTGCCCACGCAGGAGCAGGTCGATGCGCTGTTGCCGCCCTGCAACATACCGCACCGTTTGAAACACGCGCATCCCGCAACCTTCGGCGGCATGACCTTTTCCAATGAAACGGAACATCACCGCTACGCGATACAGCATTCGATGGAACAGGTTTTTCCGGTGCTGGAAGAGGCCCGCGACGAGTTTGAAAACATCTTTGGCCGGCGCCCGGCGGGTGTGCTCGAGGCATTCGATACCGAAGATGCGGAGATCGTTCTGGTGGCCTGCAACACCATGGCGCGGACCCTGCACAACGTGGTCAGGGAGCGTCGCGCGCGCGGTGAAAAGATCGGCATGATCCGGCAGAAGCTGTTCCGGCCGTTTCCGCGCGAGCAATTCCTGGCCGCCATCGGCGCCGCCAAAAAGATCGCCGTGCTCGACCGCAACCACTCGCCGGGTTCCGGCGGCATCTTCTGGCAGGAGATCGCCACCACGCTCAGGCAGCGTCCCGATGTGCTGCTGCAGGATTACCTGGTCGGTCTCGGCGGCGGCGATGTGACACCGGACAACATCAATGCCATCATCGATGACCTGAATCAGCGCCAGGCGTCGTCACCACCGGAATGGAAGGACACTTCACAATGAGCGCTGTCACCCCGTCCAAACCCTATGAAACCCACCTGTTAAGACCGGGCAATACCAACTGCGCCGGGTGCGGCATGTCGATCGGCCTGCAATGGCTGGACGAGGCGCTCGGTGATGAAAAACCGGTGCTGGTGATCCCGTCCTGCTGCGGCATCGTCACCGCCGGCGCGTTTCCGACCAGTGGTTACGGCGTACCGACCGCCGCCACCACCTTTGCCAGTTCGCCGGCGGTGGCCACCGGTATCTCCGCCGTTGCCGCCATGAACGGCATCGACAACCCGGTGATCTGCTGGGCCGGCGACGGTGGCAGCTATGACATCGGTCTCGCGACCTTGTCGGCGGCGGCCGAGCGCAACGAGGACATCATCTACATCTGTTACGACAACGAGATCTACGGCAACACCGGCGGCCAGCGCAGTGGTGCAACACCGGTCGGCGCAGTCACCAGCACCACGCCAGAAGGCAAAACGGAACGCAAGAAGGACCTGATGGCGATCATGGCGGCGCACCGGATTCCCTATGCCGCAACCCTGTCGATCGGTCACCGCGAGGATTTCCTGCGCAAGATCCGCTACGCCCGTTCGGTCAAGGGCTTCCGTTTCCTTGTGATGCTGTCACCATGCCCGACCGGCTGGAAGTCGGAACCCGACCAGAGCACCGAACTGATCGAACTCGCGGTGCGCTGCGGTCTGTTCCCGCTCTACGAAATCTTCGACGGCCGCCGCTACCGCATCAACCAGCGCCCCGACAACACCTCGATCGAACCCTACATCCGGCAGCAACGCCGCTTCAGCCAGGTGTGGAACAATACCGGGGCGCTGCAGGCATTTATCGATGCCCAATGGCAATACCTCGACGGCATGGCGACGGTGTTCCCGGCGAAAGAAAAGCCCCCGCTGCCAAAATAGTTTTAGCTGTTTCGACCGGTTCTGCGCACGGTGCAAGTCATAATAAACCAATAAAAAACGCCTGCCCCGATCCCTGGGACAGGCGCTGCAAGCGGAATCAGTTGTTGATGACCCGGTATATGGTGGTTGAACCGCTGACTTCATTGCCGACGACCAGCAACGGTTCGCCGTTGGGTGAATCGCCCGGCTTGATGAACAACAGGCCTTCCGGACCGAGGTCGCCGGCGTCCTCATTTGCAACGTCTTCTACGGAGAAATCACGGTTGTTCACGTAACTCACGTAGCTGGTCTTCAACGGGTCGGTCACATCGAATATCATGACACCGCCGACGCGCTCGAGGCCGACGAACGCGTAATGCCTGCCGCGGACCTTGCCGACTACCACACCTTCAGGTTCGGGACCCTTGTCATCGCTGCGGTCATCGAAGCTGTCGTTTTCGTCGTTGGTGCTGTTGAAATTGGCCGGGTCGGCCAGCGCGGTCTGCTGCTCGATCGTGTCACCGGAATCGTATACCTGCATACCCGCCGTATCCCAGATTGAAATCGAGCGGGCGCCGAACGCATGGATCTCGTCGTAATCCCCGTCGTTATCGATATCGCCTTCGGTTGACAGCATTTTCAATCGGCCGAGGTTCGACTGGGCCCGCAGCGAGGCGAAATTTGGAAATGCAACCGGATCGAGCGTGACACTCCTTACACGGGTTTCATCGATGTGGGAAATACACCCATCTTCACCAAAAACATGGCCGGTAGCCAGGCAGGTAGCTTCGTCTGCTGCATAGATATACTCACGCGCATCTCCCTCGTTGGCTGTAATCAGGAAGGTTTCACCATTGCTCTGGTAGGCCGCGATACCATCCGGCATATAGGTGCCGAGTACCGGCCAGGTCTGGATTTTGATGCTGGCGTCCCTGTCGCTGGCGTCGAGACCGTTGCCCGCTAAAGCGTGGTCCTTGCTGCCAAGTGCCACGAGGTCGGTGACGGTGGCGCTCGTGATGTCGATGATGGCGAGGGCGTTGTTTTCCTGCAGCGTCACCCAGGCGGTCTTCGAGTCCAGCGATGTTGCGATAAATTCAGGTTCAAGGTCCTGGGCGACGCTGGCGCCCGGGCCGGAAATGCGCACGCCGGCAGGTGCACCGCCGTTGTAGGCGCTGAAACCCGCCGTGGCTGCGGTGGCGTGCATGACGCCCTGCCTGAGGTCGATGACGGTCACCGAGCCTTCCGGGTCATCGCTATAGTCGTCACTTGGCTCACCCTCGTTGGCTGCAAGTACGTATTGCCCATTGTGTGTAAAGGTGACCGCATCCGGCAGGGCGCCGGCGTTCACCCGTTTCAGAAAACTACCGCCAGTGCTATAAAAAGCTACCCAGCCATTGGCCTGTTTGTCGTCGTTTTCAACGGCGACGGCAACCAGTCCTTCGTGGACGGCGACGCTATTGACACCACCGCTGTCGGGAATCGCTACCGAGACATCGATTGAACCGGACAGCACGGGTGTTGTCGGGTTGGAAATATCCAGTATGTCGACAGTCTTGTCGTTGGAATTAATCACAAAGACACTCGATGACAAAGCGTCATAGGCGACGATTTCAGCGGCGCTTTCGCCAAAGGCACCGGTTTCGAACCTGCCGATCTTCTCCAGGCTGACGCCCTTGGGTTGTTCGGCTGACACATTCCATGACGCCGCGGTGACCGCAGCGGAAACTGCTGCCGATAGCAATACTCTTTTTGACATGATGCCCCTCCAGGGATGGCCTTAAAAAGTGGTGAGGGCAGGAAAGTAACAGGCCATCATGAAAGTTTGATGACACCCGTGCTGCTCCCGCCAGGGTCACCTTCCTGTCCCCTGCATTGCCTGAAAGAAAAATCTGAATTCTCTGGATACGAAACGGTGTCGTCACCAGCATACGCAATACCCGCGACCGCGTTGCAAATCTCGTTCACCGGGTGCTTTATGCCGCGCCCCGAATCGGTTAAGGTTTTGAGCCAGCATTGCCTGGTCGCAACGAAAGGAGATCGAGTCATGAGAGCATTTGCTTATTACCTGTTACTTTCCAGCCTGGCCGCGGGCGGACCCGCTGATGCGAGTTTCGCGGGCGGGGACAACACCGCTGGCGTTGCGTCCGGTGCCGTAACCGAGGATTCGTGCGCCGTGTTCGAAAACGGCATGGTTCCGGAGTTGTTCGGCATCGATGCGGCACTCGTTTCATACCGGCGGTCCGTGCCGGTGAAGCGGGCCGGGCACGTCGTT
>Ga0209392_1000380_pt1 | contig 10168 bp, 5 predicted proteins | sample PPLLak3cmMay2015_FD_187252 | JGI IMG/M metagenome (GOLD analysis project Ga0209392, IMG submission 187252) | Freshwater sediment microbial communities from Prairie Pothole Lake near Jamestown, North Dakota, USA - PPLs Lake P7 Core (1) Depth... | ecosystem: Environmental > Aquatic > Freshwater >...
ATTAAAATATGCGAAACTGGCAAGGTATGTGAAACTAATATCTGCTAGAAAATAACTATCTTTGCAACATGACTGGAGAGACAATAACATATTCTAATTATGGCAATGGTGGTTGGACTTCATTTTGGTCATACGTTCCTGAGTGGATACTTGGAATGAATAGCTCCCTGTACACATGGAATAAGGGAAGCCTATACAAGCACGCTACAAACGCAAGAAGGAACAACTTCTACGGTAAGAACTACCCGTCAACTATAACAACACTAATAAATCAAGATCCATTATCCAATAAGATGTTCAAGACACTTAGTCTTGACAGCACGGCTCCATGGGATGCAGACATAACTACAGACATGTCGAATGGATTTATAGACGAGTCATACTACAAGGAGAAGGAGGGCATGTGGTACGCCTACATACGACGTGATGACAACACTATCGACACTAGGGCGTTATCTACACAAGGAATAGGAACGATGTTGTCTTACACATCGCCTACGATGCTATTTAGTTTTAACATCGGAACGTCTATTAGCGTAGGTGACAAGGTGTATAGAATAACAGCTGGATCGCTCGTGCTACTAGGAACTGTTAACACACATGCAGCCAATTCAATTACACTTGTTACGCCAGTGGTAAATACGCCAGTTGCTGGTGACATGATCGTGTACGTTAAGAACTCACAGGCTGAGTCGTTTGGCGCACGTGGATACTACATGGAGGCTAAGCTTACCTACCCATACATTGAGTCTATACCAGATAACGTAACTATCGGAGAGGTAGAGATATTCTCGGTTAGTTCGTCCACCTTTATAAGTAACATGTAATGGAGGCTAGGATGATCATAGAGTCAGACTACGACTCAATACTTACGCCATGGTGGGAGTCATGGAACTGGACGCCACCAACTAGAGACTCACTGCCAGAGAACGGATGCGGAGGTATTATAGTGTCACACGATGGAATGGATATATGTGCTGGCTTCATGTACTTTACAAATAGTAAGATGGCGTGGCTAGAGTTTATTGTATCCAACAAGGAGTACAAAGAAAAGAACAGGAAAGAGGCTATAGAATTTTTAATAAATTATCTATCAGCTATTGCAAAAGATAAAGGGTTTATGTATATTTACACTTCATTAAAGAGCGCTCCGCTAATAAAGAGATACGAGAACTGTGGATTTATTGGAGGAGACGCTAACTGTAAGGAGCTAGTAAAGATATTATGATAATAAATAATAATAAGAAAATATGCCAGTAGCAACAACAGCGATTATAGCAGGCGGAACAGCCTTAGCTGGAATGGGAATGAATATCGGTCAAGCGGTAAAAGCAAACAAGCAAGCAAAGGCAGCTGGACAGGCAGCAGCAGCAGCGTCTCAACGAATGAGAGATATTAAGGAACAGAATATGTTTGCACAAGTTCAGGTCCCTACGCTAGGATTTGAGATGGCTCAACAAGGTATTAAAAGTTCCACACAGTCGGCACTAGGCGCAGTTCAAGGAGCTGGAGCTGAAGGAGTAATTGGTGGAGTTGGTCAGATAATGGGAGCTACTAGTGAGGCTGAGATGGGTCTTGCTGCACAAGCTAGTGAGGCAAAACTTCAAAGAGACATGGCACAAGCTGGAGCTGGTGCGGATATAGAAGCTAGAAGAGGAGTTAGGGAATCTGAAATGTATCAAGATGAAATTACTGGTGCTCGTGCTGCGCAAACAGCAGCAGAGACTGCAAAGGCAGCTGCCATAGAAGGAGCTGTTGGTAGTTTAGGTACTGCCGCTGGTAGTTTTGGTAAGCTGATAGGAGCTGGATATAAGTCAACTACTCCTACTGCTCCACTGATGAAGAATACTGGAGGAACTCCTACTGTTCCAACACAAGCACAAGCAGCTGCTAATAATCCAGCATTAAATTCTGGCGGATTAGTTGGTTGGAATCCATATGTAGTAGGGCAAGAATCTAACTATGCCCCTGGATATAATCCAAATGCTAGTGCTCTTGGAGGTAATCCTATTGGATTACCATCTTACATTCCTAATAATTATGGGTTTTAATAAATAATTATGGCAGAGACATATTCAGGGTTCGTAGCCCCAAAGAGAGTAGACTGGGAAGCATTAAGCAATAAGTTAGCCGAGAAGGTTACTGGAGTAGGAGAGGCTGTACAGAAGGAAAGAACTGACTTAGATAAGATCGCATCTGACAACATCACAAAGATGAATGAGATCGATCAGAGTAAGAATCAGACATTCGGTGACATGGTGTTAACCTTCCAGAATGATGGAAGAAACCTAGTGAACGCATGGAACGCATCCTTAAAGGCAGGTCAACTATCACCAGCAGAGTACAGAAAAAAGATCAACAATCTAAACGAGTACACTGGCATCCTTGCTGGATCAGCTAAGACATTCGATGCTAGAATAGAAGAGGTAATGAAACGTCAGAAGGACGGTACAGCATCTACTTTTGAACTAGAGTTGCTTAACGACTTTGGTTCGTTATCTGAGATGAAGGATGCAAAGTTCAATATATCTCAAGACGGTTCTATTATGTACTCTAAGATAAACCCTAAGACGGGTGAAATAACTGGAGAACTAAAAGATGTTAGGGCGTTAAACCTTCCTCAAAATATTCAAGACAATAAGATTGTAGTTACAGACTCTGTAAAGGAACTTACAAAGAACTGGAACATGGTAGATATATTCAAGGATCTAGGTAGAGGTGGAGAATTAACCACATCATCTGTTAAGAATCATAAGGATTATAAAGACATGAAGGCAACTGTTGTGAAGTCTATACTTAATAGTTCTAGATCTACACTTGGAGTGCTTGCTGATAATGGAGGTATGATACCAGTTTTCTATACTACAGATGAAGACTACAAAAAGAAACGAGCTGAAGAGATTGCTGAAATAACTGAGCAGAATAGAATTGCTGGTAGAGAAGTTAAGGAGCCTACCAAGGAGCAGTTAGCTGAGATAGACTTCAACATGGTAAAGAAGACCATCGGCCCTGACGGAACTATAAACCCAGAACTTACTCAAGCTCAGAGAACACGAGCTGAAGAGATGGTAGGTATTGAGGTAGACGGACAGATGGAGACTAAGGTAAGCGGACAAGCTCGTCAGGCATATAGCGGCGGAGGAACTAAAGAAGAACAAAGATTTGATACGTACGAATCACTTAAAAATAATTGGGAATTATCTAATACTAACCCAGTAGAGTCAGGAAAAAAATTAAGTGCTATGACTCAAGGTAGGTATAAAATTCAATGGAAACAAGGAGTTGGGATAGAAGTATATGGACCAAGTCAATACGGTTCAGGATATGATATGAAAAATCCTATTGCAACAGGAATAACTAAAACTGAACAATTGTCTCCATATATATATGGTAGCACAGGAGCAGCAGGGTCTGATGCTGCTATAAGTCAGTTTAACAAAGAAAGAGAAGCCTATCAAAATAAAGTAGGTGGCGGAACTACATCAGGATCTACAAGTAAATATAACGACTAATAATATGAACGAACAAGCACTTCAAGACTCTTATAATTTATTTAAATCTAAGGGATATAATAAATCATTTGATGATTACAAGAACCTATTAAGAACTAATTCAGGTGCACTTAATGATTCATATAACCTATTCAAGTCTGGTGGATATAATAAATCTATAGACGACTACAAGACACTAATGGGCGTTGGTGGAGCTACGCCTGTTGTAAAAAAAAAAGAGTCTACTTCGAAGGCTACGGGATTGCTTTCCAAACAAGAAGACATAGTTTCTTCGTTGGTTACAAAAGCCAAGAAAGAGCAAAAGTCTTCGGCATCATCTGCATCAGGAAAGCCTGATCAAAATATATTTACTGGATATCCTGGTAAGGAAGATAAAAAATATAAGTTAGATACATCTACTGGAGCTCCAGTTTGGAATGAGTATAGTGAGACTGTATTTAAAAATAATAAACAAATAGAAAAATACGAAAAACCTATTACTGACCCAGCTAGAGTATCAGCACTTAATAAACAATTTAATAAAAATGCAGGTGTATCAGATGTTGAAGAAGTTTTTATTGGATATCCTGGAAAAGAGACTAATAAGTATAGAGTATACAATGGAAACTGGGAGAGAATGCAACCTGGTAAAACAAGTTGGACTACATTAACTGATGCTGGATCTATAAATTCTTTAAATAATCAATACAACAAAAAAGTAAAACTACCTACAGTATTACAAAATACTGTAGAAGATAACGCCCCTAAATTTACTGACATAAATTCTAAGTTAGTATCAAAAACAGAGGAGAATGTTGTGCCTTACTTACAAAATAAGTATGGAGATCTAGGATTTTCATTTGAACAGACTGGTATGGGTACAGACTACGTAAAGGTTACTGCTAAAAATGGCAGCACAATGGAAGTAGGTCTTGATGAATCAAACCCAGAAGAGGCATTAAAATTAAGAACATTTCTAGATCTAAATAAATCAGATGAGTCTCCAAAAAATAATGATATAAAATATAACATTAAAAACATAAAGGATAAGCATGGTAATAAAGGATCAAAATATAATACTGAATTAGAAGACTATTATAAATCAGACAAATATTTAAAGTCTATTAAAAATTTAGATTTTTATGACGCTCAATCTCATGTTAAATCAAGACTGTCTGATTATAATGTAGATTTATTTGTGTATGAAAATAATCCAACGAAGAAAAAAGAAGTACAAAAAGAAATACAAGACTTTTATAATTCAGATGCCTATAAGTCATATAAAGAAAAAAAATCTGTAAATACAAAAGCACAAACAGAACAAATTGATAAGCTTTATTATTCATTAAAGGAAGCAAAAACTACTGATCAAAAGAAGGTTGTTAAACAACAAATAGATTCTTATTTATCTAATAATTTTATAAAAGATCAGACTAATAGTTATAACATACAATTAAATGATGTAAGTAATTCATCTAAAAAAATTGCAGCAGAAACTTTACAATATCAAAAAGATCTAAATGCATTTAATCAAAAAGTTAATGCAGGACAAGTTGATAAGGAGCAGTATGAATTAATGTCAGCTAACTTTATAAATAGAGCTGAAGATATAGATAATAAAAACTCAGAGATAAAGAAGAATGGAGAGGCAGTAGTATCTGAAATGAAAAAATTAGAAACTGTTGCTGGAAAGTATCTACTAACAAAAGAAAAGATTGGTGGATTCTGGGGAAATATGCTTAACTCTACAGTTGGTGGACTTAGTAAATTAAAATATGAAATAACAGGAAGACCTCAAGAGGCTATTAGATCAATGATTCAGGATAACTACGAGACAATGGATCCTGATCAAAAGAAATTACTACAACAAAAGGGATATAATAAAGAAGAAATTGAGCAAGTAATAATTAATAAAAATTTATTAAAAAGTAAAGAAGCTGCAAAACAAAGAGATGTTGAATTAATAGGCACATCAACCACAACAGAAGAGTATAAAAAATCAGCTGATCGTGGTTTCTTTGAGACAGCATTAGCTGGAGTAGCTGAATCATTACCAGCTATGCTTGTTCCAGGTGGAGCTGCTGTTAGAATATCAGCTTTAACTACACAGGCGTATAGTTCTATTGAGGATGAGATGCTTATGGATCCTGACTTTGAAACAACATCTGTTAAGGATAGATCTATAATTGCTGTTCCTTATGCTATAGGAATGGGTATACTAGAAAATATTGGTGTTACTGCAATTCTTTCAAAAAATCCATTAGCTAAGTCATTAGTAGCTAAGTCATTACTTACAGTTGCTGGAAAGATAGGTGGAGACACCTCTAAAAAAGTATTTGAAAATATACTTGAAAAAGAAATAAAATCAAATATTGCTAAGTTTGGATTAAAGGTAGTTGGAGGTGCGTTAGCAGAAGCAGAGACTGGTGCGACTCAATCTCTTGTATTAGACATTGGAATGAAGGGCCTATATAATCTATATAAAGATAAGACTGATGGTAAACTTTCAAAAGAATTAACTCAAGGTGATTACTTTGATACTCCAGATTCTTTTAAAGAAGGGGCATATATGGTATTAGAGGACGCTGCCGCTGAAGCTATTGGAGGTATGGTCATGACATCTGTAGGTGCATCATATGAAAAAATTAGAAATGGTGATATAAGTCTATATAATACAACTGATATAGAATTTTTAAAATCAATATCAGAGGATTCAGAGATTAAAAAAATATTTATTGCAAAGTTAAAGACTAAGATGCTTTCTGGACAATTGACAAAGTCAGAGGCACAAAGTCAGTTAGATGCTATAAATAATGTAGAAGGTCTATTTAATAGAATCCCTGATAATATAAATGGAGAAAATTTAAAAAATGCTTTAGGTCTTACGTTAGAAAGAAACAGACTAGAAAAAGAAATTGCTGGCAAGGATGAGAACCTTGTTGCAACACAGAAGGCAAGAGTTGTCGAAATAAATAATGAACTAAAAAAAATATCAGAAGATGCCACTAAAGAAATCGAGCAGCCCATCCAAGAAGTCACAGCAAAAGGCGGTGTCAGCGAATATCAAGGAGCTGGTGAAGGACAACAAGAAGTCGGGGTCGGCGAGGGGATCCAACGGGACGCCACGGTCGATGAAACAAATCTTGGCGATAGCAATATCCCAGGCCAAGTACAAGAAAAAATAGAGAATAAATCTGTTGAAGAATTAGAACAAAGACAATCTGAACTTGAAGGATTTAAAAGTTTCACAAAAGAAAGTAAAGAATATTCCGAAATAGAAAAAGAAGTAGAAAGGAGAGAGTGGCAATCCGTATTAAATGCTCCATTAGATCAAATAATAAGTATTGTTGATTCTATAATGAAAAAAGATAAGGATATGCCTAATGGGTATGGATCTTATATGGATAGATCAGATGCTAGACAAACTAAAGAAATTGCAGAAAAATACTCATCAGAAGTAACTAAAGGAGAAGCTAGAAAAGATTTTAAAGATGCTTTTTTTGGAAATCCTAGTACTTGGTATTCTGACGGGTTGAAATTAAGAGAATCTGTTAGAGCATTCACAGAACAAGGTGGTAGTTTTAAAGCCTTATTAAATGGAGTTCAAAAAGAATTTGAATCTGATGGTTTTACAGAACAAGATGCTGCTAGTGTTATAAATAGAAAATTAGATGAAATAACAAAAGTAAATAAACCGAAAGCTGTACAGCAAGAAAAAATAACAATAGATAAACCTACTATTACTACAAACACTACGGCAGAGGTTCAGAGAGTAAAATCTCTCGCTGCGGAAGCTGAGGATGGGGCTACATTAAATCTTGACGGTACAAAGTATGAAGGCGTAGGTCTTGTTGTACCAGTTGATAGTATAAATACAACTATTGAGGAACTAACTCCAGAGATGATAGCTGATTTCGTTGAAGAACGTCAAGATATGATCGGTGATGCTGGAGTTGTTAAGGCTGGGATATATAAGTTTCCTAATAGTAATCAAGTATCTATTGATCTTAATGTAGTTGTACCTGAGACGTCAAGAGAACAAGCTATTGAGTTTGGTAGACTTGCTGACCAGGAGTCGTTATTTGACTTAGGAACGTTTGAAAACGTAAAGACTGGCGGTACTGGAAAGAACCCTATGAAGTTTACTCCAGAGCAGCACAGAGAGATTGCAAAAGCACTAAAGGAAGGAAGATTGCCTAACGTGTTTGAGCAGACTACAGAGACTACAATCGAACAAGAGGTTGAGGCTATCGGACAGTTGCTATCTGGAACGGATCAAGAGATCGATCAGAAGGCGTCTACTATAGTTAATAAGAAAATATCTAAGGCAGTAGCTAGAGCAGCTAAGGCAGTGTCTAAGGTTATACCTGGTACTAAGTTTATAGTTCACGATACAGATGCATCTTACCGAGCAGCCACAAAAGAGGAAGGCATGAAGCAGTCGTCTAATGGTGAGTTCAATGTAAAGACTAATACTATTCATATAAATGGAACACAGGCTAATGCTAGAACTGTAGCTCACGAGGTGTTCCATGCTATCTTAATAAACAAAGTTAAGACAGATGCAAATGCATCTGCTACAACTAAGAGAATGGTTCAATCTATCGCATCTAAGATAGATGATAATCCAGAACTTAAAAAGAAGCTAGAGGACTTCATATCTAGATACGAAGAGAATATTCAGAACGAGGAGAAAATAGCTGAGTTGGTTGGTATATTGGCTGAGAACTATAACTCGTTCTCTACTAACGTCAAGGATATTATCACTAGATGGATAGATAAGTTAGCTAAAATTCTTAACTTAGACCCGTTCAATAGAAACGAGACATATGATATACTAAATACTATCGCTAGAAAGGTAGCTAAAGGAACAGTTATTAAGGAGGCTGATGTAAAGATAATACCATCTGCAACTGACAAAAATGGTAATTTAGAAAAACCATCTGAATCTTCTATTAAAAATTTAAAAAATAGAAAACAAAATATAGTCAAAGAGACAAAGGCTAGTGTAGTAGAAGGGTCTATTGTTTCAACTAGACTTCCTAAAACTGATGATGCATATAGTAATGATAAGTATATTGTAAGCATATCAGATCTAGAAAAGATCGCGTCTACAGATTCTGGAGCTGAGGCTCAATATATAAAAATAGCTAGAGAAATATCTGGATATAATATTTCTAAAATAAAGAATGTAGAAAATATTGAAGATGCTAGAAAAGTTATACTAGATTTTAAAGAATCTGTTAAATTAAATCTAAAGTGGTTATATAATTCATTTGGAAATGATGTAAGAGATGTATCTAAGTTATGGTATGATGGAGCCAACAAAATATGTAATAATATATCTTCTAACTATAATTATTCACTAGAGCAGGTATCTGGTGTTATGGCTGTACTAAGCCCACAAATGGATTGGTTTAGGAATTTATCTCTTGGAGAAAGAGTTATAGATATATATAGTAAGCAACAAAATTCATTATTCGATTAAAAAATGATAGAATATGTAAAAAATGCTACATCTGGAACTGGTAAAAATAAGGTTCCATTAATTAAAGATTCACAAGAATTAATATCTAGAGTAAAAGGAAAAAAATTATCTGAACTAAATAATAAAGATAAATCATATTTCATAAGAGCATTTGATGAAGTATATAATCCTAGAGAGTATAACAATATATCTCCTAATGGATTAGTAAATGGATTAGTTAGAAAAAAAGATGGTACTCCTGGTGCTTGTGGATGGGGAGCATTTCCAACAATAGAAAAATCAATATCTATATTAGAAGATGGATCAATTAAAAATATATCTTCTAATCTTGGTAATATGCATAAGGTTAGAAATTTCTTTAATAATATATCTAATCCTAATGATGCTAATGCAGTTACTATAGATACTCATGCTGTAGCTGCTGCATTATTGCTTCCATTATCAGGATCATCTAAACAAGTTTTATATAACTTTGGAGGTGCTGGAAATGTTAATACTGGAATGACTGGTACATATCCAGTATACGCAGATGCATATAGAGAATTAGCTAAAGAGCTAAATCTATTACCAAGAGAAGTTCAGAGCATTACTTGGGAAGCAGTAAGAGGTTTGTTTAAAGCTACATTTAAATCAAATAAAAATAATGAATCTAATGTAAATGATATTTGGGATAAATACAGTAATAATGAAATATCTTTAGATGAGGCTCATTCAAAAATAAATAATATAGCTGGTGGAATAAGTAAGCCAGTATGGTTTGAATATTTAGCTGATAATGATATTAAATCATTAGATAGTAATTCTGCTGCAATGGATCAAGCAAATCTAGATAATGAAGACCAAGTAACTCAAAGAAAGCAACTACCTACAGAAACATCTGCGAAGCTGACTAAGGATAAGGATGGCAACTTCGTGTTCCATCACTACTCCAACCAGAAGAGAGACGTTATCAAGCCTGGTACTGGAGAGAATATTATCACTGGCAAGGAAGAGGGTGGAGCCTTATCCGCTGTCGGAGGCCTTGCGATGTACTATACGATGGACAACCAAGTTGAGCCAGGTGTTGGTAACGTACAACACACGGTGCTTGTACCTAGCGACAAGGTGTACGACTTCAATAAGGACCCAGATAACTTCTACGACGAAGCTAAGAAGCGTTTTGAGGCTGCTCGTCCTTCACAATCATTCG
>Ga0209392_1000384_pt1 | contig 10128 bp, 9 predicted proteins | sample PPLLak3cmMay2015_FD_187252 | JGI IMG/M metagenome (GOLD analysis project Ga0209392, IMG submission 187252) | Freshwater sediment microbial communities from Prairie Pothole Lake near Jamestown, North Dakota, USA - PPLs Lake P7 Core (1) Depth... | ecosystem: Environmental > Aquatic > Freshwater >...
GGCTTAAAGAGCTGGTTTACCTTGGTGAATTTGATGTTCAGGGCGAATTGAAAGCAATGCGTGATTTTGAATTGAAGTCGAAGTCTTCTGTTACAGCGGCAGCCGGACAGTAGTAGTCATTTTTTAAAGATTGGAAGTATGAGTACCCCTAAGCAAAAATTAAATGAAGTAACCGGTATTGATTCGGGAATACACGGCCAGTATAAAACATGGTTCCTTGATTACGCATCCTATGTGATACTTGAAAGGGCCGTACCGGCAATTGAGGATGGCCTCAAGCCGGTGCAGCGAAGGATCCTCCATGCCATGAAAGAAATGGATGATGGCAGGCTTAATAAAGCGGCCAATATTATTGGTCAGACCATGCAATACCATCCCCATGGTGATGCCAGTATACAGGATGCGCTTGTTAACCTGGGACAAAAAGACCTTTTGATAGACACACAGGGTAATTGGGGAGACCTCCGTACAGGCGATGATGCTGCTGCACCAAGGTATATTGAAGCGAGGCTGAGCAAATTTGCACTTGAAGTAGCTTTTAATGCCAAAACAACCGAATGGGCGCTGAGTTATGACGGTCGTAAAAAGGAACCCGTTACACTGCCCATGAAATTCCCCCTTGTTATAGCACAAGGCGCTGATGGTATTGCCGTTGGACTTTCTACCAAAATTCTGCCGCATAATTTCAATGAATTAATAGACGCTTCGATCAAATATCTGCGGGGAAAGAAATTTGAACTTTATCCTGATTTTCCCGCAGGTGGTATGATTGATGTTAGCAATTATAATGAAGGGAAAAGAGGGGGAAGGATCCGTTGCCGCGCTCATATAGAAGAACTGGATAAAAAGACCCTGGTTATTCGCGATGTGCCCTATGCTGTTACAACAAGCCAACTCATGGATTCGATTGTAAAAGCAAACGACCAGGGTAAGATCAAAATAAAAAAAGTTACTGATAATACGGCTGCAAAAATTGAAATATTGGTGGAACTGGCTCCGGGCATTTCACCTGACATAACTATAGATGCTTTATACGCTTTCACAGATTGCGAAGTTAGTATAGCGCCGAATGCCTGTGTGATTGTGGAAAATAAACCGGTTTTCCTGGGTGTTCCGGAATTGCTCAGGATATCAACGGATAATACAAAAGAACTGCTTCGCCGCGAACTGGAAATAAAACTGGAAGAGCTCGAAGCAAAATGGCATTTCACGTCACTGGAAAAAATATTCTTCGAAGAAAAAATATATAAGGAATTAGAAAAGAAACACGAGACATGGGAAAAAGTGCTTGATTCAATCAACAAAGCATTTCAGCCCTTTCTCAAAAAATTGAAAAGGGGAATAACGAGGGAAGACATCCTTAAACTTACGGAGAAGCCTGTACGCAGAATTTACCGGTTGGATATTGATGAACTAATTGAACAGATCAGGGGAATAGATAGGGAGATCAAAGAAACCAAAAGCCACCTTGCAAACCTGGTGGATTATGCCGTAATGTATTTTGAAGGCCTGCAGCAGAAATATGGCAAAGATCGTCAGCGAAAAACCGAGATCAGGCCTTTTGATGTGATCCAGGCCCGGCATGTGGCCATCGCCAACGCCAGGCTTTATGTAAACAGGGCTGAAGGATTTATTGGCACCGGGCTCAAGAAGGATGAATTTGTTGTTGAATGTTCAGACCTGGATGATATCATTGCTTTTACCAGGAGGGGTATTATGAAAGTGGTTAAGGCCGGGGATAAAGTATATATTGGTAAAGACATTTTGCATGTGGCGGTTTTCCAGAAGACGGACGAAAGGATGACCTACAATATGATCTATTCAGACGGTGCAACAGGTGTATCTTTTGCCAAGCGTTTCAATGTAACCGGTATAACCCGCGATAAGGAATATGATCTTACAAAGGGAACGGATAAAAGTAAAGTGAACTATTTCAGTGTAAATCCCAATGGTGAAGCGGAAGTTGTTACCATCATTTTAAGTCCAAATTGTTTCGCCCGCAATAAAGTACTTGATTTTTATTTTGAAGAACTTGATATCAAGGCACGCGGTGTGTTGGGTAACCAGGTGACTAAGTATCCGATAAAAGCTGTGAAATTAAAGGAGGCCGGTCGTTCTACATTGAGTGGCCGTAAACTTTGGTTTGATGATTCTGTTGGCAGGTTGAATTCGGAAGAGAAAGGTGAATACCTGGGTAGCTTTGAGCCGGAAGACAGGCTCTTGGTCTTTTATCACGACGGCAGTTACGAGCTACGTGAAACAGAAATTACCCAACGTTTTGATCCGGAGCAGATAATCGATCTGGAAAAATTTATCCCGGAGAGAATTGTTACGGCTATTTACCTGGATAAGGAAAAGTTACAATTCAACGTAAAACGATTTAAAGTTGAAACCACCACCCTTAATAATCGATTTGTTTTTATTAAGGAAGGGGAGGGGAATTACCTTGATTCGGTAACTACGGTTGAAAAACCCATAGTTTCAGTTAAATCCGGCAGGGGTACTCAGGCTCGGGTTACTAAAGTCAAACTGGTTGATTTTGTTGAAGTGATGGGTTGGAAAGCAGTGGGAAATAAGCTTACTGATTATACAAAGAGCACCGAAATGGAATGGATCCATAAGCCGGAAAATCTTCAGCAGGAGCTTTTTTGAAATGGAAAATTGAAAGCGAATACATTAACCGCGGAGACACGGAGACGCAGAGGCTGTTATGTCCCCCGCTGGAGGGGGAAAATCGCGGAGGCACTGCACACTAATGTTGTAGGGGGAGGATAATAATAAATAAATTAATTTTTCTTTCGACGAATTCTAACCGTTCCATTTAAAGAAAGATTACTCGTTGAAAAGAGTTCAAATCGGTTAATCCCGTCCGTTATGATCATAAGTGCCGTATTAGGGGGAATCGTGCCAAGGTTTTCTGCAAACAGGCTCAACTCATGTACGGTAGTAAAGGGGTCAAGTTTAATATAAATATTTACCCCCTGTGCATCCAGCCCCTGGTGCTGAAGGATCGGTACCTTATTATAAAAAACGGAAACTGTATCACCATCAATATCTCCGTTATCATACAGCGTAACCCTGATAGAATCGGATTCTACTTCAATTTCATTGATCAGAAAGGGTTTCCTGTCGGAGAATTTTTTTAATTCAGGTTCCGGCGTTGCTTCTTTTTTTTCAGCAACCAATGCCGGTGTTACAACTACCTCGTCCAATACTGGCGACCAGATTTTTTTTACTCCAACAGTTTCTTTAAGAATACTGTCTGTATTGGTTTCATTAAAATCCTTGAAAAAAACTATTTCAAGGTCCGGGCAGGTATAGCGATAGCGTTCATCACGCAGAAAATTTCCTTTTAATTGTGTTTTTACTTTTGAAACAAGTAATTGAGCCTGGAAATCCATGGGACAAACCACACTGGGCATCGATGTAGCAGATCGGAAATACATTAGTGGAATATCTTTGATCTCCACCATTCGGTTCTTAGTATTGTAAGTGCCCCTGACAATAAAACTCTGGTAGGTATTTTTAAAATAATAGCCCATTACCCCTTCTATTTCCTTGCCATCCTGTTTGATCACCATTTCGACAAGGTAATTATTATTATTCCCTTCCATCATAACATCGGCTCTGCCATACCAGCTTCCGCTGATATTCTGCGCCTGTAAAAACGGGCAAAGACAGAAAAATAAAAAAGTTAGTAGCGTTTTCATCGTCTCAAAATACAGGCAATTATTTAAGATATCTTTTAATTTCTCTTTCAGATTCACGGTCTTTTATAGTGGCCCTTTTGTCATGAAGTTTTTTACCTTTTGCCAGGCCTATTTTAATTTTAGCCAGGCCATTCTCACTAAAATATATTTTTAAGGGGATCACTGTATAGCCTTTATCCTTAAGCCTGTTCTCCAGTTTTTTCAGTTCTTTTTTCTTCAAAAGGAGTTTACGGTCGCGGGTAGGGATATGATTTGCATAAGTGCCATAATCATATTCAGCGATGTAGAGGCTTTTTACCCAAATTTCGCCATGATCCATGATGCAGTAACTATCATTAAAGCTTGCTTTTCCTGAACGCAATGCTTTTACTTCGGTTCCGGTCAATACCATACCGGCATCGTAAGTATCATCGATGTAATATTCAAAATAAGCCGATCTGTTTTTGATTTCCATGTTTACTTCGGCAAAATGCTTTGCACACCAGTTCTGCTATCAGTGTTTAAAAAGGGTGAGTAATGTAGCCAGTTTATCGCGCAGTTCCTTGCGATTTACTATTAAATCAAGAAATCCATGGTCCATTACAAACTCTGAGCTCTGGAAACCTGCGGGCAGATCTTTTTTAATGGTTTCCTTGATTACCCTCGGGCCGGCAAAACCAATCATAGCACCGGGTTCCCCGATATTAATATCACCCACCATAGCAAATGATGCGGTTGTACCACCATAAGTAGGGTCGGTACAAAGAGAAATATAAGGAATACCGGCTTCAGAAAGCAGGGCCAGTTTTCCAAGGGTCTTTGGTAATTGCATCAGCGAAAAAGCACTTTCCATCATCCTTGCGCCGCCGCTTTTACTGATGATCATAAGTGGAATTTTATTTTTACGTGAGTAATCGGCTGCGCGCGCAATTTTTTCACCCATCACACTACCCAGTGAACCACCAATGAAATTGAAATCCATACAACAAACTACCAGGTCATTTTCTTTTACTTTACCAACCCCCACGGTAATGGAATCATGTAAACCTGTTTTGTAATAAGCTTCTTCAAGCCTCTTTTTATAAGGCTTCAGATCGTTGAATCCGAGGTAGTCAATGGAATGTACGCCACTGAATAATTCTGTATACTGCTTATCGTCAAAAAGTATTTCAAAATATTCTGCACTTCCAATCCGGTGGTGATAATTGCATTCCGGACATACAAAGAGGTTTTCCTTTAAATCCAGGGTTGTGCAGGTGAATTTACATTGAGGGCATTTTGTCCATAAGCCATCCGGTGCCTCTTTTTTTTCAGAGGTTGAAGTGCTTATGCCCTTTTTCATTCTTTTAAACCAGCTGCCGTGTTCCTGCTTTTCATCATTGCCGGAAAGCTGATCGTCGAAATCTTCATCATATTTTAATGCCATAGCCAATACTTTTTTTTTGGTGTTTCCCTTCGTTAGCAAAATACTTCAATAGACCTTAACAGAAACACCTGAAAACTTTACATTAGGGTTGCGTACAGGATGCAAAATACGTAAAAATAAATGGCTCAGTTTTGGTGCTGCTAAAGTACAGGCAAAACCGATTGGTTTAAACAAATATAATGATTAAAATTCAGGGGAAAATACATTAAATATGACTAATACTGTGTCATTAAATTACAAAAATAACCGGCCGATTCCAATAGCCTGCTGCCATACCAACTGAACATTTCTCCGTTCACCAGGATGATTTTTGTACCGGGAAATTGTCGGGCCAATTCATTTATGTGCTTTTCTTTAAAAGGATATGGTTCAGAGGAGAGTAAAATGATTTGAGGTGATTTTTCAATTAAATTTTCCAGGTTTATCAACGGATATCGTTTCTCTTTTTTAAAAACATTTTCCAAACCGCAATACTGCATCATATGATGAATGAATGTATCACCGCCAACCGTCATATACGGATCTTTCCAAATAAGGTAAACTGCAGGCAGGGGATTACGCATCACCGGAATTGACTTAAATGAAACGGCTATCTTATCTGCCAGTTGATAGCCTGCTTCTGCTTTGTTGGTGATCCTGCCGATTTCCCGGATCATGGCCAGAGCCTCTTCCAGGTTGGATATATCACTTGTCCATACCGGACAAAATTTTCTGATTGCCTCAACATGATCTGCTGTATTTTCTTCTTTATTGGCGATGACAAGGTCTGGCTGCAATGATTTTATTTCTTCAATATGAAGGTCTTTTGTACCTCCGATCCTTTTTTTTGACCGATACCACTTGTTAGGATGTATGCAAAATTTCGTTATACCAATGATTTCTCCTTCAAGTCCGAGATCGTATAATAATTCAGTTTGTGAAGGTACTATGGAGATGATTCTTTTAGGATAAGAATCGAAATGGATTTCTAAATTAATCTGATCAATTGTGATTATCATGTAAAGCGATTGCCACGAAAATAAAAAAAAGTCCCGGCGTTTTCACCGGGACAATCATTTTGTCAGAAGCCAATCTTTCTGGTTTTTCGAAATAGGACTTGAAAATTTGCAGGTTTCCCTGTTTCGGATGGTTTGGTTTTTTCAGGATAGTTTTGTCAACAGGATTTGGATTCGATGGCTCTTGGACAATTGGATAATAGTTTGGTTTTTTCTTTGGATACCGGATAAATCAATAACGTTTTTAGGTTGTCAGATGGTTCTTTTGATAGGTTTGGATTTCGGATGGTTTCAGGACAAATGGATTTGTTTTGGTTTTTTCTTTGGATAACAGATCAATCAAAAACGTTTTGGTTGTCAGATGGTTCTTTTAATAGGTTTGGATTTCGGACGGTTTCAAGGACTAAAGGACTTTGGTATTCTTCAGGGTAATGGATTTGGATACCTGTTAGGGGAGGTAAGGCCCTGGTTCTTCTGGTTAGATATTGGATTTGGATCTTGGACTTAAAACGGATTCAAAGGAATTGGAAAAAAGGAAGTTGACTGATATTGGATTTTAAGACACCATTTCAAAGGAATTGGATATTACTTTTTTTCGGATGGTTTCTGGATATTGAATGGTCAAGGTGTAACTCTTCCTATTCAATCAACTTCTGACACAAAGATAGGGTTGGTGCTATCCCTGCACAAGAGCGAATTCACCCTATTTTAACGTTTCATTAATTACCGTTGTGTTCGAAGATTTACCGTTTTTGTGTACGTAAGCTTGCGTATGGTTTATTAGTAGATCTACGTGAAACAGGCCGTTACAGGATATAAAAAAAAGATGCTGCATTTCTTTCAAATGCAGCATCAACGGGTGTTTTAGACGAAATTACCCTTATTTGGCAAGAGCCTGAATAATGTCGTATTTAGTTACTATATGGTAGTTTCCGGTTTCGTCCTTACTGAGCACGGCGCCGTTTTCTTTATGTATCAGTGTACTTAAACGCTCTACCGGAGTATTGAAATCAACCAATGGATAGGCTTTCTCTATAACAGTTTCCACTTTTGCATTACGAATATCAGGATTCGAGAACACTTTTTGAAAAAGGCCTGCTTCACTAATAGATCCAACCGGCTCCTTTTCATTCATAACAGGGATATGTTCAATATCATATTTCTTCATCAGTTCTACGGCTTGCGCAACCGTATGTTCCTGTTGTACTGAAATGATTTTTTTCTTTGGCCCCCTGCCATTAATGATATCCTTAAATGTTTTTACTTCCATAAAGCCTCGTTCCATCATCCACTGATCATTATAAATTTTACCAACATAGCGTGATCCATGATCGTGAAATATACAAACCACCATATCATCTTTTTTCAATCGATCCTTTAATTGCATTAATCCCTGGAGGCAACTGCCCGCACTATATCCACAGAACATGCCTTCTTCTTTAGCAATACGACGAGCCATGATAGCGCCATCTTTATCCGTGACCTGTTCAAAATGATCGATTACAGACATATCATAATTCTCTGGTACAAAATCTTCACCAAATCCTTCCGAGAAATAGGGATGAACTACACCCATATCTTTTTCTCCTGTGCGAAAATATTTTGTTAGCAAAGAACCATAAACGTCTATTGCCCATACCTGGATATTGGGGTTCATTTCTTTGAGGTATTGAGCGGTACCAGTCACTGTTCCCCCTGTTCCGGCAGTACATACAAGATGAGTGATCTTGCCATCTGTTTGTCGCCATAATTCCGGACCCGTTGATTCATAATGCGCCAGCCGGTTGGCCAGGTTGTCGTACTGGTTTGCATGAAACGAATTAGGGATTTCTTTGGCCAGTCTGCGGGCAACAGAATAATAACTCATCGGATCGTCTGGTTCCACATTTGTAGGACAAACAATTACTTCTGCGCCAACGGCTTTAAGAATGTCCATTTTTTCTTTCGACTGCTTATCGGTGGTGGTGAAAATACATTTATATCCTTTTACTATAGCGGCGAGTGCAAGCCCCATTCCGGTATTACCTGAAGTACATTCAATAATGGTTCCGCCGGGTTTAAGTTTGCCTTCTTTTTCCGCTACTTCAATCATCTTTATTGCCATACGGTCCTTGATAGAGTTACCCGGGTTGAAGTAATCCACTTTTGCCAAAACCTGGCAGGGCAAATCGCGGGTAATTTTATTTAACCTGATCAATGGGGTATTCCCGATTGTTTCTAATATATTATTCTTTATGTCCATCAGATTTATTTGATGGCGTAAAGTTAAGATATGCAAGGGAGTTTTACATTATTTCAATACAAAGCAAGAAAGTAGCAAGGAATACTGCTTTACACTTCTTTGGCTTTTAATCTGTCCTTTTTATGCTGCAGATATTTATCTATCAGGAAAAGTGCCAGCACTGTATCAATTATCAGAAAAATATTGAGCATAGTGGCATTACCGAAGAACGACAAATCGGTATTAAACTTTGGAAGACTCGATGGTATTGTAATGGATCCTTGCTGAGAATAGTCTATCTGTGTGAATAGATAAGCAAGTAATCCGCCGATCAATAAAAGAAAGAAACCGCCAATACTATATATGATTTTTTTATTGACATATGATTTTGTGGAAGGCGCAATTTGGATTTTAACAATTTCTTCCATTACATTTTTTGAAAAACGCATGGAAGGTTCCTCCAGGCTGGTTTTCCTGAACAGGGTATTCATATCCAGCATAGCCGCATAAGCATTTTGCCATACAGGATTTGTTTCCAGCAATCTGTTGATGCTTTCTTTCTCCGCAGGGGAGGATGTTCCATCAATGAAATCCCACAACCGCTCTTCCATATTTTTCAGATTTTCCATATATGCCCCAGGGGTATTATTTGGTAATTGATTCCTGTTTAAACATTTTGAAGGTTTGATACTTCCTCTGAAAAAAATTTTTCCATTTTCTCCTTCAATTTTTGCCTCGCCCTGAATAAACGCACTTTTACCGTGTTTGCTTCCAGGCCCATAATGGCGGCTATTTCATCAAGCGACTGATCTCCCTTGTAAAAAAGGGTGATGATCTGCGCATCATCTGGTGGTAACATGTTAATAGCCCGGTGCACCATATTTTTTCTCGATTTGTCTTCTACCTGGTTGGCTTTAAAATCTGATTCCTGGTTTTCCAGCTGCATAAAAGTTGATTCGTCATCTATCGCCAGTATCTTTTGTTTCTTCTTTCGCAGGTAAGTAATTCCGGTATTATGTGCAATCGTATATAGCCATGTGCTGAATTTTGATCCGCCTTTAAAATCTGCCAAAGAACGATAGGCTTTTACAAATACATCCTGGGCAACTTCTTCTGCATCTTCCCTGGATTGCATCAACCGAAAGGCCAGGGTAAATATATATGACTGATAGCGGTCAACCAGCACCTTATAGGCCTGTTGATCCCCTTTTAAAACAAGGGAGATTAACTCGTTATCAGGAAGTCCGGTTTGCATTACTTTAACTATGACTACAAATTATAAAGGAAGGTTACACGCATTTTTATAATTAATACAATTAACATCTTTTCTCTTTGCGGTTGAGGGAGTTTATTGTGTAAAAAATTGAATATCAATTAAATGTACGTTTTTCCCATTTATTTTTATTTTTCCTGTAACCTTTTGTTTCCAGTTGTAGTCTGATCTTTCGTAACTGATCATTAAAATTTAAAACAACTTTTATGCAAGGCGGTGAAATATTAATTCCGATTTTGGTTCCTCTGGGTGGGTTTGCTATGATCTTTGGACTCTACTATTTACGTAACCGGGAAACAATGGCCATGATAGAAAAGGGCATGAACCCCAAAGAATTTTCCAACAGGCCGGCTCCCTATCGAAATTTGAAAAATGGCCTGCTTTTATTGGGTGCGGGCATTGGCCTGGCATTAGCCTATATTATAACCAAATACATGTTGCATGATGAAGAGAATCCGGCATTATGGTTTGCGCTGATTGGCATAGGCGGTGGTCTTGGGTTGATAGCATCTTACAAAGTAGAA
>Ga0209392_1000386_pt1 | contig 10114 bp, 9 predicted proteins | sample PPLLak3cmMay2015_FD_187252 | JGI IMG/M metagenome (GOLD analysis project Ga0209392, IMG submission 187252) | Freshwater sediment microbial communities from Prairie Pothole Lake near Jamestown, North Dakota, USA - PPLs Lake P7 Core (1) Depth... | ecosystem: Environmental > Aquatic > Freshwater >...
TGGACGAGGAGGTGGCGCGCCTGCACCTGGGCAAAATCGGCGTCCACCTCAGCCAGCTCAGCCAGTCCCAGGCCGACTATATCGGCGTCCCGGTGGCGGGTCCTTACAAGCCCGATTACTATCGGTACTGATGGCGTCTCGGGGCGAAATGGGCACAAGCCCATGGCGCCCCGGCACCAATGATCACGAGGCATCTTGGCGTGAGGCCCCCTACCCTCCACCAAGGCCCTGCAAATTGCGACCCCCTGGCAGGAGCAAGCATGAGCGCCCAAAGAATCGAGCACCCCTCCTTCAGCTTCGAGCTTTATCCCCCCAAGACGCCGGAGGGGATGACCAGGCTTGCGGTCAGCATCGACCATATGAACGCCGTTGGGCCGGAATACTTCTCCGTGACCTATGGTGCCGGCGGTTCCACCCGGGATTCTACCTTTGAGACCCTGGACTTGCTCCTCGCCAAGGGCATCGAGGCCGCCCCTCACCTCGCCTGCATCGGCTCCTCGCGGAGGGAGATCAAGGCCATCCTCGACCGCTACCGGGGCCAGGGCATACGCCGCCTCGTCGCCCTGCGCGGCGACCTGCCCTCCGGCATGGGGCTAGGCGCCGCCGGAGACTTCCGCAACGCCAACGAACTGGTCGCCTTCATCCGCCAGGAGACCGGCGACCACTTTCGCATCGAGGTGGCGGCTTACCCCGAGGTCCATCCCCAGGCCGCCAACGCCGACCAGGATCTGGCCAACTTCAAGCGCAAGGTCGAGGCCGGCGCCAACGCCGCCATCACCCAGTATTTCTATAACCCGGACGCCTATTTCGGCTTCGTCGATCGTTGCGCCACCCTGGGCATCCAAATTCCCATCCAGCCCGGCATTATGCCTATCACCAATTTCTCCCAGCTCGCCCGCTTCTCGGACGCCTGCGGCGCCGAGATCCCCCGCTGGATCCGCAAACGCCTGGAGGCCATGGGCGACGACATCGAGGCCATTCGCGCCTTCGGTCACGAGGTCGTCCTCGGCCTCTGCCGCCGCCTCCTCGAGGGTGGAGCGCCGGGTCTGCACTTCTACAGCATGAACCAGTCCGGACCCGTGCTGCGTCTGTGGAGCGATCTTGGCCTGCCCGGCCTTGATCGCCTCTCGATGACGAAACAGGATTAGCCTAATTTCATCAGATTCCTTATCCTTATGCTTGATCATGCCTCCGGGGCTATTCCTGCCATTATGGCAGGGGAATTGCCTGTTCAAAGCTACAAGATCCATTTCGGCCACTCATCCTGGTGGTGGGACGTAACCTCATCGTAATAAGAATAGGTGACAATCGCACTAGGTTTGGTTATGCGCCCCGTAGCATAGCCTGGCTTAGAAGGCCCGCGTCCAATTTTGCCATTGGACACCTCGGGCCTTTGTTTTTTGCATGGAAGTTTGACGGCGGCCTATAAGGAATACAGAATCCCCGGCAAACCTTTTCGCCAATCCCACTGCCGCCGCTCACCAGAATGCCGAGCATCGAAACCCTCCTTGGCTTTCTCGCCGTTTCCATCGTGATCACGATGGCGCCAGGCCCGGACAATCTGATGGTGCTTGGGCAGAGCCTCGCCCGGGGGCGCGCCGCCGGCTTCGGCTTCGCCCTCGGCTGTGCTCTGGGTTGCTTCACCCATACCTTGTGGGCGGTCCTTGGCGTAAGCGCGGCCATTGCCGCGTCGCCCATGGCCTTTTTCCTGCTGAAAATGGCAGGGGCCGCCTATCTGGGCTGGATCGGGGTGCAAACCTTACGGCACGCCTCGGCGCCACGCCTTGGATCCATCAAAGGAGGGGCGAACGAACCCTGGCCGCGCTACCTGCGGCGCGGGTTCATTGCCAATGCCATCAACCCTAAGGTGGCGCTCTTCTTCCTCGCCTTCCTGCCGCAATTCACCAGCCAAGCGCATGGTAGCCCGACCCTTCAGATGATAATGCTCGGCAGTGTATTCGCGCTGCAGACGATCCTGGTGTTCGGCGCGATCGCCTTTGCGGCGGGCAGCGTTGGCCGGTTGCTCGCGCGCACCCCCGCCGCGGCCGTCTGGCTGGATCGCGGCGCTGGCCTGCTCTTCATCGGCCTGGCATTGCGGCTGGTACTGGATGGCGGGGCGTTGGGCCTTGGCTCTTGAGCCATCGGGTAATACCCCTGGATGGAGTATCGCCCGTGATTTTCCGCGTCAGAACCTGCCTGCGGCGCGCCTACTGTCAAGACCCCTTGATTATCGCCGAACATATCTCTTGTCACCTGCCACGGTGCGCCCCAGAATCAACGGCAACACCACTGGGTAAGTGTTCTCTCCCTAGGCAGGTTTTCCCGCACCCATGATCCGTTCCCTCGAATTTGATGGCTACAGAGGCTTTCCCTGTCGTCGCCAGTACGACCTCAGCCAGCCATTTCAAAGGCTGGACCTGGCACCGCTGACCCTCCTGATTGGGCGCAACAACGCCGGCAAGACAAGCGTCGCCACATTGCTATACCAGGTGCTGGGCGGCTTGGCCGGCATCAGCAATGAAGCACTACCTCTGACGGTAGGAGGTAATCCCGTGGCCGAGTGCTTTCAGGACTTGCTGCCTGCGAGGGATTTAAGTGCATTCCTGGAACTCGCGGTGTCGCTTAAGTCCGCGAGTGGTCTGCACCGGCTAGAAACCATCCTCTACCTTCGCAGTCTGCTGGACGACGACCCGCGCCCCTGGGCGCGTCGCGTTCGCTGGGACGAGGCGGATTACCCCGTTCCCGACAGCCCGCTTGAGCGTTTTCCGATCCCTGATGTCCCGGAGCAAACAGAAGTGCGCGATGGGGCCAGGCAGGTATTGCAGGCCAGTGTGTGGCTCGGTCCCTTGCGTGAACGGGTGCCTGAGATTCCGTCCCGGCATGGGCGCAATCCCCAGATCCCCGCGATCGGATCGGCGGGCGAAGGCGTGACAGAACTCCTGGCCGAGGATGAAGCGGTCTTCGGTGAGGTCTCGGCTTGGCTTGCCGCGAACGCCGGCCTATCCCTGCGTTGGGAGAAAAATCTCGACCTATGGCGTTTGCAGACAATGCGCGGCGTTGCCCGCAGTGTTCCGATCACCCAGGTGAGTACGGGCGTGCATCAGTTGCTTCCAGTGCTGACGCTTGCCAAGTGGCGATCCTGCAATCCCAGCCGAACCCCGTTTATCGATGTTGTCCAGCAGCCGGAGTTGCATCTGCATGATGCACTGCATCCGATGCTCGGAGACCTCTTTCTGGACGTTGCCCGTTCCGATATCGGGACCACAATCGTGGAAACCCATGCCGAAGGCTTGCTGTTGCGGGTACGTCGGCGCATTGCCGAGGGCGTGGTTCCACCTGAGCTGGTCGCGCTCTATTACATTGATGACGCGCCGGACGGCAGCACGCTGCATCGTATCCGCATCCTTGCGACGGGCGAGGTCGATTATTGGCCGCCCGGTGTCTTTTTGGAGTCATACGAAGAGGTCAAGGCCCTGCGGCGCGCCCAACGGCTCAAGGGGCATTGATGCGATTTGCGATTGAAATACCGGAGGGAGAGGATGAGGTTCCGGTCTGGAACGACCCGGCGGCACTGCAATTCCTGGACGGGCTGGTCTTCCGCGCTGACGACGCGGCACACGACGTCGTGCTCCGGGATGCGGACTTGCTTGATGGCAGTGAGTGGTTTCAACATGCTCGCCAGACCACGCTCGACCTCCTATTGGAGCTTTGCGAGCTAGCCCGTGCCTCGGCATGGGACACCGAGCAGCCAGACCGAACGGCCTGGCGGGTCTCAACGTCCGCCGAGGCCAAGCAGGCGCTACGCATCGCCAACTCGCCGCTCAAGGTGCTAGTCGAGAACCGCCTCAGGGATGGGGCTTTGCTTGAAGTGGCGGTACGCCTTCTCGCCGGGGAGCCCCTCCGACAGTTGTGGGTCAGTCCTCCCGTGCCTCCGGCCATTGAGCTTCTCCACTCTGGTGGTACGGGAGACATGCTGAGATTTATGGAGCAAGAAGCGACCATAACCCGAGATACTGACCTTCCTTTGCGATTGATTGTCGTCGTGGACTCGGACAGGTGTGGCTTAGAGAAACCCCCATCCGCGACGGCCACGAAGATTGAGCAAGCGGCATCCAAACTTGGGGTCAGTTCATTCATACTCAAGAAACATGAGGCGGAGAACTACATACCCGACTTCCACTGGAAAGCAGAGATGAAACGGGATCCTCGTAATCCGCGTTGGAGTAACGGAATGGCTAATCTCCTATCCATGGCTCGCGATCAACGCGACTACTGTGACATGGACAAATTTGGCTGCAAGCAAGTCCCTGCGAAGTACGAACGAAGCCGCCCATACCATCTGGAGGTGTTGTTGTGGAACGTCCGACAGGAACAGAATCAATCAGTGCTCAGCGCGATGGCTGCCGATTTGCGCGCTCGCGACCACTCGGGTGATCTGAAGACTATCCTCGACCTGATCGACCAGGAGCGCTAGCGCCATGACTCAACTGAGTACGGATGACGGTCCGGAAATCAATCCGAATGTTGTCTTCCTTATAGACCTCCTAAAGTGGGTCAGGCAAGGGCGCATCCGGGTGCCGGCCTTCCAGCGATCTTACGTATGGACGCGAGCGAACATGCTGGATCTGTTCGATTCAGTGCGTCGGCGCTACCCGATCGGAACCCTGCTATTTTGGAAGTCATCCACGAAAACAGCGGGGCCGCTAGACCGCTTCGGCCCTTTCGACCTCTCGGAGACCCGACCGTCGGAAACCCTGCTGCTGTTGGACGGTCAGCAGCGGCTCACCACCTTGGCGGGCGTATTGCTCCGCGACTCCGGACTTCGCGAGTTGTCCACGGACGATGAAGACAGCGAGCGATGGAGCGTCTACTTCGATGCGAGTGGGGGTCGGACGGACGAGAAAAGGAATGAGGACAAGAGTCACGAGGGGGTTTTTATGCACCTCGCATCCGGCACCCAGGCCAAGCCCTGGCAGGTTCCCCTTCATCGGTTGAGTGATACCAATAAACTTTTCCAGGCCGTCACTGCCATTTATAAGGTTGAACCGGGAACCCTCGCGGAGGCGGGCGTCGGCAAAGAGGTGCTGGTCGACCGGCTTCAGGGTGTCGCTAGGGCCTTGCAGTCCTACAAGATCCCCATCGTGGAGTTCGTGACCGACGACCTGAATCTAGCGGTCGAGAGCTTCACTCGCTTGAATCGAAAAGGGGTCGCCATCGGCGCCGACGAGATGTTCTCGGCCCTCACTTATCAGGCTGGGGCTCAGAGGGGGTTCCGTATCGCAAGCGAGATCGACAGCACCTTGACCGAGATCAAGCAGACCGGGTTCGGTAAGGTCAACCGCGTCCTGGTCCTGCGGGCCTTCTTGGTTGCCGCGGACCTTGACCCGTATCGCACGGACTGGAGCAAGCTCGGGGACGAGACGCAGAAAAGCGTGGCCAACAAGCTGCCGGAGGCCATGCACCGGGCGCGGGAAGGGCTGCTGCGCGGGATCGATCTGCTGCGAGAGGAGCACATCCATAACGCCCGTATGCTGCCCTATGGGCTGCAATTGGTGGGTCTGAGCGCCTGGCTCGGAGAGGACCCGAGTCCGACCGTTGAGGCCAAGCGCCTGCTCCGGCGCTGGCTCTGGCTCACCGGGTTTGCGAGCTGGTTCGGTCAGGGTAATCCATCCCGCTATGCCGCCGTCCTTGCCGAACTGCGTGACCGCGCCCGAAAGGTACGGGAGCAAGGGACCCCGGTACCGTCCGAACTGCGGCATCTCCCTTGGGACACCCGGGCGGAGCCCTTTCCGGAACGCTATGACCTTCGTAGCGCGCGGGTACGGACCCTGCTGTGCCTGCTGGCTCGCGAGGGGGTCTTCAATCCCGACGGCACGCGCAAAGACGCGCGGGCCATCGCCGACGATTTCGCGCGCAACGGTCCTGAGGCCATGCGCACCATCTGGGCTTCGTCGCAATCGCCGCTGAGGTCCAGTCCTGCCAATCGAATGTTTGATGTTTTTGGACAGAAACGGGGTCAGGCGCGCACCCTTTTTGGGCTCACCAAGTTGGCCGATCCGCAGGCGTTTTTTGAATCGCACCTGCTGCCCTATCCCCTGGATAATGCCCTGCGGAAGCCCGACAGCATGGAGGATGTGCTGAAGAAGCGTTTGGAAGACATGACCGGCCTGGAGCGGGAATTTATGTCCGAGTTGGGGATTCAGCCGCCCGCGTCCACGCTGCCGGGTGCGAGTATTATCGACCAAGATGACGACGCCCCCTTGCCAATGCCGGATGCCGAGGAAGTGTAAATCGGTAAACACTCGCTTCAGCGACCGGGTAGCCTCGAATCGACATGACCCAGTCGATTAGCGCCGGGAACTGGGGTTCCCGGCCATGCTGGATCAGTATTATTTCTTATCCTTGCGGTGATCCACCACGCGCACGGCCTTGCCCTGGGAGCGGGGGATCTCACCGACCTGCTTGACCACCACCTGGCAGCTCACGCCGATGAAGTCCTTGATGTCCTTGGTGGCGCGGGCGCCCACCTTGCGCATGGCCTCCTCGCCCTTCTCGACCAGGGGCGGGCTGGCCTCGACATTGACCACCATGGTGTCCATGGTGCCCTCGCGGTACACGTCGATCTGATAGAAGGGCGAGAGGATCTCCGTCTTCATCAGGATGGACTCTACCTGGGAGGGATAGACGTTGACGCCGCGGATGATGAGCATGTCGTCAGTGCGCCCAGTAATGCGGGACATGCGCACATGGGTGCGCCCGCACTTGCAGGGGGCGGGGTTAAGGGAGGAGATGTCACGGGTGCGGTAGCGCAGGAGGGGGAAGGCCTCCTTGGTGAGGGAGGTGAAGACGATCTCCCCCTGCTCGCCGTAGGGCAGGGGTTTGCCGGTATCGATATCGACGCACTCCACCAGGAAGTGGTCTTCCCAGACGTGCAGCCCATCCTTGGCGTTGATGCACTCGACGCACACGCCGGGTCCCATGATTTCGGACAGGCCATAGATATCGATGGCGTCTATCCCCAGGCGGGATTCCAGCTCGTAGCGCATCTCCTCGGTCCAGGGTTCGGCACCGTGGATGCCGACCCGCAGGGGCAGCTTGCGCATGTCCACCCCCAGGCCCTCGGCCTCCTCGGCCAGATTGAGGGCGTAGGAGGGTGTGCAGCTCAGGCCGGTGGCCTCGAAGTCCTTGATGAGCATGATCTGCTTCTGGGTCTGGCCACCGGACATGGGGGTGACCATGACACCCAGTTCCTCCCCCCCGTAGTGGAAGCCGAGCCCGCCGGTGAAGAGGCCATAGCCATAGGCATTGTGCATGCGGTCGCCCGGTCGCAGGCCGGCGGCGGCCAGGGAGCGGGCCATGAGTTGGCTCCAGGTGCGAATGTCGCGGGCCGTATAGCCGACGACCGTGGGTTTGCCGGTGGTGCCGGAGGAGGCATGGACACGCACTACCTGATCCATGGGCACCGCGAACATGCCGAAGGGATAGCTGTCGCGCAAATGCTCCTTCTTGGTAAAGGGCAGCAGGCGCGTATCGGCCAGGCTCTGGATGTGGCGCGGCTTGACGCCCAGTTCATCCATGGCATCGCGATAGAAACCAACGGTGTAGTAGCAGCGCTCGACGGTGGTTTGCAGGCGCTTGAGCTGGAGAGTCTCCAGGTCCTCGCGGGGCATGGTTTCGATTTTGGTATGCAGGATCATGGCTTGTCCCCAATTTTCGTTTGATTCATCCAGTCCGCGATGGGCTCGCCGCGCCGGAATACAGTGCCGGAAAAGACGCCCACCAGTTTGCCCCTAGCGGTCCTGACCTCGATGGCATAGAGGCCGGTGCGTTCGCCCCGGCTGACCTCCCGCGCCTCCGCCATCAGGGTGTCGCCCAGGCGGCTGGCGGCCGGATAGCTCATTTGGGTGACCAGGGCGACCGCCACGGTGCCATGGCTGTTGGAGGCCACGGCGAAGGCAAAGTCGGCCAGGGCGTAGGTGACGCCGCCATGGGTCAGACCGACGGCATTGAGCATGTCGGCTCGGACTTCCAGGCGCACCTGGCAGGCGCCGGGTGCCGCAGACACCAGTTCCATGCCCAGCAAGCGCGCCAAGCGGTCCTCTTGTTCCATCCAGTGGCCGACGCGCTCGGCCTCGGTTTGAGGGTTTGAGTCCTTCATCAGGCGGAGGCCAATTCTTCGGTAAAGAGGTCGTAGCCCAGGGCACGCAGGTGCCGGTCCAGGGCGGCGGGGTCTGTGGCGCGGAAACGGACGATGACAATACGCATGCCCGTTTCGTCTGGGGCCACCGGTGAGACCACGGTGGCGATATAGCCACCCTGGCTGTTGATGGCGGCGAGAAACTTGGCCAATTCACCGGCGCGATCCGGGAGGTGGACGGCGATGCGGGTGGTGTCCTCCAGACCGCAACCCGTGATGGCCAGGAAAAAATCGAGGATGTCGTCGTCGGTGACGATGCCCAGCAGGCGACGCCCGTCATCGACCACCGGCAGGCAGCCGATGCCCTTGTCCCGCATGAGCTGGCCAGCGACCTCCACCAAGGTACCAGGATCACAGGTGATCACCTCCCGTCTCATGACCTGCTCCACCTTAATCTTGGCCATGAGGTAATTGACCTCGCCCACGGACAGGGTGGTGATGGCCGAGGGTTCCGCCTTTTCCAACTCCCGGTGCGACAGAAGCCCCAGCAGTCGCCCCAACCCATCCACCACCGGCAGGAAGCGGCGCCCCTTCTCGCGCATCAGATGCGCTACCTGGCTTAGCTTGGCATCGGCGGTGGTGGTATCCACCGGCCGGCTCATGATCTGTTGGACGTACATGCTGGGTCCCCGTGGAGATCTCTATTACCAATTTCAATTTTTATGGCTATGGAACCGTGCCATAAGTAACCCAAACCTGACGCGGTCGGGACCTGGTCATCCTGGCCAGGAGAGGTCGTGAAAACATCACTGTAGCTCGGGCATGGTTTCCAGGCCGTCGACACCCCACCGACCGGCACCCGATAACCGATAACCGATAACCGATAACCGCTATGCGACAATGGTTTTAGTATCCAAGATAAGCCCGCTTAATCCCCTCGTCATTCAACAAGGTCTGGGCGGCGGCGGCCATGGCCACCCTGCCAGTCTCCAGCACATAGCCCCGGTGGGCCACCCCCAGGGCGGCGCGGGCGTTCTGCTCCACCAGCAGGATGGTCACCCCCTGGCGGTTGAGATCCCGCACCACCCGGAAGATTTCCTCCACCAGCAGGGGCGCCAGGCCCATGGAGGGCTCGTCGAGCAACAGCAGGCGAGGCCGCCCCAGCAGGGCGCGGCCGATGGCAAGCATTTGTTGCTGGCCACCCGAAAGGGTGCCAGCGCTTTGGGCGCGCCGCTCCTCCAGGATGGGAAAGAGGGAATAGATGAACTGGAGCTGCTGCTCCACCCAGGCCGGGTCATGGCGCTGGGAATAGCCACCCAGGCGCAGGTTGTCCTCGACGCTGAGGGGGGCGAAGACCTGGCGGCCCTCCGGAACCTGACAGATGCCGGCCTTGACGATGCGGTGGGGGGCGAGACGGCCAATGTCCCGGCCCTCCAGCAAAATCTGGCCGGCGCTGGCGCGGTGAATGCCCGAGAGGATATGCAGCAAGGTCGTCTTGCCGGCGCCATTGGCGCCGACGATGGCCACGAGTTCCCCGGCTTCGACCTGGATGTCCACGCCGTGGAGGACCTCGACCGGGCCGTAACGGCCCCGCAGGCCGCGCGCCAGGAGCAGGGGCTCACTCGACGGCATAGTGGACCTCCCCCCCCAGGTAGGCGGCGATGACCTGAGGATTGGCGCGCACCTCGGCGGGAGTCCCCTCCGCCAGGCGGCTGCCGTAATCCAGCACCAGGATGCGGTCGGAGACTTGCATCACCAGCCCCATGTTGTGCTCCACCAGCAGGACCGTGATCCCCTGGTCGCGGATGCGCCTGATCAGGCCTCGCATTTCCAGGGTTTCGGTGTCGTTGAGGCCGGCGGCGGGCTCGTCCATCAGCAAGAGGCGCGGCCGGGCGGCCAGGGCGCGGGCGATTTCCAGGCGCTTGAGGGCGCCATAGGGCAGTTCACTCGCCTGACGGCCCTTCAGCCCCCCCAGGT
>Ga0209392_1000389_pt1 | contig 10089 bp, 9 predicted proteins | sample PPLLak3cmMay2015_FD_187252 | JGI IMG/M metagenome (GOLD analysis project Ga0209392, IMG submission 187252) | Freshwater sediment microbial communities from Prairie Pothole Lake near Jamestown, North Dakota, USA - PPLs Lake P7 Core (1) Depth... | ecosystem: Environmental > Aquatic > Freshwater >...
TGACGGGAATGTTCGGCTCCACTGGCACCTCGATCACCTTGCCGGCCACGCGCGAGTTGATCGGCACCACGTAGTTCATGACGCGCACGTCGGCGGACGAGGGCGCGAAGATGTTCAGGAACAGGACCAGCATCGCGATCCCGATGATCGGGATGGTCGCGGCGATCACCTGGGTGGTGATGTTCCACGGCAGCCACTTGAACTTGATGAAGACCAGCCAGACGAAGAACGAATAGATCCCGAGCAGGAGGATTTCCATCAGCCGCGAGCCTCCTGTCCGAGCCGCGCCTCGAGCGACGCAAGCTGGGCGCGCAGTTGCTCGATCTCCCGCCGGGCGTCCTCAGGGCCAGCCGCCGCTTCCCGGGGCTCGCTCGCCGCGCCGTGGTGCTCCTCGTCGACGTCCGTGCCGTACGCCATCTTGTAGAGCACCGGCTTCGAATAGGCCCACAGCCACGCCAGCGGCCAGAGCATGCCGCCGAAGACCAGTGACAGCAGGCACAGCACCTGGATGGCCTTGGTTTGCGGATGCTTTTTCTTCTCGGCGATCTTCTCCGGGAGGATGTGCACCAGCCAGAACACGGCCAGTACCACGACCGGCACGATGATCAGCACGACCCACGCGATGCCGTTCGCCACGGCATCGAGCGTCTCGCCCTGGAACATCGAGGCGTGCGCGGCCGTGGAGGCGAGCAGGCCCGCGAGCGCGATCGCCGCGCCGGCCAGAGGGTATGGATGCTTCGTTCGATTCATTTGGTGGATTCCAGGGTGGGTGCAGCGCGGGCGGAATCTAGCACCGGGTGGGATGGCTTGCGTGATTGACCACCTTCGGCGTTCTGCCCGAGGCGGCACCGGACGCGCCAGGCGGCCGGCGTGGTGCCGCTCCAGCGCCGGAACGCCCGCGTGAACGCGCTGGCGTCGGCGTAACCGAGTGACGACGCGATGTCGGTCACGTCGAGCCAGGTGTTCTCGAGCATTTGCCGCGCGATCTCGTAGCGGCCCTCGTCCACGAGTTCGCGGAAGCTGGTGTTGAACTCGCGCAGCCGCCGGTTCAGCGTGCGGCTGTGCATCGAGAACAGCGCGGAAACTTCTTCGGCGCTGGCGTGTCGCGTCAGCAGTGCCGCCCGCAGTACGCCCCTGACCTGGTCGGGAAACGCATCGGCGTGCCGGGCTTCGATCTCGTCGAGCTGTCTCTTGATCAGTCGCCGCAGTTCGGCGTCGAGCTCGGGCAGACGCCGGCCGAGCCACACGGACGAGAACACGATTGCATTCTGTCCGGTACCGAAGCGCAGCGGGGCTTCGAAGAACGCCGCGTAGGGCTCGACGTTCCCGGGCTTGCCCCTGGCAAAGTGGACTTCGATCGGTCGCCAGTCGGGGCCGCACAGCTCGCGCAGTATGTTGAACAGGACGGCCAGCGAGCCGTCGCCGATCCGGTCGGTCGATTCGACGTTCGGCTGGTGGATGTCGTAACTCAGCGTTGCGGTGTCACCCTCGGCGTTGACGGCCGTGAGCGTGCCGCCGTGGTGAAGGTACATGTACTCCCCGAGCCGTCGTAGCGCCGTACCGACGTCCGGGGCGTACCGGGCGAGCAGTCCCACGAGTCCGAGTGAATGCAGCCCGGCCCGCTGGCCGACCAGCAGGCCGAACTCCTCGCATCCCGTGCGGGCAACGCACAGCGTCACCAGACGGCCCAGGCCGGAAAGCGGGATCAGGTTGTCGTTGTCGTCGAACAGGGCGGGGTCGAGGCCCGCCTCGCGCAGGATCGCGCCCGGGTCATGTCCGAGTTTCCGGAGCACCGCCGGGATCGCCGCCGGGCCGACCACACTGACGGTGGCGTTGCGGACGGGATGACCACGGATCCGGTACGGCGCCAAGCAAAAGGTCCTCGTCGGGAGGAATTCCGACCGGTGGCCAGTCAACCACGGCGCGGAGCCCGGCGCTTATCATTTCCAGACATCGAATGGATATTCGAGGACAGAGTCCCGTGATTGCGATTCGCGAGCCCTAGGCCCGACCGCTTCGACGCGCGCGCCAAAGCGCCGGTGTCGTTCCACTCCAGCGACGGAACGACCGTGTCAGGGCGCTCGCGTCGGAGTAGTCGAGTGACACGGCGATTTCGCTGACATCCATCGAGGTGTTCTCCAGCATCTGGCGCGCCAGGCCGAACCGGCCCTCGTCAACGAGTTGCTGGAAACTGGTTCCAAGCGACTGCAGCCGACGGCTCAGGGTACGGGGGTGCATCCCGAGCAACCCGGCCACCTGCGCCGCACTGCCGTGACCGGTCAGGAGCGCCGTCCTCAGGACACTTCGCACGTGGTCCGCGAAGTCCTCGTCGGTCACATGCCGCAAGGCGTCGATCTGGTCCTGCAGGAGGCGCTGCAGTTCGGGGTCGGCGTCAGGCACGCGGGAGTCCAGCCAGTGACTCTCGAACACCAGTGCGCACCGCTCCGCATCGAAAGCCAGCGGGACGTCGAAGAATCGACGGAAGGGCCGGACGTCGTCCGGCTTGCGGTGGGCGAAGCGGGCCTCGAGCGGCTTCCAACCAGGGCCGCACAGGGCGCGCATGATGTTCAGCATCACGGCGACGACGCCGTCGTAGGTCTGCTCGATCCCCTCCAGGTCCGGTTGAAGCACGTCGTAGGTGAGCATTGCGACATCGCCATCCACTTCGAGGCTCGTCACGGCGCTGCGCAGGTGCAGCCGGAAATAGCCCACCAGGTTTCGCAGCGCCGTCCCCACGTCGGGCGAGTTCTTGGCCAGCAGTCCGACGAGTCCAAGCGTGTGAAGTCCGCCCCGCTGACCGACCAGCAGTCCGAAGTGCCTGCAACCGGTCGCCTTCACGCAGTACTCGAGCAGCCGGCCCCGGGCGGCAAGCGAGACCAGGTTCTGCCGGTCGTCGAAGAGCGTCGGGTCGAGCCCCGCGTCGAGCATCACGGCGGCCGGATCGGCGCCCAGCTCCCTCAGCAGTTCCGGAATTGCCCACACGCTGCCGATGCGCACGGTCGCATCCACGTGGTGCAGGCGAGTCACGGTTCTGGCCATCGCGGGTAAGTACAAATACTCGAATAGGACGAACTTGCTCTCACACACTTGTCCGAAAACATCAAGCGACTGTCAATCATTGTCCAGCGGCGGTCCGGGTGGCAATGGTGCAATTCGCACCAAGGCCACGGCCGCACGGCCGACCCAGCGGTCCCGGCCAGATACTTTACTCAAGGAGATTAGAGCATGACGTCTCTCAGGAATCCCGGCGCGCGAACTGTCGCGCAGGCCGTCGGAGTTGCGTTGCTTTCGGTCGGCGCTTCGTCAACGGCATTGGCCCAGGAGTCCGTTCGCAGCTTCGAACTCTACGGCTTTGCGCAGGCCGACTTCATCCAGGACATGGGTGGGCGGCTGGCGCCGGAGTGGGACGACGCGCTGCGGCCCTCGAAGATCGGCATCGACGGCCAGTACGGCGGCGACGGCCAGTCGAGCATCAGCGTCAAGCAGAGCCGCTTTGGCGTGAAGGGCTCGATGCCGACCTCGGGGGAGGGCGGCATTCCGCTCAACTTCAAGTTCGAGTTCGACCTGTTCGGAACGGGCTCGGATGCCGGCCAGACCACCTTCCGGCTGCGCCACGCCTACGGCGAGTGGGGTGCGCTGCTGGCTGGGCAGACCAACAGCCTGTTCATGGACGGCGACGTGTTCCCCAACACGATCGACTACTGGGGCCCGACGGGCATGGTGTTCTACCGCAACGTGCAGATCCGCTGGACGCCGTACCGGACGGACAACACCCACTTCGCGGTCGCGATCGAACGGCCCGGCAACGACATCGACTCCGGCAACCTGCGCCTCATCGACGGGCTCGAGGATGTGCAGGTGCAGAACGACGAGGAGCTGCCGGACCTCACGGCACAGTTCCGCTACGGCGCGGACTGGGGCCACGTGCAGGCAGCGGGCATCCTGCGCAAGGTGGGCTACGAGCTGCGCGCCGACCCCTCGGAGTCGTGGAGCGACGGCAGCGAGAACGGCTGGGGCCTGAACCTGAGCTCGACCATCAACACCTTCGGCAAGGACAAGGTCCTGCTGCAGGTCGTGTACGGGGAGGGCATTGCCAGCTACATGAACGACGGCGGCATGGACCTGGCGCCCTCGGCAGATTACGCCGGGGGCTTGGTGGAGGACATCGAGGCGGAGGCTGTGCCGCTGCTGGGCGTGGTCGCCTACTACGACCATTGGTGGAGCGAGCGCTGGTCGAGCTCGATCGGCTACAGCTTCACGGAAGTCGACAACACCAACTTCCAGGACGCGGGCTCGTACAAGAAGGGCCAGTACGCGTCCGGCAACCTGCTGTACTTCCCGGGCGACAACCTGATGGTCGGCGGTGAGCTGCTGTGGGGCGATCGCGAGAACAACGACGGCGCGTCGGACGACGTGTTCCGCCTCCAGTTCACCGTCAAGTACAACTTCGGCGTCAAGCTGTGATGCCGCGCGAATCGAGGAGCACGAACATGACGACCATCAACAGGCTCTCCTTCCCCGCCGCGCTGGCGGCCACGCTCGCGCTGGCGGTCGGCGCCCCGGCGTTCGCCAGGGGGCCGGTCCCGGACCCGGCGGTCAAGGACTTCCAGCGCGTGGTCGACGCGTCCTACGCGAAGTACAAGGACCTGAAGGACGGCAAGAACGCCGACTACATCCCGATCCTGACCGAGACGCCGAGCGACCTGTTCGGCGTGGTCATCGTCACGAAGGACGGCAAGGTCTACAGCGCGGGCGACGTGGACTACGTGTTCTCCATCCAGTCGGTTTCGAAGCCGTTTACCGCCGCGCTGGTGATGTCGCAGCAGAACCCCAAGGTGTTGAAGGACAAGATCGGCGTCGAGCCGACCGGCATGGCCTTCAATTCGAAGCTCGGGCTGGCGGTGTACGAGGACTCTGTCAACCCGCTGGTGAACGCCGGCGCCATCGCCGCAGTCAGCCTCGTCGAGGCGACCTCCGAAGAGGAGCGCTGGAGCAAGGTCCTGCAGAATCTCGCCGACTTCGCTGGCCGGCCGTTGACGGTGCTGGAGAAGGTGTACGACTCCGAGTACACGACCGCCTTCGGCAATCGCGGCATCGCCAACCTGCTCTACAACTGGGGCCGCCTGTACAGCGAGCCCGAGGAGGCGCTGCGGGTCTACACGAAGCAATGCTCGGTCGGGGTGAGCGCGAAGGACCTGGGCGTGATGGGTGCGACGCTGGCCAACGGCGGGGTCAACCCGCTGACCAAGAAGCAGGTGCTGCCCGCCAAGGACGTGCCGGAGTTGCTCGCCGTGATGGCGACCGCCGGCTTCTACGACGAGTCCGGCGACTGGATGTACACCGCGGGACTGCCAGCCAAGACGGGTGTCGGCGGCGGCATCGTCGCCGTGGTTCCGGGGCGCTTTGCGATCGCCGCCTTCTCGCCGCGGCTGAACGAGGCAGGCAACAGCGTCCGCTCATTGAATGCGATCCGGGACATCGCTGGCGAGCTCGGCGTCGGCGTGTTCGGGGCGAACCCGAACTGATCGTACCCGCGGCCGCCGTGGCGTGAGTTCGATGGTCGAGCAGTAACGGCAACCCCCCCTGCCGTTACGGGCCGGGGCAGCGATGCTCCGGCCCTTTTCCTACCGAGGCGAGGTGGAGCGATGAGTCTGCTGAAGACCGCAGTTGCTGTGACGCTGGCGATGTCGGCGACGGTCGCGGGCGCGCAGGGTGGATCCGGCACCATCGAGGAACGCCTGCAGCGGCTCGAGGCCGAGCAGGCGGTGATGAAGCAGCAGCTCGCCGAGCGCGACCAGCTGATCCAGGACCTGCGCAAGGAACTGCAGGCCCAGGGTGGGGCGACCGCAGAGGCCGCTGGGCCGGCTGCTGCTCCCACGGCGCCCGCGCCGACACAGCCGGCGCAGGTTGTCGATGCCTCAGTGCCCCCGCCGCTCGAGACGGAGGGCGCGGTTCCGGACAGGGGGACGTTCACGCCGAAGGTGGAGACCTGGGGTGTCTACGATCCCGGCAAGGGATTCATGGTCGGCAAGAGCGATTTCGGCCAACTCGACATCAGCGCCTACGGAATGGTTCGCTACATGAACCAGAACGATGATGACGACGTGTTCACGGACCACCTCGGCAACGAGCGTCCCGTCGATGCGCGCCACGACATCTTCTCGCACCGGGTCATGGTGTTCCTGAAGGGCTGGATGGGCAGCGAGAAGCTCGTCTACAACATCACGCTCTGGACGGTGAACACGACCGACCAGGACGCGATGTTCGCCAACATAGGTTACCAGTTCAGCAGGAAGTTCAGCCTGTACGCGGGCCTCACGGGTAACCCGGGGTCGCGTTCCCTGAACGGGTCGCATCCCTTCTGGCTCGCGCACGACCGGGTCATGGCGGACGAGTTTTTCCGACCTTTCTTCGGCTCGGGCGTCTATGCGACCGGCGAAGTGCTGCCGGGCCTGTGGTACACCGCCGCCGTGTCGAACAACAACAGCTCGCTCGGCACCAAGGCGAGCCAGCTCGACCGCAAGTTCTCCTACGGGGCGACGACCTGGTGGATGCCGACGACGCACGAATTCGGTCCGCGTGGCGCGTACGGCGACTGGGAATGGCACGAGGACGTCGCGACGCGCGTTGGCTTGTCGTACTTCGAGAGCCCGGAGCAGAGCTTCCGCAACTCGGGCGGCAGCCCGGACAACACTACGCTCAGGTTTGCGGACAGCGTCAACGTCTTTGAGACCGGCGCGCTGGCCCCCGGCGTCACCATCGAGAACGTCGACTACCGCGTCCTCGCGGTGGACGCCGGCGTTAAATACAAGGGCGTGTTCCTGCAGGCCGAGTACTACCAGCGCTCGCTCGACAACTTCGATGCGACCGGACTGCTGCCGGTGGGCGAGGTCAAGGACGACGGCTTCTACGTGCAGGCGGCGTTCTTTCCGATCAAGCAGAAGCTCGAACTGTACGGCATCACGTCTCAGATCTATGGCGACGACGACGCAGGCTTCGGCGACAGCTCGGAATACGGCATCGGCATGAACTGGTATCCGTACCCGACGCGCAACCATCGACTCAACCTGCAGTTGCTGGACGTCAACAAGTCGCCGGTGAGCAGCACCTTCGGCTACTACACGGGCGGCCAGGACGGCTGGACGCTCGCCTCGTCGTTCTCGGTCTTCTTCTGATGCCCGGTTCACGCGAAGAAGGAGTATCTGTCATGCGCAGGATCCCGGCCTCGAGCTGCGTCCTTCCGGCATTCCTGTGCCTCGTTGCGCTGGCCGCACCGGCGTCCGCGAAAGACACGGCGGCGTCCGAGTATCTGTTCCACGACGCGCACTTCCACCTGACCAACTACGTGCAGCAGGGCACCGACATCCACAAGTACCTCGAGATCATGGGCGATAAGATCGGTCGCTCGACGCTGTTCGGCATCCCGCTGCAGCAGACCTGGTCGTACGAGAACTCGGGCGACTTCGCCCCGACCTACTACCTGCAGTCCGACGCGCCGCTGTACTACTACTCGTTCACCGACGCCTACATCGCCAACGCCTACCTTAAGCTCAGGCCCGAGCAGCAGCGGCGGCTCGACCCGATGATCACCGGCTTCAACCCCGCCGACATGTACGGCGTGGATCATGTCCGGCGGGTGCTCGAGACCTACCCCGGCGTGTTCACCGGCATCGGCGAGTTCACGATCCACAAGGAATTCGTGTCGGCGAAGGTGGCCGGGGACGTCGCAAGCCTCACCGACCCGGCGCTCGACCGGATCCTCGAGTTCGCGGGCGAGGTCGGGCTCGTCGTCATCCTGCACAACGACATCGATATGCCGTTCGCGAAGGCGGGTGCGGAGCCCGTCTTTCTGACCCAGATGAAGGACCTGCTGCGCCGGCACCCGAAGACCACGATCATCTGGGCCCACCTCGGACTCGGTCGCGTCGTGCATCCGGTGCAGGGGCAGGCCACGACGGGGACGGCGGAGCGCGCGCCCCGGCACGGCGAAATCGTCGAGGCCATGCTGACCGACCCATCGCTGGACCACGTCTATTTCGACATTTCCTGGGACGAGGTCGCGAAGTACGCCGTCTCGTCGCCCGAGGTGGCCGAGCGGACCGCCCGGATGCTGAACCGCTACCCGGACCGAATCCTGTTCGGCACCGACAACGTCGCCCCGCCGGACCAGGCGACACAGCTGCGGGTGTTCAATATCTGGGACCCGATCTGGGCCCAGCTGACGCCCGAGGCGAGCCACAAGATCCGCATTGGCAATTACGAGCGCATTTTCGACGCGGCACGGCTCCGCGTGCGCGCCTGGGAGAAGGCGAACCTGAAGTAGGCCGTTACCGGAGGGCATCATGGAAACGCAGCTGTTGAACGAAGCCCCGATTTCCCGTCGCAACGTGCTGGTTGGTTCGGCGGCCTTTCTTGCAGGTGGCGGCATCGGCGGCGGCCTGACGGCAGTCGCCGCCACGGCCGAGGCGCCGGTCGGCGCGGCGCCGCTGCCGTGGCCGTGGGTCACGCTCGATCCGCTCGAAGCCGGTCGGCGTGCCTACCGCTTCTACAAGGAGAAGGGCGGCTGCGGCACGGCCTCGTACCTCGGCCTGCTCAGCCTGCTCAAGGAGAAGGTCGGGCATCCGTGGACGACGTTGCCCGACATGATGATGGCCCATGCGGCGGCCGGCTTCGGCGGCCACGGCACGCTCTGCGGCGCATTGGCAGGTTCGTCGACGATCATCAACATGGTCACGTTCGGCGAGAAGCGCGACGACTACCTGCAGAACAACCAGATCGTGGATCGGCTGTTCTGGTGGTATGCGGAGCAGAACTTCCCGACCGAGCGCTTCGACGACCTCTCGCCACTGCCGAAGCAGGTTCAGGCGAAGGCCATGTCGCCGCTGTGCCACACCTCGGTCTCCAAGTGGGCGATGGCAGCGGGTGAGAAGATCAACACCGAGGCGAAGATCGAGCGCTGTGCCAAGGTGTGTGGCGAGGTGGTCTATACGGTGACGCTGGCACTGAACGACTTCTTCTCCGGCAAGTGGGTGGCCCCCGTGTGGAAGCCCTCGGAGGAAATCGCCCACTGTGTCCGCTGCCACGGCCCGCAGGACAAGACCTACACGGGACGCAAATGGAACCAGCAGGGGCACATGGAGTGCATGATGTGCCACGACGATCACACCCAATAGCGCCGCAACAAGTACGCAAGGAGTTCGACCATGACGACCTTCAGAGCCTCGACGACCGCAGCCTGCCTGGCTGCGATCCTTTCCCTCTCGACCGCGGCTCAGGCGGCCGTGCCCGCCGCAGCGCCCAAGGGTGAAGCCGTGATGGCTTCCGCGACGGTCACCGCGACCGTAGTGAAAGTCGACCAGAAGACCCGCGAGGTCACGGTCAAGGGAGAGGACGGCAAGGAGTTCAGCTTCGTGGCCAGCGAGGATGTCAGGAACCTCGCGCAGGTGAAGCCGGGCGACGTGGTAACAGCGACCTACGCTGAAGCGCTGGCCTACGAGGTGAAGAAGGGCGGCACGGTGGTCGGACCGGCGACGGTCGTCGGCGGCGGAGCCGCCCAGCCCGGCTCGCGGCCCGCCGCTGGAATCGCGCGTCAGACCACCGCGACGGTCATCATCACGGCGATCGACCGCAAGGCTCCTTCGGTCACCTTCAAGGGGCCGCAGGGCAACACGCGGACGATCACGGTGCAGCACCCGGAGAAGCTCGAGGGCGTGAACGTCGGCGACACGGTCGAACTCACCTTCACAGAAGCCTTCGCGGTCAAGGTCGAGGCGGCGCCGAGGAAGTAGTCGAGCGGCGATTCCAGGTGGCCCGCTGGGCCGTTGCGCTCGTATCGGTGCGGCGGTTCACGGCAGGCCAACGCTGATCACGTCAGGGCGGGTTAGTTTGCGTCAGGTTCCCGGGGCAATCGACGGGACCGCCATCCATTGGCGATCACGTGGAATCGGTCAGGGCGCTGGCAAGCCAGCCATGGGGGCGATCGCCGCCTTGAGCTTCCCCGCGTCCGCGTCGAACAGCCGGATCCCCTCCGCGAGCTTGTCGTTCGCCATCGCGTCCTCGTTGTGCATCCAGCGGAACGCAACCTCGTCG
>Ga0209392_1000391_pt1 | contig 10075 bp, 6 predicted proteins | sample PPLLak3cmMay2015_FD_187252 | JGI IMG/M metagenome (GOLD analysis project Ga0209392, IMG submission 187252) | Freshwater sediment microbial communities from Prairie Pothole Lake near Jamestown, North Dakota, USA - PPLs Lake P7 Core (1) Depth... | ecosystem: Environmental > Aquatic > Freshwater >...
TGCGCAATACTGCTATTCGGATGATGCGCGACCTCGGCAATTTTGCAGGAGGTTGTAATGTGCAGTTTGCCCTCAACCCGGTAACGGAAGAAATTATTGCCATTGAAATTAATCCAAGGGTAAGCCGCTCCTCAGCGCTGGCATCTAAAGCTACCGGTTATCCCATTGCAAAAATCGCCGCTAAACTGGCACTTGGATTTTCCTTAGATGAACTGAAAAATCAAATTACACAAACCACCTCCGCATATTTTGAACCTGCGCTTGATTATGTGATCGTGAAAGTACCAAGATGGAATTTCGATAAATTCAAAGGTGCCAATGACACACTTGGACTGCAAATGAAATCGGTAGGTGAAGTGATGGCCATTGGCAGAAGCTTTACGGAAGCAATACAGAAAGCCTGCCAGAGCCTGGAGAATAATGCAGTGGGATTGGGTTATTATGGCAAAAGCCTGATGCATGCTGAAGAAATCGTGGAGTACCTGAAAACACCTAAATGGGACCGGATATTCCGTATCAAAGATGCCCTGATGATGGGCATCAGTGTAAAGACCATTGTACAGGCAACACTTATTGACCGCTGGTTTATCTACGAGATCCAGAAAATCGTAAACCTGGAAAAAGAGATCGCTAAATATAAACTTGATACGCTGCCGATGGACCTCATCATGGAAGCCAAACAAATGGGCTTTAGTGATGAACAGATGTGCAAGATCATGCAGAATGGTCGTGAGGACGAATTATATGAAAAGAGAAAAGCTGCCGGCATTCGCAGGGTATTTAAAATGGTGGACACTTGTTCCGCTGAATTCGAAGCCAAGACACCTTATTTCTACAGCACTTTTGAAAATGGTGGTGTTAACGAAAGCAAGGTAAGCGATAAGAAAAAAATTGTGGTACTCGGCAGCGGCCCTAACCGAATTGGCCAGGGTATTGAATTTGACTACTGCTGTGTACATGGTTTACTGGCCATTAAAGAATGCGGCTATGAAGCCATCATGGTAAACTGTAATCCGGAAACTGTGTCCACCGATTTCGATATGGCCGATAAGCTTTATTTCGAACCCGTGTTCTGGGAACATCTATGGGAAATCATTGAACATGAAAAACCGGAAGGTGTCATTGTTCAATTGGGAGGTCAAACGGCGTTGAAGCTTTCCGAGAAATTACACAAGAAAGGAATAAAGATCATTGGCACCTCTTATGATAATATGGATATCGCAGAAGACCGTGGTCGTTTCAGTGATATGCTCAAAGATCTCGGTATCCCCTACCCGAATTATGGTACGGCCTTTACCGTTGAAGATGCCGTTGAAGTAGCTAAACAAGTTGGCTACCCGGTTCTTGTAAGGCCGTCATATGTTTTAGGCGGACAAAGAATGCGGATCGTTATCAACGATGAGGACCTGGAGAAAGCTGTAGTAAGTCTGCTTAAACATCTTCCGGATAATAAGATCCTGATTGATCATTTTCTCGACAGGTGCCAGGAGGCGGAGATCGATGCTATTTTTGATGGCGAGAATTTTCACGTGATGGGCGTGATGGAACATATTGAACCGGCAGGTATACATAGTGGTGATAGTAATGCGGTATTGCCCGCATTTAACCTTACGCCGCTGGAAGTTACTTCTATGGAATATGCCGCTGAGAAAATTGCCAGGGCGTTGAATATCCGCGGCCTGATCAATATCCAGTTTGCCATTAAAGATGGAAAAGTTTTTGTGATAGAGGCAAACCCCCGTGCATCCAGGACAACACCTTTCATTGCAAAAGCATACCAGATACCTTACCTGAATATTGCCACCAAAATAATGATCGGCACACACAAACTCACTGATTTCAAATATGAGAAAAAACTGAAAGGATTTGCCATCAAAGAACCCGTATTCAGTTTTGATAAATTTCCCGGGGTCAGCAAAGAACTCGGCCCTGAAATGAAATCAACAGGTGAAGCCATTCGCTTTATAAAAGATTTAAGGGATCCTTATTTCAGGACATTGTATAAAGAGCGGAGTATGCATTTGAGTAAGTAGTTGATAGTTGTTAGTTGGTAGTTGTTGGCAAAGGCGGGAATACAGTTGTTAGTTGATAGTTGTTGGTTGACAGTAAAGGCAGGAAATACAGTTGATAGTTGTTAGATGATAGTTGTTAGCAAAGGCAGCGCCGGCTGTTACTAACAACTAACAACCATCAACTAACAACTCTTTATTATATTTCAAACAAAGCATCCATCTTAACAATATTCGATACAAGCCGTGAAGCATACTCATTATCTTTCAAACCGAAAGTAGTTACCATAGTAATGAATAATGATTTTTTGGTTTTAGTTTGTTCCCTGAATACGTCGACTTTGTTTTCAAGTTCACCTGCATATTTTTTATCAATCGTATAAGCAGATGCGGAGTATTTCATTTCACAGATATGTATAACAAAATCACGCCGGTCTATTAAAAGGTCAATTTGGGCTCCATTACCCTTTTTAGGAATGTATCGCCAGGCGGATTCCTCAGTATAAATCATTGTGATTCCTAATGCTTTTTTTATCTGTGGTATATGCTTCAAACAAACTCTTTCAAAAGCAATTCCACTCCAGCTTTTCCAGGATTGTCCATCGGAAAATCTTAGCCAGGTTCCAGTTCCCTGAGAGCGGCTGTTTTCCATAAACTTGATATAAAAATGCGAATACTCATCAGCTAATTTATAAATTGAATCTTTCGATTTTCTATCATACGGCAACCATATTGTAACGAAGCCTGACTCAATCAACTCATCCAGCAATTCAGTTATCCGGCCTCCGGAAGTCAACGCTGCTTCATCAATAATTTCATTCCGGGTTAATCCTGAATTATTTTTTGCCAGGGCCCTTACCACAGCTAAATGATTTGTCGCATCATCAAATAAGGAGTGATACAGGCTTTTAAATTCATTGTGCAATAAGCCATCTTTGCTGAAACATAACCTGTCAATTACCTGGGTAGAACTTTCACCTTTCTTAATCTCCTTGAGATAATGTGGTATACCTCCTAAAACCATAAACAATTGCAATATTTGATAGCGGTCCAATGATACATTTTGTTCCTTTAAATAAGCTTCAGTCTCCTGCAAAGTGAAAGGAAGTAATCTCAATTTTCTTGTTATCCGGTTGTGCAAACCACCCTTATTATGTACTATATTTTGGATCATCCAGGCTGCAGCAGAACCGCAAATAATCACTACCAGTTTATGCTGTTTTGTTCCCCAACTATTCCACCAATGATCAAAGGCTGATAAAAATCCTGACTTATGTGTGTTTATCCATGGGAATTCGTCAAGGAATACAACCGTTTTGCCGGTCGCCAGTTTTGGCGTTATATAAGAGGTCAGTAAATCAAACCCTTCTGACCAGTTAGCGGGTACCCGGTATAATTTTTCATTACCAGACAGTTTTCCAAGCGCCTTACTGAAGTTGGCTAATTGCTGGCCCAGTTTTGCCTCCTTTGATCCTGTAAATTCAAAAGCGATTTCCTTTTTAAGAAATTGCCTTACCAAAAAGGTCTTGCCCACGCGCCTGCGCCCATAAACTGCTATCAGCTCAGGAGTCTTAGATTGAATGGCATCTCTGAGCACTTTTTTTTCCGATTCCCTGCCAATTACTTTTTCCATATAATATTATTAACGGCCAAATCTACTAAAATAACCTGGATTTGGCCGCCATTACGAAATTTATTGGCGGCCAAATCTAACTAATATATTGAGTTTTGGCCGCTATTAATTATTTTATTAACAGCCAAAACGCTATATACTAATACCGCTTGTTGAATTTGAAGACACTTTTGCTGAATACAAATACCACAAACGCAAGCGCCGGCTGTTACTAACAACTACCATCCATCAACTAACAACTATTCCCACCTTCTTAACGTTATTACCCCAATCAAACAGTATTTTTGCCACATGAATGTGCGGGTGCAAACACTATTACTTTTTTTCCTGGCTTTTTTCTGTCTTTCCGTATCCGTACTTGCACAGCAGGTGCAGTTAAAAGGCATCATCAAAGATATCCATAGTGATGAGCGTGTGCCCTTTGCATCAGTTCAATTTAAAAAAACGCAGTTTGCAAAACTCAGCGACTCGGCAGGCAATTTCACCTTCAACTTCGCCAAATGGCCAACAGACACGCTGGTAATTTCCTATGCCGGTTTTGAAGATAAGATCATCGTGCTGGATACCTCACTGCAGATGATTAACCTGGAAATTCCCATGGAAAGAGGAAGGAAAACCAATGAAGTTATTGTTAAAGGAAGGATCAACCGGGGGTTGCTTATTTGGAAAAGAATTGTAAAAAATAAACCCCGTAACGACAGAACCCGCTTCTCCAATTTCAGTTATGAACTATATAATAAACTGGAAGTGGACCTCAATAAAGTGAATAAGGAGAAGATGCAAAAAGGCATCCTCCCTCCTAAGCCTTTTAAATTCCTGCTCGATAATATTGATACATCTTCGGAAGAACATCCGATACTTCCATTATATCTTACAGAGACCTTATCAGACTACTACTTTAAATCTTCACCCAGGAAAACCAAGGAAATTATCCGGGCCAACAAAACCATAGGTATAAAGAATGAAAGCTTTTCGAAATTATTGGGTGGGATGTACCAGAACATCAATGTATATAATAATTTTCTCCCGGTTTTTGACCTTGAATTTGTGAGCCCGCTTAGTGATAACGGTGACGCATACTATACTTATAAGGTTCCCGATACACAGTTCATTGCAGGCAAACGTTACTATCATCTTGTTTTTTATCCAAAGAATAAGGGAAGCAATACTTTCCAGGGCGATGCATGGATCGCGGATTCCAGCTATGCCGTGCAAAAAATGAACCTGCGACTGTCGCCAGGCGCCAATGTAAACTTTATTGAAAAACTCAGCCTGGTGCAGGAGTATCAACTGGTGAATGATACCACCTGGTTCCTTTCTAAAGATAAATTCATTGCGGACTTTGCCATGCTGGGAAAAAATATAGTGAATTTTGTGGGAAGGAAAACAACCACGTATAGAAATATCATCATCAACGATTCATCTGTTATTGCGAAACTGGAAAATGAAAAACTAAAAGAAACCGTGGATTTGAATACCGAAGCAATGGCTCAGACCGACAGCTTCTGGGTCAGTAACCGGCATGAAGAACTCAACAAAAATGAAAAAGCCATCTACCAGATGGCCGACACCCTGCTCAAATCACCTGCTTTTAAAACCTACTCGGAATGGATCAATTTTTTAGCAACGGGCTATAAAAATGTTGGAAATTACCAGATCGGGCCATGGTTCAACTGGATGAGCTATAACGTACTTGAAGGATTCCGTGTAAGGTTCGACCTGGGCACCAATTATAAATTCAGTAAGAAAATTTACTTCGCCGGATACCTCGCCTACGGTTTCAGGGACCAGGCGGTAAAGGGAAAATTTGAAACAATTTACCAGTTCAATAAAAACCCCAGGCACCGGATACATGCCATGTGGAAGGATGATATTGATTTCGGACAAACCTATTATGATGAAGTGAGTTTTGACAATATCTTTACACTGGCTATTCGCAAAAACCAGATACCCATTAAACTGATCAGGATCAACAACCAGATGCTTGAATATTTCAAGGAATGGAAATCCGGCTTTTCTGTGGCGTTAACGGGTAACCGAAAAATATTTAACCCCTTGTTAAACCTGCCGGACGCAAAATCCTTCCCTAAACCGGAAACGGGCACATCATTTAATAATTTTGAAATGTCCGTCAGATTGCGATTCGCTTACCTGGAAACATTCCTTGAGAATAACTTTTTCAGAACAAGCCTCGGCAGTGATTACCCCATAACTGAGTTAAGGATCTCGAGAGGAATTCCCGGTGTACTAAAGAGTGCCTATAAGTACACAAAAGTTAATCTGGCCATCTCCGACTCCAGGAAAATCTCTCCTTTCGGAACTATTTATTATAATTTATATGCCGGTAAGGTTTTCGGCACGGTACCATATATGTTACTGAACATCGCTCCGGGTAATGAGATCTATTATTACAATAAATACGCCTTTAACTTAATGAACCGGTATGAATATATTATGGACCGTTATGCAGGTATGCAGATAGAACACAATATCGGTAATGGAATTTTCCGCCTCTTACCATTTAACCGCTTTCTTAAATTCAGGCAGTTCTGGAACATGAAAATGATTTGGGGAGATATGACGGAAGCCAACAGGGCACTGAATATCAGGGATGACTTTCCATTTGTTGACCTCAGGGGAAGAACCTATATGGAGATGGGAACCGGGATAGATAATATCCTTCGCTTTTTCCGGCTGGACCTTGTTTGGCGAATCCTGCCTACACCAAGGCCAGTGGAGCGGTATAGAAACTTCGGGGTTTTTGGTAGCTTTAGGTTGTCGTTTTAAATGATTGTCTGAACCATGATTTGGGGGGATTTTAGGGATTAAAATGATGAACAGCCATTCTCTGCGTCTCCTGCGCCTCCGCGTTATATGTATTGGCTGTTCATCATCTTAATCTTTTTAATCCCCCCAAATCATGGTTCAGACAATACCCGCAAAGTTTTTTAAACCCAAAGGAAAATGCTTAAAAAATTCTTATTTATATATGCCTTATTTGCAGTTCAGGCATGCAGCAACCTGAACCCACATGCGGTATCGGTTAATGGTAAAATACCCGCCAAACAAATGTCTGTGACACTTGTACATGAACATGTGCTGGTGGATTTTATCGGAGCAGATAAAATTTCCAGTAAGAGGTATGATCAGGACGAAGCTTTCATTATTATACTACCGCACCTAAAATCTTTATATCAAAAAGGCTGCAGGACATTGATAGAATGTACACCCCAATACCTCGGAAGAGATGTAACATTATTAAAAAGGTTGTCTGATTCAAGCGGCATTCAAATCTTCACCAACACCGGATACTATGGCGCATCCGGTGAAAAATTCCTGCCTGCATCTTTACAAAATCAAACAGCGGAAGACCTTGCAAAATCATGGATACTGGAAGCCAGGGATGGAATTGACGGAACAGGTATAAGACCAGGGTTCATGAAATTGGGAGCAGACGATCTGCCTTTTTCAACATCCATATTGAAAATTTTAAAAGCTGCAGCTATCACCTATAAAGCCACGGGACTACCCATAGCGGTTCATACAAGCAACGGTGGGAAACCCGCCCTTGAAGAACTTCGGTTACTCACAGAAGCCGGTGTGCCGGCCGATGCCTGGATATGGGTTCATGCACAAAATGAAAAAGACAATGCATATCATCTGGAAGCAGCTGGTAAAGGTGGATGGGTGGAATTTGATGGTATTGACAATAACAATACTGAACAATATACCGATCTGCTGCAGAAGATGAAAGCGGCAAAACTACTGCACCGGGTACTTATTTCACAGGACGCAGGATGGTATAATGTGGGTGATGCAGGGGGCGGGAATTTCAGAAATTATAATGCAATCTTTGACAGTTTCATTCCTGCTTTGCTAAAGTCCGGGTTCACAGAAAAAGACATTCAATTATTAATGGTTGAAAACCCGGCAAATGCTTTCCGGATCAGAAAAAATTAACCGCAAAGATTTAAATTGACGCTAAGATTCGCATGAACTTAAGATTATTGCACATGCCTTTCTGATCTCATCTTCCGTGATCACTAATGGAGGCGCAATCCGCATACACTCCGGAGCAAACAGGAACCAGTCGGTAATGAGGCCATGCTCAATACACCTGTCGATAATTTTTTTATTGATGTCAAAACTTTCAAACTCAACGGCAATGAGTAAGCCGGTAGCTCTAACGTCTTTGATTAACCGATTTTTAAGCAGGTCCCTGAATATCCGGGATTTTGCAGCCACTTCTTCAATTCTCTTCTCCTGGAGCAATGCCTGCATTCCGGCAAGTCCGGCCGCACAGCATACCGGGTGTCCGCCAAAAGTGGTGATATGGCCAAGTACAGGATCATGTGTAAGTGTTGCCATTAAAGAATGAGAGGCTATGAATGCCCCCAACGGCATTCCGCCACCAAGCGCTTTGCCCAACAATAAAATATCAGGAACAATGCCATACTGTTCAAATGCCCAAAGGGTTCCGGTCCTGCCAAAGCCTGCCTGGATCTCATCAAGGACCAATAGAGTACCTGTTTTATTACATCTCTTTCTCAGGTTTTGAATCCATTCTACATGGGGTGCCCTCACGCCTTTCTCCGCCTGCACGGTTTCTGCGATAACACAGGCCGTTGCCGATGTGATCTGATCAAGCTGTGCCGGATCATTATAATCAAGGTGCCGGATTCCGGGCAACAAAGGCCTGAATGCATTTCGCCAGTATTCATCGCCCATCACACTCAATGCACCCTGTGTTGAACCATGGTACGAATGTTTAAATGCAACAATCTCTGTTCTTCCGGTAACTCTTTTTGCCAATTTCATCCCCCCTTCGGTTGCCTCTGATCCGGAATTAGTGAAATATACACAGTCAAGGGATGCCGGTAAATGATCGGTAAGGAATTTGGCATAAGCAACCTGCGGCGTCTCCACAAATTCACCATAAACCAGCAGATGGAGATACTTGTCTGACTGCTCCTTTATCGCTTCTACTACTTTGGGATGGCGGTGGCCCATATTACATACACTGATCCCGCTGATCAGGTCGAGATAGGCCTTTCCATGAATATCCCAAAGGGTGCATCCTTCGGCTCTTACAATTTCAAGTGCCAGCGGAGCAGGCGAGGTTTGCGCAACGTGTTGCAGGAATAATTGCCGTTGATTCATTATGGGCACAAATTTCGGCAAATTTTCATGCCGATGAATATATATTGATCCGGAACGGATTTGGGTAATTATACGACAGGTTAAACCTGATTAAGCTAATTTTACAATTGTTAAATTTTCCACATATGCCCGTAATTTTACCTGTCAAAGGAATCCATCCACAGTTCGGCGAGAACTGCTTTATTGCTCCTAATGCCACCGTTGTTGGCGACGTAATCATTGGAAATGAATGCAGTATATGGTTCAATGCTGTTGTCAGGGGGGATGTAAATGCCATCCGGATCGGTAATAAGGTCAATATCCAGGATGGCGTAGTTATCCACTGTACATACGAAAAGACCCGCGCCGTCGTTGGTAATAGTGTAAGCATTGGTCACCTGGCTATAATACACGGATGCACGATCGAAGATCATGTGCTGGTGGGCATGGGCGCCATCGTGATGGACAATGCTGTGATTGGTAGCCATTCCATAATTGCCGCAGGTGCTGTTGTTTTGGAAAATACCATTGTTGAGCCCGGAAGTATATATGCCGGGGTACCAGCTAAGAAAGTGAAATCCATATCCCCCGAATTGATTGATGGAGAGATCAACAGGATCGCCAACAATTACCTGACCTACAGCAGCTGGTTCAAAGACAATTCCTGAAAAACCTTTCGATTATTTATTTTTTTTAAACCATATCCAAATCCAGATGTCTATTATTATGAAAAATTATTTGATGAAGGCCACCCTTGGAACTGTATTAGTGTCATTCTTTTTGTCCTGTTCTCCTAAATCTGGTTGTCCCAGTAATGGAGCGAATTTTGGAGCAGAAAGACACCTGAACGGTGATAAGGTGCCAAAGGCCAAGAAGTTCAAAGCCTGAGCAACACCAAAAACAAGCATATGACCCTTACCCTAAGAAACGATTACGGTTGTACCGAGGCCGTAATAGCTGAAAACTGCGGATTCGACAAATTCTACAAGATCGCCGATGTTCTGGTAGATCAACTGAGAGTCCGTTTCACCAATAAGATCGACGACTCCGACACATCTTACTGGGATTTTAACTTTAAAGGTCAGAAGCTGACCCTTCACTACAATATTTACGATGGCGTTTCTATTTTCCCCCGCAATTGCAGGGAAGCAGAGAAAAAAGATAACGACGCCGTAATGGAACTGGCAAAAGCACTTACGCAGGTTCGGTAATTACCAATCTGGCGTCTCTAAACTTTCCAGTATGGTACAATAACTGATGTACCGGTCAACGGAAATTATTTCCTGGTTAACGG
>Ga0209392_1000392_pt1 | contig 10075 bp, 9 predicted proteins | sample PPLLak3cmMay2015_FD_187252 | JGI IMG/M metagenome (GOLD analysis project Ga0209392, IMG submission 187252) | Freshwater sediment microbial communities from Prairie Pothole Lake near Jamestown, North Dakota, USA - PPLs Lake P7 Core (1) Depth... | ecosystem: Environmental > Aquatic > Freshwater >...
GAAGACGCCGACGTACTGGACGCCGGTATGATTTTTGGCACCGGCTTCGCGCCGTTCCGCGGCGGCCCGTTGTATTACCTGCAACAAAGAGGAGCGAAACAATGACGGAATCATTGCGCAGGGTAGCCATCGTTGGCGGCAGCCGGATTCCTTTCTGCCGTTCCAACACGGTCTATTCCGACAAGAGTAATCTGGACATGCTCGCAGCGGTCATCGACGGCGTCGTACAAAGGTTTGGCCTCGATGGCATGCAACTGGACGAAGTGATGGCAGGCGCCGTCATGACACATTCAAGGGATTTCAACCTGGCGCGCGAAGCGGTGTTGTCCAGTCGGCTCTCACCACTGACACCCGGGATTACCATGCAGCAGGCCTGCGGCACCAGCCTGCAGGCCGCCCTGAACATCGCGGCTAAAATCGCCTGCGGACAAGTTGAAAGCGGTATTGCCGCGGGCACCGACACCACCTCGGATGCACCGATCGTATTGGGTGACCGGTTTGCCCACCGCCTGATCAACCTCGGTCAGGCCAAAACCATGAAACAGCGGCTCGCCGTGCTGAAAGGGTTCAGCCCGGCTGAACTCAAGCCGGTCACGCCCACCAACGGTGAGATGCGTACCGGCCTGTCGATGGGACAGCACTGTGAACGGATGGCGCAGCAATGGCAGATCACACGTGAGGACCAGGACCAGCTGGCGTTGGAGAGCCATCAGAAAGCCGCGGCCGCCTATGAAGCCGGTTTCTTTGACAACCTGGTCATACCCTGGGGCGGCGTCAGCCGGGACAACAACCTGCGGCCCGACACCAGCCTCGATAAGCTGGCCACTTTGCGCACGGTCTTTGACAAGGGACCGAAGGCCACCATGAGCGCGGGCAACAGCACCACGCTGACCGACGGCGCGGCTGCCGTCCTGCTATGCTCTGAAGAATGGGCCACCAGCCACAAACTCCCGGTGCAGGCCTTCCTGACCACCGGCCGGGCCGCCGCCGTCGATTTTGTCAACGATGAAGGTCTGTTGATGGCACCGACGGTCGCGGTCGCCGAAATGCTGCAGCGCACCGGTCTGCAACTACAGGATTTTGATTTTTACGAAATCCACGAAGCCTTTGCCGCACAGGTGCTGTGTACGCTCAAGGCGTGGGAATCGAAGGATTATTGCGGGCAGCGTCTCGGCCTGAAAAAACCGCTCGGCAGCATCGACAGGCAAAAACTCAACATCCACGGCAGCAGCCTGGCAATTGGCCATCCGTTCGCAGCAACGGGCGCCCGGATCGTGGCGACACTGGCCCAGATATTGGAAGGCAAAGGTTCCGGCCGTGGTTTGATTTCGGTCTGTACTGCCGGTGGCATGGGGGTTTGCGCGATCCTGGAACGGCCCTGACCCCACCTGCAGGACCGGTCGATAAGTTGACCTGGGTCAAGACCGAGTTCTTGACCTAAGAAACCTCTGAGTAATTCTGAGGTTCCCGCGACACATATATTATTTATTCGTTGCCGAATCAGCGGCGTTAAGCCTTGGATTTGCAAGGCAGTCGTAATAACGCTTTTCGACTGCCGCGCCCTGATAATGCCGGGATGGCATCAATCAGGGCTTCCCTGAAGTTTTTTACTTGCTGGATTGCTTGTGTGGTTCGCTGATGAAAATACCGGCCGCCTCGGCGGTGTTCAACATCAGGGTCGCACGGGTCATGGGTCCGACACCACCGGGAACCGGCGTTATCCATGAGGCCCTTTGGGCAACGGCTTCGAAATCGATGTCACCAACCAGTTTGCCGTTTTCCAGGCGGTTGATGCCAACATCGACCACGACGGCACCCTGCGCAACCCAGTTGGCGTCGACGATCCCCCGTTGACCTACTGCAACGATCAGGATCTCGGCCTGCCTGACAAAGTGTTCCAGGTTTTGGGTGAAGCGGTGGCAGGTGGTGACTGTTGCCCCCTGTATCAGCAATTCCAGGCCCATCGGGCGGCCGACGATATTGGATGCGCCGACGATGACACAGTGATGACCTTTTGCATCGATCCCGTAGTAATGCAGCAGCGCCATGATCCCACGCGGCGTGCACGGGCGCAGACCGTGCTGGCGCAGCGCCAGTCTGCCGACATTGAATGCGTGGAAGCCGTCCACATCCTTGCTGGAACTGATTGAATTGGTAATCGCAATCTCATTGATCTGCGGCGGCAGGGGCAACTGCACCAGCACACCGTGAATCTCATCGTCACGGTTGAGTGCGTGGATCAGCGCAAGCAGCTCCGCCTGCGTGGTGGATGCAGGGAGATCAATATCCCTGGTGCGGATACCCGCTTTCTCACAGTCCTTGCGCTTGGCCCTGACATAGATCTGCGAGGCATGGTCGGAACCGACGAGGACGACCGCAAGCCCGGGTCTCTGGCCACCGGCTTTGACATGCGCATCGATCACCTTGCGTACGTCGTTCAAAACGACTTCACTGACCTCCAGGCCATCGAGTATGGCGGCGGGTTTGTGCATCGGGATTGCTTTCAAGACGGTCATCCTGGCTCAGATATCTGCGTAGTGTAACGGATCATGAGCAAAAACGGGGTTCATAAGTTATGCTATACAGGGTTAATCTAACGGGGGTTTTCTCATGAATGTTTATGAATATGTATTCGTCGGTCTGCGGGGGGCGAGTATGCCATTGTCAAATTATCGGGGCCAGCCAATATTTTTTGTCAATACGGCTTCAGCGTGTGGCTACACACCTCAATACGAAAAACTGCAACGCATTTGGATGGATTACCGGCAGAGCGGTTTGATCGTGATCGGTATGCCTTGTGACGATTTCGGCCACCAGGAACCGGGCGACGAGGAGACCATCGCCGAATTCTGTGAAACGAACTACAAGATCGATTTTCCGATGACCGGCAAATATCATGTCATGGGCTACTCTGCACATCCCCTGTTCCATGCTATCCGCGAGGAATTTGGTGACGATGCCACGCCACGTTGGAATTTTCACAAATACCTGTTTGACCGTTACGGTCAAATGGTTGGATTTTGGCCCTCCAAGGTGCTGCCGGACGACAGTGCGATAACCCACCAGATCGAATGCAATCTCCAGTCCTGGGTTTTGTAAACTGCAAACGGCCAGGTTTATTTCTTTGATTTGGCCTTGGTGAACTTTTTCAAACGTTTGCGTTTGACCAATTGCCGGGTTGTGAGTGTATTTTTGTTATCTTTGAAGGGGTTGTCGCCACTGCGGAATTCGATTTGCAGTGGTGTGCCGCGCAGTTTGAAATGGCGCATAAAGGCGTTTTCAAGGTAACGCTTGTAGGACATCGGGATGGCATCGGTGCGGTTGCCATGAATGATGATCCTGGGCGGACAATGCCCGCCGCTGTGGGCAAATCGCAAACGTGAACCACGTCCCTGGCTCATCGGCGGTTGATGGGCCTCGAAAGCCTTGATTAGAACCCGGGTCAGTTCCGGCGTGGGCATGTCGATAGTTGCGCTGCGCCACGCTTCTTTTATGGCATTGTATAACTCCTTCAGACCGGTTCCGTGCAAGGCCGACAGGTTAATTTTTCGCGCCCAGGGGACAAATTGCAAACGCCGGTCCATTTCGGATAACACCTGCTTGCGGTCATAATCCGTCATCCCGTCCCACTTGTTCAAAGCAATCACCAGGGCCGTGCCCGTTTGCAGGATATGGCCCAGCAGGGTGGTATCCTGGTCGGTAATCCCTTCGCCCGCATCCAGCATCAGAACCACGACGTGGGCCCGGTCAATTGCCTGCAATGCCTTGATGACGCTGAATTTTTCGACCAAATCTGTGACTCGTGCGCGTCTCCGTACACCGGCCGTATCGATCAATTCGTAACGGACGCCTTCGTGCTCCATTAACGTGCTGATGCTGTCGCGCGTGGTGCCAGGCTGGTCAAAAGCCATGACCCGTTCCTCACCGAGCATACGGTTGACCAGGGTCGACTTGCCAACATTGGGACGGCCTACGATGGCCAGCCGCAGACGCTCATGATCATCTTCGGCGTCAAGCTGGTCAGTCTCGGCCGGTGGCAACATGCCGGCCGCTGCTTCCATCAGGCTATGCATGCCCTGGCGGTGTGACGCAGCCACGGGCAAGGCCGGCCCCATACCCAGCGCGGCAAATTCGGCCAGTGCAATATCCGGGTTGGTACCATCCACCTTGTTGCCGATCAGCAGCACCGGCCGGTCGTGCTCGCGCAACAGGCTTGCAATCTCCTGGTCCCCGATTGTCAGTCCGTCCCTGGCGCTTACCACGAACAAAACCAGCTGGGATTCTACGATGGCCTGGTGTACCTGCCGGGCGGTGAGGTAATCGATACCTTCAGCCTGTGCAATCAGGCCGCCTGTATCGATCAGGACACATGCTCTATCCCCTACATCGCTGATACCGTATTGACGGTCACGTGTCACACCCGGCATGTCAGCCACCAGGGCGTCCCGGGTGCGGGTCAAAGCATTGAAGAGCGTGGACTTGCCGACATTGGGCCGGCCAACGATAGCGACGACTGGTAACATGGAATCAGGGTATCTTCAGGGCTACAGGTGTGGCTGCATCATACCCCAGCACGACCCGTAAAAGTATCCAACCGCGCCCTAATCGATCGCTGCACCTGCCCTGTAGGCAACCAGGCTGCCCTTTTTGGTCATGACGTACAACGTATTGTCGACCACCAGCGGCGGTCCGGCAAAGCCGTTGCCGCCGACCTTCTCGCGCGCGGCAAATAGTCCGCTGTCGATATTGATCCAGTGAAGGTAACCTTCTACGTCTCCAACGACAACAAAATTGCCGTAAAAAGCCGGTCGCGTCAGACCCCGGTGCAGCAACTCGTCCTGCTTCCAGGCCTCGGCGCCGTTGCGCCGGTCGAGCAGCCACACATTACCGTCCTTGTCACTGATAGCCAGGTTGAGACGGTCCACGGAAACACCCGTGGCCGAAGAAATATCCTTGAACCAGAGCAAACGGCCGGAATCGGCGGCCAGCGAAGCAAGGCGGTTCTTATAACTTGAAACCAACAGGTCGGATGCGACGAAAACCAGTTGTCCATCGATATCGGACAGGCGTTCCAACTCGGTCCGGCCTTCCACCGTGACCAGGGTCTGCTCCCACATCAGCACGCCGTCTTCCTGCTTCAGGGCAACCACCTCACCACCGTCGTAGCCGACAAAGACCACGCCGGCCCGCAACAACAGCGGCGCGTTACCGCGCAGCGTCAACAGGGGGACACTGTGGTCAAAGACCCACAAACGCTGACCGGTGTCTTTATCCAGGCCGAACACACGCCCGTCGATGCAACGCACAACCACGATGCCGTCGGCCTCTGCAGGTGCTGCGAGCACTTCCGAGGTTACCGTCGCCGACCACAGCTGGGTACCGGCGCTTGCGTCGAAGGCGAAAACTTCGCCGTTTTCAGTCCCCATCATCAACAGCTGCCCGGAAACTCCGGGGCCGCCTGTGAATGGCAGGTCTGTCTTGATCTCCCAGAGTTTACGCCCGCTCTGTGCGTCGAGCGCCACCAGCTGGCCCTTGTAATCGGCGGTGAACAGGGAGCCTTCCGAATAGACGGGTCTGATCTGCCTGCCGGACTTGTCCAGGCCCTTGCCGACATCGGTGGACCAGACTTTACCTACTTTGAGCGTTGCTTCGAAATCAACCAGTTCCGCCGGGGCTTCGGGTTCATCCTTGTCACCCCAGCTCTTTATCCAACTGCAACCGTTGAGCAGCAGTAACGCCGCCAGCGCAGGGATAAACCATTGCCTCACATTTCACCCCCGCCGTCACCGTCAGCGATGCTTGCAGCGTCTTCCACGCTGGCGCTCAATGCCTGTATTTTTATGTCAAGCAAATCGCGATTGCCAACACCTTCCTCCAGTGCGCCCAACGCCGCTTGGTAGCTCTCGACAGCCTTGGCAGTTTCACCCTTCGCGACAAAAATATCGCCTCTGATTTCGGCAAAAAGCGCTTCGAAACCGACGCTTGAAGACGCCCCTTCAAGTAATTTCAGGGCCGCGTCCGCATCGCCCTGGCTGAGCTTCACGCGCGCGAGTCTTTCCCGCGCAATCAGCCTGATGGGCTGCGGCTGGCCGTGTTCCATTGCATATTCCAGATCACTGACCGCTAACTCCTCCTGACCGGCAAATATGCGCGCCTTGGCCATCATCAGCGCAGCCATGGAGGCGTAGGCTGATTTGGGATGCTCGGTTTTCAACACCTGATAATTGGTGACCGCGGCGTCCAATTTGTTGTCTTTGATCAGATTGGCCATCACCTGGTATTCGGCCGATGCCTGTTGGCGTTTGCTGGTTTGCCAGCCCTGCCACTGTTTGAAGCCAAACATCAATCCGAAGGCGAGGACCAGGCCCATTACGATGGCACTGCCATTTTCCCGTAACCAGCTCTTTACGCGTTCACCCTGTTCATGGGTATTATATAAATCTGACATTGCTTCTATTAATCCATCATTTTGAAATTGCACCGGACCTAAGCCGGCATAAAGTTTATAACGCTTTAATATAACCCTGAATCCAGTTACCTAACTCATTGCGACCGAGGGTCAACTGGTTTTCACCGTTACGTAAAAATTTAACCGTTACCTGATCAGTGAGTATCTCATCCTGACCCAGTACCAGGGCAAATAACGCATCGCTGCGGTCCGCGCGTTTGAACTGGGTTTTAAAACTGCCGTCATTCAAGTTGACCAACAGACGCAGATCCGGTATCCCGGCGCGCAAATCATACGCGAGTTGAAGCGCAGATTCAGTGCTGTTTTCGCCAACGGCAACGAGATAACCATGCGGAGACGGGGGCGCAATGTCATGTGTTTGGCTCAACAGCTCAACCAGGCGTTCCTCTCCCATCGCGAAACCGATACCGGGCCAGGGTTTTCCACCTTGTAATTCGACCAGGTTATCGTAGCGGCCACCGGCACAAACGGTACCTTGCGCGCCCAATTCATCGGTGATCCACTCAAACACCGTGTGACAGTAATAGTCGAGACCACGCACAAGCCGGGGGTTTTCATGAAACTCGATACCGAGCCTGTCCAGAAAACGCTTCAGCTGCTGATAATGATTACGCGACCCTTCACCCAGATGCGCCGCCAGTAAGGGTGCATCCGCCAGCAGTAACTGAACTGCCGGGTCCTTGCTGTCCAGAACACGCAGGGGGTTGCGCTCTGCCCGCTCATTGGTTTGATCGTCCAACTCACCCTTGTGCGCATCGAGGAACGCATACAGCTGATCCCGGTAGCTTGCGCGTTCGTCCGCGTTACCCAGCGAATTGATTTCCAGACGCAGGTTCCGCAGTCCAAGGCTTTTCCAAAGCTGACTGCCGAGCATCAATATCTCGGCATCAGCATCGGCACCGGGTGCGCCGAAAAGTTCTGCTCCAATCTGGTGAAACTGCCGGCTACGGCCCTTTTGCGGACGTTCGTAACGGAACATTGCGCCGCTATACCAGAGTCGTCTGACCGGCCCGTACAACAGGCCGTTCTGCAAGGCTGCACGCACCACGCCGGCGGTACCTTCGGGACGCAGGCTCAATGATTCGTTGTTGCGGTCATCAAAGCTGTACATTTCCTTCGCAACGACATCGGTCGCCGAACCGATGGCACGTGTAAAAACTTCGGTTTTTTCCAGCAGGGGCAAACGGATCTGCTCAAACCCGTAGCCGGCAAATACCTGCCCGGCCGTGCTTTCAAGCTTTTGCCAGAAATGAATATCTTGCGGGAGGATGTCGTTCATCCCCCGGATTGAGCGGATCGGGGAGTTCATTCAGTTGCTGTCTGGCTCACTATTCTCGGCCTGCAGGGTTTGCGGCCAGGTCAACTGCGCAACATCTTCCCGGGTAAAGGCGGTCAAATCCACGGCTTCCCCGTCCATTGACAGACGCACCGCTGATGCGCGTCCAAACAGGATTCTGAATGGCGGTTGCCCTTGATAGGATCTGTCGCTCCCACCCCGGAGCAGGTCCATCTCGAGTTGCTTTCCCGTAGCGTCGGTAATCTCGACCCAGCTGTCTGCGGATACGGCGATCTGCAATCGGCTCTCACCTTCAGGCAAAGCCGGTTTCGATACGGCCGCCCATGCGGTCTCCGCCGTATCCAGGCCGTCCGGCTTTTTGCCGTGAAGGGCACCGAGCGGCGCAATCGAAGCATTCACCGGACCACTGTACGTACGTGGTTGGGCAGGACTGGTCACATTTTCCACTGCTCCGTCATTCTGCAACCGCGAACCGCTTTGTGAAAGCCTCACTGCCTCGTGGGTAAATTGCCAGGCCAGCGTTCCAACCAGTAATGACGCCAGTACATAACTGCTGGCGCGCAACCACTTCTCCGTTGAATTGCGTTTTGGTGGTTCGGCAAAAATATTTTGCAAGACCGGTTCCTGCACGGTGGCCGGTTCCAGCAGGGCCGGGATTTCTTCTTCCGGCACCTGCAGAAATCGCGCGTAGGACTGAATGTAGCCATTTCTGTATAACAAGGCGATATGATCCGCCTCGCCCCGTTCAATGGCGCCCAACAGTTTCTCGTCCAGGATGACCGCGCTCGCAACCTCTGCCAGCGTCAGTTTGCGTTTCAGCCGCAACGATTTCAGATATTCACCCGTTGCCATTGGAATCAGGTCTTGTTGTGAATTCATCTTCCAGAGAGCCTCCGAACCTCAGCGGTCTGATCAGAATCGGGGTGGTTATTTTCCAGCATCAGTTTATACGTATTGGCGGCTTTAGCATTATTCGACGCCATCTCTATCCTGTAAGCGAGCAGAAGCGTATCCGCCGTGTGGTCGCTTACCGCCTCGTATCTTTGCATAAACGCACGCGCCTTCAGGTAGTCCTTTTGTTCGAAAGTCAGCCTCGACATATTCATCAGGGCATCGGGAAAATCCGGTTCAATTTTCAATGCGCTGCGCAGGAACTCATCGGCCCTGGCGTAGTCGCCTTCACCGAGCGCGCATGAACCGGCATTCGTCAATGCGACAGACGGGGAATTGTAGAAGGGATCCTCAAGTGCCGCCAGAAAATGCTTGATCGCCTGGTCCGGCTTGCCGTTCTGGCACAGGTAGACGCCGTAATTATTATTCACATCACCATCCCTGGGGCTGGCCTCATAGGCCATTTTATAATGCTTGCCGGCCAGTTCCTTCTCACCGATACGTTCGTAGAGCACCGCCAGCACCGTTTGTGCCGGCGCATAATTCGGGTCCTGGTTGACCGCCTTTTTCAGCTTGCTTAACGCCACTTCGTACTGGCCGCGTTCCATGTACTCGAGACCCAGGGAGGTATTAGATATTACCGCCTTATGGGTTTCGGTTTCAGCATAGGGGTCCTTCGACTGTTGCGAGGCGCATGCACTGAGCAGCGTGGCAATGAAAGCCAACATCAACGGAAATACCAGGCGCGGCAAACACAATCCGATGGAAATTGGATTTCCGTTGGATATACCATTCATGAAGTGATTTCCGCCATTCTCAGTTTTATCCTTGCACTTCTCTTGGTGCGATCCTGCACCTTGCCGACCAACTGTCCGCAAGCCGCGTCGATATCCCCGCCACGGGTCTTTCGGACCGTCGCGATCAACCCGCCCTGCATGACTATCTCCTGGAACCGGTCGATACGTTCCTGGGTGGAGCAACGATACCGCGTGCCTGGAAACGGGTTAAAGGGTATCAGATTAAGCTTGCCAGGAACTGTCCTCAGCAATTTTACCAGTTTACGTGCCTGTTCAGGGTGATCATTTACATCATTTAACAAGGTATATTCAAAGGTAACCGTGCGTTTGTGCTTATCCGATACGTAATCCCTGCAAGCCTGCAGCAATTCGGCGATCGGGTATTTGCGGTTCAGCGGCACCAGTTCGGTGCGCACCTCGTCAAGCGGTGAATGCAGGGATACGGCCAAAGCGACATCGATGGTATCGCGCAAACGGTAGATGCCGGGCACCAGGCCCGCCGTGCTGACGGTGACACGCTTGGCGGCAAAACCAAACCCCAGGTCATTGCGCATCAGGGACAAGGCCGGCACGACGGCGTCAAAATTCAGTAACGGCTCACCCATACCCATCATCACGACA
>Ga0209392_1000409_pt1 | contig 9915 bp, 8 predicted proteins | sample PPLLak3cmMay2015_FD_187252 | JGI IMG/M metagenome (GOLD analysis project Ga0209392, IMG submission 187252) | Freshwater sediment microbial communities from Prairie Pothole Lake near Jamestown, North Dakota, USA - PPLs Lake P7 Core (1) Depth... | ecosystem: Environmental > Aquatic > Freshwater >...
GCCGGACCCGATGCTCTGGCGGGGCATTGGGGTCTACCAGGAACACCGCGCCGTCCTGGTCCCAGCTGGCAATCACCAGTTTGCCATCCTCGCGAAACGCCATACCGCCTACCTTGGGTTCAAAGCCCCGCGGCGCGAGGTTGTCCAGCCTGAAGGACGGATGCAGTGACGTGAGTCGCGGTAGGATGTCGTAATCGAGCGTCGCTACATACGGCTGGCCGTTAGCATCGCTGGGTGCATTGAGGTTGGCCTCCTGTTCATCGACGCTCAGGATATAGGCAGCGGCCGCCGCGGCCTGTTCTTCGGAAAGTTGCGGGTGGGCCGGCATCGGCACCTGCCCCCAGGTTCCGACGCTGCCCCCAATAATACTGTGTGCCAGTGCGGCGATCACTTCCTGCTGTGCTTCACCTCTGAATTTTCCGGCGATCTGGGCCCAGGCGGGTCCGGTGACCTTGTGATTCTGTGCGTGGCAACCGAGGCAGTCGCTGTCGGCAATCACCAGCTCGCCCTGCTCCACGTTGATCTCCACCTTGACGCGTGTGCGCTTGCTCTTGTCGTGCGCTGCAATTGCGGTAGTGCCCGCCAGTGGTATCTGCAGCGCTCCCTCGGCCAGGTGACGTTCACCATCACCCGTGCTAAATCCGGCCTTTACAGCGGTCAATGCATCTGCGCGCTGGAAGTTGCGCACAAAATAGCGCGTACCATTCTGTTCGATCACCTCCGGCTGCTCGGTAAGTTCCACGCGGTAATCGCCCGCTGTCAGGGCAAAGCGCATGGCAGCGGTCTTCCGGTCCGCGCCGTATTCATGCCCGAGGTAGTGCACCGTTGCCGGCAGTTCTGCGCCGTCTGCCTCGATAAACCATTGCGTGCCCTGCGGGTTGCGCAGGTACCAGGCACCCTGGCTGATTGGTTGCGGGCCATGCCGGTAATCGTAGACCGCCCCCTCGAACAACACGTCGCCCTCCCAGACCTGGTAGAGCGATTGTTGCTGTGTGTCGTAAGCCGCCCAGATACCGGGCATCAATGCAAACTCCAGCATGCGCGGGCGACCATCGAGATTGCCACGCAGCACCCAGGGCGCGTGGCCCCGCCCTGCAACCAGCACCCTGCCGTAGGAGGGATCGGCTGCCGCGGAGGTGTCCACCCCATAGAGCTCAGTTCTGATTGTGGCAACGACCGCGTCCAGGCCATCACGCTCACCCAGTTCCATCAGGAATTTGAGATCAGCGCGGGAGACCATGCCCTGCTGCATGGCAACTACGACCGCCAGTGCCAGCAGCACGACAAGGACAAGGGGCAGCAACAGGATGGTAGCGAGTATTTTTTTCATCGCCTGATTCTACGCATGCGCAACGATTTTTATAAGACTACTGCCCTGAAATACTGCCCGGCCGGTTTCGATATGCTAACCTGATGGCCCTGATGCGGCGGTCAGGGCAATTCTTGCCACCCAATCAGCATCCATCCAATCGGCTGCGGGAGAGCAGTGCATGACCATAAGAGCAATCGATCCCTGGGTAAACGTCAGCATGGGGGCCATGATCAATGAACCCTTCATGCAGAAGGTGAAGGAGGAGTACTTCAAGGCCGGTGACGATTTTTTCCGCAACATTGAGGCGGATGAACTGATCGCGCGCATGGACAGAATCGGCGTCGAGAAATCCTTACTGACCGTCGATCCCTTCCGTCCGGACCAGCGCGTGCTGGACTTCACCACGAAGTACCCCGGCCGTTTTTATCTCGCTGCGCAACCGCGCCTGAAAAAAGGCATGAAGGCACTGTGGGCGATGGAAGAACTGGCGCGCGACTATCCCCTTGTTATGGCCAGAGTGACGCCTTTCGAACTGGACCTGGCGCCCAGCGATCCTATCTATTATCCGCTGTATGCCAAGTGCATCGAGATGGATATTCCGGTGGGGGTTAATACCGGCCTGCCGGGGCCACCGGTTCCAGGCGAGTGCCAGCACCCCATGTATCTCGACCGCGTGTGCCTGCATTTTCCCGAGTTGAAGCTGATCATGCAGCACGGCGCAGATCCCTGGTGGGAGATTGCCATCCGGCTGATGATCAAGTACCGCAATCTGTACCTGATGACGTCTGCCTACTCGCCGAAGTACCTGCCGGAGTCGTTGCTGCACTATATGAATACCAGGGGCAAACACAAGGTCATGTTTGCTTCCGACCATCCGGTGCTCAGCATGGACCGCTGCCTGGCCGAGGCTCAGGCGCTAGACCTGCGCCCTGGCATTTTGGAGATGTATCTCTATGACAATGCTAACGCGGTGTTATTTGGCGAGCGTAATCCACGCTATGGGCAGTTTAAATAGTCTCTGACCCGCGCGCTCCTCCGGGAACAGGCTCGGGGCTTTAAAAGGGAAGCTCCACGATTTTTACGGTACTCACACTAGTTCCCAGTAACAGAAAGGCACCACATCCAGGAGTCATTTTGCTTAAGGAATTTCTTGAGCCACTGGACATCTTGTCCCACTATTGTTAGGTCACCAGCCTTAGGTAATGAGGATAATAGACAGATGGAAATACTCATAGACTATCTGCCGCGTGTCGGTGCTATGTTGACTGTAGTGCTTGGACTGGTCGGCTTCTTCAAGCCACGTCTGATCACGGACAACCAGCAGATCGAGCTGGGTAGCCCCATGGCCCTGTCGGAGGCAAGGGTTGTATTCGGTGGACTGCACCTCGGTAGCGGCGTTATGGCGCTAGCTCTCCACGAGCCGCTGATCTACATGACACTCGGGGTCGCTTGGAGCTTTGGGCTCTTGGCGCGCTTCTACTCGATGGTAACCGACAAGGCCACCTTGAGGCAGGCACTGCCGGGCATTATTGTTGACACCACGATGGCCCTTTTATTCCTCAGTGGCGTGATTCTTTAATGTCGTTTCTGGCAACAACTGGTACTCACCAGACACGCTAAACGTAACTCTGGAATTTGCGTATTCAATCAAACAGCATAGCCTGCTGATTCATCAATTGGGCCACACCGCGCATCATGCGGTACAGGACCCATAAACCAATAGCCATGATCAAAACCCAGGCCAGTGGTATGCCGATAATAGTGACAACCAGAATCGCGCCTACTCCCAGCCACAGCAAGGCAAACCAGAAGGTACGGATTTGCCAGCGAAAATGTGATTCGAGATAGGTGCCAGTTGTCGCCTCTCGTTTTATGTAATTGAGTATTACGGCAAGTATAGACGGCCAACCGCTGAGAAAAGCCGTCAAGACAAAAGCGCTGGTGAGGACGCCATTAATGGCACTGAACAAATGTAGGCCATAGATAAGATAGGTTAGTTGGACCATATTGGCACTAGGTACCTGTTGCATCGCGAAATCCTGAATAGCCAAAAGGAATAGTCGTTTCGAACCAAATTGTATGTCAGATGCGAAATGCCATCAATCTGGCCCACGCGGACATCTGTCAGTAATCGGGCTCAGATAGCGTCGAATATACCGTGTCGCGTAACCCCTGAGATACTTTGTCAGCCCACAGCGCTGGTAGCATAGGGTAGGGCAGCCAGTGGCGATTTACCCAGCAACTGGCTAAAGCGTTGTTCCATCTCGTTGCATGAGGTGCGAATGCTGCGTATAGAGTTTGCTGGCACTGGCGGCAATACGGTGATCCGTATGGTTGCCGGGCGGATCAACCAGCCACCGTTGGGCAGTGCATCCTTGACGTTGTGCAATACGATGGGAATGATGGGTACACCGGCCTTGCGCGCGATGTAAAACGCGCCATGTTTGAACGGCTGTATGTTTCCCAGCGTGCTGCGACTGCCTTCTGGTGCGATCACCAGTGAGCGTCCACTTTTCAATACGTCGAGGGCACGCTGCAACACCTCGTGCTGATCGAGCGCGTTGCGGTCCACGAATATCGTATCGGCCTGGCGTAGCAATGGCCCTATTACAGGTGTATTTCCCATTTCCTTTTTGACCATCGCGACCACGTCCTCGCGCAGCAGGTGTGCCAGTACCATGGAGTCCAGCAGGCTCTGGTGGTTGAATACAAAAACGGCCGGGCGTGTCTGGTTCAAGCTATCAATACCTTCAATCTCAAAGTCCAGGCCAGCGAAAGCGCTGCCGATATCACCCAGTAGGCGGGTAAGTTGATTGGCATTGCTGAACCTGTCGCGCCCCAGTCGCTTGCTGAGCATTCCGATGGCGGTTGTGGCAATGACAGTTTGTGCGGTAAGCACCGTGCGCGCAATGTGTTCCAGGCTGGGCATGCCGCGCGTCGAGAACTGTAACTGGGGCCAATTATTGGCTCGCGCGTGCGCGCCGAGTTTGTCTGTCGCATTGACTGCAACGGGATAACCGACATTCCGCAGCAGGGGCAGGTCATCACTGGAGTCGGAGTAGAACCAGCAGTGTTTGAGCGGCGTCTTGTGCAGGCCAGCGCTGCGCCGTGCGGTTAGCAGCTTACCCTCGCCAAAACACAGGGGCGCGATAACCTTGCCGGTGAAGCGGCCGTCCAGTACCTCCAGGCGCGTACAACAGATTTCCTCTATACCCAGCACACGCGCGATCGGGTCAATCTGGTAACGGCTGGCCGCACTAACGATGACCAGTTTATGGCCGGCAGCACGATGTGCTTCGACCAGTGCGATAGCCTCGCGGTACAGGGCCTTAGCCAAGTGCTTTTGATAGGCCAGCTCGCCTAAGGCACTGAGCGTTTTTTCAGAGACACCGGTGAGTGTTCTGGTCATACGCCTGACCAGGCGGTGGTAATTACTACCCGAGCTGTAGACCTTATGTTTGAGAATATCGCGAACGACCTGCGCCGACTGCCCCAGCTTGCCGCGACGGGCTCCCTGCGCTGCAGTTTCCATGGCCAGCGCCAATATTGAGTAGCCTGCAATGAGGGTTCGATCCAGATCGAAGAAGGCTACTGCGGGCTGCTGGCTGTTGGCGATGCTTTGTAGATGTTGTTCCAGTTTTGTCATGCTGTGTCCTTCCTCAACGCAAACGCACTGCCTTGCGATGCCTGGTAGATAATGTTGTCAATCAGGAATGAAGCAATAATCTTGCCAGACGCATGGTCGACCGCGTACGTGTCTACTAAGTTACAAATCAGGGAACTATTTGTGAAAAGCGCGGGATCAGGGATATTCTGGATATTGTGCGATGTGTTGTCCTGGTGCGTCGTTGCACCGCAGCGGGGCAAGAAACATCGATAATGTGGTGTACCTTTGGGTAGCTATACATCGCCGAACTGATAACGGATTTCCAGGTAGGCGCCCCGTGGCTGGCCCACGAAGTAGCGATATTCACCAAAGCCAAAGTCTGCTCTTTCAGCGTAGTCTTCATCCAACAAGTTGGTCAGGCGCAAGCCACCTGTCCAACGCGGCGTCAGGTCAGTGGTGATGCGCAGGTTGAGCAGGGAGTGGCCATTGTATTGGTGTGCGTTCTCCGGCTCCAGGTAATAGGAATCCATATAGACCCACTCCAACTCAGCCCGGCTGTTGCGCTTGGCGAGCGTGGAAAAGTCCCAATCGAGGCGCGCGCTACCAAACGCCTTTGGCGCGGTGTCGATGTCGTTGCCCTTGATGTCGCCGCTGGTACCCTGTAGTTCGATGCGGTTATCGTAGGTGTGGCTGGCATAGTTGGCATCCACACCTACTGACCAGTTCTCGCTCAGGAGATAGTCCATGCTTAATTCGATGCCGTAGTGCCGGGTCTGGGCACCGCTGACATTCTGGCGGTCAGCGTCCTGGAAGATCACATCGTCCTTTTGCATGTAGTATAAGGCGGCATCGTAGCGCAGCGTGCTCGGCCAATTGCCGCGCAGGCCTAACTCCATATTGTCGATTTTTTCCGAATCGAGGTCGGCGCTCTGCTGCCCTGATTGCAACCGGTACAGTTCAGACGAATCCGGCGCGCGAAAGCCGCGGGCGAGGCGCAGGTAGCCGATATGGTCCGGGGTAAGGCTGTAGCTGGCCCCGGTATTCAATGACCAGTCGGTAAAGTCATCGTCGCGATCTGCCGGTCGATAGAAGCGACAGTTGGAGACCTCCACGCTACAAGGAGCACCGTCACCGGTCTGGTTGTCGTAGTCGTAGTTTGTGTACTCAAGGCGCACGCCGCCATCGAACTCCCAGCGGGAGTCGCCTTGGGTTCGCACCTGGCTGTAGATGGCAGCCACTGTGGCATCCACCTGGTAATCATAGTGCACGCCCGCAGGGATGCCGGGATTGGGTTTGAAGTCTTCGTCCTGGGTTTCCTTGAGGCTGGCGTCGGTGTACTCCGTGTCAATACCGTTTACCCAGCGCAGCGCAGCGGCATCGGTATGGATGGTGGTGCGCAAGCCCAGGCTGTCGTGACCGTTTTCCTCTACGGGTTGCCAGGCGAGAAAATGTTGCAGGAAATCCATATCGTTAGCGCGCAGGTACGGCGTCAGCGTGAGCGTATTGCTCTCGTTCAGCGATTTGCTGGCAGCGCTGTACAGGCGTACTGACCAGGCGTCTCGGTAGGCTTCGGGGTTGGGATTGCTCTTCTTCAGGTTACTGTCCTGATAGGCGTCTTGGCCCTCGATGAAACCTGCGGTGTCCTGCTTGAGGTTGGCCGTATCCAGCACTGTGCGAAAATCCCAGGCCTGGCCCTGGTAGTCGTGGCGCAGGATGGCCTTTTGCTGGTCGTAGCCGGAATCATCCTTGTAGCCGCCGTCGCTCGTTGCGTTGGCACTGACACTGATGCCGTGTTGGCCACTGGTATCACTGTACCGGTACCTGGAACGGTAGTAGTCATAGGGCCCAGCCTCTACAGCAAGACTGTGGTCCAACTGCTCGGATGGTGCCGCACTGATGACATTGATGACGCCGTGCATGGCATTGGAACCGAAGAGTGCAGTGGCAGGGCCTCTGATAACCTCGATGCGACCCGCCTGCTCGAAGTTGGAATCGAATAACTGGTTAACATTGCAAAATCCTGGTGCCCGCAGACTGATGCCGTCTGCCGCGGAAAAGAATGAACCGCAGCTCCCGGTGCCAGTCAAAACCGGAGAGCGCAGTGCGATGATGCTCTCCTGGCCGTTACCGCGACTGATCCAGGCGCCCGGCACGCGCTGCATGACCTCATTGATGTGGATGGGACTGACCAGCGCAAGTGTGGCGCTATTGATCGTGGACCAGGCCAGAGGCAGCTGCAGTGCGTCTTCCGGTACCCGGGTGGCAGTAACCAGCACATGGTCCTCGACCTCTGCGCCATGGGCGATAAGGGCGGTAGATAATAGTGACAACGCGCCAAAGCGCAGGAGGCGGGCAGTCATATGATTAGACCCTGATGCGAAACAAAGCGGGAGTGTAGCCATTTTCATACTGTGCTCCTATGCTATGGCCCGAAAAATGTGTCGCGCTTTGTAGCATATTCGCCAGGGAATTTTACGGTATACTTTTGCCCGACCCAAGCCGAACCACCGCAGGCTGGTCGGCTCCCCTGCGATCCCAATTGTACATAGGAAATGTTATATGTCGACCAAACTCCGGACGGTGCTACTGGTCCTGCTCATCACCATTGGTGGCTGTGCCCAGTTTGATGAATGGACCTCTGTTCTGGCCAGACCCTCCAAAACAGCAGAACCTGCCGAAGTCGCCACTCGCGCCGATGCAATCTACGTCAACAGTGCGGCTACTGTGGCTGCCCGCGATTTCCGCAATATCTATATCGCCCCCGTGAATCTTGCCAACATGCAAATCATCCAGCCAGAGGGGGGCTCGGCTGATATTGAATGGTGGGTGACTGATACCGAAGACCAGATACTGCAGAAGGCAATTGCTGACGAATTTACCGCCGCACTCGGTTACGAATCGGCCTTTTACCTCGTCGCCACTCAGGAAGCGGCACAAATTGTCGTCAACACTGCCGTGGTCGCTATCCATCCCAATGTCACGCGCGCAGCCTCCGCTGCCCATGCCAGTCTCGGGGGCGCGATTACGGTCAGTATTGCTCTGGCGAATGCCGTCAGTGGTGAAGTGATGGTGCGGGTAGTCGATACTCGATCCATCGACGATGTATGGGCGTTCAATCAGGTGGACTATGGCGATACGGCGTTTAATCCGATTTTCCGCGCCTGGGGAGATAGTATTCGGGTGGGCATGCTACAACTTCAGGGTCGTCCCACAGATGTGCTGGCAACTAAACAATAGCATCCGCCAATAGAGTGGTACCGCAACAGGACAACACAACAATCCTGCGGCGTAATCAACCGGCGGCAATGATATTCGGATTGGTCGCCGCGCTGCTGGGGCCCTGCTTGTTGCGCACCGCATCGGCGATCCGAAACAGCGGTATCTTCAGCATGTCTATCAGCTCGTCGCTGGCGCCGGTCTGCTCGAGTGCTTTATCCATACACAATAGCCACTGGTCGCGCTCGGCAGGTCCAATATGGTAGGGCTCATGCGGTGTGGTCATGCAGACGGTGCCGTACTTTTCGGCGTACAGTGGGGGGCCGCCCATCCAGCCGATGAGATAGTCGGCCAGCTTTTCTTTCATCACAGACAGGTCTTTAGCATGCATCGCGCGCAAGTCCGCGGCCTCTGGCAGAGAATCCATAATGTCATAAAAGGTATTGGTCAGTTGTCGAATGCCATCCTCGCCCAGAATCTGGTAGGGAGTTTGTGGGGTGCTACTCATGCAGCTCTATCCTGTTTTCATCACGATGTTCAGGGCTGTGCCGGAGAGCTATTATAGTGGGCAAATGCCGCAGATTGTAAGCGCGACTATAAATACGAGACGCTGGATGTTTAAGCTAATGCGCTGTGAAAGGTACCAATATGAATAATAGCCACGATACATTCTCTTTCAGCGGACGAATACGCAGTGGTGCGCACGCGTTGCACGGCATTATTGAGATGCTCAGGAGTCAACACAATGCCTGGGTGCATGCGGTCGCTACATTCTGCGTCATTGTCGCCGGCGGGATATTTGGCATCTCGATCACTCAATGGTGTTTGCTGGTTCTGGTCATCACGATCGTGTGGGTGGCCGAGGGCCTCAACACGGCCTTCGAATTCCTCTGTGACGTGGCATCGCCCGAATTTCATCCTCTGGTGAAGAAATCAAAAGATGTGGCCGCAGGTGCCGTTTTATTGAGTGCAGTAGGCGCCGTTATCGTTGGAATGATCGTTTTTATTCCCTACGTTATTTCCTGGCTATAAGACCATACGCCAATAGGGTGCCTGGCGGCTTTTCCTCTGCTAGAATCCAAGACTTTCCGGCGCCAGGTTGCTCCGGTACTCCGTGTTACCCTAATGAAATGGATACAGGACAATCACTATGAGTCTTGCTGATAAGGTATTGGCTGTTAACAACGATTTGCCTATTCGCACTGATGCGCCAGTGCACAGCGGTAAAGTGCGCTCGGTCTACTGGTTGACCGCCGACGATAGCGCCCGGCTGATTGCAGAGCGCGGCTACAATGTGGCACCGGATGCCCCGCTTGCCATCATGGTGATTTCGGATCGTATCTCCGCATTCGAGTGTATCTGGCACGCACAGGGCGGTATGCACGGTGTGCCCGGGAAAGGTGCAGCGCTCAATGCCATTTCCAATCACTGGTTCCGGTTGTTTCGCGAACGCGGCCTGGCGGATAGCCACATACTCGAAATCCCCCATCCACTCGTATGGATCGTGCAGAAGGCCCGGCCCGTGATGATTGAGGCCATTGCCAGGCAGTACATCACCGGTTCCATGTGGCGTGCCTATGAAAAGGGCGAGCGAGAGTTTTGCGGTATTACGATTCCCGATGGACTGCACCGCGACCAGCGCCTCCCGGAGTTACTCATTACCCCCTCCAGTAAAGGTATTTTGCATGGCATTCCGGGGGTGCCTGCTGTGGATGACGTTAATATCACGCGCACGGATATCGAGAAAAACTTTGCGGCCTTCCACTTTCGCAGTGCCGAC
>Ga0209392_1000411_pt1 | contig 9902 bp, 10 predicted proteins | sample PPLLak3cmMay2015_FD_187252 | JGI IMG/M metagenome (GOLD analysis project Ga0209392, IMG submission 187252) | Freshwater sediment microbial communities from Prairie Pothole Lake near Jamestown, North Dakota, USA - PPLs Lake P7 Core (1) Depth... | ecosystem: Environmental > Aquatic > Freshwater >...
TCCGCTTGCCGACTCCGACCGCATCGAAGTGGGCGACTTCGTCGTGGCGATCGGCAATCCGTTCGGCCTCGGGCACACCGTGACCTCGGGCATCGTGAGCGCGCTCGGCCGCTCCGGGATCAACCCCGAGGGCTACGAGGACTTCATCCAGACCGACGCGTCGATCAACCCGGGCAACTCCGGCGGCGCGCTCGTCAACCTCGACGGCCAGCTCGTCGGCATCAACACTGCGATCCTCTCGCGCACCGGCGGCAACATCGGCATCGGCTTCGCGATCCCGGCCAACATGATGAAGTCGGTGATGGCCCAGCTCGTGAAGCACGGCGAGGTACGCCGCGGCGTACTCGGCGTGAACATCCAGACGCTCACGCCTGACATCGCGAAGAGCATGGATCTCGAGAACGTTCAGGGCGCGCTGATCTCCCAGGTGGTCGACGGCTCGGCGGCCGAGAAGGCGGGCATCAAGGCCGGTGACGTCGTCACGGCCGTGAACGGCAAGCCCGTGAAGGACGCGGCCGCGCTGCGCAATGCCATCGGCATGCTCACCATCGGCGACCGCGTGGACGTCGCGTTGCTGCGCGACGGCAAGCCGCGCCGCGTCACGGCCGTCATCGGCGATCGCGACACCGTCGCGGAGTCCGCCGAATCGAACCTGCACAGCGGACTCGCGGGCGCCGATTTCACCGACGCGCAGGGTGGCGGCGTCCTCGTGCGCACGGTCGCCGAGGGCAGTCCGGCCGCCCAGCGCGGCCTGCGCGCCAACGACGTGATCCTGGCCGTGGGCCGTACGCGGGTCGCGAACCTCGCGGAGTTCCGCCGCGCCACCGAAGGCGCGCCGGCCTTCGTAGTGCAGATCCGTCGCGGCAATGCGATGCTGGTGATCCCGATCCGCTGACGGGTTCGGCTCCTCTCCCGGCCGCCGCGGCAGGTGCTTGCCGCGGTGGCCGGTTTGCGTTTGGGGCTGCAGTGGCCGCATCTCGTCTGGAGCTGCGGTGGCCGGCCTGGGATGCCGGTCGCGTTCCGAGTCGCTCCACGTGATTCGCTTGGTCGGAACGCGACCGGCATTCCAGGCCTCGACACGCGCCTGAGCGACTATGCGGCCAGGGCCGCAAAGTCGCACGGCGCACAAGGTAGGTAAGGGATCTCGCCGCGAGGTCGGCGAGCGTCCCGACACCGGCGGGCGAATGTGCGGTCCGCAGCAACAGTGCCCGCCGCTTCGACGGCGGAATCCGGTGGACTCACCTTGCGCCGTGCGAGTTGCCGGCGCCGCGTCGGCAATTCGCTCAGGCGCCGCGGATCAGGCCGGAGGAGCGCGCCGGTTTCGACCAAGCGAATCACGTGGAGCGACCCGAAACCGGCGCGCTCCTCCGGCCTTGCACTGTCGCCGGATCCGACTCGCAAACTGCCGCACGCCGCTCCTCAACCGATAACGACGCCAGCTCCTCGGCACGCGCGTAGAAGGCCCCGAGCGAGCCCGCCGCCTCGAGCTCGCGATGCAGTCCCGGCACGCAATCGTGGTAGGTCGCCACCGCCGCGAGGTGCGCGTTGTTGAGCGTGCGCGCGAACCAGGCATCGTAGCCCGAGTACCCGCCCCACCGAGCGCGCAGCAGCGCGTACTCGAATTTGAGCTGGCCGAATTCCCGCTGCTTGTCCGCCCAGAGCTGCGGCTCGGGTACACCGGAGGCATACAGGCGCCGGAGCCGCTCGCGCGTCGCGCGCAGCAGCGCGGCGAACTCGGTCTCGCGTGCGAGCGCCGCGCGGTACGCCTCGAACTCGCCGTCGCGCCCACCGGCCTGCAACCACAACCGCACGCCCTCCTGCTCGACCACGCTCGCGAACGCCTCGTTGAATTCGCTGTCGCCCGGCACGTACAGGCGTTCGTGCGCGAGCTCGTGGAAAATCGTCCCCACCAGCCGCGTCTCACGCCAGCCAAGCATCGTGTTGAACACTGGGTCCGGCAGGTGGCCGAGCGTCGAGTAGGTGGCGACGCCGCCGACCGTCACGTCGTCGCCGTGCCGCGCGAGTCGGCGCGCTGTGCCGACGGCACGGCCCTCGTCGAAATAGCCGCGGTACGCCACGCAGCCGGCCACCGGATAGCACCATCGCCGCGGCGTGACCGAAAACTCGGGGGCCGCCACCACGTTCCAGACCGCGTACGGACGGCCGAGGTCGGCGTACTTGCGGAAGCTGCGGCCGTCGGGAAGCCCAAGCTCCCGGACCGCGAACGCGCGGGCCTCGACCACGAGCTTGAGCCGCGCGCGCAGCGCGTCGGGCGTCGCCGGGTCCGCGACCAGCTTCGCAATCGGCTCGCTGCGGGCGAGCACGTCGGCCTGTCCGGCAGCGGCCTGCATGACGTAGCAACCGGGGAGACTCGCGGCCGCGGCGAGCACCGCGAGCAGACGAGCCAGCGCGCGATGGACGCGACGGGCAGTGGCTTCCGCTACGATTCCCGGCATGGACATCTACCTCGTCGGCGGCGCGGTCCGCGACCGGCTGCTCGGCCGCACTCCGCTCGAGCGCGATTTCGTGGTGGTCGGGGCGACGCCCGAGGACCTTCTCGCGCTGGGCTACCGGCCCGTCGGCAAGGACTTCCCCGTGTTCCTGCATCCCGACACCAGGGAACAGTACGCGCTCGCCCGGACGGAGCGGAAGACCGGCCCCGGCTATTACGGGTTCGCCACGCGATTCGCGCCCGACGTGACGCTGGAGGAGGACCTCGCCCGGCGCGACCTCACCATCAACGCCATGGCGCAGGACGCCGCGGGCGAGCTCGTCGACCCGTACGGCGGGCAGCGCGACCTTGCCGCACGGGTGCTCCGCCACGTGTCGCCCGCCTTCGTCGAGGACCCGCTGCGCGTACTGCGCGTGGCGCGGTTCGCCGCCCGCTTCGCGCCGCTCGGCTTCACGGTGGCACCCGAGACGCTCGACCTGATGCGCGAGATCGTAGAGCGCGGCGAAATGGCGGCGCTGATGCCGGAGCGCGTGTGGGTCGAAACGGAACGCGCGCTCGGGGAGGACCGACCCACGGCGTACTTCGCGGTGCTGCGCAGCTGCGGCGCCCTCGCGGCGGTGTTCCCGGAGATCGCCGCGCTCGAAGGCGTGCCGCAGCCCGAGAAGTGGCATCCCGAGATCGACACCGGCGTGCACACGATGCAGGTACTCGAGGTCGCCGCGGAACTGTCCCGCGATACGACGGTGCGGTTTGCCGCGCTGGTGCATGACGTGGGCAAGGGCCTGACGCCTCGCGAGGACTGGCCGAGCCACATCGGCCACGAGGAGGCCGGCGCGCGGCTCATCGAGCAGCTCGGCGCGCGACTGCGCCTGCCGGCCGAGCACCGCGCACTCGCGGTGCTGGTCGCGCGTCACCATGCGCGGGCGCACCGGGTCGCCGAGCAGCGGCCCGGCACCGTCCTCGAGTTGCTCGAACTCACCGACGCGTTCCGGCGCCCCGAGCGCTTCGAGCGCTTCCTGCTCGCCTGCGAGGCCGATGCGCGCGGGCGCGGGCCCGAACTCCGCGCCCGGCCCTACCCGCAGGCCGACCGGCTTCGCCAGGCGCTTGCGGCTGCGAGCGCCGTCCGGCTCGATCCCGAAGTGCTCGCCAGCGAAAGAGGGCCGGTCATCGCAGAAAAAATCCGCGCCGCCCGCATCGAAGCGATCCGACGGCTCAGCGACCGGTGAGGCGCGGAGCCCTCAGGCGAAGTGCCAGACGATCACGCCGGCGAGGATCAGCCGGTACACCGTGAACGGCAGCAGCCCGATTCGCTCGATGAAGCGGATCAGGAAGTGGATGCAGGCGATGCCGGACAGCGCGGCGAACGCGGCGCCGACCAGCATCGGCTGCCAGTCCACGGGCTCGGTGGACGTAACGAGCTTGAGCCCCTCGTAGGCTCCGGCAGCCGCAATGCCCGGTACCGCGAGCAGGAACGAGAACCGCGCCGCCGCCGAGCGGGTGAGCCCCAGCGCGCGCCCGGCCGTCATGGTCACGCCCGAGCGCGAGGTGCCCGGCATCAGCGCCAGCGCCTGCGCGCAGCCGATGGCGAAGGCCTGCGGCCAGGTGAGGCCGAACTCGTCCTTGCTCCCGCGCCCGAACCGGTCGGCGAGGTACATCAGGATGCCGAAGAACGTGAGCGTGCCGGCCACGAACAGCGGGTTGCGGAAGTTTTCCTCGATGAAATCGGCGAACAGCAGCCCGGTGACGCCGACCGGCAGGGTCGCCACGAGGATCTGCCACGCGAGCCGGCTGTCGCGCGTGTGCCGGCGGCGGAACACCGAGTCGATCCAGGCCGTGGCCATGGTGCCGAGCTGGCGACGGAAGTAGATCAGCACCGCGAGCAGGGTGCCCAGGTGCACCGCCACGTCGAAGGCGAGGCCCTGGTCGGTCCAGCCGAAGAAGTGCGGGATCAGGATCAGGTGTCCCGAGCTGGAGATCGGCAGGAATTCGGAGAGGCCCTGCACGATGGCGAGGACGATGGCCTGGACGAGATCCATGGGTACCTACAGAGTGTGCCTGAGATCGCGCACGGCGAAGCCGCGCAGGGGCGCATCGTAACCGCGGGATAGCGCAATCGCCTTGAATCGCTCGCCCATCTCGCCGGGAAGTGTGAGCAACATCGCCTGCCGCGAGAGGTTCACCCGCTCGACGACGCCGAGGTCCGCCACATTGGCGACGAACTCGCCGATGCCGTTGCCGATGAGGAAGTGCGCCTGCGTGGTGTAGCCGGCGAGCTCGAGGCCGGCCGCCTGCGCCGCCTCGGCCACCGCCGTGAAGTCCACCCAGGCAGTGATGTCCTGCAGCCCCGGCCGGGCGAACGGATCGTCGTGAAAGCGGTGGCGGAAATGGCACAGCAGCGTGCCGTCGCTGCGCTCGGGGGCGTAGTACTCGCGGCGCGGCAGGCCGTAGTCCACGAACAGCATCACGCCGCGCGCGAGCGCCGCACTCACCGCGGCCATCCAGTCGGCGAGGTCGAGGTTGACCTCCGACGTGTAGCCCTCGGGCCAGGCGGCGCCGGCCTCGCGCTCGAGGTGACGCACGGCCTCGGCGAGCCGCGCCGTGGCCGGCGCCTCCGACCACGCCGGTCCGCCGCGCTGCCAGGCGACGCCGAGCGCGCGGACCGCCCCGTCGCGCAGCACGAAACGCTCGACCGGTTGCGCGTCGAGCACCTCGTTGGCGACGACCGCTCCTTCGAGGTGATCCGGTAGCCGGTCCAACCATTCGACGCGCTCGAGCAGCCGGGGCACGGCGGCGGCGAGCGTCTCCTGTTGACGCTGGCGCAGGTCGGCGCTCACGTCGAGGATGAAGTAGCGGCGCGGCAGCGCATCGCGCCGCTCGAGTTCCCCCAGCAGGGCCGCCGCCATGACGCCCGAGCCCGCGCCGAGCTCGAGCAGGTCACCGCCACCGAGGTTCTCGAGCACCTCGGCGCACTGCACGGCGAGGCAGCGGCTGAACACCGGCGCCACCTCGGGCGCGGTGATGAAGTCGCCCGCGGCGCCGAACTTCCGTGCCCCGGCGCTGTAGTAGCCGAGGCCGGGCTCGTACAGCGCCAGCTGCATGTAACGGGCGAAGCCGATCCAGCCCCCGGCGCGGCAGATCTCTTCCTGCAGGCGCTCGCCGAGCCGCGCGCCGTGCGCGGCCTCCTCGGGCGTGAGCGCTGGCAGGTCGAGCGCGACGCTCAACGGGCGAATCCCCCGGCCGCGACACCGCGAATCGCGTCGGGTATCTTCAACCCGCCCCACCGCCGGCCGCACACCGACACGACGCCCACGACGCCATGGATTCCGCCCTGCCCCTCGCCGACCGCTGCGTGCTGATCACGGGTGGCGCCAAGCGCCTCGGCGCCGCGATCGGACGCCGGCTGCACGCCGCGGGTGCCCGCCTCGTGGTGCACTACCACCAGTCGCGCACGTCTGCGGATGCGCTGGTGGCCGAACTCGAGGCCCTGCGTCCGGACTCGGCGCTGGCCGTGCGCGCCGACCTCCACGAGGTCGAGCGCCTGCCCGAACTCGTGGCGGCCGCGGTCGCGCGCTTCGGGCGCCTCGACGTGCTCGTGAACAACGCCTCGACGTTCTACCCGACGCCGGTCGGGACGATCACGGTCGCCCAGTTCGACGACCTCGTCGGCACCAACCTGCGCGCGCCGCTGTTCCTGTCCCAGGCCGCGGCACCGGCACTCGCGGCTGCGCGGGGCCTGATCATCAACATGGTGGACATCCACGGCCGGCGTCCACTGCGCGCCCACCCGGTGTACTCGGCGGCCAAGGCCGGGCTCGTGATGCTCACGAAGTCGCTCGCCCGCGAGCTCGGGCCCGAGGTGCGCGTCAACGGCATCGCGCCGGGGCCGGTGATGTGGCCGGAGCGCAACCTCGACGAAGCGCTCAAGGCCGAGATCATCGCCAAGACGGCGCTTAAGCGTTCCGGCTCGCCCGAGGACATCGCGCGCGCCGCCTTGTTCTTCGCCGTGGATGCGCCCTACGTCACCGGTCAGGTGATCGCCGTGGACGGCGGCCGCAGCCTCTGAGCCGAGCCCGATCCCACCGGCCCGATCTCGCCCCCCGTCGCGCGCGATCATTCCGCTCCGGCCCTCGCCGGCCAGCCGAGATCCACGACCTCGAGCGGGTGCGCCTCCTGAGCGAACTCGTGCCACAGCTCGGCGAGTGTGACGCCGAGCGTCGGGTGGACGAACCGCGGCGCGATCTCGGCCGCGGGCCCGAGCATGTAGGCGCGACGCACGAGGTCAGGGCGAGGCAGCACGAGGCCCGGTGCGTCGCACACCGTGTCGCCGAACAGCAGGATGTCGAGGTCCATCGAGCGCGGCGCCCACTTGGGCGCGTGGCGTTCGCGGCCGCACAGGGCCTCCGCATCGTGCAGCCGGCCGAGCACCGCGTGCACGTCGTCGCCGGTGTCGAAGCCGACGACGAGGTTGATGAAGTCTTCGCCCTCGAACCCGACAGCCGTGTTGCGGTAGGCGCGCGAGCAGCGCAGCCTCGGGTAGTGCGTCACGAGCGAATCGAGCGCCCGGCGCAGGTTTGCGACCGGCTCGATGTTGCTCCCCGCCGCGACGAGCACCTCGGTCAAGGCGCACCCGCGCCGGTCGCGTAGTCCTCGCGCCGTCGCTCGACCATGATGCCGACGTCCCGCGAGCCGCGGATCGCACCCTGCTTGTTGAGCCGCACCCGGACCCACGGCACGTCGAACTCGGTGACGACGATGTGGGCGATGCGGTCGGTGAGCGTCTCCACGAGCTGGAACTCCGACTCGCTCACGAACTGCAGCAGCCGCTTCGACACGCGCTTGTAGTCGAGCGTGTCCTCGATCGAGTCGCTCGCGGCGGCGCGCCGGATGTCGGCGCCCATTTCCAGGTCGATGACGACCTTCTGCTTGACGCGGCGCTCCCAGTCCCAGATGCCGATGATGCATTCGGTGGTGAGGCCGGAGAGAAAGATGACGTCCATGGAGGGGCGACTCGCGGGTGAGGGAGGGCGGATCCTGACGGGAGCGGCGCCGACGCGCTAGAGCGACGTGGCGCCCGAGGGGGAAACGAGCTCGGACATCGGCCAGCGCGCGCGGGCCCGCAGCGCGAGGCCGTCGTGCTGGCCGGCCGCGAGGCGCAGGTGACCGAGCAGCGCGATCATCGCCGCGTTGTCGGTGCAGAACTCCACCCGGGGATAGACGACGCGGACGCCGGCCTGCTCCCCCATGGCGCGCACCCGGGCCCGCAGGCGGCGATTCGCCCCGACGCCGCCGGCCACGACCAGCGTGCGTGCGTCGGTGGCTTCGAGCGCCCGCCGGCACTTGATGACGAGGGTGTCCACCACGGCCTCTTCGAAAGCGCGGGCAGCGTCGGCGCGGGTCTGGTCGTCGAGCTCGCGATCGCGCAGGGCCACCACCACGGCGGTCTTGAGGCCGCTGAAGCTGAAGTCGAGGCCGGGCCGCTCGGTGAGCGGCCGCGGGAACCGGAACACGTCCGGGCGCCCGCGCTCGGCCAGCGCCGCGAGCTGCGGACCGCCCGGGTAGCCGAGACCGAGCAGCTTGGCGGTCTTGTCGAAGGCCTCGCCTGCCGCATCGTCGAGCGAGCTGCCGAGGACCTCGTACCGACCGACACCCTCGACCCGGGCGAGCAGCGTGTGGCCGCCCGAGACCAGCAGGGCCACGAACGGAAACTCGGGCGGATCGGGCTCGAGCAGCGGGGCCAGCAGGTGGCCCTCCATGTGGTGCACGCCGAGGCAGGGCACCCGCCACGCATAGGCGAGACTCCGCGCCACCGACGCGCCGACCAGCAGCGCGCCCACGAGGCCTGGGCCACTGGTATAGGCGACGCCCTCGATGGTGCCTGAACCGCCGGCGGCGTCGAGCACTTTCCTGAGCAGGGGCAACAACTTGCGCAGGTGGTCGCGGGAGGCGAGCTCCGGCACCACGCCGCCGTAGGCCGCGTGCAGGTCCACCTGGCTGTACACCTCGTGCGCGAGCAGGCCGACGCGGCCGTCATAGACGGCGGCGGCGGTCTCGTCGCAGGAGGTTTCCAGCCCCAGGATGCGCATGCTTTGCAATTCTTCCCGTCGGTCTCTAAAATTCGCGGTCCTTTTAGCCGGCAGCGCGTCCCCCCAAGGCCGTGGCCGGGAATCCAGCCCAGACCTTCGACGAGGTTTCGATGCCCAGCGTCCGCGTTCGCGAGAACGAATACTTCGATGCCGCCCTGCGCCGTTTCAAGCGTGCCTGCGAAAAGGCCGGCGTGCTGACCGAACTGCGGCGCCGTGAATTCTACGAGAAGCCGACGCAGGAGCGGAAACGCAAGAAGGCGGCCGCCGTGAAGCGTCACCAGAAGCGCGGCATGCGCGATTTCACCGCGCCGCGCGCCCGCAATTACTGACCTCGTCCGTCCCGTGACGCTCAAGGAGCGCATCACCGAGGACATGAAGGCCGCCATGCGGGCCTCCGAGAAGGAGCGCCTCTCGACCATCCGCATGGTGCAGGCCGCGATCAAGCAGCGCGAAGTCGACGAGCGCATCACGCTCGACGACGCGCAGGTGATCGCGGTGCTCGAAAAGATGGTCAAGCAGCGCAAGGAATCGATCGTCCAGTTCGAGCAGGGCGGCCGCGCCGACCTCGCAGACAAGGAAAAGTCGGAGATCGCGCTGCTGCAGTCCTACCTCCCGACCCAGCTCTCCGAGGCCGAGGTGGACGCGATCGTCCGCGAAGCCATCACCGCCACGGGTGCGACGTCCGTCAAGGACATGGGCAAGGTGATGGCCGTCGTGAAGGCGAAGGCCGCCGGGCGGGCCGACATGGGCGCGGTGAGCGCCCGCATCAAGGCCGCGCTCTCCGCCTGACCTGCCGCGGTGCCGGGCGAGCGGCCCGGATTCGGTTCACCTCTCAGGATTTTCGCGGCACTTTCGCTGTTTGCGGAGCATCGCTATTGCGGCGGTGGCTGGGGTGGGTTCGGGGTCGTGTTCCTGCTCGCTCGGAAATATGCTCGCTGGAACACGACCCCGAACCCGCCCTTTGGGCCGCGCCTGAGCGACTGATCGGCGAGTCGCGAAGGCGCGGAAATCGCGGCAGCGAACGCTCGCCGATCAATCGCACGGCGCATGCGGCCGGAAAGATTACGAAGAGCGGCCTGATGCGGTCGCGGTGGGCCGCGATCGTGAAGCGGGGTCCCGTGGATGCTCCTTGCGCCGTGCGAGTTTTCGCGCCCGGGCGAAAACTCGCCCAGGCGCCGCGTGTCCAGCGTTCGATCCGGGTCCGTTCCGGCGAGCATATTTCCTCGCGAGCCGGGGCGGACCCGGATCGAACGCCCGCCACCGCGGCCTGACCCAGGATTTAACGACGGCCGCGATGAGAACCGCTCGCGACCTCGCGAGCCTTGCGACGCAAGCAGCCCACCCCCACTATCACCAGCCCCCGAACC
>Ga0209392_1000412_pt1 | contig 9885 bp, 13 predicted proteins | sample PPLLak3cmMay2015_FD_187252 | JGI IMG/M metagenome (GOLD analysis project Ga0209392, IMG submission 187252) | Freshwater sediment microbial communities from Prairie Pothole Lake near Jamestown, North Dakota, USA - PPLs Lake P7 Core (1) Depth... | ecosystem: Environmental > Aquatic > Freshwater >...
ACAAGTTGTTCTATGAGTTGCGCGACACGCCGGGGCGAATGCATCGGCTACTCGCCCGCGCCGTCGAGCGCGAGGCGCTGGAGGAGGCGGCGAAGGCGTGCGAGAGACAGGTCGTTTATGGGGACTATCCGCTACGCAGGGACACCGTAGACGACTGCGCCTTCGCCATCCGCTGCCTGAAAGAGATTACTCAGGCCACTGAGTAATTTTACTCAAAGCACCGCATCAAGGAGAGAGCATGACCAAGAAGGCATTGATCGTTGTAGACATGCAGAACGATTTCATTACAGGGTCGTTGGCTGTACCTGGAGCAGAGAGGGTCATCAATCCGGTGCGGCATTGCATCGATGTGTTTGAACGCGCCGGCGATATCATCTGCTTCTCAATGGACTGGCATACCCCCGATCATAGTTCGTTTCTACCTTATGGTGGGCAATGGCCGATTCATTGCGTGAATGGTACGGTTGGTGCGGCGATAACAGATCGCGTGTCGATTCCGCCGAAGTCAAAACTAATTCTCAAAGGACAGCAGTCAGAGGCCTACTCTGCCTTTCAAGGAGTGATTGGTGCTAATTTGGATCTGGCTTCGTTTTTGAGCCTTTTCGAAGTGACTGAGGTGCATGTTGTTGGGCTGGCTCTGGATTTTTGCGTGAAAGCGACCGCGCTGGATGCCGCGACTAATGGATTCAAGACGATTGTCTACCGTGACGCTACGGCGGCAGTCTTCCCAGACAACGTAGCGGAAGTGGAAAAAACCTTCGCAGAGGAGGGGATTCTGCTCATTTAGGCATATATAGTTACAGATCAACGGGTTAGCTGGGCGTCATAGGTGATAGATTTTGCTTATGGCGCCCTCCTGATCTATAAGGAAATATGATGGCAGAAACGCTTGACATGGGGTCCGAAAGGATCTAGGATAGCGGTTCTGTCGCAGCAACGTCGTGAAACAGTAGCGCGCCAGATTCTTTAACAATTCGGAGTAGTTTTCTTTTTTGTGTGTCTCGGCTCAGAAACCTAGGCTGGGTCGCAGTGGTCTGGGCCGTGCCGCTTCGGCGGCGAAGGTCGGTGGGTTCGATTCCTGCCTAGAGATACACAGCAAAGAAAATTACATGGTGGCTTAACATAGTCTGGCTCAATGTACCTCCCTGTCACGGAGGAGATCAGGGGTTCGAATCCCCTAGCCATCGCCAAGTAGATTCGCCTGACTGCGGCGACAATCGAGGCTAGTGAGAGGAAACTTTCAATAGCTGAAATGGCAGTCACGAACAATGCGGGCTTGGCCGAAGGGTTAGGCGCTAGTCTTCCAAACTAGTTTACGTGGGTTCAACTCCCACAGCCCGCTCCAGTACATACGGAAGCGTGCCCGAGTGGTCCAAGGGAACCGCCTGCAAAGCGGTAACGTCATCAGTTCAAATCTGATCGCTTCCTCCAAGTTGATGATTCAGCCGCCCGCGTGACCGTTCCGGGAGGTAAGAGGGGAGGTCGTTAAAATTGACCCGCTGAATCTTTGTTTCGCCCGATTAGCTCAATAGTAGAGCGTCTGCCTTACAAGCAGGGGGTAGAGGGAGCGTAACCTTCATTGGGCACCAGAATAAACGGTGTGTAGGCTAGTTTGGTCAAGTCGCTACGTTTGGGGCGTAGAAACCGTAGGTTCGAATCCTACCACACCGACCAGAATGGTGCAGAGGCGAATAACAGTTAAGTCGCCACGGTCTGTAAAACCGTAGTCCGCTTCGACGGGGTGTTGGTGCAACTCCAACCTGCATCACCAGTTAAGGGCAGCACAAGACAGCAATGGGTGCCTGGTAGGCGTTGCAACGTCACGGCCAGCGAAGTTGCTTGCGTGTTGCCCGAGTTACAATGGAAGCAAGCACAGAGGTGAGCCGTGAGGCTCGTAGCGTCAATGAGTGCAAGCCGATAAGGGCAGGTGATCCGAGTACGGACAAGCTTTAGGAGACGAGGCTAACGATTCTGCGAAGATAGGCCCTTTGATACGCAGATGATAAAATCCGCATAAGTGTTAGCGAAAGCACCATCAGCTTCCACCATTTTCATAGGCCATTAGCTCAGAGGTAGAGCAATCGCTTGATAAGCGATAGGCGAATGGATCGTTACCATTATGGCCTACCAGTAGTGACGAATGCATCGTGACGTTCTAAGTCCACGTAAAAACAGAACGGGGCCATACACACAGCCCAGAGCAAGGTGAGGCAGCCGGAGAGACGGCCCAAATAATTGGGGTGACACGCGACCGGAAGCGTACTAGACTTTGAATCTAGGTCTTTGGGGGTTCGAATCCCTCCACCCTAGCCATACATAGTAAAATCGTTCTCATATTGAGTACGATTGTTCTCAAAATTTGGGGCACGGAAATGCTTGGGGTGTTTACCTCGCTTGCACCGAGGATATCAGTAGGGTTCGATTCCCTAGTGCTCCACCAATACGGGACTAACAGAAACAAGCTAGACGATCCGCAGATGCCGAGGATCTAGATGATCTGTGTCCCACCAATCAATGCTTGTATGCGCGGGACATTCGTGTACTCTGGGCGCGTCGGGTGTGCTATGACGAGACACGAATCGTCGCACACGCGGGAGGTTCAATGCCTCTACAGGCTCCATTTTTCGCCAACGTACCATAGTCGGTCAATGGACTTGATTTGTAATCAAGCTGCCGTGGGTTCGAATCCTACCGTTGGCACCAGTTGTACCCATCTAAGCTAATCTAGTGAAAGCGCCTGCCTGAAGAGCTGGAGAGTCTGGAGCGAAACCAGAAGATGGGACCAAGATCATTGTAGACGAATGCAAAGCGGTCGAGCGCCCAGTCCTTCAAACTGGTCATAGCGGGTTCAAGCCCCGTCGTCTACTCCATACAACATCGCCGTCGTCTAGCATGGCCTAGGACAATAGACTTTCAATCTATGAACACGGGTTCGAATCCCGTCGGTGATACCAGATCAGATGCACTCAGGAAGTTGCCGTTCAACTAGCCAAGTCGCGACTTGGTCGGAGTCAAAGCTAGGGCCAGAGTGTGTCTGAACCAAATTAGGTTCAGCGGTCAAGTTGGAGAGTGGCGGCGGACTGTAAATCCGTTCCTCCCGGGTGAGTAGGTTCGAATCCTACCTGAACCACCATATTTTTGCTCCGCAAGCTTTAATGGTGAAGCATACGGCTCTTAACCGTAAGAACACGGATCGTTACCGTGGCGGAGTACCAGAATTCGCAAGAGAATTACTGTTCCAATCGTTGCATATCATCTAAAGGATAGGATCTCCGAGAGGAGTATGTAGGTTCGATTCCTACTGTGCAGTTGTGGCGCTGTTTCTGCTGATCACGGATTCAGTTGCCTCACGATTGAGTAATTCTGAGACTGATCATCTTTCCTCCTAAGGCTTGGAGTGACAAGCGAACCTTATAGGCCCCTATAGTACATTGGTAGTACACGGCTTTGGTAAAGCCGAGAACATGGTCCGATTCCATGTTGGGGCACCAAGATTCATACATAGTCTATGTTGCAATGCACAATAAGGAGTGCAAAATGGACTATATGGGAATCTTCGTCCGAGAGGACGAGCAGGAGCAGAGAAGTTGTGGCACATGCGAGTGGCAGGCTGCCGTTGATCGTGCAGAGTGCAATGCGTGTGCGCGTGAATGGAACGCATCAGGATACAAACGCTTCGTCGGTTGGAAGTTGAAGGAGCGAAGTGACAATTCCGTGGTACTCTAACTGGTAAGAGACCTGGCTGTTAACCAGACGTAAAGGCCGTTCGGCGTAATATGTAGGTTCGAAGCCTACCCACGGAGCCAGAATTTGCTGATGGATAATGTTGGTGAAACTCCAGAATCTTGCGGGGGCGAGCCTTTGCTTTTCTAGATACCGCTTTGGTAGCTCCCCATCTTATGATAAGGTCGCCTCATGAACGACTGAAACATAAGGGATAGCATTCATTGCTAGGCAGATGTACAAGGGTACGATAACATCAGCAAACCTATTTGCCCGTATGGCGGAATTGGTAGACGCAGCAGACTCAAAATCTGCCGCAGCGATGCGTGGGGGTTCAAATCCCTCTACGGGCACCAATTTGCTCTGGAACGGTTTACGCCTGACTTGTCTATCAGATGCGTAGAGTGGTTCGATTCCACTTAGGAGCGCCAAATTTACCACCTATAGCCTAACGGTAAGGCTCCACGCTGATAACGTGGCGATGCGTCCAGATGGGGCGATGATCTAGGTTCGAATCCTAGTGGGTGGACCAGAATGCGAGGGTGGTTTGAGGCAAACGTCGGTTTCGGAATGCCAGTATGTCTAGAGAACGTATCTCGCACGGCTAGTACCTCAGATGGGATGCGTCTAGAACACGCCTGGTTCGAATCCAGCCCCTTGCTCCTTTTTCGGGATAGACGATTGCGTAGAGTAAGTAGCTTCGCGTCCGAAGTAATGGAACACGGGTTGCGCGAAGTGAAGGCTCCGTGATACGAGACAATCTAGCGAGGCCGCGTACTGCGTGGATAGCTAGGCGCCCCTCTATACTTGGGATGCTAAATAGTCAACTGACTATTAGGAGGCACCCATGTCTGTATTAGCATTCGTAGCAGGAGTAGTGGTTGGTGCGGTCTTTTCTCCGTTCTGGATGAGCATGTGGGAGAAGGTCAAAGAATTCGCAGCAAAGAACAAAGCACAGTAAAGATATTGCCCCGTTGGCGGAATTGGCAGACGCGACGGTCTTAGGAACCGTTCTCTCGGGGTGGGGGTTCAAGTCCCTCACGGGGCACCATTCAAATAGGTCATAAGTGTTACGGTAGCACAGCAGTCTCCAAAACTGCGGGCGGGGGTTCGACTCCCTCATGACCTGCCATACAAGGAAATCCCATGTACGTTCTACTTCTAGTCGTTTTGTTGGCATCGGGGCAGGTGACCCCCATGATTCGTGGTGGCCCTGACAATCCTGAAATCTTCAAGACGATAGAAGCGTGCGAACGTCAGTTGAAGGAAGACGACAAGTCCTTCTCTGAGGACGTTCGTCGTCAGGGATTTTCGACATTCAAGTGGTCGTGCATGTTGAAAGATGACTACGAGCTTCTGAAAAAGACGCAGAAATAATACGGAGAGGTGGCCGAGTCCGGTTTAAGGCGCTACCCTGGAAAGGTAGTGAACGACAACGTTCCGCAGGTTCGAATCCTGTCTTCTCCGCCATTCATGAGGTGTGTTATGTCTCCGTGGTTGATATTGGCAGTTGGCGTCGTGTATACAATGGTTGGTGTAGATTTACTACGCACAGGCAAGACTGGTCTAGGGGTGGCTTTTCTAGGCTATGCCTTTTCTAACATCGGGCTATACATGGCAGCAAAGGGCTAGGCACATGAAACCATTTCTTAACCACGTTGTGGAGCATGAATTGAGTGAGTATGCGTTTGACTATGAGCAATTCGCAGCACTAGATGACCTGCTAGTTGAGCGTCTACAAGACATTCCGGTTAAGGTGATCAACAGCCCTCGTCCAGCAAGTGGCCCATTCAAAGGGCAGCAACATCGTCTAGCAATCCAACGTGGTGACAAGCCTAAAGAAGGCAATCACTGGCAGCGCGTGCGTGCAGGTGCTCACCAATACTTCTCTGCATCCAAGGAAGAGCAGCATCGGATGCACGACGAGGCACACAAAGTCTTGGGTCATGTGTCGCTATTGGGCGACGAATCCTCAAACCCGAAGCTCACGAAAAGTGGAGAGAAGGTACCTGAGTATCGCACAAAGGGACTCACGCTTGCACCATCGACACGCTCTGGCATCGACGTTTGCCCAGCAGCAAGTAGCGAGTGCAAGTCGGCATGCCTAGGTTCTGCGGCAGGCCGCGGAGTGATGAAACCAGTGCAGGATGCGCGAGCGAAGCGTACTCGCAAACTGTTCGACCATCCGCATCTGTTCTACGCAAAGCTTGATCATGAAATTCAGAACGCGAAGCAGACTGCACAAAAGAACGGCCAGAAGTTGGCAGTTCGTTTGAACGTAGCGTCCGATGTACCGCATGAACACCTTGCACCGCATCTGTTTTCGAAGCATAGCGATGTGCAGTTCTATGACTACACAAAGGTGCATGGACGCACAGGCAATGCCAAGAAGCCGAACAATCTGCACCTCACAGTTAGCTCGACTGGTCTGAATCATGGTGAGAGCAACTGGAAGCATGTGCGTAAGCACCTAGATCGTGGTGGAGTTGCGGCAATGGCATTCGACGTTTCTAGCCGCGACAAGAACGCAAAGCTGCCGTCGCATGTGCATGACGAAGAAACAGGAAAACTATACCGAGTTGTGGACGGTGACGAACATGATCATCGCCATCTGGACAAGAAGATGCATGGCATCCCTGAACATGAGGGAGTGATCGCAGGGCTGAAATTCAAGGGCGGCAAGCCGAACATTGCGCGTGCTGGCAACTTTGCTGTACACGCCGAGAATGGTGTCGCTCATGCAAAGAAGGGAATGAACTAATAAGGAAGACTTAGTGCATGGGTTGCACCACTGATTCGAAACCAGTTGGTGCCCGTAAGGGCATGTGGGTCGGGACCACAGTCTTCCGCCATAAATATTGGAGACACGGAAGTATGTCAGAGTCTGGTTTAATGAAGCAGCCTTGAAAACTGCCGACCCGAAAGGGTCCGTAGGTTCGAATCCTACTACTTCCGCCATAAATATTGGAGAGTTGTCAGAGTCTGGCTTAATGAAACGGTTTGCTAAACCGTCGTACCCATAAAACGGTACCACAGGTTCGAATCCTGTACTCTCCGCCAAACAAAGGAGTTGCAATGAAATCGTTCAAGGATCTGCGCGAAGGCACTAAGGCACCAACAGCGATTGGGCTGCATCGTGCCAAGGCAAAAGTATTGCAACAAAAGGTCTATGACTCCATGAAGGCATGGCATGCTGCACAAGACGAATTGAAAGCGCATGATAAGGCGCATCCAAATCGTGCGAAGATGGACGCAGCAAAGCAAGAACGCGACAACAAATCCAACATCAGCCGCGATCCAGGTCGCGACACTCAATACCCGACAGGTGGTCGGTAGGTCAAAATAACGCTTGACAAACGGTGAATTCTCCTGTATAATGTGTGAATCATGCGTAAGGCGATTGCGGTGAAACGAGTCCTCTTCACGCCACTCTTCCGTCAGAGGATCGTCAAAGCTAAGAAGGGTCGTGGTTCATTCAAACGTGACAAGAAAGTGGAAGGTGTATCGTGGAACACAGCATTCTAGCACTCGACGTAAGCGGAACTCCACGCAAGTGGATCAACGCAGAAACCGCAGTATGCTACCACGCAAAGGAGCTAGTTGTATGGTCGCTTGGCGACCCAATCGTTCTGTATCGCGGTGGCTACAACACACGCGGAGAACGCTCCATTGTTACATCACCTTCGATCATTGCGGTTCGCGGTAAGGATTTCATCCCTGCGAAGTTCGCAAAGGTTGCGTTGACTAACCGTGCGCTGTTCGCCCGCGACCGCGGTCTGTGCGCGTACTGCGGCAAGCACTACGATTCAGTCAAGTTGAGCCGTGATCACATCGTTCCTGTTTCTCGCGGCGGAGTGAACAAGTGGACCAACGTTGTAACGGCCTGCAAGAAGTGCAACACGGTCAAGAACGACCAAACTCTTGACGAATGTAACATGCACCTGTTGTATGTGCCTTACGAACCTAACCACTACGAAAATCTGATTCTGCAAAACCGCCGTATCCTTGCAGATCAAATGGAATACTTGATGGCGGGTGTACCAAAGCACTCTCGTATTCTGAAGGATCATCCGTTGCTCAATGCTTGACAAGCAGGCCTTTCGGGATACACTCTCGCGTTGAGTTCACTGCCTATCGGCTTTGAACCTATCGAGGTCTCGGCCGCTGAACCCGCGTAGCGAATCAGCGGCCTTTGTTTTTCTTGGGCTGTCATCACGGGCCACCTCCCAGCAAGCGGAGGCATGCTGCCCGGGCAGCAATTGAGAAGGCGCTTGCATCAAAGGAAAAATGATGATTGACCCTGCATATCTGATCTTTGGTGGATTGATTGTAGGACTGCTGTCAGAACAAATCGATTTCGACACCGGCAGCATTCGATTGGCTGTTGCAGGTATCCTAGTTGCAGCAACGATGATCGGTGTGGGTGTAGGATTGATCGTGTTGCGTTGGTTGAATGGTGGGTAGCACTGGCGTGCGGCGCGCCCTTATAAAGCGCGGAGACTGGTCAGATAGGCTAGAACGGGAGGGATCGAACCCCTCGCCCACTACCAAGTTGAAATGGTTATTGTTGTGGCCAACGACAATAACCACGGGTTGATTGCAAGGCAGGTAACTGCCGAAGGTAAAATAGTTGCGGGCACATTGTTGGGTTGACTCGCCTAAGTTTACTATGAATCTCACGATGCCAGGCCCAACGAGTGCTAGTGATGGTGTAAAAGCCAACCCGAAATTTTTATGGTGGCCATAGTGTACTGGTTGTGCATTTGAGGCTGTGAACCTCAAGGTGTGGGATCGTTCCCCACTGGTCACCCCAAGTTTTAGGATCGTTACAGCAATCCAATTCCTCTATTAAAGGACAAGAGCGGTTCGACTCCGCAACCTTAGTGTAACGGTAGCACAGTAAAAAATCGATCCTGTATTTCAATGGGGTATGTGGACGCAGCCTATTGGGCGCGTATGATGGTACATCCACGAAACTGCATACCCCACCCTTTTCAGCGGAGAGGTGACAATGATTCCAAAGCATATCAAAGATGCAGTTCTTAGGGGTCATTCAGTCTACCACTTCGCGCCTGGAGAAGCAAAGTTGTTCTCACCGTTCTTCGATTCGATTCAATCAATTGATCTTCAACTTGAGGGGGTGTATAGTTATGGCAAAGGTCCAGTCCGCAGCTTCGGTCGATCTGAACAAGGTCAAGAAGGGGTTGCAGGAGATTTCTGATTCATTGACTCGCGCCGAGGCCGAGCGAGACTATGTGAAAGAGGCGATTAAGGCAATCGCAGATGAAAACGGCCTCGCAAAGAAGATCGTAGCAAAGATGGCGAAGGTGTTTCACAAGCAAAACTACTCCGAGGTTGCAACTGAAGCAGAGGAGTTTCAACGCATGTATGAAAAAGTGACTGGTTATACAAAGTAGCAACCTGATGTGTGGCTCTGCGAATGTGGGGTGTGGTCGGAGGCAAGAACAGCGCCAGGAATTGCAGGGGCTCCTGTAATTCTATAGCTGCATATTGGTTAACTCCACTTCACACGCATGTGGCTTGAAGCATTAGGCTTTATATAAATTGACTTGTATAATTTAGAAGTTATGAGCAGCACCCGAGGGCCGTGAGATTTTAAATCTCACGGCCCTCCTAACCTCATAAATAGACACGCAACGAAAAGGAGCGTGTCAATGGCCATAAACCTTCTTCCGAGGGGAAGTCATCCTGTAGCGCATAGCTTTACGATTTTCAGTCAATGGATGGATCTTGCTGTCGAACGCAAGTTTCAGGTCATCCAGGATGTGTATCGTGAAAATACGTTCATGGCGGTTGATGCTGACACTAACGTAGTGGGAATGTTCCTCATGACGAACGAGGTGTGGGGTGGTTTCATCTTCAATAACTACTCAGACCGAGTTCTATTCGAGGCAGGACAGGCATACTAACATGAACCATCCTCTATGGTTGATTGTAATCGGTGTGGGTGTGATGGCATTCGGTGTATTGTGGGTATGGGCAATGCAATTCTCCTCTATGTTTGATGACGCACCTGATCCGTATGAGGAATCGGATGAGGAGACTACCCGTTGGTTCAAAACGCTTCTAGCCGAAGATGCTCGTCCACCGCTTTCCCATGAGGAATATGACGAGGAGGCACTTGCCAGGTTCCTTGAGGAC
>Ga0209392_1000414_pt1 | contig 9868 bp, 9 predicted proteins | sample PPLLak3cmMay2015_FD_187252 | JGI IMG/M metagenome (GOLD analysis project Ga0209392, IMG submission 187252) | Freshwater sediment microbial communities from Prairie Pothole Lake near Jamestown, North Dakota, USA - PPLs Lake P7 Core (1) Depth... | ecosystem: Environmental > Aquatic > Freshwater >...
ACGGTCCGGTAAACCAAACACCATTGTCCAGTGCAAAAAATTTACCGCTTGCCTCTTTCAATATGGTGATATTGCTGTTTTCAGCCAGGAAAAGAGTAGTGCCTTTTATCTGCTCAAATTTCGGGCTGCCATCGTATTCAACTTTGACAGTGGCTGTTTTTCGGTCAACCTTTGCCGTTTGTGGAATTTCCGCATCAATCATAGCCTCTTCCGCAGCATCTGTTCCTGCAACACTGGCCAGTACATTATCCTTTTCTGATCCTTCCGGAATATTGGAAAAATCTGCGGGTAATTTATCCGGTTCATTAAAAGTCCAGGGGCCGTTGAATGAAGCCGATTTAAACCATCGGCCGGCAATAAGAATATAAATACTTCCGGTAGCGTTATCCTTGATAATATTATTAGGAGAGTTGGAAACAAACGACAAATTTGTGCCTTCAATATTTTTATAAACGGCCTCCCCTTTTGATTGTATCACTTCTGCAGGAACCGTACTCACCACTATTTCAGTAATTTCCGGCTTCTCGGTAGATGCTTTTCCATCATTGCTTTCTTTCTCCTGCTTTTTTATCTGATCATTGATGGAACTTACTTTTTTCGACATAGACTTTTCTGCAGTCCACCCACCGGTGACAGAATTTGATTTATACCAGATTCCGCCAACATACATATTCCACTGACTACCTTCTTTAAAAATCAATGTAGGGGTATTTAAAACCCTTTCGGCATCAAGGTCTTTGTCCTTTTTAATCTTTGGCTCGCCGTCAAGGATTACCAGGCTGGTAGGCCTGGTGGTATAAATGATTTTTGGAGGATCATTATTATAAATCTCCGCGTTGGGATAATCTCTCCTGATAGTGGCTACGATAGCGTCAAGGGCAATTTCCATATTCCATTTAGGAATCTCAGATTCCAGGAATGTAATAAACTGCTCCTCTTTAGCCGGATTTTCCACTCCGGAAAATTTCACATTAAGGATGTCAATTGAATCCATATAAGCCGTTCTGCTATTTTTATCAGTAGACATATACGATGTATAGAATATGGCACCGTAGACTGCCTCAGACGTGGCCGTTTCATTGACGGATACGGCAGCATGACCCCAAAGCTTGTTTCCTTCAAATTTTTCCAATTGGGGTTGATATATAGTTACTTTACCACCATTCTTGAATGGTATCTCTTTGGGCCAGCCCGTTTGGGCGTTAGCAGAAAACTGCACGGTAAGCAAAAGGAGACAAAACGAAAACCAATTTTTGTTTTTCATGATTATCTTAATTTTTTAAAATAAAACAAGGAACATAAGGTTGATTATTTCTTTGTAAAACGCATCATCGCAATATCGCCCATAATTAAATTAAGGGTGTTGCCATCTGATACGGACCAGGTATTTATCTTTTTCAGGGTTTCCAAAAAAGTGGTTTCGCCCTGCCCCTGGCACATCATGCGCGTCATGGCCATAGGGTCATTGAAGTTAATCTTATTACCGTCCATATTTAATTTGCCATTGAAGTTATTGCAACCGGTATTGCCGGATATTTTATTATTAGCCACATCAAAGGTAATGGTTGGTTTTTTTTCGGGGTATAATCCATCAAATGCAATTCTGGGGCCGGTGATATAATTTAATTCCCATGTGCCATTTAATGCTTCGTTGTTAGTCATGATACCAGTCGTTTTTTTGGTGCTATTGCATGCCGCGAAGAAAATAAATGCAGCCATTACAAAAAAGGTCAGTTTCGTCATTGGTAAATTTTAAAGGGTTGAAGTTACGAAAGTCTTTCATTCACCCTCCAGTCGGGCTTTTAATTTATCCAGGCTTTGCTGCATGAGAGGCCCCTTCATATCTCCTGCCATCATGCCATAAAACTTTTCCCAGGGATACCATTTCAGCTTTTCAATAATAAACCAAACAACCTGAACCGAGTCGGCCTGTCTTTTTTCTATGCTGAATCCGGATTCCAAAGCCTGACCCTTTCCCATAAACATGGTAGTAACAATTCCTTTTTCATTATTTTCCGTAACAATGAGAGCGTTTTTCCCACCCCGCTGATCGGTCCAACGCACTGTACTACCGGTATCGGTATGCCCTGGCTTAAGGGTTACGGAAAAATCATTGACCCCGGTAAGAAGCCCATTCCATTCCGGCCATTTCCGGAGGTCGCGTATCTCGGCCAAAACGGGGGCGGTTTCACCATGGACCATTATCCATTTAGAGGTCATAACTTCCCCAGGCATCAGAGATGAAATGGCAATTAACACCAGGCTGAGTCCCGTAAATCCAATTAATACAGGTTTAATTAATCGCATAATGGTTGCTTTATTCCCAACGAAAAACTTTTATGGCAATCGCGTACAGCGCAATTCCCCAAATTAAGAGGTAGCCGATCTGACTGCCACAGTTCTGCAGATGATCCCCTTCAAAAGCAATATTCCGCATGGCTTCATTCAAGTGGGTCAGGGGGAGGATTCTACAGATAGGCTGGAGCCATGTGGGAAAATTTTCCACCGGGAAAAAGGTGCCAGCGAGCAAAAACTGTGGTAAAGTAACCAGGTTTGCAAATGGCGGAATAGTACTTTCTGTTTTTGCCAGGCCACTCACTATAAACCCGAATCCCATAAATACAAGGAGGCCGAGTAAACTTAGCACCAATAATTCCAGGAAGGTCACCCAACCGTGAATCAGGGTAAACTTAAAAGCGAAATGTCCGATCAGCAGAATAACTACCGCTGTGATCATTTGGAAGATGATCCTGCCGAGGCCCTCACCAAAAATTATATATGGTCGCCTGATGGGCGTAGCAAAAAATCTTTTTAGTACAAGTGTCTGACGTAAATTAAAGAATATGAAAGCAACCCCAAAGACACCCGCACTCAGCAGAGAAAAGCCCAGTTGACCGGGCAAAATAAAATCTATGGTACGATATACCCTGCCCGGTATTTGAGTGAGCTCGGAAAATGCATAAACCGGGCGATCCGGATCGGTCTTTCTGTCTATTTCTGTAATACTTTGCTGAATGATGGATTGAAGCAATCCCAGGCGATCCACCGCGGCGGTTGAAGATTTGATACCCACTTTGTATTTCGGGTATCCCTGAGGGTTGACCGGTTGAATATTGAGTACGGCGGTGATCCTTCCTTTTTCAAGTTCTTCGTTAGTAATTTTCTCTGACTGAACGATGATCTTGAGGTTCTTTTTGGCTACCAGGCTTTCATATAAGGGATTTTTCGTATCAGCATTTTTGTCAAATGCAACCCTGATCACAGGCGCTGTTGAGCTTAGAAACCCAAATACGAGAATAAATATCAATGGAAACAGAAAGCTGAAAATCACCGCAGAAGGACTCCGGAAAATTGAAAGCAGGCTCGCTTTTGCAATGGCCAACATGGCTTGAAACTGACTATAGGGTTGCGACGTGCTGTTCATTAATCCGCAAAAATATCTGAAAAAAACAAGAAGACCTAAACAGAAATCAACTCACCCCCTTCCGACTCACCCCCTTCCCCTCTCTTAAAAGAGAGGGGTGCCCATCATAGCAACTCCTCTGCGTAACGCTGCGTCTCCGTGCCTCAGCGTTAAATGTATTTGCCTTAATTTACTTCAAATACAAAAGGCAGCTTCGCCTTCACTTCACCAGTCTGAGCCTTCAACTTCTTTACTTCCATAAATAATCGATACTGATCCTCACCCAATTCATTCTTCAGCATTTCTGCTTTGTAATTCTTTCCGTAACTGCCAAAGATTACCTCTAATGGTGATTTTTCTTCCGGGTACTGCCGGATACCATAATCTTTTAATTTTGCCATGGCAGCAGCGCTGGTTATGGCATCATTAAGACTTGCCAGCCGGTCTACCAGGCCAATCTGTAATGCCCTTGTTCCGGCCCAAACCCGGCCCTGCGCAATACTGTCAATATAAGCAGTATCTCTATTTCTTCCATCCGCCACCCTCGTCTTGAAATCCATATAAATATTATCCACTTCATGCTGGATAATTCGTTTTTCATTCGCATTCATCGGTCGGGTAACCGTAAGCGCATCAGCATAGGTTGCCGTTTTAACACCATCAAATGTAATCCCCAGTTTATTTTTCATGAAACCTTCCAAATTGGGCACAATGGCAAATACACCAATAGATCCTGTAATAGTATTAGGTTGAGCAAAAATACTATCCGCATTACAGGCGATATAATATCCGCCGCTGGCAGCCACATCTCCCATGGAAACGATCACCGGCTTTCCGCTTTTTTTGATCAGTTCAATTTCACGCCAGATGATCTCACTGGCAAGGCTACTGCCTCCCGGAGAATTGATGCGCAATACAACTGCTTTCACATCTTTATTATACCTGATTTTACGAAGGATGTCGCGATAATCGTCTGAACTGATATTCTGATCATCCCCCTTACCGTAAACGATTTCCCCTTCCGCAAAAACCAGGGCAATTTTATCTTTTACATAGCCTTTGTTCAATATGCCCGATGCCTGATATGTTCCCGGGGTAATAAAACTGATCTTATCATCATCAGCCAGTCCGAGTTTCTTTTTCATCTCCATCTTCAATTCGTCATCATATCTTACGCCATCCAACAATTTTAGCCGCACACCATCTGCCGGTGAAGCAACAGCATACTGGTTGGCATATGCATGCAAAGAAGCTGTATCTACACCACGTACTTTGGAAGTTTTTTCCAGGAAACCGGCATACAAATCCCCTAACCAGGCTTCCGTTTGTATCCTGTTTGCTGCCGTCATCTTTTCTTCGCGGAAAGGCTCTGTAGCGCTTTTGAATTTGCCATCGTAAAATATCTGCGGTTCTATCTCCAGCTTTTTCAGCAGGTTCTTGAAATACATATAATCAACTGAAAACCCTCTCCAGTCGAGCATTCCTTTAGGATTACAGTAGATTTTGTCTGCCACATTCGCAACATGATAGGCCTTCTGTGTTATATAATCTCCATAAGAGAAAATAAATTTTCCATTCTTTTTAAAACTGATCAAAGCGTTACGGATCTCTTCACTGGCAGCAAATCCATTGGCATTATCATTGGACACAACATAAATCCCCCTGATACTGGAATCCTTTTCGGCCTTATTGATCATTTGTACCAACTCATATAATGTGGGCACCTCATCTTCGGTATTACCCGTTAATGCCAACAATGGATTCAGCATTTTAGTTTCCGCAAAATTTCGGGAAAGATCCACCACAAGTATAGAAAGGGCTGGCACTGCAGGTTTTTCAGTTTTCATCAGGCCTCCGACTACTCCTACCAGCAAAACGAGGATAATACCACAAAAAACTACCAGCGCCAGCAATGCCGCCAGGAAATATTTAAAGAAACTCATCACGTAATAACAGGTTTAATTCTGCAATTTAATGATATTTGACAGCCCGGAGGAATTACATGTATGAATCAGGCATATTTACTGATAGGTGGCAACCTGGGCAACCGGGAACGAAACATGGCCAGGGCCAGAAAAGAAATTGAAACCCGCGCGGGGCTTATTTTAAAGACATCCGCCCTTTACCAGACAGGCGCCTGGGGCAAAACAGATCAGCCTGATTTCCTGAACCAGGTATTAATTATAGAAACTGCCCTTTGTGCCGGGGACCTGCTCGAACAACTGCTTGCCGCAGAACAAGCCATGGGCCGCTATCGGACTGAAAAATACGGTCCCCGGATAATAGACATGGATATCCTGTTCTTTAACAACGAAATCATTGATAGCAAATCTCTTCAGGTTCCACATCCACGATTACAGGAAAGAAGATTCGCACTGATACCCCTTGCAGAAATTGCCGGGGAGAAAATCCATCCTTTACTTGGACTTACAATCAATCAATTGCTTGCAGACTGTCCGGATTCATTGCCTGTGTATAAATACCCAGGCATTGTGAATAAGAAAGAAAAATGAATAAATGTCCCTGAATTAAGTTTGAACATAGCTATGAATTATCACTTCATTACCATTGAGGGCAATATAGGTGCGGGGAAAACCACCCTGGCACACCTGCTGTCGAAACATTACAACGCCCGACTGATACTGGAAGAATTTGCAGACAATCCCTTTCTTCCAAAGTTCTATGAGAACCCCAAACAGTATGCGTTTCCGTTAGAGCTTTTTTTCATGGCGGAAAGGTATAAACAACAGAAAGACCTGCTCCAGCAAAAAGACCTTTTCCAGACTGTTTCCATATCTGATTACCTGTTTACCAAATGCCTGCTTTTTGCAAAAGTGAACCTGCCGGAAGATGAATTCAGGCTATATCAGCGTTTGTTTGAAATTGTGCATCAGCAATTGGTGCAGCCAGACCTGCTGATCTACCTGCATGCACCTGTATCGAAACTGAAAGAAAATATCCGCAGGCGCAACCGCAGTTACGAACAAAATATTCCGGAAGATTATCTGTTCAGCATTCAGGAAACCTATACGCATTATATCCGCCAGCATAATATTAAAACGCTTTTTATTGATACAAGCAATGCTGATTTTTTGGGAAATGAAAAACACCTGAAAGCAGTGATCGATGCGTTGGAACATGATTATACGGAGGGGCAGCATTATTTGAATTTACCCTGATGAAATAGGACGTAGAGACGCAATGATCCTGCCTATTAAAAACAATTTGCTGGAAACCTGGGGAAATTAATTTGGGTGAATGAATAAATTTTTAAAACACAATGCCTTTGATGTGCTTCGCTACCCGGAGTTCAGGAGTTATATCATCGCCCGTTTCTTTTTCATTTTCGTGCTGAATATGCAGGCTACGCTCATCAGCTGGACAGTGTACGACATCACCAAAGATCCTTTCAGCATCGGCCTGATTGGCCTGGTGGAATTTGTACCTGCTTTTGTAATGGCTTTTTATGCCGGTTATGTGATAGACAAAAACGACAAAAGAAAACTGCTCATCTATAGTTTTGCAGGTAACCTGGCACTGACCCTCGCCTTTGCATTTATCACCAGTGATTTTTCAATAGAGCAGTTCCCAAAACAAACCATTCTGCTGGTGATATACATGATTGTTTTCTGCACCGGTATCGCACGTGCTTTCAGCGGCCCCACTTCCTTTGCTTTGGTAAGTCAATTAGTACCCAAAGAAGATTTGCCGGGAGCCATCACCTGGCACAGTGGTTCATGGCAGGTTGCAGCTGTTTCAGGTCCGGCATTAGGGGGTATTTTATACGCTACTGCCGGGTTGACAAATACATTTTTTTTGATGATTTTTTTATTAGTGATCGCGTTAACCGGATCTTTTTTTATCAGCCCAAAGCCAGTTAAAGCATCTCTGCGACAGGAAACCATTTTGCAAAGCATCAGGCAGGGCTTTCGGTTTGTATGGCATACAAAGGAAGTGCTTGGTGCACTCAGCCTTGACCTTTTTGCCGTTTTCTTTGGCGGTGCTGTGGCATTACTTCCTTACTTTTCCGATGTAATTTTAAAGACCGGGCCACAGGGCCTTGGCATGTTGAGATCGGCTCCGGCATTAGGAGCAGTGGCTGTTTTACTTTGGCTGACTTTCAGCCCAATGAAAAAAAACCAGGGCAGGACAATGCTGCTGTGTGTGGCTGGATTCGGCGGCTGCATTATCCTTTTTGGCCTGTCTAAACTTTTCTGGTTGTCTGTTTTTGCATTGTTTATGTCGGGCGTATTTGATGGCATCAGCATCATCGTCCGATCAACGATCTTACAACTTAAAACCCCTGATGAAATGCGTGGCCGGGTGGCTTCGCTGAATAGTATTTTTATTATGTCATCCAATGAACTCGGCGCTTTTGAAAGTGGTTTCACGGCAAAACTAATGGGTGTAATACCCGCAGTAGTCTTTGGCGGATGCATGACGGTGGGCGTAGCTATTGCCACCTGGTTCAAAGCGCCGGGGTTGAGAAAATTGGAATATTGAGGGCAGTCGGGAGTCGAGAGTCAGGAGCCGGGAGTCGGGAGTCGGGAGCCGGGAGTCGGGAGTCAACTACTCACTATTCACTACTCACTACTCACTACTCACTACTCACTACTCACTACTCACTACTCACTACTCACTACTCACTTTTCAACACTATTTTTTCCTAAATTTGCTGATCAATGGAATCTTTACGTGAACAGCTCCTCATACTGATCAGTACGCCAATTTACATCATCATCATTGGTATTGAACTGATCTTAACCAATTACAGGCACCAAAAAGCCTATACATGGAAGGATACTTTCACCAATGTATACCTGATGCTGATGAATGGATTGCTGGATTTGTTCTTCAGGGGCTTTTACCTTGTGATCCTCGACTATTGCTGGCGCCATAAACTCATTGAATTTGAACTGATCCCTGTTTACTGGATCATGCTGGTGCTGGCTGAAGATTTTCTTTACTACTGGCTGCATCGGTTCGACCACGAGATCAGGTTTTTCTGGGCTGTTCATGTAACACATCATTCATCAGAACAAATGAATTTTTCCGTAGGATTTCGATCATCCGTATTTCAACCCTTATATCGGTTTATATATTTTATACCCCTCGCTTTGATGGGCTTCAAACCTGTTGATATCATGTTTGTTTTTTCAGCAACTCAGATATGGGGCATATTTGTACATACAGAACTGATACATAAAATGGGCTGGCTGGAATATATAATGATCACGCCCTCCCATCACCGGGTCCACCATGCATCAAACAGTAAATACCTGGATAAAAATATGGGGATGTTCCTGGTTATTTGGGATAAAATCTTTGGCACTTTTCAAGCGGAACTTCCGGCAGAACAATACCAGCCGCTAAAATACGGACTCACTAAACCTTTGGAAAGCGAAACCCCCACCAAAGTAATTTTTCACGAATGGAACGATATCTGGAAAGACCTGCAAAGAACAGATATTGGCTGGCGTGAAAAGATGGGCTATCTTTTTGGTCCCCCGGGCTGGAGCCATGATGGCAGCCGTCTAACCAGTGAAGAATTAAGGGAAATGGAATCAAACACCGCAAAGTCGCCGGGAGAACAATCAAACCTACTTACCTGATTCCAATAATTTTTCCAGCACATAGTATACTGCCGGACAAAAACTGGCATTTTTCAAGGTGATTTTAGGCCGCTTGAAGAAAACATCTTCATCTGTATAAGGAAACCGCCGGCAATCAGATGGCCGGTCTTCATATATGGAACAATAATTATCTGTTCCTAAAAAAGGGCATGGGGTTGATTTTACCACATAATCACCTTCCACATCCAGGCTAAGGTAAGTTTCAATAAAATCGCCTTCTTTCATTTTCAACACTTTGCTGATGCGCTTGATATCCGGTGTTTTAAACCGGGGCGAGTAGTTTTTACAGCAATTTGCACAGGTCAGACAATCAATCTTACTGAAAGCCTCCTCATGCAGCTCCGGCAACTGCTTCAACACCGCCTTTTTATCCGGTTTTTGAAGGAAGCGGGCATATATTTTAGCCTTCTCCGCCGATTTTTTCTCCCAATTTTTGAGGATGTCTTCTGCCATTGTGCAAAGAAAGGGAAAGGAGTTGATAGTTGGCAGTTGGCAGCAAAGGCAGGAAAGGTCACTATTAGTAAGAAATACCCCTTTAAAAGGCTAACAACTAACAACCAACAACTAACAACTCCTCTTGTTTCACCAATTAATCCACATTCCCTCCCCGCCCTGCACAAATCATCCTTTTATTGCCCCTTAGTTTTTACCTTTGCAGCGCTTTGGATAATTCAATCCTCTCCACGGCTATTTGGAACAATTTATACCCACTATATGGATCTTTTTGAACTGCAAGAAAACGAATTCAGGAAAAGGCATATCGGACCAACAGAAAAGGAAACAAAACGAATGCTGGCCACCATTGGCATAAACAGCCTCGATGAGCTGATCG
>Ga0209392_1000417_pt1 | contig 9813 bp, 9 predicted proteins | sample PPLLak3cmMay2015_FD_187252 | JGI IMG/M metagenome (GOLD analysis project Ga0209392, IMG submission 187252) | Freshwater sediment microbial communities from Prairie Pothole Lake near Jamestown, North Dakota, USA - PPLs Lake P7 Core (1) Depth... | ecosystem: Environmental > Aquatic > Freshwater >...
GACGCCGATGCCTGCGAACGTGGCCAGCGTGCGCGGCGGGATGGCGCGCAGCTCGCGCCACAACGGCGGCCAGGCGAGCAGCACCACGACGACGATCAGCATGCGCCACCACACGAGCTCGAGCGCAGGCAGGCTGATCAGCTTGCCGAGGATCGCCGTGAAGCCCCACAGCAGCACGCAGAAGTGGATCTGCAGCAGCGCCTTGCGCTCGGGTGTCACGGTCAACGATTGGCGGCTCGGCCCGTCACCCGGCGCCGTCAGTGCGAGATGCTCGTCGTCTCGCGCTTGTGGATCTGCTCCTGCACCATCTCGAGCGCCGTCTTGTGGCAGGGCGGCAGATCGACGTCCGTCGTTCCCTTGGGCGTGACGCGCGCGCCCCAGCGGACGAAGTGCGCACAGAACGTGAGCCCCGCGCCGAAGGCCGGCAGCAGGATCCGGCTGCCCGGCTTTACCCGTCCCTCCTCGATCGCCTCGACCAGTGCGACCGGCACGGTTCCCGCGGACATGTTGCCGTAACGGTGCACGTTGACGAATACCCGCTCCATCGGCACCCCGGCACGCTTGGCCACCGCCTCGATGATGCGCAGGTTGGCCTGGTGGGGTACGACGAGGTCGATGTCGTCGGGACCCATGTGGCGGGCCGCCAGCACGTCCGCGCAGGCGCCCGACATGCCTATCACGGCCCGCTTGAAGATCTCCTGGCCCTCGAAGATCCAGTCTGTCTTGCCGAAGACGCGCGTGAAGTTGGCGTAGCGGGTCCCCATGCCCTCCACGACCAGTGTGCCGCGCGCGTCGCTGTCGCAGCCGAGGCGCTCGGCCAGCAGGCCTTCCTCGTGCTCGGTGGCCTGCAGCACGACCGCTGCGCAGCCGTCGCCGAACAGCACCGAGACGCCGCGGTTGCTCCAGTCCATGAAGGCGCTGATCAGCTCGCCGCCCAGCACCACCGCGTTGCGCACCACGCCGTTGCGGATCAGCGCGTTCGCCGTGCTGAGCGCGTACAGGAAGCTGGTGCAGGCGGTGTTGACGTCCATCGCCGCCGCCTTCTTCGCTCCGAGCCTCACCTGCAGGCCCGAGGCCTGGTTCGGCACCTGGTCGTCGAAGCTGCAGGTGCCGAAGACGATCAGCTCCACGTCCGCCGGATCGAGGCCCGCGCATGCCAGCGCCCGCATCGCCGCGACGTAGCCGAGTTCCTCGAGCGGCACGTGCGACACCCGCCGCTCCCGGATGCCGGTGCGGCTCGTGATCCACTCGTCGTTGGTGTCGAGGAACGTGGCGAGGTCGGCATTGGTCAGCACGGCCGGCGGCAGGCACTTGCCCCAGCCGGTAATGGCGGCGTAGGTCACCGTCGGAATCTCCGGATTTCGGTGGGCGCCACTCTACCAGCTTCGCCGGGGAATCACGGCCGCCCGCAGGCGTGCACCGGACGGGTCGCCGCGGCTCAACCTACGTGTGTCGAAGCTTGCGGGAACTCGCCCGCCTTGACGAGCATGCCGGGAACCGGACGCCCGAGCTGCTCCTGCAGCCACCGTGCGGTCGAGATCGCCACGGCGAGCGACACCCCGGTCTCGTAGCCCGAACGCTGCAGCATGTAGAGCAGGTCCTCGGTCGGTATGTTGCCCGTCGCAGCGGGGGCGAACGGACAGCCGCCGATGCCGCCCAGGCTCGCGTCCAGCGTCGTGACGCCGGCCTGCACCGCGGCGAAGGCATTCGCGAGCCCGGTGTTTCGTGTGTTGTGAAAGTGGCAGCGCACCGCGACGCCCGGCACCGCTTCGCGGACGCGACCGATGAGTTCGATCACCTGGGCCGGCACGCCTGCGCCGATGGTATCGGCGAGCGCGATTTCGAATGGCTCGGCCTCGGCCACGCGGCGCGCGATGTCTACGACGCGCTGGAGCGGCACCTCACCCTCGAACGGGCAGCCAAAGGCGGCAGACACGGTGACCTGGGAAAGGATGCCCGCGCGCCTGGCGGCGGCGGCCATGTCCCGCCATGCCGCGATGGATTCCCTGGTCGTGACGCCCTGGTTACGCCGGTTGAACGTGTCGCTCGCGACCACCGCCATGCCGATTTCGTCGCAGCCCGCCGCGGCTGCGCGCTCGAATCCGCGGCGGTTCAACACGAGTCCGATGTAGCGAACCCCCGGCCGTCGCGGCAGGCCCGCGAGCACGGCTTCCGCGTCGGCCATCTGCGGCACGCGCCTGGGGTCCACGAAGCTCGCCACCTCCACGCGCCGCACGCCGGTCGCGATCGCCCGCTCGATGAACTCGATCTTGGTTGCGGTCGGCAGCACGCCGGGTTCGCTCTGCAGCCCGTCGCGCGGACCGACCTCGACGATTTCGATGAGCCTGCTCGCCACCATGATCGCTTGCGCCTCCGCCGGCCGAGGATACAAGGGCTGCCCCGTCGGTCCAATCGGGTCCGGGCACCTGCGGTGCGCCGCGACGGCCGGTCACGCAGTCGGTCGCACCTCCATCCGTGTGAGACCGGCGGGTGAGCTGATCGAACTGAGCGAGTCCGGTGCGGCTCGAGCCGCGATAGAATAATGGATCGAGCGCCCTCAACCCGGCGCGTGAGGATGAACATGAAGAAGGCAAACCTGGTTCTGGCGGCCGCCCTGGCGGCTGCAGGCGTCACGAGTGTTGCGACGGGGCTGCTCATGCCGGCGACGGCGATCGCCCAGGCGGCGCCGCAGAAGATTGGCGCCAAGATGCTCAAGCCGCTCAAGGCCGCGCAGGAAGCGATCGGTGCAAAGAACTGGGAAGCGGCCATTGCCAGTCTCACCGAGGCCCAGGCCATCGAGCCCAAGACGCCTTACGAGGCGTTCATGGTGGACGAACTCGGCTGGTACGCCCGCCTCCAGACCAAGGACTACAAGGGTGCCGAAGAGGCGCTCGCGCGCGCGGTGGCCTCCGGCTTCGTGGCCGAGGCCGACGTGCCCCAGCGCAACAAGGCGCTGGCGCAGATCAATTACCAGCTTCAGGACTACGCCAAGGCCGTCGAGTACGGCGACAAGTACCTCGCCGCGGCGCCCGGCAGCGCCGACATCGGCGCGCTGGTAGCGCAAAGCAAGTTCCTTCAGAAGGACTACGCTGGCGCTCGCGCCACGGTGGACCAGATCACGGCCGGCGCGGCCAAGCCGGACGAGCAGTTGCTCCTGATCGGGCTGCGCAGCAACTACGAACTCAAGGACCGGCCGGGCACCGTGCGCAGCCTCGAAGCGCTCGTCCGTCATTACCCGGCCGCCAAGTACTGGGAAGACCTGCTGACCAACCAGTTGTACGAGACGAAGGCCGATCGCGACCTGCGCGCCCTCTACCGGCTGATCGTCGACACGAAGACCGTGAACCGGCCCGAGGAATATTCCGAAGCGGCTTCCACCCTCATGACGGGCGGATTTCCGTCGGAGGCCAAGCAGCTGCTCGAGCAAGGCGTCGCGGCCGGCGTGTTCCAGGGCGAGCCGCTCGCGCGCGCCCAGGCCGATCTTGCGCGGGCAAAATCCGCTGCGGACGCGGACCGCAAGGAACTGCCCGGCGCCGACCAGGCCCTCGCCGCCGCCAAGACGGGCAACGAGATGGTCGCGATGGGCAAGCTGTTCTTCAGTGTCGGCGAGTACGGCAAGGCCGCAAATGCAATCCAGAAGGGTCTCGCCAAGGGCGGCGTCGCGGACGTGGACGACGCCAACATGCTGGCGGGCATCGCGCATTCGCGCGCCGGCAAGTCGGCCGAGGCACTCGCCGCCTTCGACGCCGTCAAGGACGCTAAGCTCGCCGAAGTCGCCCGCCTGTGGAAGCTACACGTCGAGACGTCGGGGGCGCCGGCGAGCTGACCACGGGCCGCGTCCGCGGCGAGGCTGCGCAACGAACGAGGCCGCCGGGTGCAAGCCACGGCGGCCTCTTCTTTTGGGCGCAGCGCCCGGGAGGCCGGGACGTCAGCGGATGTGCAACTTCCAGAGGCGGGCGACTTCGGCGTACTTCGGATCCTTCACGGCATCGAATGCCTTGGCGGCCTCGGTTTTCTTGCCGAGGCGGACCAGCGCGATGCCCATCTCCATGTTCGCGTCGTCGATGTCGTTGAGGCCCGGCAGCGCGAGCGCCTTGCGCATCGCATCGGCAGCCTCGGCATATTTTCCGGCACTGAAATACAGCTGACCGACCTTGTACGCGGCATCACCTGTCTTCGCCGCGGCCAGCGCCTTGCTTGCGCCGGCGAGCCCCTTGCGGTCCTCGTCGGCCTTGCGCTTGGCGGTATCCCGCGTCCGCGTGGCGCGCGTCAGCTCCTCGCCGCTGAAGAGCCCCGCCGCGAGTCCCTTGTCCATGATGCGCTCGGACTCGATCGCGAAACCGCCGACGAAAAGCGCCTGCGCCATGTCGAGGTACTGGCGCGACTTGGTCAGTGAGCCGACGTCCTCCGAGAGCCGATAGAGCGCCAGCAGCTCGTGATCGTGGTTCGTCTGCCCGATGTAACCGTCGAGCAGCCTGTCCCAGGTGTCCGGGCTCGGGTAGTACGTGAGCAGTTGCTCGAGGGCGGCCGAGGTGCCGGCTGTGTCCTTGAGCTCGTAGTTCGACCTCAGCAGGAGCTGCAGCAGGTCCTCGCTGGGCCTCTGACCGGGCTTGATGAGGCGGTTGGCCGCTGCCACCGCCGACTTGTAGTCCTTCTGCTGGAAGTGAGACTGCGCAACCAGCAGTTGCACCTCCTGGTCGTTCGGCGCCGACTTCAGGTACTGGTTTGCAGCCTGAGCCGCCTTCGAGTAGTTGCCTGCCCGGAAGTAGAGCTGGGCCACGGTCTTGGTGCGCTGGACCCGCTCGCCCGCCGGCATCTGCCCGGAGGCGATCTGCTGCTCCAGCAGGCGGGCGGCATCGGCGTTGCGCCCCTGCTGCAGGTACACGTACCACAGCAGCTCGTTGATCTTGTAGTCCTCGAAGGACGTTCGCGGCTGGACCGCCTGGGCCTCCTTGATCTTCGCGAGTGCACCGTTCCAGTTCTTCTTCTGGACGGCTTCCTGCGCGGCCTTGAGTGGCACGCCCACCTTGGGGCCGATCTTCTGCTGGGCCTCAGCCACGGAGGGCGCGAGCAGTCCAGCCGTCATCCCGGCCGCCCCGGAGAACGCCAATGCTGCAGTCAGTACCCAGGTTGCCTTCATGGTCAATCTGCCTCGAATCGGGGCCGCGCGGCCCCTTTAACGTGTAAAAAGCTGCCGGGGCAGACGCCCCGGCAGCCTGGTCTGGTCGCCGGATGCGTGATCCGGCCCGGCGTTACATGAACTGTTCGTTGCCGACGAACCCGATCTTGCGCATGCCGTTTCGCTGTGCCGACGCGAGCACGCGGGCCACGACGTCGTACTTCGCGCGCTTGCTCGGCCGGATGTGCAGCTCAGGCTGCGGATCGATCGCCGCCTCGCGCCGGAAGTACCCTTCCAGCGCTTCGATCTCCACCGGCGTGCCGTTCCACAGCACCGTACCGTCGAAATCGATCTCGAGGTTGATGACGACCGGCTGGGCTGTCGATGGAGCATTGGTGGCCCGCGGCATGTCGAGCTTGACCGCGTGCGTCATCACCGGGATGGTGATGATGAACATGATGAGGAGTACGAGCATGACGTCGATCAGCGGCGTCATGTTGATGTCCATCATCGGCTCGTCTTCGCCGCCGCCAATACTCATTCCCATGCGAGTCTCTCCTCGATGCCTGGTAGGCGACGGTCAGCGGGCCAGCGCGCGATCGGGCTCGGTGATGAACCCGACCTTCTGTATGCCACCGCGCTGGCAGGTCACGATGACGCGCCCGATGTGCTCGTAGGCCGTGTTGCGGTCGCCGCGCACGTGCACCTCAGGCTGCGGGTCGAGTACCGCGATCTGCTTGATGCGCTCGAGCAGCGCTTCCTGCGAGGGCAGCAGCGCCGTGTTCCAGAAGATGTTGCCCTCGGCATCGACTGCGATGTTGATGTTCTCGGGCTTGGTCTGAGTCGGGATGTTGGCGGCCTGCGGCAGATCGACTTTCACCGACTGAGTGATCACGGGAATCGTGATCAGGAAGATGATCAGGAGCACCAGCATCACGTCGACGAGCGGCGTGACGTTGATCTCGGAGATCGCCTTGTCCTCGTCATCGCCGGCCGTGCTGATGGACATGCTCATCCTGAATGCCTCCCGCGCGACTCCGCGGTTACTTCTTGCTGCCCGAAATGACCGACGGGCTCGATCCCTCGACGCGCGAGCCGCTGACGATCACCTGCTCGAGGTCGTTGGCGAACAGCTTCACGCGCTCCATGATGAGCTTGTTGCGGCCGAGCAGGTAGTTGTAGCCGAGCACCGCCGGCACCGCGACCGCGAGACCGATGGCGGTCATGATCAGCGCCTCGCCCACCGGGCCGGCAACCTTGTCGATGCTGGCCTGGCCGGCGACGCCGATCGCGACGAGCGCGTGGTAGATGCCCCACACCGTGCCGAACAGGCCGATGAACGGTGCGGTCGAACCCGTCGTGGCGAGGAACGGCAACTGAGTCTGCAGCGCGCTGCTGATGCGGGCCACGCCGCGGGCGATGACGTTGTCGATCCACTCGTGCAGCGGGACCTGCTGGGTCATGCGGGTATCGTGGTGGCCCGCTGCGTCGATCGCCTCGGACGCGATCGCCTTGAAGATGTTGCCCTTGCCCGTGAGCTTGGTAACGCCGTTCTTGATGTTGTCGGCCGCCCAGAAATTCTTCTCGGCCTCGACCGCCTGCTTCAGGAGGCGGCGCTGTTCCCACCACTTCGTGAAAATGATGAACCAGGAGTAGGCGGACATGATCGCCAGGAGGACCAGGACGCCCTTGGCGATGAAGTCACCCTGAGCCCACAGGGCCTGGAGTCCGTACGGGTTTTCGACAACGACGCTATCAGTGGCCATGGGGTTGTATTCCTCTCACGAAACGGTTGCGTATCTGGGTCGATCTTTGGGATTCGGTGCCGGCGCTGCGGTCGCAAGGTCAATCGGTCAGCCGGAACGTGACCGCGAATGTGTGCCACATGGAGACGGCCTTGCCGTCCTCCTTGCCTGGAACGAAGCGCCAGTTGCGCTGCACTTCCTTGACCGCGGCCTCGTCGAGTTTCGGGAATCCGCTGCTCTTGGCGACCTCGACCTGTCCGGCACGCCCGCCGTCGGTGACGAAGACCTTGAGCGTGACGGTGCCCTCCTCTCCCGCGCGCCGTGAGGCCGGCGGATACTCGGGCTGGGTGATGCGTGCACCGCGTCCCTGCGTGGACGGCGGCGTCCGCACGACCTGCCGCTCGACGGGCTTCGGCGCCGCGACGGGCGGTGGCGGCGCGGCCACCGGGCGCTCGCTCGTCACGTTGCTGATCGCGGTGCTCGGGCCGGAGTCGACCGGGATGTCGATCGAAATCTCTGGCGGCGGTACGTATGGGGGGGGCGTATCGAATTCCGGGGGCGGCGGCGGCGGTTCGTTCTCGTCCTCGGGGAGTTCCTCGATCAGCCGGGTCTCGACGGGTCCCAGCACGACCTCGACCACCTTCTTGCCCAGCCCTGAGGCCAGAACCCACACGAACAGCACGTGGATGATGACGACCAGCGCAAATGCCGCCATCCGCTTGCTGTTCTTGGACGGATCGTCGATCGAGTACGAGTACGCCACATCCCCTCCACTGCCGTGGGGTCGATTCGTTTTTCAGGGCCGCTGGACCACTGGCAAGCGCAGCACCTTGACCGACACTAGCAAGAGCCGCCCGCGACTCGCAACCCTTCCCCTGAGCCGGGCCGCGACTTTACCGACGTGGGCTCTGCAAGACAATAGCCGTGCGGTCCGCCGACGGGATCGCACGCGCGTCAATCGCCAGCCGCCAAGCGACGATCCGTGACTGCGCCCAGGGATGCACTGCTGACGAGGGCCGCGTATTTTGCAAGCACCCCGCGCGTTGCGTAGGGCGCGGGCGGGGACCAGCGGGTGCGGCGATCCGCCAGTTCCGCGTCGTCTATATGTAATGTAATCGTGCGGACGCGCGCATCGATGCTGATGCGGTCGCCGTCGCGGACCAGCGCCAGCGGGCCTCCGACCGCCGCCTCGGGAGCGACGTGTCCCACCACGAATCCGTGGCTGCCACCCGAAAATCGCCCGTCCGTGACGAGTGCGACCCGGTCGCCGAGCCCCTTGCCCATGATCGCGGCGGTCGGGCTCAGCATCTCGCGCATTCCGGGCCCGCCTCGTGGCCCCTCGTAGCGCACCACGAGCACGTCGCCGGCCACCACTGTTCCGTCGAGGATCGCCTGCAGCGTCGCCTCCTCGCCGTCGAAGACCCGGGCTCGCCCCTCGAACTCGAGGCCTTCCTTGCCGCTGATCTTGGCCACCGCGCCCTCCGGCGCGAGATTGCCGTACAGCACGATCAGATGGCTCTCTGCCTTGATCGGGTCCGCGAGCGGCCGAACGATCCGCTGAGCTGCCGGGTACGGCTTCACGCGCTGCAGGTTCTGCGCCAGCGTCCGGCCGGTGACCGTGAGGCAACCGCCGTGCAGCAGGCCCGCGTCGAGCAGCGACTTCATCAGCGGCTGGATGCCGCCGATGCGGATCAGCTCCGACATCGAGTAGCGTCCGCTCGGACGCAGATCCGCCAGCACGGGCACCCGGGCGCCGATGCGGGTGAAGTCGTCCAGCGCGAGGGGAACGTCGGCGGCGTGCGCCATGGCGAGCAGGTGCAGCACGGCATTGGTGGAGCCGGCGAGCGCGATGGTCGTCACGATCGCGTTTTCGAAGGATTCACGGCACAGGATGTCGGACGGCTGGATGCCGCGCCGGACCAGCTGCAGCACCGCCCGGCCGGCGCGCTCGGCGTCCAGCCGTTTGGTGCGCGACACGGCCTCCTGCGCCGAGCTGTTGGCGAGGCTCATGCCGAGCGCCTCGATCGCGGAGGCCATGGTGTTAGCGGTGTACATGCCGCCGCAGCTGCCGGGTCCGGGAATGGCGGTGCGTTCCACCTCGCGCAGTCCCCGCTCGGAGATCGCGCCGCGCGCGTGGGCGCCCACGGCCTCGAACACCGAGACGATGTCGCGGCGCTCGGCGCCCGGGCGGATCGTCCCGCCGTAGACGAACACGGCCGGACGATCGAGCCGCGCGATGGCCATCATGCAACCGGGCATGTTCTTGTCGCAGCCGCCGATCGCGACGAGACCGTCGAAGCCCTGCGCCCCGACGACGGTCTCGATGGAGTCGGCGATCACCTCTCTCGACACGAGCGAGTAACGCATTCCCGGCGTGCCCATGGAGATGCCGTCCGAGACGGTGATGGTTCCGAACACGGTGGCCTTGCCGCCGGCGCCCTCCACGCCCCGGACCGCGGCGTCTGCCAGGCGGTCGATGTGCATGTTGCAGGGCGTGAGCGTGCTCCAGGTCGAAGCGATGCCGATCTGCGAGCGCCGGAAGTCACGGTCGTCGAAGCCCGTGGCGCGCAGCATCGCGCGGCTCGGCGTCTGCTTGACCCCGTCGAACACGACGCGGGAATGCGGGCGCGGATCCACCTTGGGCTTGGGCATGCGGGTCACCTCCGGCAAACGTCCCATTGTGCCGGATTTCGGTGTCCGGATCCGGATGCGGCGGTCACGCGGCCTTGATCAGGAACGCGCCAGGGGACGGGCCACGATCCCGCGCATCGCGGTGAACTGCCCGGCCCCGAGGGCGATCAGTGCCACCGGCAGCAGCATGGCCCACGCCTCGAGTCCAGGCCAGGCGCGCTGCAGCCCGTAGTAGGCCAGGATCGCGAGCGGCGGCGCCACCAGCCCGCGCAGCCCGGTCAGCGTGACGTGCAGCGCCATGTAGCGGGTTTCCTCCCC
>Ga0209392_1000427_pt1:5000-9692 | contig 9692 bp, 7 predicted proteins | sample PPLLak3cmMay2015_FD_187252 | JGI IMG/M metagenome (GOLD analysis project Ga0209392, IMG submission 187252) | Freshwater sediment microbial communities from Prairie Pothole Lake near Jamestown, North Dakota, USA - PPLs Lake P7 Core (1) Depth... | ecosystem: Environmental > Aquatic >...
CGCGCTTATATTTAGCCTTCGATGGGATTTACCACCGACTTTGGGCTGCACTCTCAAGCAACCCGACTCGACGGCAGCTCAAACTCGCACAAAGGTCTGTCGTATGGGCCTAGCACCCTCTTCGGGTTTGTGGCCCCCCCCAATGGGACATTGACTAACGCAAAGTACGAGAAAGGCTTACCTTAACACTACAGGTCCCAACGCCGAGACGACGAGGGATTCAGTGCTGGGCTTTTCCCCGTTCATTCGCCATTACTAGGGGAATCCTTGTTAGTTTCTTTTCCTCCCCTTACTAATATGCTTAAATTCAGGGGGTAATCACGTCTGATTTGAGGTGAAGCGTTCAAAGGGTTGGAGCTTTCAGTGGAGAACGGTGACCGCCGATTCGCGTTAGAGCCAACAACGAATCTAAGGGCGTTACCCACTTACTAACCCCATCGCCGGTTATCAAGTCAACCAGTCTCTCAGCCCGCCGACTTAGCCACGTGTGACCCGAAAGTCTCCGCACTATCCGACGTTCCAATCGACCAGTTAACCCGACGGATCGAACCGACTACCTTTACTTAAGAACGGCACGCAAGCGTGGCGTTCCAATGCAGCAAGTTCACGAGGCAGGTCAATCAGAACTCAACCGCATGAGTCGTCGCTCCCCGAAAGGAACGAACGGTTAAGTCCCGACGACAACGCTCCAATCAGTCAGTCTCTCCCGCATGAGTCGACGCTCTCAGGACCCGAGTGCGTACGGAAAAGACCTTCCAACCAGAACGCTGGAACAAGCTATATGATGACATTACTGTCACCCTCAAACAGACGTGGCGACGGGAAGAACCCATCGCCGCAATGTGCGTTCAATATGTCGATGTTCAATGTGTCTGCAATTCACACTGATTCACGCAGCTAGCTGCGATCTTCATCGACGCGCGATCCGAGTGATCCACCGCTTAGATTGATCAACTCTTATTCAAGTGTATAAGTGGTTAAATGAGGTGAAAGGCGACCATCATGGGATCGCTCCCAACGACAGTCTTTGGGCTCCCGGCCCCCACTGCCATCGCTCCTGAGCAGCCAACGACGTCCGTAAAGACACCGTGACGAGCGACAACAATGGGAGTGTCTCACACATCTCAGTTGCCTGATCAGCCAACGACCCCTTCAGAAGGAATCGCGACGCAACCTCGATGGCAAAACTCCAGTCTCATCTCAGCGGTTTGCAGACAGAAGAGGCTTTTCCGTCACCGCATCGACAACGCCACCTTTCGGGGGGGTGCCTCGTTGGTCTCAGAGAACCGCTCTGCTTCTCGTGGGATTGCTCCCAGAGACCCCAGAAACCTTGCGGTTCCCGAGGGGCAGATAGCTCAACCCAAACCAACCATCTCTCTCTCGGCAGTCAACACGAATGAACGCATCAACCCTGATTCACCAGAGAAAGAGAAGGGTAAATTCAAGTGTATAAGTGGTTAAATGAGGTGAAAGGCGACCATCATGGGATCGCTCCCAACGACAGTCTTTCAGGCTTCCGGCCCCCACTGCCATCGCTCATGAGCAGCCAACGACGTCCGTGAAGACACCGCGACGAGCGACAACAATGGAGGTGTCTCACACATCTCAGTTGCCTGATCAGCCAACGACTCCTTCAGAAGGAATCGCGACGCAACCTCGATGGCAAAACTCCAGTCTCATCTCAGCGGTTTGCAGACAGAAGAGGCTTTTCCGTCACCGCATCGACAACGCCACCTTTCGGGGGGTGCCTCGTTGGTCTCAGAGAACCGCTCTGCTTCTCGTGGGATTGCTCCCAGAGACCCCAAGAACCTTGCGGTTCCCGAGGGGCAGATAGCTCAACCCAAACCAACAATCTCTCTCTCGGCAGTCGACACGAATGAACGCATCAACCCTGATTCACCAGAGAAAGAGAAGGGTAAATTCAAGTGTATAAGTGGTTAAATGATGGAAGGAGAGCACCATGGGACGTCTCCCATGATGGAATTTAAGGCTTCCGGCGCCCATTGCCATCGCTCTTGAGCAGCCAACGACGTCCGTGAAGACACCGCGACAAGCGACAACAATGGACGTGTCCCACACTTGGTTGCCTGATCAGCCAACAACGCCTTTAGAAGACATTGCGACGCAACCTCGATAGGAACCCCAGTTCAGTCTAGGCGGTGTGCAGACGGGAGGGCCTAATTCCGTCACCGCTTCGACGGCGCCACCTTCCGGTTAAGGAGAGGGGGACCCGATGTCAATCGAACGCTCTGTGCTTCCCGCTGCCGAGCCGCAGGGGACCTTCAACTCCAGTAAACGTCTGGGCAGGACTTAGAGTCGGTGACGTTCACGAAGTTCGAAGTTGCACATACCTTCGAAAGACGGTTGCCGATCTCAGAGAACCGCTCTGCTTCTCGTGGGATTGCTCCCAGAGACCCTGAGAACCATGAACGTCTGGGCAGGACCGAAGTCGGTGACGCTCACAGTCCCCAAGGGGCAGATAGCTCAACCCAAATCGACTATCTCTCTCTCGGCAGCTGATGCGAACTACGCTTCAGCCATGAGGCACCAGAGAAAGAGACGGGTTATCGATTCAGAGAATCGAACGGTAATGATCCTTCCGCAGGTTCACCTACGGAAACCTTGTTACGACTTTTACTTCCTCTAGATGGATAAAATCGGGGATCTTCCTGATAGTTCAACGCAACCGTGAGGCCGCATCGACATCAGTCCGAACTCCTCTTTCATTCATCCAATCGGTAGTAGCGACGGGCGGTGTGTACAAAGGGCAGGGACGTAATCAACACGAGCTGATGACTCGCACTTACTGGGAATTCCTCGTTCAAGGACCATAATTGCAAGTCCCTATCCCAATCACGAAGGAGTTTCAACGGGTTAGCAAGTCCTTTCGGACAAGCAATGGGCAGGTTGATTCCTTCAGTGTAGCGCGCGTGCAGCCCCGGACATCTAAGGGCATCACAGACCTGTTATTGCTCTTTCTCATGCAGCTAATTGCTGCTTGTCCCTCTAAGAAGTCTAATGGACCGTTGATCCACCATCTATTTAGCAGGTTAGAGTCTCGTTCGTTATCGGAATTAACCAGACAAATCGCTCCACCAACTAAGAACGGCCATGCACCACCAACCACCGAATCAAGAAAGAGCTATCAATCTGTCAATCCTTACAGTGTCCGGGCCGGGTGAGTTTCCCCGTGTTGAGTCAAATTAAGCCGCAGGCTCCACTCCTGGTGGTGCCCTTCCGTCAATTCCTTTAAGTTTCAGCTTTGCAACCATACTTCCCCCGGAACCCAAAAACTTTGGTTTCCCGGAAGCTCCCCGTCGAGTCATCTGTTAACTCCGACGGATCGCTAGTTGGCATCGTTTACGGCGAGAACTACCGCGGTATCTGATCGCGTTCGCGCCTCTCGCTTTCGTTCTTGATTGAAGAGCATATTCTTGGCAAATGCCTTCGCTTTAGTTCGTCTGGCGACGATCCAAGAATTTCACCTCTAACGTCGCAATACGAATGCCCCCGTCTATCTCCATCGATCATTATCTCAATTCGATACCAACAAAATAGAATCAAGATCCTCTTTCATTATTCCATGCACCACTATTCAGGCTGTAAGCCTGCTTTAAGCACTCTAATTTTTTCAAAGTAAACGTTTCAGTCGCCCAAGACACCCGGTTAAAGGCATCAAGGGTTAACTGAATTAATTGGTTCAGAGTTGACAGTACCAGCCATCGGCGGACCGTCACCCTTGAACGCAGATCCAACTACGAGCTTTTTAACCGCAACAACTTTAATATACGCTATTGGAGCTGGAATTACCGCGGCTGCTGGCACCAGACTTGCCCTCCAATAGATCCTCGATAAAGGATTTAAATTGTTCCCATTCCGATGACAGACCTCAAAGAGAACTGTCTCGTTATTTTTCGTCACTACCTCCCCGTGCCGGGAGTGGGTAATTTGCGTGCCTGCTGCCTTCCTTGGATGTGGTAGCCGTTTCTCAGGCTCCCTCTCCGGAGTCGAACCCTAATTCTCCGTTATCCGTTACAACCATGGTAGTCGTATAAACTACCATCGAAAGTTGATAAAGCAGACATTTGAAAGATACGTCGCCGGTACGAGACCGTGCGATCCGCAGAGTTAGTCAGATTCACCAAACGTCAGGCCGAAGCCCGATTGGTTTAGCTTCTAATAAATGCGCTCGTTCTTGCGTTCGAGCTTGATTGCATGTATTAGCTCCAGCTTTTCTGCAGTTATCCAAGTAGGATAGTAATATCTAATAAACTTTAGCTGTTGTAATGAGCCATGTGCGGCTTTCCCATTCAAGGGGTTATGCTTAGACATGCATGGCTTAATCTTTGAGACAAGCATATGACTACTGGCAGGATCAACCAGGTATCTGTCGGACATACCCTACTGACCGACCTAGAGGCGTTCGGTCGGAGGTTCGGATATGCGGGTCGCCGACTGGAGTTGATAAGACTCCGTTTACCAACCGCAGCGAACTGCGTCGGTTATGCGATTCAACTCTCTCTTTACCGTCCAAGACGGCTTGATTCCCGAAGGAATCATCACTATCGGCTATAACCGGTGACCTTGCGGTCCCGAGCCGAGTTTGTGATTTCAAAAGATCTATCAATCTAGCGGCTCGCGCAAGGGCTGATAGACCCCATGGTAGTCAACAAGCATCGGATTAGTCTTAGA